>Ga0210377_10001870_pt1 | contig 18795 bp, 18 predicted proteins | sample PLM4_65_b1redo_FD_155480 | JGI IMG/M metagenome (GOLD analysis project Ga0210377, IMG submission 155480) | Groundwater sediment microbial communities from an aquifer in East River, Colorado, USA - PLM4_65_b1 redo | ecosystem: Environmental > Terrestrial > Soil > Riparian zone | place: USA: East...
GCCGCCGCCGGGATCGGCGTCTTCTACTGCAATCCCCGGGGCTCGGAGGGCTACGGTCAGGACTTCAACGACGCCAACCACCGCGACTGGGGCGACGGGCCGATGCGCGACGTCCTCGCCGGCGTCGACGCGCTCGTCGCCGACGGGCTGGCCGACCCCGAACGGCTCGGCGTGACCGGCGGCTCGTATGGCGGCTACCTCACGAACTGGATCGTGGGCCACGACCAGCGGTTCCGGGCGGCGATGACCTGCCGCTGCGTCAGCGACATGACCACGCTGTTCATGACCGGCGACATCAGCGGCGGCGACTGGGCCCGGATCGGCTTCGACGCGGCGCCCTGGGAGGACCCCGCCTACTTCCGCGAGATCTCGCCGATCAGCTACGCGGCGGCGATCCGGACCCCGCTGCTGATCCAGCACTCGGAGCGCGACCTGCGGACGACGATCGCCCAGGCGGAGGCACTGTTCACCGTCCTGCGTTCGCTCCGCCGACCGGTCCGGCTCCTGCGCGTGCCCGAGGAGACGCACGAGCTGACGCGCTCCGGGACGCCGTTCCGGCGGGTCGAGAACCTGCGCATCGTGGTCGACTGGTTCCGCCACTTCCTCGTCGAAGGCAAGCGCGGGCTGCCGCCGCTCCCGAGGGTCCGCGGCGGGCGGTAGCTCCGATCGGGCGTCTCGGCTCCAGACATGCGAAGAGGCCGGGCGCTGGCCCGACGCGAACAGGCCCAGTAAGGCGGTGCATGCACCCGTGGACTGTTATGGCCGGCCCGCAGCCGCTCCAGGTCCAACCATGGCACTCGGAGCGCCGTCGCAGTGCTTGAGCGAGCGTGATCCGTCGCTCCAAGGGGGTGTCACACCGTGCCATCGGCGACGATTCCGGCCACAAGAGTCCACCCATGACTCTTCCGCCGCCTACTGCTTCGCGCGGCCGCCATGAAGCGTGCAACGAGGGCCCAGGACGGTGCCCGAACGAGCCACGGACCGGGTGTATCCTCTCCGTCCCATGACGGCCACGAGACGACCCGATTCCCTCGCGCGCGAGCGTGCCCACGAGCTGATCCAGGCCTGGGACGGGCGCCCCGGACCGCTCGGCAATCTGCTCGGCCGGGTCACCGCGGTCGACCAGGTCGGCGTCGAGATGCGGGTCGACGCGCTCAAGCGGCGCTCGATCAAGAAGGCCTCGAAGCTGTGGGCGCTCAACCTGGCCGTCTCGATGATGGACCTGACCACCCTCGAGGGGAAGGACACGCCGGGCAAGATCCGGGCCCTCGCGGTCAAGGCGATGCGACCCCAGCCGGGCGATCCGACCATCCCGTCGGTGGCGGCGCTGTGCGTCTATCCGACGATGGTCGCCGACGCCAAGGCGGCCCTGCGCGGCTCGAGCGTCAAGGTCGCCAGCGTCGCGACCGGCTTCCCGTCCGGCCAGACCTTCCGCGACATCAAGATCGCCGAGACCCGCGCGGCCGTCGAAGCCGGGGCCGACGAGATCGACATGGTCATCGATCGCGGTGCCTTCCTGTCGGGTGACTACCTGGCCGTCTTCGAGGAGATCGTCGAGGTCAAGGAGGCCTGCGCCGACCACCACCTCAAGGTGATCCTCGAGACGGGCGAGCTCGAGACCTACGACAACGTCCGGCGGGCCAGCGTCCTGGCGATGGCCGCCGGCGCCGACTTCATCAAGACCTCGACCGGCAAGGTGACGCCGGCCGCAACCCTCCCCGTCACCCTGGTCATGCTCGAGGCGATCCGCGATTTCGAGCGCTCCACCGGCCGGCAGGTCGGAATGAAGCCGGCCGGCGGGATCCGGGTCGCCAAGGAGGCGATCCAATACCTGGTCGTGCTGTACGAGACCCTGGGTCCGCGCTGGATGAGCCCCGACTGGTTCCGTTTCGGCGCGTCGTCGCTGCTCAACGACGTGCTGATGCAGATCGAGTTCCAGCGGACCGGCCGCTACCAGGACCCGGACGACTTCACGCTCGACTGATCGTCCCCGGTGGGTGGGCCCACGGGTCCGGCAATGACGGCTAGCCCGGCTTCGTGACCATCAGGACGACGATGGCGCCTACCACGACGAGCGTGACCAGCGTCAGCTGTCGGTTGCGGCGGGCGAGCTCCTGATACGCGACGCTCATCGGGTCCCGCTTCGCTTCCGCGAGCTGCCGTCGGACTGTCGGGCCGAACGCCACGATCCCGACCACCACCGCGACGACGTACAGAGCGATCGCGGCCACGATCCAGCCCGTGGTGAACGAGTAGGCGCCGCGCGCCACCATCGCGATACCGGTGATGAGCACGAGGACGTAGGCCGGCAGCGCCAGTCGCCGATCGAGGAACCGGATCGTCTCGATGGCGAACACGAGGTGGCGCCGGTCGCGGTGCGCTCGGGACATCCAGATGGCGTACGTCACGTTCGCGCCGACCGCGACGATCGCAGCCGCGACGTGGACGAGCTTGAGGAGCAGGAATTCCAATCGGGTCTCCGGTGGTGTCGCTGGACGCCCGGGATGATAGCCGGTCGCCCCGCCTCGGACCCTCACCTTCACGTGAACGTCAAGGTTGTGGTACCATCCGGGGGGAATGACCCACACGACACAAGCCCGTCTGCTGCGCATCAATGAGGTCGCCGCTGAGGCCGGGCTGACGACGCGCGCCATCCGCTATTACGAGGAAATCGGGCTCCTCGAACCAGCTGCACGATCGGGGGGCGACTACCGGCTGTACGACCAGTCGGACCTCGAGCGCCTGCTGTTCATCCGGAGCCTGCGTGACGACGCGGGCTTCTCGCTGGCCCAGATCCGCCAGCTGCTCGAGGACGAGGTCGCCCGCGAACGGAACCGCGAGCGCTTCCGCGAGACCCGGGACCCAGCCGGGCGACGGGCCATCCTCCTCGATGCCGCCGGGCGGGTCGATCGCCAGATCGAGATCCTCGAGGCCAAGGCGACCCGCCTCGCGACGATGATCGACGAGGCGCGCGGACGCCGCCGCCATCTCGACGAGCACCTCGTCGAGCTCGAGGGCGGGCCGTCGCCGCATCCGGAACGCGTCGTATCCGGGGGCGTGCCGGGCGAGCCGGTCGCTCGATGATCGGCGCCGGGCTCGCTCGCGATCGGCTGATCGGGCCCGGCCGGATCACGGCCTTCGGCCATCGCAACTACCGGCTGTTCTTCACCGGCCAGCTCATCTCCCTGATCGGGACGTGGATGCAGCAGGTCGCGCAGGCCTGGCTCGTGCTCCAGCTGACCGGCGATCCGATCTGGCTGGGCATCGTCGCGACGGCCCAGTTTCTCCCGGTCATGGTCCTCGGCCTGTTCGCCGGCGTCGCGGCCGACGCCCTCCCCAAGCGCAACGTCCTCGTGGCGGCGCAGACGGCCATGATGGCCCTCGCATTCGTGCTTGCAGCCCTGGTCATCGCCGATGTGGTCGAGGTCTGGATGATCGTGCTGCTCGCCTTCCTGCTCGGGATCGCCAACTCGGTCGACATGCCCGTCCGCCAGTCGTTCGCGGTCGAGCTGGTGGGCCGCGCCGATGTCGGCAACGCGGTCGCGCTCAACTCGGCCATGTTCAACGGCTCGCGGATCGTGGGACCGGCCGCCGCCGGGCTGGCCATCGGCGCGTTTGGCGTGGCTGCGGCGTTCCTGATCAATGGGTTCAGCTTCCTCGCCGTGATCATCGGCCTCCGGTTGATCAACGAGCGCGAGCTGGAGCTGCCCCCGCGGATCGACCGGCCGACCTCCGTCCGCGCGGTCGTCGAGAACCTCGCGGAGGGTCTCGCGTACGTTCGCCAGACCCCTGTCGTCCTGCTCGCGGTAGTGGTGGTCGGCACAGTGGCGACCGTCGGCATGAACTGGCAGGTCCTGATCCCGGCGTTCGCGGCCAACGAGCTCGGGAGCGACGCCTCGGGCTACGGGTTCCTGATGGCCGCGTCGGGCATCGGGTCACTGCTCGCCGCGCTGCGCCTGGTCTTCGGCGGGCGGCCGCGACCGTCGCGCCTGGCCACCGGCACGCTGATCCTTGGCGTGGCGTCGGTGGCGCTCGCGGTCTCGCGCGTCTTCCCGGCCTCCCTCGGATTGATGGTGATCGTCGGCTTCGGCTCGATCCTGATGGCAGCGACCGGGAACACGACCATCCAGCTCGCCGTGCCCGATCACCTCCGCGGCCGGGTCATGAGCGTCTACACCACCGTGTTCAGCGCCTCGGTTCCGATCGGCGGTCTCGCCATGGGCGCCATCGCCTCGGGCTTCGGGACCGCGCTCGCGATCGGGCTCGGCGGGATCCTGACCGTCGCCGTTGGGCTCGGCGCGCTCGCCTGGGGACGGCGCGGGGCGTTCACCATTCCCGAGGCGCCCTCGACCACCTTCGACGGCATTGTTTCGGGCGCGACGATCGGGCGGCGCTGATCCCACAGCCCAGTTCTCACGTTCACCTTATGGATCGCTCACCGTTCGAACGTCGGTTCGTCGCACAGTGGCGAGCACGCGGGAGGCATCGAGGCATGGTCGCCCGACACTGGTCGTCCGGACGTTCTGTGCCACTGACGAAACCGGCCCGCGGTGCGCGAGGAGTTCGAGATGCGTTCGATCCGAAGACTCATCGTGGTGGCCGGCACGATCAGTGCACTCACCTTGCTCGTCCCATCCGTGTCGGCTTCCTCGCCGCTCGGGGAGGTGCACCTGACGAAAACGTGCCCGACCTTCAGCGGCCAGGTCGGTGACTTCTGCACGGTCCAGACCGCGCCTTCCGGGCCGATCCCGGTGGGGACGGTGGCGACGTACTACGGACCGCTGTTCGCGCCTGTGGTCAGCAGTGCCGTGGTTCTCACGACGCCAGACGGCAGCACCGCGACGGGCCATTGCACGCTCGTCTGGCGCCCCGAGCTATCCGGCAATGACGGCTTCGGGACATGCACGTTCGTGAGCGGGACCGGATCGTTGGCCGGGTTCCATGCCAACCTCAAGATCACCGATCACCCCGACACCCTGGTGACCAACTGGGACGGGACCTACCACTTCGCTCCGGCCCATTGAGGTGTGGCGGGGGCCACGGGCGGACCACGCCCGTGGCCCAGGAGTCGATTGACAACGGGCGCAGACTCCGCGGGTGAGCCTTACGGTCCGCCAGCGGATCGAGGGCCAGGCGACCGCGGTCGTCGGGCGAGAATCCGAGCGCGCGGTGCTCCGCCTGCTCCTGACGGCGGATCGTCCTCTGGTCGTCTTCATCCATGGCATCGCAGGCGTCGGCAAGTCCGCGCTGATCGAGGCCTTCTCGGTCGAGGCGCGCGCCGGTGGGGCGATCGTGCTCCGCCTCGACTGCGGCGAGATCGAGCCGACCGAGCGCGGGTTTCTAGCGGCGTTGTCGGGTGCGACCGGCGGCGAGCTACACAGCGTCGACGATGCCGCAACGCGCCTGGCCAGTCTCGGTGACACGGTCGTCCTGGTCCTCGACACCTACGAGGTCCTTCGTCCGCTCGATCCGTGGCTGCGCCAGGCGTTCGTCCCGGCCCTGAGCGACCGGGTCCGGATCATCTTCGCGGGCCGCGAGCCTCCGATGACCGGCTGGCCGACCAGCCTGGGCGCGCTGTTTCGCAGCCTGCCGCTTGCCAACCTCCCGCGAGAAGATGCCAATGCGCTGCTCCAACAGGCGGGGATCGCCGGGGCCGATGCCGACCGAATCAACCGCATCGCGCGCGGCCACCCGCTTTCGCTGCGGCTGGCGGGGGCGGCGTTGCTCGACTACCCGGGCGTCGATCACGAGGCCTCCACCGTGAATGCGATGGTGGAGGCCCTGACCGAGCTCTACCTCGCCCGGCTCGACCCGGCGACCCGGCAGGTGCTCGACGCAGCCTCTGTCGTGCGCCGTCCGACGATGTCGCTGCTGGCGGCGATGCTGCCGGGGGCGGCCCCCCAGGACGCCATCGAGCGGCTGCGAACCCTCCCGTTCGTAGAGGTTGGCAACGACGGGTTGATCGTCCATGAGACGGTCCGCGAGGTCGTGGCCGCGTTCCTGCGCTCATCGGATCCTGACCGCTCGCGACGATATCGCGTCGCGGCCTGGCGACAGCTGCGCGATGAAGTGGCTCGCGCCTCGCCCGAGGAGATGTGGCGCTACACGGCCGACCTGCTCTACATCCTCGAAAACCCGGTGATCCGGGAGGCGTTCTTCCCCACGACCGAGCACCTGTACTTCGTCGAGGCCGCGCAACCGGCCGATTGGCCCGCGATCGCGGAGATCATCGGCCTGCGCCAGCCGCTCGCCACCGCCCGGATCCTCGAGACCTGGTGGCATCGTGCGCCTGCGGCATTTCGGGTCGCTCGGGACGGCTCGGGCGTCATCGCCGGCTTCTACGTGGTCTGCCAGCTGGGTTGCCTGGTCCCTGCGATTCTCGACGTCGATCCGGTAGCCCGCCGGTTCCAGGATCACCTGCGCGACCATCCGGTGCCGCCGGGCCGGCGCGTGCTCTTCGATCGGATCGATCTCGCGCGCGATGCCGGCACGTCGGAGCCGGCGGTCATGGCCGCAATCCTGCTGGATCTCAAACGGATGTACATGGAGCTCCGGCCCGAGCTGCGCCGCATCTACACGATCGATTGGGAGCCTATAACGCCCGGGTCTGCCTGGGACCGGCTCGGCATCGGCCCGATGCCGGGTGGGCCGATCGAGCTGGGCGGCGTGCTCTGCTACCTGATCTTCCTCGACTTTGGGCCCGCCTCGGTCGACGGCTGGCTAACGAGGGTGGTCGCCAAGGAGCTGCATGTCGAAGAGGATTCGCTTCTCGACGTCGCCCAGCGACAGCTCGTCCTCGAGGGCCAGCGGATCGACCTGACGAAGCTCGAATTCGAGGTGCTCAACTACCTGTACCAGCGACCTGGGAAGGTGGTCGAACGGTCAGCGCTTCTTCGCGATGTCTGGGGGTATGACTACGCGGCCGGCAGCAACGTGATCCCGACGCTGGTGGCCTCGATCAGGCGAAAGCTCGGGGACCACGCGAGCGCCGTGGAGACCGTTCGTGGCCTCGGCTATCGGTTCGTCGCGCCGAGCACGAGCGCGGCATTGAGGCCGCCGAACCCGAACGAGGTCGACAGGACCCGCCGGTAGGTGCCCTCGCGGCCGGCCCGGAGCAACCCCGGCAGCAGCGTGGCGATCTCCGGATCGGGCTCGACCAGGTTGAGCGTGCCGGGCGCCCAGCCGTCGCGGATGGCCAGGGCCCCGATCGCCGCCTCGATCGCACCCGATGCGCCGAGGGGATGCCCGTAGTACGCCTTGGTGCCGCTGATGGCGACGCTGGCCGCCCGCTCGCCCAGGGTCAGCGCGATCGCCCGGGCCTCCGCGATGTCGCCCAGCGGGGTGGACGAGGCGTGCGCGTTGACGTAGTCGATCGCGCCCGGTTCGATGCCGGCATCCGAGAGGGCGATCGTGGCCGCCCGAGCCGCCTCGCGACCGTCGGCCCGCGGCTGGACCATGTGGTAGGCATCCGAGGTCGCCCCGTACCCCTGGAGCTCCGCGTAGGGTGTTGCGCCGCGCCGCTCGGCCGCCTCAGCATCCTCGAGCACGAGCAGCGCCGCACCCTCGCCCATGACGAGGCCGTCGCGGTCGCGGTCGAACGGCCTCGCCGCGTGGTCCGGGTCGTCGTTGCGACCGGCCGACAGCGCCCGGATGATGTCGAACGCCCCGAAGGCGAGCGGGCTCAGCGGGATCTCGCAACCGCCGGCGATCGCGGCGTCGACCCGGCCCTCGCGCAGGTCGCCGAGCGCCTCCCCGAGCGCCACCGCGCCTGACGCGCAGGAGTTGGCGGTCGACAGGATCGGCCCGCGCACGCCGAGGGCGATCCCCAGGTTGGCCGGCGCCGCTCCGCCGAACACCGCCAGGGCCAGGTTGGGCGCCACCTGGCGGATCCCGCGCTCGAGGTAGCGGGTGTGCTGGTCCTCCGCATAGGCGATCCCGCCCAGCGCCGACCCGAGGTAGATGCCGATCCGCTCGGGGCTCGCGCCACCGCCCGAGCCCGGGTTCAGACCGGCGTCCTCGAGCGCGAGCCGCCCGGCAACGAGCCCGAACTGGCTGAACCGGTCGAGCTGGCGAGCGGTCTTCGGTGGCATCCAGGCGAGCGGATCGAAGTCGTCGACCTGGGCGGCCACCTGGCTCCGGAACGGGCTCGGGTCGAAGCGGTCGATCCGCCTGACCGGGGAGGTCGCGGCGCGCAGACCGGCGCGGAAGGCGTCCACGCCGACGCCGATCGGGGTGATCAGCCCGATCCCGGTGATCCAGACCCGACGGCGACCGCTCACAGTGGTGGATTCGTCGCGGGCCGGGAATTGGACTCGGCCGCCGCCTCCGCGAGCGCCCGGAAGGTCGCCAGCGTGCGCCAGGCGATCGGCTGGGTGAACCACCGATCGACGAACGACGCGAACCCGGGCAACCGCGGCCGGAAGTCATGGTCGATCGAAACCCGGCACCCGGTCGGCGTCCCCTCGATCCGCCAGGTCACGTCCATGCCCCTCGTCGCGCCGGCGAGATGGACGAACCGCAGCCGCAGGGAGGCGGCGTCGCTCCACGTATGTGCCCGCCAGGCGACCGGCAATCCGATGCCGAGGATCGCGACCAGCGGGCGCCGTGCCACGAACGAAACCACCAGGCTGCCGTCGGCACGCCGCTCACGGACGCGCGACCGGCTGTAGTGGGGGAGCAGCCGGTCCCAGCGCTCGACCGGTCGGGCGAGGCGGAACACCAGGTCCGCCGGTGCGGCGATATCGATCGAGATCGTGCTCTGCACGCTCAGGATCGCCGGGCGACGAGCAGGTCGAGCGCGCGCCGCGCCAGGTCGTTCAGGTTGAGCTGGCGGGCCTCCTCGATGGTCAGCCAGGAACAGGCATCTGTGGTGCCCTCGGCTTCGTCGCGCAGGCTCCCACCCCTGACCCGGACCTCGTAGACGATCCGGATGGCATGGACGGTGCCGGGCCGCGAATCGAGCCTGAGCAACCGGTCGGTGACCTCGACGAGCCGGACGATCTCGCCGCCCTGGCCGGTCTCCTCGTCGAGCTCGCGGAGCACCGCCGCCTCGGGCGCCTCGCCGAACTGGAGGCCACCGCCGGGGAGCGTCCAGACCTCACCGGCGATGATCGACGGCGCCATCCGGCAGAGCAGGACCCGGCCCGCCTCGTCGACGCACAGCGCGTAGGCGGCGACGCGCGTCCGATCGCCCTGGCTCATGGCGCGAGCAGCGCCGCGAGATAGCGAGGATCGAGCGCCCAGCGGGCCGGTACGAGATCGCCCATCACGAGGCCCATGGTCGCACGGACGGCCGGGCGCGCCGCAATCCGGCGGGCCGCGTATTCGAACCAGGCCGGACGAGCCAGGAACGCCTGGACCAGCCACGAGACGGCGTCCTTGGTGACGAACCGGCGGCGCATCGTGCGGTCGTAGGCGGCGAGGGCATCGGCGCGTCGCCCCACGCCGTTCCGCCGGTCACGGTGCCCCCGGTCATGGCGCTGCCGGTCATGGCGCCCCGACCAGCCGGCCAGGATCGCTCGCGCGGCGAGTTCCGCCGACACCATCGCCCGGTGCAGTCCCTCCCCGGTGAACGGATCGAGGAACCCGGCCGCGTCGCCGACGAGGAGCCAGCCGGTCCCCGGACCCTCCATCCCGGCCCGGCGGGTGACCCGGTGCCCGAGCGGCCAGGCGCCCTCGACCGAGTCGCAGCGGCGACCCCGGCGCCAGACGGCCGGGTCGTCGGCCGTTGCCGGGATGGCGTCCACGATCGACCGGGTGACGGCCTCGACGCCGTCGCGGGCGAGCCCCGGGAGCCACGATCGACCCAGGACGATGCCGACGTTCACCCGACCGCCCGGGACCGGCGCGACCCCGACGTACCCGTCGGGCAGGATCCGCATCCGCGCATCACGCGGGGCGTCGCCCGCCACGTCCTCGAGGTGGTAGGTCAGCCCGATCCGGGGGGCGAGCCGGACGGGCCGGGCGACCCCCGCGGCCCGGGCGATCGGCGACCGCAGCCCATCGGCGCCGACGACGACGGTGGCCTCCAGCGTGGTCGTCTCGCCGTCGGGCGAGCGGACGGCCAGCCCGCCCGATGCGAGGTCCGCTCCGATGACGGTGGCGCCGAGCCGGATGTCCGCACCCCGCGAGCGGGCGAGCTCCACGAGCGCCGGGTCGAGCCGGGATCGATCGAACCCGACGGCCGGGCTGCCGCCACGATCGGCGCCGTAGGTGAGCCGGAACGAGGCACCGGCCGGCGTCTCGACGCGCATCGCCGGGACGGGCTGGGTGACCGACCGCAGCAGTGCCTCGTCGAGCCCCGCCAGCCGGAGGGCATCGACCGCAGCCGACGAGGCGAAGACGCCGCCGGCCCGCCAGCGCCACTGCGGCGCGCGTTCGAGGACCACGACGTCGCGACCGGCGGCGGCCAGCCGGGCCGCCAGCGCCGAGCCGGACGGCCCGCCCCCGACGATCGCGACCTCCACCCGTTCGACGGCGGTCACGGGTCGCCGGCCCCGTGCGGATCCGGGTCCGGCCCGTCGGTGTCGTCGCGATTCGGCGTGCTCGGGACTGCCGCGATCGCATAGCGCTGCCGAAACGCGCCTCGGATGGTTCGGACCGGGATCAACCCGGCCGACCGGAGCATCGTCGCCATCTCCGTCGCCCGATACGCCCGCCGAACGGACAACGGAGCGTCGTGCCGGGTCAGCCGGTTGCCGGTGAGCAGGTGACCGACGAGCCAGGCGCCGATCCAGCCAAGCCGGGTCCGGTCGAGGTCGTTGATCACGACCCCGAGCCGGGCCACCCGGCGCATTTCGCCAAGCAGCGTGACTGCGTCCGGCGGGTCCAGGTGGTGGAGCACGAGCGAAGCGTGCGCGACGTCGAACGACCGATCGGGGTAGCGCAGCGAGCGACCGTCGCCGACCTGAAGCTCCATGCCATCTTCGGTCGCGATCCTCGGCTGGAGCCGCACGGCCGCGGCCAGGACCTCCGGTCGCGAATCGATGCCGACGGCGCGGAGCCGTCGGCCGCGCTGGCGGGCCCTGGCGATCAGTGCGAGCGGGATGTCGGCCGCACCGGTGCCGACGTCGAGCAGGGTCAGGTCGTTGCGATGCGCCGCGAGTGCCTCGATCGCGGCGAACGATAGGTCGGCTCCGCCGAGGCGCCGGTTGATCCGGCCGAGATCGCGCAGGTTGCCGACCAGGGCGGCCTGGTCTTCGAGCGGGCCGTCGAGCAATTCAACGGCGTCGGTGCGGCGCTCCATCTGGCGGGCGATCCTCGGGTGCCGGCGGCTCGGTCGTTCGTCGGCGACGCTCGCAGGCTACACGAGGTGGGACCCGGGCTGCCTACCATGCACCGATGATCGTGGTGGCCGGCGAGGCGTTGATCGACCGGATCGTCGGGCCGGATGGGTCGACGACCGACGTGCCCGGCGGTGGGCCGTACAACACCGCGCGGACGATCGTGCGCCTGGGCGTGCCCGTGGCGTTCCTGGGCTGCCTGTCGAACGACGCGTCCGGGGTGGCCCTTCGTGCTGCCCTGGCCGCGGACGGGGTGGACCTGTCAATGGCCGTCCCGACGCCGGCGCCCACCACGCTGGCCGTCGCCCAACTCGATGCCGACGGGGCGGCCACCTACCGGTTCGAGACCGAGCGGACGTCCGCCCCACGTCTGTCCGTGGCCGCCGTCCGCGCGGCCCTGGCCACCCGGCCGGCCGCGTTCCACCTGGGCACCCTCGGCCTGGTGCTCGAGCCGATGGCGACCGCCCTTGCCGAGGGTCTCGACTCGACCGAACCCGGCACGCTCATCATGCTGGACCCCAACGTCCGTGCCGCGGCGATTGGGGACCTGGGGAGCTACCTCGAGCGAATGGTGCGCGTCATCCGCCGGGTGGACGTGGTCAAGTCCAGCCGCGACGACCTCGAACTCCTCTGGCCGGGTATGCCGGCGGCGGTCGCCGCCCACCGGATGCTCGCGGCCGGTCCCGCTGCGGTCGTGGTCACGGACGGCCGGAACCCCGCAGTCTGCTTCACGAGCGGCTGGTCGTTCCACGCGGCGGTGCCGCCGCTCGCCGTCGTCGACAGCGTGGGTGCGGGCGACGCGTTCGGCGGCGCGTTCCTGGCGCGCTGGATCGAGCGTGGGTTCGGCCGCGCCCAGCTGTCCGACGAGGGCGCGATGCGCGAGGCCGTCGAGCTCGCCGTAGCGGTCGCGAGCGTGACCTGTGCGCGGGCGGGGGCCGATCCGCCGCGCCGCCACGAGGTCGCCTGGCCCGCTTCCTGAGCGGGCCCGACGGAAGGCGGTGCCATAATGACCGCCATGGCCACCGAAACCGACAGGCGCATGGTCCCGGCCGTGGACCGGGCGCCCTCCAGCTGGGGGCTGGGCGACGGGCAGGCGATCCCCTGGGAGTACGCGCCGGCGCCCGAATCGGCCGACATCGTCACGATCAAGGAGCGCTACGGCCTGTTCATCGACGGCCGCGAGGTGGCGGCCTCGGACGGCGGCGTGTTCGCCACGGTCAACCCGGCCACCGAGGGGATCCTGGCGCACGTCGCGAAGGCGACCGCCGCCGACGCCGACAAGGCGGTCAAGGCGGCGCGACGGGCCCAGACCAGGCGCTGGGGCAACCTGTCGGGCAAGGAGCGGGCCAAGTACCTGTTCCGGATCGCCCGGATCCTCCAGGAGCGCTCGCGCGAGTTCGCGGTCCTCGAATCGATGGACTCGGGCAAGCCGATCAAGGAGAGCCGCGACGTCGACGTCCCGCTGGCGGCGGCCCACTTCTGGTACTACGCGGGCTGGGCGGACAAGCTCGACTACGCGTTCCCGGGTCGCGTCGCGCGGCCGCTCGGGGTCGCCGCCCAGATCATCCCGTGGAACTTCCCGCTGCTGATGCTGTCCTGGAAGATCGCCCCGGCGCTCGCCGCGGGCAACACGGTCGTCCTCAAGCCGGCCTCCACGACACCGCTCTCGGCGCTGCTCTTCGCGGACGTCTGCCGCCAGGCGGATCTGCCGCCTGGGGTCGTCAACATCGTCACCGGCCCGGGCGAGATCGGGATGTCGCTGGTGACGCACCCCGGCATCGACAAGGTCGCCTTCACCGGCTCGACCGAGATCGGCAAGCGGATCGCCCGCGGCGTGGCAGGCACGGACAAGGCGCTCACGCTGGAGCTCGGCGGCAAGGCCGCCAACATCGTCTTCGACGACGCGCCGCTCGACCAGGCCGTCGAGGGAATCGTCAACGGCATCTACTTCAACCAGGGCGAGGTCTGTTGCGCCGGCTCGCGGCTGCTGGCGCAGGAATCGATCGTCGAGCCGCTGATCGCGAAGCTCAAGGACCGGCTCGCCACGATCCGGGTCGGCGACCCGCTCGACAAGAACACCGATGTCGGCGCGATCAACTCGAAGAGCCAGCTCGAGAAGATCACGGAGCTCGTGGCCTCCGGCGTGGCGGAAGGCGCCGAGCTCTACCAGCCCGCCTGCGAGCTGCCCGACCGCGGCTACTTCTTCCGCCCGACCCTGTTCACCAACGTGGCCCAGAGCCATCGGATCGCTCGCGAGGAGATCTTCGGGCCGGTGCTGTCCGTGCTGACCTTCCGGACCCCGGACGAAGCCGTGGAGAAGGCGAACAACACGGTCTACGGCCTGTCGGCCGGGATCTGGACCGACAAGGGCTCGCGGATCCTCGAGATGGTCGGCAAGATGCGCGCCGGCGTCGTCTGGGCGAACACGTTCAACCGGTTCGACCCCACCTCGCCGTTCGGTGGCTACAAGGAGTCGGGCTTCGGACGCGAGGGTGGGCTGCATGGCCTGCTCGCGTACGTCCGGCTCGAGGATCGCTGATGGCCACGCCGGATCGCCGCAAGCCGTCGCCGGCCCGGAGCGGTCGCTCGCGGGCCATCGCCGGTCGCGCGGGTTCGGCCGCCGCGGCCGCGGTGCCGGCTCGGCTCGAGGTCCGCAAGACCTACAAGCTGTACATCGGTGGCGCCTTCCCGCGCACGGAAAGCGGTCGCTCGTACCTCGTGTCCGCGGCCGACGGCACGCCGCTTGCCAACGCCTGCCGTGCCTCGCGCAAGGACCTCCGCGATGCCGTGCGCGCCGCGCGGAAGGCCTTCCCCGACTGGTCGGGCAAGGCGGCGATGAACCGTGGCCAGGTCCTCTACCGCGTGGCCGAGCTGATGGAGGGTCGCCGCGAGCAGTTCGCCGCCGAGGTGTCGGTCGCCGAGGGTCTCGCCCCGGCCGCCGCGCGGGTGGTCGTGGATCGCGCCATCGACCGTTGGGTCTGGTACGCCGGCTGGGCGGACAAGATCGGCCAGGTGCTCGGGTCGTCCAACCCAGTAGCGGCGCCCTATTTCAACTTCACCATCCCGGAGCCGACGGGGGTGGTTGGCGTGGTGGCCCCCGAGACGTCCTCGCTGCTCGGGCTGGTCAGCCGGCTGGCACCGCCGCTGGTCACCGGCAACACGGTCGTCCTGATCGCGAGCGAGCGGCGGCCACTGCCGGCAGTGACGCTCACCGAGGTCCTGGCCACGTCCGACGTCCCGGGCGGCGTCGTCAACGTCCTGACCGGACGGAAGGCTGAGCTGATCCCGGTCCTGGCGGCCCACTCGGACGTCGATGCGCTCGATACCTGGGGTGTCCCTGACGAGCTGCGGCTCGAGACCGAGCAGAGCGCGGCCGAGGACATCAAGCGTCTACTCCGTCGACCGACCACCGTCAACGAGGCCAGGTTCGACTGGCTCAACGACCGGATCGCCGAACGCCCCGAGTGGATCGCCGCCTTCCTCGAGATGAAGACGGTCTGGCACCCGATCGGGGGCTGACGATGGCGGTCGGGACCGGGAGCGGTCGCCCTCGCAGGCGTCCATCGGCACTGTCCGATTCGGGTTCGGTCGAGCGTCGGCTGTTCGTCCACGCGTCGCCGCGGACCGTGTGGGCCACGCTCCACGATCCCGCGGCCACACGGGCGCTCTTCCCCGAGCTGCAACTCGGGCCGACTTCGCCGACCTGGCCGGCCGCCGCCACGACCCGCTCGGCACGGGCCCGGCTCGGCCTCCTCCGTGACTTCGCCCGAGTGGAGAGTCTGGAAGCACGCCCCGATGCCCTGTTCCGGCTGCGGGTGACGGCGTCCGGCTTCGACAGCGAGTGGAGCTGGCGCCTTGAGCCGGTGGCGGGCGGCACGCGCGTGGTCCACGCTGCGACCTTCGAGCCGTTCGATCGCTGGACCGGGATCCTGGTCCGCCTCGGCCGGGCGTCACTGGCCAGCCGGGTCGAGGCGCATCTCCAGGCCCTCAAGGAGCGAGCCGAGGCCGCCGAACGCGACGGCCACCCCGTCGCGTGACGAGCGGGCCCAGCGACGACGACGCGACCGCCGAGGTCGTGGGGGAACCGCCGCCTGATCTCGCCGATCCCACGCCGCCTGACCCGCCGGTCGTTCCGTTCGCCGGACTCAGGCGGAACGCCCGAGCCCTCGCCGGCGGGTTCCTGCTGCTCCTGCTGATCGGGCTGGTCGTCCCGGACCTGGCGCCCGCGCCGACCCAGCCGCCGGCGGTCGAGCTGCTCCGCGGCCGGATCGTGGCCTTCCTCCCGGCCGGCGACGACGCCACCGCCCCCGACATCCAGATCCTGGTCCTGGCCGGGCCGCAGCGCGGCCAGACCATCGACGGCTACCTCCAGGGGCCGTCCGGACAGGAGGACCTGCCGCGCTATGACGTCGGCGACGAGGTGGTCGTCAATGTCTCGCTCGAGCCCGACGCGGCCTTCGTCTCGGTCGCCGACCTGTACCGGGTGCCGGTCCTCGGCCTGCTCCTGGGCGTGTTCGCCCTGGCGGTGACCCTGGTCGGCGGGTGGCGCGGCGTTCGATCGCTGATCGCCCTGGCGCTCTCCCTGGCCGTCGTCGTCAAGATCGTGGTCCCGCTGATCCTCGCCGGCTGGAACCCGGCGGGGATCGCGATCCTGGCCGCAACCGGCGTGACCATCGCCACCTTCCTGCTGACCGAAGGAGCCCGGCCGCAGACCGTGGCGGCCGCGATCGGCACGTTCGGGGCGCTCGCCCTGACGGCGATCCTCGCGGTCGGCTTCGACGCGCTCGCGCGGTTCACCACGCTGCGTGGCTCCGAGGACGCGAGCTATCTCCAGGCGATCGGGATCACCGACATCGACCTCGGCGGCTTGATCCTGGCGGCGATCATCTTCGGCGCGCTGGGCATCCTCGATGACGTGACCGTGACCCAGGCGGCGATCGTCAGCGAGCTCCACGCCGCCAATCCCGCGCTGCGCGGCCTCGCCCTGGCGGCTCGGGCGATGAACGTCGGTCGATCGCACATCGCCGCAACGGTCAACACGCTGGTCCTCGCCTACGTCGGCGCGTCGCTGCCGCTGCTCGTGCTGTTCGCGGCCGGGCGCCAGGATCCGCTGCTCACTGCGTCGATGGAATCCGTCGCCGTCGAGGTGGTCCGCGCGATCGTCGGCAGCATCGGGATCGTCGCGGCGGTGCCGCTGACGACGGCGATCGGCGTGGCGCTGGTCGATCGGAAGCTCCCGTTCCTGCCGGCCGACCGGCGGTTGGCGAGAGGCTGGGACGAGTGACCAGCGCCGCGACTGGCTCGGTCGAGCGCCAAGGCCCGCGGCACAGGTAACGTCCGGGCATGAGCCCGCAGATCATCGGCCTGGTGGCGCTGGCGGCCGTGCTGCATGTCGCCTGGAACGTCCGCCTCAAGACGGCCGGCGACCCGCTGCGGACGGCGACGATCGGGATGCTGGCGGCGGCGGTCGGGATCGTGCCGGCCGGGGTGGTCGTCTGGTGGGTGTCGGGCGCCCATCCGCTGCCGCTGGACGGGATCGCCCTGGGCCTCGCCTCGGGCGTCATCGAGGCGGTCTACTTCATCTTCCTGGCGGCCGCGTACCGGCGTGGCGACCTGTCGGTCGTCTACCCGCTCGCTCGGGGGACCGCGCCCCTGCTCGCGGTGATCGTGGGCGTCGGGTTGCTGGGCGAGCGCCTGGGCGTCGCCGGCTCGTTCGGGGTGGTGGCGCTCCTGGCGGGGTTCCTGTGGCTCCAGCGTCCATGGCGGGCTCTTGCGGCGGCGCGCGGCCGCGGCGGCACGGGCGGCACGAGGTCAGCCGGGCTGAGCGACGCCGACGCCTCGATCCTCTTCGCGTTGGCGACTGGCGTGACGATCGCGACCTACACGACGCTGGACCGGGTGGGAACCCGGCTGATCGATCCCGTGCCGTACGCCGCGATCCTGTGGGCGACCTGCTGCGTCGCGCTCGTGCTGTGGATCCGGCTGGTGGCTGGTGGCGACCTGCTGCGCCACGGGCCGGCCGCCACGCGGTCGGCGGTCATCGGCGGCTGGCTCACCCTCGGGGCCTACCTCTGCGTCCTCGTCGCCCTCAGCGTCGCGCCGCTGTCGGGCGTCGCCCCGCTGCGCGAATCGGCCGCGGTCTTCGCGGCCGCCTGGGGCTCGGTCAGGTTGGGCGAGGCGAGCGATCGCGCAGAGGTCGGCAGGCGGGTCGGGGCGTCCGTGCTGATCGTCGGAGGGGCGTTGCTGCTGGCGGCCGGAGGCTGAGGGCTGGGAATTCGAGCGTGAGCGTCGGTCAGGATCCTCGCTGCCGACGGATGATCGCCCGGTCCCGTGGCCCACGGACCGCGGGGTGGGAATCTGACCGCGGCACGGGGCCGGGCAGGCCGGGATCCCGCCCCATGGTCAATGGACCCTCCATGCAGGACCCGCAGGCCAAGCACCCACCCCGCGTCAGGGGCTGCGACCCTCAGCCGGCCTCGACCGGTGGCGGCACCCGGCCATAGAGGCGGCGTCGACCGTATGGACTGTTGACCAGGGCGACGCCACCTACGACGAGTGCCGTCCCGATCAGGAGCCGGATGTCGACCGGCTCGGCGAGCACGAGGAAGCCGAGCACGATCCCGACGACCGGGATCTCGTAGGCCACCATGGTCGTCCGCGTGGCGCCCCACGCGGCGAACAGCCGGAAGACGACGAGGTACGCGAGGCCCGATCCGAGGATCCCCAGCCAGAGGATCGAGAAGACCGCCTCGGCATCCGGGCGGGCATCCCACGGATGCTCGGCCACCAGGGCGATCGCCCCTGAGACCAGCAGGGCGAAAGACACCTGGAACACCGCCGGGATCAGCGGCGGCACGCCCCGCATGTTCCGCCTGGTGTAGACCGCTCCGACCGCGTAGCTGAATGCCGCGCCCAGCAGGGCGACCTCGCCGGAGAGGTCCGAGTTACCAATCGACAGGTCCCGGCTGGTCAGGATGACCACGCCGATGAACCCGACGACCAGGCCGACGACACCGTTCACCCGGATCGGCTCGTCGTGCAGGAAGAGCGGCGCGATCACGATCGCGAACAGCGGCACGGGTGCGGTCAGGATCGCCGCGAGCGACGAATCGACCGACTGCTCGGCCCACGTGATGAGCGCGAACGGGATGACGATGTTGACGAGGCCCATCACGAAGAGGTGGCCGTAAATCCGGGGCTCCCGCGGAAGCGGTTGTCGGGTCAGCCTGACCACCGCCCAGAGCAGGATGGCCCCGACCGCCAGCCGGAGCGCGACCAGGGTGAACGTCCCGAAGTCGTCGACTGCGAGCTTGATGAACAGGTAGCTCGAGCCCCACATGAAGCCGAGGGCGAGGAACAACAGCCACAGGGAGCGGGACGCGCGGTCGGTCATCGCGGAATGATAGCCGCCGTTGGCCTACGTGGATAGGCCAATTTGCCGGAGAACGGTGGCCGGGATCGGCCGTCCCGGTCCGCGCGTGGCGTCACGCGGGCGGCTCCGGAGCTTCCTGGT
>Ga0210377_10001871_pt1 | contig 18788 bp, 17 predicted proteins | sample PLM4_65_b1redo_FD_155480 | JGI IMG/M metagenome (GOLD analysis project Ga0210377, IMG submission 155480) | Groundwater sediment microbial communities from an aquifer in East River, Colorado, USA - PLM4_65_b1 redo | ecosystem: Environmental > Terrestrial > Soil > Riparian zone | place: USA: East...
GGCCGGCCGCCACGGTGTCGCCCACGGCCGCGAGAATGCGGGACGCGTGGCCGTACAGTGACTGGAAGCCGTCGGGGTGGTCGAGCAGGACGAACACGCCGTACTCCGCGTCCTCGCCCGTCTCCGAGACGACGCCGCCGCCCGACGCCCGGATGGCGGTGCCGATGGGCACAGCGACATCCAGACCCGCGTGGGTCTCGTCCCGGACGCCCGGACTCACCTGCTCGCGCGTGACCACGCCCTGACCCAGGAGGGGCCAATGGGTAGGACGGGACAGGCCTTCCTCGTAGCGCTGCGGCGCGTCGGCGGCCACCGCGAGGATGGCGGGCGCCACGGGAATCGGATCCTCGCCGTCCGCCGTCGCCAGGGCGGGAACCACATCGCCCCCCAACATGCCGCGAATCTGCTCGTAGCGCTGCTCCGCCAGGCTGAGCGACCGCGACAGTTCCGCCACCTGGGCGGTCTGCGCTTCCAGGTCGGCCACCCGCCGCTTGAGGCCGGGGACGGTTGCCGCGGTGCGCACGATAGGAGCGTACAGCACACCCCCCACCACCACGAGCACGCCGAGCGTCGCACTCGAGGCGAGCAGCGTACGCCAGGCCCACATGGGGCATCGAAACGACCGCGACGACACTTCGCCGTCACGGTGGATTATCACGGTGACGCCCCGCCCGTTGCTCATCCGTCGAACGGCCGTCCCAGCACGAGCTCGAGCACCCGCGCCAGATCGTCGTTGGAATAGAAGTTGATCGTGATGCGGCCGCCTTTGCCGCGCCGCGCGACGAAGACGTCGGTCTTCAGGTGCCGGCGGAGCGCATCCTCGACCCGCCGGACCTCGACGTCCGGCCGACGCACCCGGGCTTTGCCGGCGCGGGGCCGCCGCGCGGGCGCGCGGTCGCCGCGGGCGAGCGCTTCGAGCTCGCGCACCGACAGCTCATCATCCACCGCGCGCCGGGCCAGCACCGGAATGGCGGCGGGGTCGGGTAGCTGAAGCAGGGCCCGGGCATGGCCGGTGCTCAGGGCGCCGCGATGCACCAGGTCCTGCACGTCTTCCGGCAGCCGGAGCAGCCGCACCGCGTTCGCGACGGCCGGGCGGCTGCGGCCCACCATCGAGGCCACGTCACCGTGCGAGACGCCGAACTCGTCCACCAACCGCTGAAAGCCGAGGGCTTCGTCGATCGGGGACAGCGCGTCGCGCTGAAGGTTCTCGATCAACGCGAGCGTCAACAGGGTGCGGTTGTCCACGTCCCGCACCACGGCCCCGATGTCGGTCCACCCCAGCTGCTCCGCCGCCCGTACGCGGCGCTCCCCGGCAATCAGCTCGTATCCCCCGTCCACCGGCCGAACCACCACCGGCTGGAGCAGACCGGACGCCTCCAGCGACGAGGCCAGGCCGGCGAGGGCCTCCTCGTCGAACGTGCGGCGCGGCTGATAGGGATTGGGCCGGATGTCCCGGAGGGGAATATGTCGCAGCGATCCGTCGGCTCGGGCCTCGGCCGTGCTGGCCGTGGGACCGAGGAGGGCCTCCAGCCCACGCCCGAGGCGCCGCCGCGCGGCCTTGTCGGTCACGCGCCCACGACTCCTTGCTGCGGGGGGACCGCCAGCGCCATCGCCGCCCGCCGAATCAGCTCCTGGGCGAGCGCCAGGTAGCACTTGGCTCCGACGGACTGGACGTCGTACATGATGATCGGCTTCCCGAAGCTGGGCGCTTCGGCCAGGCGCACGTTCCGGGGGATCACGGTCCGGAACACTTTCGCTCCGAAATACTCCTGCGCCTCGAGCGCCACCTGGCGGGAGAGATTGAGGCGGCTGTCGTACATGGTGAGCAGCACGCCATCAATGGCCAGCGCCGGGTTGAAGTTCTGCTGGACGAGCTTGATGGTGTTCAGGAGCTGCGACAGCCCTTCGAGTGCGTAGTACTCGCACTGGATGGGAATCAGCACGGCGTCCGCGGCCGCCAGCATGTTGAGCGTGATGAGGCCCAACGAGGGGGGACAGTCGATCAGGATGAAATCGTACTGGTCGCGCACCGGCTGCAAGGCCCGCCGCATGACCGACTCGCGTCCGCGCCGATTGACCAGCTCGATTTCCGCGCCCACCAGATCCTGCGTGGCCGGCACGACGTCGAGCAACGGGAAGTTGACTTCGCGCCGGATGATCGGCATGACGAGCGAATCCCCCATCAGCGCGTCGTACAGCGATTCCCTCAGCGTCTTGCGGTCGAGCCCGACTCCGCTCGTCGCGTTGCCCTGAGGATCTCCGTCCACGAGGAGCGTGCGGTGCTCAGCCGCCGCGAGCGACGCCGCCAGGTTGACGGCCGTCGTGGTCTTCCCGACGCCGCCTTTCTGATTGGCAATCGCAATCACTCGGCTCATTCGCGTAACTACTTTATGGAGAATGTGTTATGCAGGTTGCCGCCGTCAGCATGTTGACCCGGCGGGAGCGCGGTGCTGAATATAGGGACCGGCTTCGCCCGCGTAAAGCAAGTACCGCTGTGCCGTTTCACGTGAAACACCGCGCGGCCGCGCTTTCGGCCGTCCCAGTTGGCGCCCCAGGAGCCCGGAGCGATCAGGGCCATCGTCGCGCGGCGGGGCAACCGCCGGGTCCGACCGGGCTCGTGACAGTTCGCCGAGGACCGACGGACCGAAAGTCACTTCCACTCCTCGCCCGACTCCGGAGAGGTCCCGGCCCGCGTGCGGCGAGCGGCATTCATCCGGCACCGAGGCAGGCGGAACGGGTGCGCTTGGCTCCCGGCATCGTCGCTGGGTCGAACGGGAAGGAGCGGCGTCAGGAGTCGTGAATGGCCCAGAATCCACCTCGCCAGCACAAGAAGCAAGCCGTGTTTCACGTGAAACAGGCGGTCGGTCGTATGCATGTAACTACTTATGTCACTTACTTTTATGCTACAGCGCGCCGGCGGCGAGTGACCTCGAGAACCAGATTCTGCAGATCGCTGGGGCTCACTCCGGGCACCCGCGCGGCCTGGGCGAGGGAGTCGGGTCGGATAGACGCGAGCTTCTGGCGAGACTCGGTGCTCAAGCTGTGGAGCTCGGAGTAAGGAAGATCGAGGGGCAATCGGAATTCGGCCAACTCGGCCAGTCGGCGGGCGGCCTCCCGCTCGCGCTCGAGGTAGCCGGCGTACTTGATCTCGATCTCGGTGGAAAGCCAAGTCTCCTCCGGGATGTCGGGAACGGCTGACCCGGAAAGCGAGAGCAGCTCACGCACCGATGCATGCGGCCGGCGGGCCAGCTCGAGTACCTTCTGAGTCTCGCCCACCTCCCGCTCCCCCACGGCACGAAGGTGGGTGTTGGCCGGTCCGGCCGCAATTGATGTCTCGCGCGCCAGGGTCAGCACCTGGTCTTCGTCGCTGAGCCGCCGGTCCAGCTCCGCGCGCTCGGTGGGCGTGAGCAGCCCCAACCGCGCCGCGAGGGGTCCCAGTCGCTTGAGCGCGTTGTCCTGCCGGAGCAGGAGCCGGAACTCGGCCCGGGAGGTGAACAGCCGGTACGGCTCGTCCACGCCGCGGGTGACCAGGTCGTCTACCAGCACTCCCAGGTAGGCGTCGTCGCGCCCCAACACGACCGGCTCCTCGCCCCGGACCCGGCGCACGGCGTTCAGGCCGGCAACGACTCCCTGCCCGGCCGCTTCCTCGTAGCCCGTGGTGCCGTTGATCTGGCCGGCGAAGAACAGATGCTCGATCGCCTTCAGCTCCAGCCATGGTGTGAGCTGATCCGGCGGATAGTAGTCGTACTCGATGGCATACCCCGCGCGCGTCATCCGCGCGTGCTCGAGACCGGGGACCGCGTGGAGGAAGCGGAGCTGTACCTGGGCCGGAAGCGACGTGGACAAGCCGTTCACGTACAGCTCGCTGGTGTAGAGACCCTCCGGCTCGAGAAAGATCTGGTGTCGCTCGGCGTGCGGGAACTTGACGATCTTGTCCTCGACCGAGGGGCAGTATCGCGGTCCCCGCCCCGCGATGGCTCCGCCGTAGAGCGCCGACTCGTGGAGGCTCGCCCGGATGATTTCCTTCACCGATTCCCCAGCCCACGTGATCCAGCAGGGGCGTTGCTCCGGACGCTCGACCTGGTCGAAATGGGAGAACCGGAAGCCGGCGGGGTCACCGTCCTGACGCTCGAGCACGGCGTAGTCCACCGTGCGACCGTCCACCCGGGGCGGCGTCCCGGTCTTGAACCGGCCGACCCTGAGGCCGAGCGACTCGAGCTGTTCGGCCAGGTCCACCACGGCCGGGTCACCCGCCCGGCCGGCCGGAATCCGGGTCGTGGTGCCGACGTGGATGCGCCCGCGCAAGAAGGTGCCCGCCGTGAGCACCACGGCTCGGGCCGGAAGGTCGGTACCCTGGGTGGTGCGAACGCCCCGGACCCGGTTGCCGTCCAGCAGCAGGGCGGCGGCGGTCGCCTGGAACAGCTCGATCCCCGGGTGGCGTTCCAATTCCCCTCGTACCGCCGCCCGGTAGAGCATCCGGTCGCACTGGGCCCGCGGGGCCCACACCGCCGGCCCCTTCGACCGGTTCAGCATCCGGAACTGGATGGTCGCCCGGTCGGCCGCCCGGCCCATCAGCCCACCCATGGCATCCACCTCGCGCGCCACGGTGCCCTTGGCGATCCCCCCGATGGCAGGATTGCACGACATCTGGCCGATGGTGTCGAGATTGGAGGTCAGCAGGAGCACCCGCGCGCCGAGGCGGGCCGCGAGGACGGCGGCTTCGGAGCCGGCGTGGCCGGCACCAATTACGATGAGGTCGTAGGTCATGGGCGCTGGGTGGTCGGGAGTAGGATAGACGGCTAGACGGCTAGCCGGCTAGCGGGGGGTGGGTAGCGGGCGGGAGTTTGCACCGCGCCGCGGTTGTTTGATAACGGTCCCGGAGGCCTGGCTCCCACCTTTCGCCCATGCCACCGTACAAGAACCTCAAGGCGTGGGAGCATGCCCAGAGACTGGCCATCGAGTGCGTCAAGGCGGCGCGGCGCTTCCCCGACTACGAGCAAGACGCGCTAGCTGATCAGTTTCGCCGCGCCGCTTACAGCGTGCCCATCAACATCGCCGAAGGCAGCGCCAAGAAAGGAAGCCGCGAGTACAAGCGGTTCCTCGACATTGCGTCAGCATCCCTGGCTGAGGTGGAGACCATCCTCGGGATCGCGACCGAACTCGGCTACGTAGCACCCGCCGACAGCAAGCGACTCGAGGACATCGCCAACGAAACCAGCAAGACGCTATACGGTCTGTTGCGGAAGGTCGGAAACGCAGCCCAAAGGCAGACTGCTCCCAAGCCGCCTCCCACGCCCTAGTTCCCGCTAGCCGTCTCGCCGTCTAGCCGTCTAGCCTTTGACCCACCGCACTATCTCCCTCAAACCTGGTTTCTTGCCGTACATCAGGATCCCCACCCGATATATCCGCCCCGCAATCCACACCGTCCCCAGCACCGCGGCCACGAGCAGCGCCAGCGATGCCCCCAGCTCCGCCGGCGAAACGGGTGCCGAGGCCCAGCGCACCGGCATCGCGATGGGCGACGTGAACGGGATCTGCGACAGCACCCGGGCCAACGACCCGTTGGGCGCGGCGAGAATGCCCACCATCATCACGGACGGCACCATCAGCAGCAGGACGACGGGGATCTGGGCCTGGCGCGCCTCGGCTTCGCTGTTCACCATGGCGGCGACCGCGCCGAACATGGCGGCATACAGGAAATAGCCCAGCAGGAAGTACGAGAGCGAAACGAAGATCATGCCCACCGGAACCTCGGGCATCGCCAGCGCGGCGAGTGCCCCGGCGGCGTCTTCTCCCCTCGACCCCAGCAGGCGGACGAGCGACACGCGGTAGTCGAGCACGAGCTTGCCGCAGACGCCCCAGATCGACATCTGGAGCAGGCCGACCGCCCCGACGCCCACGATCTTCCCGGCCAGCAGCCGGAAGGGCTCGACGCTCGACACCAGCACCTCGACCATCCGGGTGGTCTTCTCCTCCACCACCGAGCTCATCACCTGCACGCCGTACAGCATGATCGAGATGTAGAGCAGGAACCAGACGACGTAGGCCAGGAAGAACGTCGCCTCGCCGGACTCCCCCGTGACCTCTCCCCCGCGAATGGTCACGGTCGCGAGCGCGACCGGTACGTCGGCCCGCGTCACCACGTCCGGATCCACACCCAGCCGCCGCAGGCGCTCGGCCACGACCACTTGGCGCAGGGCCCCTTGCAGCAGGCGCATGTCGCCCAGCGACGCGGCGTTGGATCCCCGGTACTCCGCCCGGCCGCTGTCCACGGTCGCGTCCGTCAGAATCAAGAAGCCGTCGATGGCCTCGAGGCCCACGTAGGGCGCCAGCGAATCCGCGGTGCGCCGGACGTCCGCGGGCTCAGCCGCGACCCGGGTCGCGCGGATCAGCTCCGCCTGGCCCAGCAGCTCCACCACCCGGCGTCCGACTTCCGCCTGCGTGGCGTCCACCACCACGATGGTCCGCCGGATCCCGCCCTGCCCGACCAGGACGATCGGGAGCACGATGGTCGCTCCCATGAGGACCGGCCCCAAGATGGTCCCGATGACGAACCACTTGCTGCGGACGCGTTCGACGAACTCGCGGCGAATGATGACCCAGACCTTATGCATGATCGGGCCCGTCCGGCATCGCGGCGGCCGTGGCGGCCTCGGGGCCCACCAGATCCAGGAAGATCTTGTTGAGCGTGGGCTCGGCGATCTCGAACCGGGAGAGCCGCGCCCCCGCCTGCACCAGTCGTTCGAGGAGGTGCTGCGGATCGGCGCCCGCGGCCAGCGCTACCTCGGCGTAGTTGCCAAAACGGTCGGCGCTCGCCACCAGCCGCCGATCCGCGAAGATCGCGTCCGCAGCCGCCTGGTCCCGCTCGACCGCCACGATCACGTGGGAGCCGCCGTGGCGCCGTTTCACCTCGGAGAGCGCGCCGTCCACCAGCTTCTCGCCGCGGGCGATGATGCAGACCGCGTCGCACAGCTTCTCGGCCTGCTCCATGATGTGAGTGGAAAACAGGATGGTCGCCCCGCCCCGAGCCAGCTCCACCACCGTGTCCTTGAGCACCTGACTGTTCACCGGATCGAGTCCGGAGAAGGGTTCGTCCAGAATGAGGAGATCCGGTCGGTGCAGCACGGTGGCGATGAACTGGACCTTCTGCTGCATGCCCCGGGACAAGGCCTCGGCGCGCTTGGTCGCCCAGTCTCCCAGGCCGAGCCGCTCAAGCCACTCGGCCGCCGCGGTGCGGGCTGCCGGCCGGGAAACGCCCTTGATCTCGGCCAGGAAGACGAGGAGGTCGGCCACCCGCATCCTCTTGTACAGTCCCCGCTCTTCGGGCAGGTAGCCGATCCGGTGGCTCAGCTCCTTTCCATTCCCGCGACCGCCGAACAGCGCCACCCGGCCGCTGTCAGGCAGCAGCACGCCCATAATCATCCGGATGGTCGTGCTCTTGCCGGCGCCGTTGGGGCCCAGGAGCCCATACACGCTGCCCTTCGGCACCGTGAGCGACAGCTCGCGAACGGCGGTATGCCCCGCGAAGCGCTTGGTGATCCGGTCCAGCTCGACGATCGCGTCGGGCGACATCAGCACTCGTGGGTGAACGCTGGCGCAGTCTCGACCCGACCCGCTTTGGTGTCAAGGCGGCCAGGGAACCTGCCGCATTCCATGGACGTTCCCTGAAGCAGGCCCATGACCGCCCGCCTCGATGCCTGCGACGCCGCCTGTCAGGCGCTCTGGCCGGATCCAACCGCGCCGGCACCGGCCGCTGCTATGGCGCACTATCGGGCCTGTCTTGCCTGTCAGCAGTTCTTTGTGCGGGAGCGACGTCTCGAGGAGCGACTGGCCTGCCTGTGCCGGCCGACCGTTCCGCCCGCCTTGCGGGCGATGATCACGCCGGACCTTATGTTGGAGTTGTAAGTGCTACTACGCTTCATTCAGGCTCGATGAGTGCGCTTTCGGGATTCCACCGCCAGACGTTACCGCCGGTCATTCGGACGCCGCCGTACCACCGCTCCAGACCCCGCAGCCTCACCCGATCCACCCGGCGGTCGAGCACGTCCTCGCCCGCCCGGCTCAGGTGCAGCGCCCCCGAGCCGTTCTCGGCCAGCAGTGGGTAGGGGTCCTGCCTGAGCGCCTCGAGGTAGCGGAAGAACGACGAGTCACCCAGGTACGCCGGCTCCTCGCGCACCACAGCGGAGGCGAAGAGGTCGCGGGCGGTGACGCCGGGATTGCTCCGGACGGCGATGAGCGCCTGCCGCTCGCTGCGGGCGAGGCCGTCTCCCGACCCGGGATACTCCTCGAGAAAACGCCGCACCGCAGCGGCCAAGAACGGGAGCTCTCCCCCATCCTCGGTGAGCAGGCCCGCCAGCGCGCGCGGGTTCGGCGCACGGAAGGCGGTCCAAGCTCGCCGGGCGAGCCTCAGTGCCGCTGCCCGCACTTCCTCGCGAGCCTCGAACGCCGCGTGTAGGGAGTCAGCCGGCTCATTGGCGACATAGGCCGCCCGACAGATCAGCGTCAGGCGGTGTGGGCGCCGCGTCGCCGCGGCCACCCAATCGAGCACCTGCACCAACTGGAGCTGGTCGTACAGGTCGTGCTCGAACCAGAGCAGCACCTCGTCCTCCCCAGCCGACGCCGCCAAGCGTTCGTCGCGCCGGCGGAACGCTTCCCGCACCTCCTCGGCCGGGGCCCAGCCGCAATCGGCGATGAAGCGGGCCCGGACCGTCGACAGCTCGGGGAGGTCCAGCCCGGCGGGCACCGGTCCGTCATGGAGGACGTCATCCCAGGGCAGCTTCTCACCGGGGATGCCGGCCGCTTCGAGATTCCCGACCGCCGACGATCCGTTGGTGACGAGGAGCATGTCCGTCAGCCGTCGCGGTTGACCGTGTCGGGCGAGAAGGCGGGAAGGCACACCGCCACGTACTCCGCGCCTTCGGGCCCCGGGGTACTGTAGCGGATCCACTCACCGGCGTGCGTCAGCACCGCCTGCCCGGCGTTCACGTCGAGCGCGCCGCTCCTGGTCTCGACCCGCAGCATGCCACGGAGTACCACGGTGTACTCGTCGAAGGCCGGCGTCTGGCCCGGCTCGAGCCACCCCGAGGGACTCCGCATGTGGGCGATGCTCAACCGGTCCGTGCCCGAGTTTACCCGTCCCACGAACTCTTCGATGATCTTCGGCCGGGTGCCGGCGGCCTGGATCCGGGTGGGGCGCGGGATGAGCGTGGGCATCAGGCCGCTCCCACCGGGACCAGCTCCTGGAACCGCGCGCTGAAGTGCCGCAGGTAGGGGGGCTCCCACGTCATCCGGAAGCCTACGAGCGCGTCCCGCCGCCGGTAGACGTCGGCCGCGGCTTCGACCACGTAGTCGATGTGGCTCTGGGTGTAGACCCGGCGCGGGATCGCGAGCCGCACCAATTCCAGGGCCGGCGGCCTGCCCTTCCCGCCGAACATCACGCTGCCCACCTCCACCGTCCGGATTCCCCCCTCGCGATACAGGGCGCAGACCAGCGCCTGTCCCGGGAACCGATCCGGCGGGATGTGGGGGAGCAGGCGCCCGGCGTCCACGTAGATCGCGTGTCCCCCCGGCGGCTCGACGATGGGGAACCCGATCTCGATCAGCTTCTCGCCCAGATACTCGGTGGAGCGGATGCGGTAGGTGAGATAGTCCTCGTCCACCACTTCTTCGAAGCCCTGCGCCATGGCTTCGAGATCGCGCCCGGCGAGTCCGCCGTAGGTGACGAAGCCCTCCGTGAGGATAAGCAGGGCGTCGGCGCGGCGGGCCAGTTCCTCATCGCGGATCAGCAGGACGCCGCCGATGTTGACCAGACCGTCTTTCTTGGCGCTGATGGTGGCGCCGTCGGCCAGGTCGAACATCTCGCGCGCGATCTCCCGGACCGACCGGCGGCCCTGGCCGGGCTCCCGCTGCTTGATGAAGAACGCGTTCTCGGCAAAGCGGCAGGCGTCGAGGAACAGGGGCACCCCGTGGCGGTCGCATACGGCCCGCACCGCCCGCAGGTTCTCCAGGCTCACCGGCTGGCCGCCGGCCGAGTTGTTGGTCACGGTGACCATGACCAGCGGGATGCGCTCGGCGCCGACCTGGCGGATCAGGTCCTCGAGACGCTCGACGTCCAGATTGCCCTTGAACGGCAGCCGCCGCGACGGATCGGCCGCCTCGGGAAGCGGGAGGTCCACGGCCTCCGCGCCGGAGTGTTCGATGTTGGCCCGGGTGGTGTCGAAGTGGTTGTTGTTGGGCACGACCTTCCCCGGCCCGCCCACCAGCTCGAACAGGATCCGCTCGGCCGCGCGCCCCTGGTGCGTGGGCAGGATGTGGGTGAAGCCGGTCAGCTCCTGGACCCGGTCGCGAAACCGGTAGAAGCTCTCGGCGCCGGCGTACGACTCGTCTCCCCGCATCATGGCGGCCCACTGGAGGCTGCTCATCGCCCCGGTGCCGCTGTCGGTGAGGAGGTCGATCAGCACGTCGCGCGCGTGCAGGTTGAAGACGTTGTAGTGGGCCGCCCGGAGGAGGGCTTCCCGCTCCTCCCGCGTCGTCATGCGGAGCGGCTCGACGCTCTTGATCCGGAACGGCTCGATGATGGTTCTCATGGCTGGCGCCGAGGGGTGGAATCCGCCGGCGAGGTCGCGAGCCGCACCCGTCCGTCCATCAGCGCGACCACCGCGTCCGTCGGGATTTCGACAAAGAGGTCGCGCCCGGTTCGGGTGAGCGCGGGATACTGGCGGCCCACCTCGACCAGCGCGCCGTACACCAGCGGCTCGGGGACGGGCAGGCCGTTCAGGCGCACGGTCTCGAGGTGGAAGCGCACCACCTCGCGCGCCGCGCGCGACAGAGTGATGTCGCCGGCGATCACGGTCTCGGGCGGCAGCATGCCGACCAGCGGCCCCAGCGCCTTGCGGGCCTCGTATGGCAGATCGCCCAGGCGGCTGCTCAGCTGGATGCGCTGGGTGTCGCTCACCACCCGGATCTTGAGATCGGGCGGAATCGGGATCACGCCGAGGCGGGCCATCAGGTAGGCGGCCCAGTCGCCCGCCGTGACGAACCCCTCGGGCGACAGGCGGTCGACGAAGACGGAATCCACCACCGCGGACGCGCGGAACACGCCGCCGGCGGTCACGGAATCGAACGCCGTTTCCTGGGCGGTGGCGCGGCCGGCGAGGGCGGCGGCACCGCCAACCAGGACGGCCAGACGGGACAGGCGGCTCACGCCCCCAAAATACACCCGCCACACCCGCCGGGCGCGGGGGACTACTCGGTAGAGACCGGGCGATCTTGTTGCTGCAGGGCGGCGTGGAGCGTATGCCAGGGCAGGTTGGCGCACTTCACCCGGGCCGGGAACTCGCGCACGCCGGCGAACGCGAACAGCTTCCCCAGGCTGTCCCGGTCTCCTTCTTCGACTCCGGTCACCATCCCGTGGAAGTGCCGGAACAGCCGCTCGGCTTCGTCCACCGTCCTCCCCTTGACCGCGGTGGTCATGAGCGACGCCGACGCCTGCGAAATGGCGCACCCGCTCCCCTGGAACCCCAGGTCTTCGATCCGGTCGCCGCTCACCTTCACCCAGAGCGTGATCCGGTCGCCGCAGAGCGGGTTGTCGCCGCTCGCGGTGCGATTGGCGTCGGGGAGTTCCTTGAAGTTGCGCGGGGCGCGGTTGTGGTCGAGGATGACCTGCTGGTACAGCTCGCGGAGGTCCGCCATCAGGCAAAGACCTTTCGCACCTGGCGCAGGGCCGTCACCAGTGCGTCCACGTCGTCGCGGGTGTTGTACAGCGCGAACGACGCGCGCGCGGTGGCGGGCACGCCGAAGAAGTCCATGACCGGCTGGGTGCAGTGATGCCCCGTCCGGATGGCGATGCCTTCCTGATCCAGAATGGTGCCGATGTCGTGCGGATGGACGCGGTCCATCACGAACGAGACCACCGGCGCCTTCCGCAGGGCGGTGCCCACCAGGCGCAGGCCGGCCACCCCCTGGAGCTGCTCGGTGGCGTAGGCCAGCAGGTCCGCCTCGTGGGCGGCCACGGCCCGCCAGTCGAGCTGGTGCAGGAAGTCCACCGCGGCGCCGAGCCCCACGGCGCCTTCGATGTTGGGAGTGCCCGCCTCGAACTTCATGGGCAGCGGAGCGTAGGTGGTCTTCTCGAACGTGACCGACCGGATCATCTCGCCCCCGCCCTGCCAGGGCGGCATCTCGTCCAGCAGCGCGCGCTTGCCGAACAGGGCGCCCACGCCGGTAGGGCCGAACATCTTGTGGCCCGACACCGCGTAGAAGTCGCAATCGAGGTCCTGCACGTCCACCGGGCCGTGCGGGACCGCCTGGGCGCCGTCCAGCAGCACCGGAATCCCGCGCGCGTGCGCCTGGGCCACGATCTCCTTCACCGGGTTGATGGTGCCGAGCGAGTTGGAGACGTGAACCACGGACACGATCCTGGTCCTGGGGGAAAGGAACGCGGGAAGCTCCTCCACCAGCAGCTCGCCCCGGTCGTTCATGGGGAGCACCCGGAGCCGCGCGCCCTTCTCTTCGCAGAGGAGCTGCCAGGGGACGATGTTGGAGTGGTGCTCCATGGCAGAGATCAGCACTTCGTCACCGGGGCCCACGCGTTTCCGGCCCAGGCTGTTGGCCACCAGGTTGATGCCTTCCGTGGTGCCGCGGACGAACACCACCTCCGCGGGCGACGGGGCATGGAGATACCGCGCGATCATGGCTCGGCCCCACTCGTAGGCGGCCGTCGCCTCTTCACTCAGCTGATAGACGCCGCGATGCACGTTGGCATTGAGCGTCTCGTAGTAGCGGTGAATGGCGTCGATTACGTGCCGCGGCTTCTGGCTGGTCGCCGCGTTGTCGAGGTAGACCAGCGCCTTCCCCCGCATCGAGCGGCCCAGCAGCGGGAAATCGGCCCGGACGCGCTCCACGTCGAACGCGGCCCGGACCGTTCCGGCGGCGGCTCGCTCGACCGTGCCGGTCACGCCTCGCCCCGCCACCTGGCCCCTTCGTCCAACCGCTCCCGCAAAAGCGTGTCGAGCTGGGCCCGCAGCTCGTCCAGCGCCACGGAGTTCAGGATCTCGGCGCCGAAGCCGTAGGTGAGCAGGTTGCGGGCCGCCGCCGCCGGCAGGCCCCGGCTCTGGAGATAGAACATCATGCGCGGGTCGATGGGGCCGAGCGTCGCGCCGTGGGTGCACTTCACGTCGTCGGCGTAGATCTCGAGCTGCGGCTGGCTGTCCGCCCGGGCGTCTTGGGAGAGCAGCAGGTTGTTGTTGGTCTGCTTCGAGTCGGTGCGCTGGGCGCCGGGCCGGACGATGATCCGCCCGGTGAAGACGCCCCGGGCCCGCCCGTCGAAGATGCCGTTGAACAGCTCCCAGCTGGGACAGTGGGGCTGGGCGTGCTCCAGCGTGGTGTGGTGGTCCACGTGCTGGTCACCCCGCAGCACCGAGAGCCCGTTCAGCGTGCACTCGGCGCCCTCGCCGTCCAGCCGCGCGCTGATGTCGTGCCGGGAGAGCGCCGACCCGAAGGCGAACACCGTGCTGGTGAGCACCGAGCTACGCCCTTGATACGACTGGGTGGTGGCCGTGTGGAAGGCGTCGTCGCGCTCGCGCTGGATGCGGTACGCATCCACCACCGCGTTGTCGCCCACCACCACCTCGGTCACCACGTTGGTCCAGGAGGGACCGCCTTCCAGGCCGGCGTACTGCTCGACCAGAGAAATCTGGGCCCCCTCTTCGACCACGATCAGGTTGCGGACGTGCGCCACCGCGGGCTCCCGCCCGGGGGCCGCGACGAAGACCAGCTGGATGGGCCGATCGACCGTGACGTTCCGGGAAACGTGCACGAACGCCCCGTCCGCCAGGAACGCGGTGCCGAGCGCGGTGAACGGATTGGCCTCGACCGAGGCGTACCGCCCCAGGTGCCGCTGGACGAGGTCGGAGCGGACCTCCAGCGCGGCCGCCAGTCCGCCCACCACCACGCCGGCCGGGAGTCGGCCGAGCGACGACAGGGCCGGCGCGAACCGGCCGTTCACGAACACCGCCACCACGCGCTCCGCCGGAGCGCCGATGGCGGCGACGGCCACCGTGTCCCGCGCCAGCTCGGGCGCCACCACCGGGGCGGGCGCGAACCGGGTCCGCACCAGCGGATCCACGCTGGTGAACCGCCAGGCCTCGTCCTTGGGCCCGGGGAATCCCACGTCGGCGAACCGGGTGATGGCCGCGTCGCGCACCGGCCGGAGCCACGCGGGTCCGCGCGAGCCGCCATTGGCCGCGAATGCCTCGTATGCCGCCCGGAAATGCCCCACCGCGTCGGCCCGCGGCTTGGAGGCGGCCGTCATCCGGCCACCGCCGGCTCCGGCCGGAGCCAGTCGTAGCCCTTTTCCTCGAGCTCGAGCGCGAGCGCCTTGCCGCCCGACCGCACGATCTTCCCATCCACCAGCACGTGCACGAAATCGGGCACGATGTAGTTGAGCAGCCGCTGGTAGTGGGTCACGATCACCGTGGCGCGATCCGGCGCGCGGAGCTTGTTGACCGCGTCCGCCACCGTCTTCAGGGCGTCGATGTCGAGCCCGGAGTCGGTTTCGTCGAGGATCGCGAGCTTGGGCTCCAGCACGGCCAGCTGCATGATCTCGTTTCGCTTCTTCTCGCCGCCCGAAAACCCTTCGTTCACGTTCCGGTTGAGGAAGGTGTCTTCCCAGCCGATGACCTTGAGCTTCTCCTCTAGGACGTCGAGGAAATCGATGGGGTCGTATTCGGGCAGCCCCTGCGCTTTGCGGATGGCGTTCAGCGCCGACCGCAGGAAGTAGGCGTTGGTGATCCCCTTGATCTCGACCGGATACTGGAACGCCATGAACACGCCGGCCTGAGCCCGTTCCTCCGGACTCATGTCGAAGAGGTCCTTCCCCTCGTAGGTGGCGGTGCCCTGGGTCACCTCGTAGGCCGGATGGCCCGCCAGGACCTGGGCCAGTGTGCTCTTGCCCGAGCCGTTGGGGCCCATGATGGCGTGGACCTCGCCCGGCTTCACCGACAGGTCCACCCCGTGAAGGATCTCCGTCCCCTCGACGGAGGCGTGCAGGTTCTTGATCTCGAGCATTATCCGACGCTGCCTTCCAGGCTGATGCCGAGCAGGTTTTGGGCTTCCACGGCGAACTCCATGGGGAGCTCGCGGAACACTTCCTTGCAGAACCCGTTGACGATCATCGAGACCGCGTCTTCCGCCTTGAGGCCGCGGGCCTGGCAGTAGAAGATCTGGTCCGCGCCGATCTTGGAGGTCGAGGCCTCGTGCTCCATGATGGCCGAGCTGTTGCGCACGTCGATGTAGGGGAACGTGTGCGCGCCGCACTGGTCGCCGATGAGCATCGAGTCGCACTGCGAGTAGTTCCTCGCACCCTCGGCGCTCTTCATGATCTTGACCAGGCCGCGGTACGTGTTCTGGCCTTTGCCGGCCGAGATGCCCTTGGAGACGATGGTGCTCCGGGTGTTCTTGCCGATGTGGATCATCTTGGTGCCGGTATCGGCCTGCTGGCGGTTGTTGGTGACCGCCACCGAGTAGAACTCGCCGATCGAGTTGTCGCCCTGGAGGATGCAGCCCGGGTACTTCCAGGTGATGGCCGAGCCGGTCTCCACCTGGGTCCAGGAAATCTTGGAGTTCTTCCCGCGGCAGGCGCCCCGCTTGGTGACGAAGTTGTAGATCCCGCCCCGTCCTTCTTCGTCGCCGGGGTACCAGTTCTGCACGGTCGAGTACTTGATCTGGGCATTGTCCAGGGCGATCAGCTCGACCACCGCCGCGTGGAGCTGGTTCTCGTCGCGGCTGGGGGCCGAACAGCCTTCGAGGTAGCTCACGAAGGCGCCGTCTTCCGCGATGATCAGGGTCCGCTCGAACTGGCCCGTGGCGGTCGCGTTGATCCGGAAGTAGGTGGACAGCTCCATGGGGCAGCGCACGCCCTGGGGCACGAACACAAACGAGCCGTCGGTGAACACGGCCGAATTGAGCGCGGCGAAGAAGTTGTCGGTGTGGGGCACGACCGACCCCAGGTACTTCTGGACCAGGTCGGGGTGCTCGCGCACGGCCTCGGAGAACGGCAGGAAGATCACGCCCGCCTGCTTCAGGGTCTCCTTGAAGGTCGTGGCCACGGACACGCTGTCGAACACCGCGTCCACCGCCACGCCCGACAACCGTTTCTGCTCGGAGATGGGGATGCCCAGCTTCTCGAACGTGGCGAGCAGCTTGGGGTCCACCTCGTCCAGGCTCTTGGCCTTCTTTTCCTGCCGGGGCGCGGAGTAGTAGTGAATGGCCTGGTAGTCGATGGGGCCGTAGGTCACGTTGGGCCAGTGCGGCTCCTTCATCGTGAGCCAGTGCCGGTAGGCTTTGAGCCGCCACTCGAGCAGCCATTCCGGCTCGTCCTTCTTCTTCGAAATCAGCCGGATGGTGTCCTCGCTCAGGCCGGCCGGGGCGGTGTCGGACTCGATGTCCGTTTCCCAGCCGTACTGGTAGGGCTTCTTGACCTGGGACTCGATGGACGTCATGCGTGCTCCTCGGGGGGCGGCGCGCCGTCGCGCGCGCCCGGGGTAATCGCGTATTCGCAGGCGTTGCAGCCGCTCACGATGTGGCGGTCCCGCTGGACGCCGGGTCCCAGCAGCTCGGTGAGGAACTGGAGCTCGGTGTCGCACACTTCGGGGAACCGCTGGGCCACCGCGTGCATGGCGCAGTTGTGCTCGGCCAGGCGGAGGTGGCCCGCGTCGTTCGAGACGTTGGGCATGAAGCCCTCACGGCCCAGGAACTCCACGACGGCCGCCACGCGCTGCTCGAACGGGGCGTCGCCCAGGCGGGCCAGGATCTCGTCGGCCCGGCGCCGGAACTGCTGCTCGAAGAATCGGCGAACCGCATCGCGCCCCGCGTGCTTGGCCAGGAAGTCGAGCGCGGCGGTCAGCTCCGCCTGGTAGCCGTTGGGGAAAAGCGCCTCGCCCCGATCTGACAGGCGGTAGGTGAAGGTCGGCGCGCCCTGGCCCCGCTGCTCGCGGTCGTGCTCGATGAGCTGCTCGGCCTCGAGCTCTTTCAGGTGTCGCCGCACCGCGTTGGCGGTCACCCGATGTCGCTCGGCCAGCTCCTGCGCCGTCAGGGGCTGAGCCTTCTTGAGCTCGACCAGGATCTCGCCGCGCAGGCCTTTATGGCCCGCCAAGCCGGGGGTCAGGGAATCCATGTGGACCGAAATGTAGCCGAGTGAGCGCACTAATTCAACGCTTTTGTTACTGAATCATCAAAGGCTCGTAACATATTTATTGACATTGTGTTGGCATTCAATACCCAAGATGACGTCCATCGCCGTCCCCGTTTTCGCGCAGCGGACTGGCCCCCCGACACGGGTGGATCGAGGCGGACCAAACAACGTGCGGTCGGCTTCGGAGCGTGGAGACCCCCGAGTGACTACGTTTCCGGCGGTCGGGTGACGATTCGCAAACGGGAGCGAGCAATGCGCGGACTAGTCGCAGTTGGATTGATGGTGGCCTTGGCGGGCTGCTCGGAAGCCGGCGGCGGGGCCCGTTGGGGGGGCACGATCACGGACAGCGCCGGCACTCAGATCGTTCATAACCCGGCGACCGGCATGTGGGACCCGGACGATCGGTGGACGGTAACGGAGGTGCTGCGGATCGGGACGGCGGAAGGGGAGCCGGAATACCAATTCGGAATGCTCGGAGGGATGGCCGTCGCCGGGGACGGACGGATCATCGCGGCCGACGTTCAGGCCCAACACCTCAAAGTCTTCACGCCGGCCGGAATCTACGAGCGCACCATCGGCAAGGCTGGCGCCGGCCCCGGCGAACTGGGCCTCGGAATCGCAGCGGTCATCACCGGCCCTGCCGACACCCTCCTGGTCGCGGACTGGGGCAATCAGCGGATAAACGTGTACCTGTTGGACGGCACGTTCGTTCGCAGCGTTCGTCTCGACATCCAGCAGGGCTTGCCCTTGCGGTGGGAAGGCACGAAGGACGGACACCTGGTGAACCAGGTCAGGCAGGTCCAGTTCCCCGGCATGCCCGCCCCCACCGACTCGGCCGATGCGATCGTGGTGCGGAACAGCGACGGCAGCGTCGGCGACACCCTGCTCAAGGTCCCGTCGGGCAAGACGTTCGCGCTCGGCGGCCAGCGCCCCGAGGTCAAGCTCTTTTCCAGCGAGCCGGCGTGGGCCCTCTACGGGGGCGAAGTACTCTACGGCATGAACGACCAGTACCGCTTCGGCATCTACGCGGCCGACGGAGCGCTGCGCCGCGTGGTGGAGAAGCCGTACACCCCGCAGCCCATCTCCGAGGGCGATCAGCAAAGCATGATGGCGGCGTTTGAGAAACTGTGGAAGCAATTCGGACTCACGCAGGATCAGGTCGCAGCGGCAAAGCAGACGATCAAGTTCGCCGAGCAGTATCCGGCGTACCTCCAGCTGCTGGAGGGGGTTGATGGCTCCGTGTGGATCCAGGGCCCGCAGTCGGCATCGACCCTGCCTCCGGAGATGCAGGAGTCGTACAACCCGCAGCTCGACATCGGATCCCGCGACTGGGACGTGTTCGACGCCGAAGGTCGCTACCTCGGGGTAGTCACGATGCCGATACGGTTCCAGCCGGTGCGCTTCCTCGGCGACAGAATCTACGGCATCCAGCGCGACGAGCTGGACGTGCAGTACGTCGTGGTGCTCCGAGTCGTGCGGGGGAACGAGACTACCTGAAGGCACGGGGCTGGAGACGGGGCCGGGGCGGTTGACACCCGCGAGGCCGGTCTCCCGTACTGGGATTTCGACCCCACCACCTCACCGGAGGATTGCGATGACG
>Ga0210377_10001872_pt1 | contig 18781 bp, 19 predicted proteins | sample PLM4_65_b1redo_FD_155480 | JGI IMG/M metagenome (GOLD analysis project Ga0210377, IMG submission 155480) | Groundwater sediment microbial communities from an aquifer in East River, Colorado, USA - PLM4_65_b1 redo | ecosystem: Environmental > Terrestrial > Soil > Riparian zone | place: USA: East...
TCGGCGCGCGGCACGGGCGTGTCCGCGGCCGAGCGCGCCGCGACGGTTCGGCGGCTCGCCGATCCCGACGCGCGACCCGAGGACTTCGTCCGCCCCGGCCACGTCTTTCCGCTCGGCGCGCGCGCGCGCGGGCTGCGCGAGCGCGCGGGTCACACCGAGGCGACAGTTGCGCTCTGCCGCGCCGCTGGGCTTGCGACCGTCGGTGTTTGCTGCGAGATCATGTCTCCCGACGGGCACATGGCCGGTCCTGCGGAGCTCGAGCGCTTTGCGTTGCACTGGGGCCTGCCGCTGGTCGACATCGCGGACTTGTCGACGTTCCTGTGAGGCTCGGCTCCGGCGCGCTCGGCATCTGTCTCGCGGCGAGCGTGCTCTCGGGCTGCACGTGGTTTCGCGCTGCGCCGGAGCCGTTGCCGTCGAGCTCGCGCTCGCTCGAGGTGACGGCGACTGCGTACAACTCGGTCCGGAGTCAGACCGATGGCGACAGCACGCTGACCGCCTTCGGGATCCGCTTGCGGCCGGGCATGAAGATCGTCGCGGTCTCGCGCGATCTCGAGGCGCTCGGCTTGACGCGCGGTGTGCGGCTGCGGATCGACGGCGTCGACGGCGAGTGGGAAGTCGGCGACCGCACCGCCAAGCGCTGGAGAAAGCGCATCGACTTGTACATGGGCAAGGACGTCGGTGCGGCGCGCGCCTGGGGCAAGCGGCGCGTGCAGATCCGCTGGTAGCCGCCGGCTAGTGTCCTGTCCCGGAAGTTCCGACGCGATTCTCGCGGTCGAGGCGCCGCGCTCGCAAGGCGCGCGAGCGAGGCGAATCCGTAGATTCGTCGAGCGAGTGCAACGCCGCGAGCGTGGATGCATCGGCCGCCGAGAACGCGAGCGAACTTCCGGGACGGGACACTAGGGAACGGCGGCGTCGAGGACGGAGCGTGCCGCCGCCTCGCCCGATTCCGCCGCGGCGCCGAACCCCACGCCGTCGTAGCCGACACCACAGAGGATCGGGCCGTGCGCGGCTTCTAGACGCGTCTTGAGCTCGCGGGTGCGCTCGCCGTGTCCGACGTCGTAGAGCGGAATGCCCTCGGGGTAGCGCGCGACGTCGAGCAGGACGGGCTCGCGCACGGCGCCGAGCAGGCGCGAAAGCACTGGTGAGAGCTCGGCTGCAAGCGCCGCGTCCGTCGCCTCGCACAGCGACCGGGCTGCGAACACCGACAGAGAGAGGGCGCCGCGCGGTGCGCGCCCGTCGAAGAGATTGCTCGGGAACAGGCAGCCGAGCAGCGGCAGCCGCTCGCGCGACGGCACGAGGAAGCCGAGACCCTGCCAGCGCTCGGCGCAGGCGGGCTCCTCGAGCGCGAAGCTCGCGAGCGTCTGCGGCACGGCGCGGTAGGCCTCGAGCAGCGCCGCCGAATCGCGCAGCTCGAGCACGCGCGAAGCGGCCGCGGGCGGGATCGCGAGCACGAGGTTCCGGCAGGAGAGCGCGGTCTCGCCGCGCTCGCCGATCTCGAGCTCGAAAGCGCCGGTGCGGCCGCGCGCGCGACGCAAAGGCGTGGACGTGCGCAGGCGCTCGCCGAGCTGCGCGGCGACGCGCTCGCAGAGTCCACCGATCCCGTGCGCTGTCGAGATGACACCTCCGCGTGTCGGTCCGCTTCCGCGAGCGAGCCAGCGCTGCAGCGCGAGGCGCGCGAAGCGACCGCCGGCGCGCTCGAGCGCAGCGGCCAGCTCCGGAAACGCCGACTCGAAGCCGACGTGCTCGGCCGTCGTGCCGTAGACGCCGAGCGTCAGGAGATCCGCGAAGCGTTCGGCGGTGATCGCACCGAAGCGTTCCTGGACGAGAGCGCGCACCGACTTCGGCCCCGGCCGCACCGGCCGCAGCGGCTCGGCGAGGATCCCGGCAAGCCCGCGCCACGGCAGGAACGCGCCGCCGAGCAGCGTGCGCAGCGGCGGCGGCACGCGCACGAGCGCGCCGTCCGAGACGACATACGGCGCAGCGCGCTTCGCCTCGACCACGGCCAGGCCCGCGGACTTCGCGAGCGCGCGCAGCGTGTCGTTGCCGCGCACCGTGTTGGGGCCGCGCTCGACCAGGTACGCGCCGCGCTGCACGGTCTCGGCGGCGCCGCCCGCGCGCGGCGCGGATTCGAGAACGAGCACGTCGCCCATGCCGCGCGCGACGAGCTCGCTCGCGCAGGCAAGTCCGGCGATGCCCGCGCCGACGACGACGGTGTCGGCGCGCATCACGCCGGCGAGTCTTGGACCGTGCGCACGAACGTCGCGACCGCCTCCACGGGCGTGTGCTGCAGCACGCCGTGGCCGAGGTTCACGATGTGACCGCGCGCCCGCTTGCCTGCGCGCACGAGCGCGCCGACTTCGCGCGCCAGGTCCGGAAGCGGCGCAAATAGCGCGGTCGGATCGAGATTCCCCTGCAGCGAGACGCGCGAGCCGATGCGCGCGGCAGCCGCGGCGAGGTCGACGCGCCAGTCGAGTGAGACGACGTCCGCGCCAAGGTCCGCGAGCTCGTCCAGGAGGTGCGCGGCGCCGCGCGCGAAGACGATTACCGGCGGGCGCTTCGGCCCGAGGCGCTCGATCACCGCGCGCAGCGCGCGCCCCGCGAAGCGCTCGAAGCGCTTTGCGGAGAGCATGCCCGCCCAGGTGTCGAAGATCTGCACGCAATCCGCGCCGGCGGCGATCTCGAGCCGGAGTGTCTCGGCGCAGATCTCGACCATGCGATCGAGCAGGCGATCGAGAAGAAGCGGCTCGCGCCACGAGATCGCGGAGAGCACGTCGAGGTCGCGCGAGAGCTTCGCCTCTGTCGCATAGGCCGCGAGTGTCCACGGCGCGCCGGCGAAGCCGATCACCGCGGCACTCGCGCCGAGCTCCCGCCGCAAACGGCCGATCGCGTCGCAGGTGGGCGCGATCGACTCCGCAATGTCGCCCGCGAGGCGCGCGAGATCCGACTCCGTCGCGACCGGATTCGCGACGATCGGGCCCGGCGCGAAGTCGAGCTCGAGGCCGGCGCCGCGCAGCGGCAGCAGGATGTCGGAGAAGACGACGACGCCATCCATGCCGAAGCGGCGGAACGGCTGCAGCGAGACCTCGACGGCGAGATCCGGGCGCTCGCACATCTCCAGGAAGCTCGTCTTCGCGCGCAGCGCGCGGTACTCGGGCAGATAGCGGCCCGCTTGCCGCATGAGCCAGACGGGCGGACGGTCGACCGTGTCGCCGCGCGCCGCGCGCACGAAGCGGTCGCGCGCCGAGAGCGCGTCGGGCGATTTCACCGTGCCGACCTCATCTGACAAGACGCACGCGATGATAGGGACACGTCACGGGGCTCGGCCAGCACGGCGCGAGACCCAGGGACTTCCGGGCACGAAGAAGCGATAAGGCAGCTCGACCGCCTTGCCGAGCCCGATGCGCGGGCTCGTGGCGATTGCGAGGTCGCGTGGCTCGGGTCCGGCCTCGACGCGCAGCGACCCGCGCAGCGCGGACGCGCCGTCGTCGCCGAGCGCGATCGCGAAGGCCTGCGCGAGCTTGCCGGGGCCGTTCGTGAGCTCGCGCCCGTCGCGGCCGCCACGCTGCGCGCGCATCCGAGTCGCGCCCTCGAGCGGCTCGACGGCGCGCAAGAGCACGGCCGCCCCGAAGCCGGCCGGCTCGCAGACCAGATTCGCGCAGACATGCAGGCCGTGACTCAGGTACACGTAGAAGTGTCCAGGCGGACCGAACATCGCCCGGTTGCGCGCCGTGCGCCCGCGGTGGCTATGCGACCCGGCGTCGCTGCCGTCGCCGAGATAGGCCTCGACCTCGACGATCCGCCCCACGAGCCTCGCGCCATCCGGGAGCACCCGGACGAGCCGGCAGCCGAGCAGGTCGGGCGCGACTTCGAGGCAGGGCCGCGCGAAGAAGGCGCGGACGAGCCGGCCCACTCAGGGCGCGCCGCCGTCGACGGAGAGGATCGAGCCGGTCGTGTAGCTCGACGCGTCGCTCGCGAAGTAGAGCGCCGCGCCGACGATCTCGCTCGGCTCGCCGCCGCGGCGCAGCGCGATGCGCTTCGCGGTCTGCGCGAACGCCTTCATGTCCCAGGCTTTCGAGATGTCGGTCAGGAACGCTCCCGGCATGATGCAGTTCACGCGGACCTTCGGGCCGAACGCGTGCGCGAAGCCGATCGTCATGGCGTTCAGCGCCGCCTTCGCGCCGGCGTAGGGAATCACGTCGCCGGTCGGCCGGATCGCGCCGATGCTCGAGATGTTGATGATCGAGCCGCCCGCGCCCTGCGCCATGCGCGTGCCGACCAGCGCCATCAGTCGGAACGGGCCCTTCAGATTCAGGTCGAGCACCGAGTCGTACTGCGCCTCGGTGAGGTTCGAGACGTGATCGTAGAGCGGCGACTTGCCGGCGTTGTTCACGAGCACGTCGAGCTTGCCGAACTCGCGGTACGAGGTTTCGACCAGCCCCTCGAGCTCGTCCCAGCGTCCGACGTGACAGGCGTAGGGAAAGGCGCGCCGGCCGGTCGTCCGCGCGACCTCCTTCGCGAGCTCGCTGCAGGCGTCGAGCTTGCGACTCGCGATCACGACGTCGGCGCCGGCGCGCGCGAAGGCGAGCACCATCTCCTTGCCCAGTCCGCGGCTGCCGCCGGTGACGAGCGCGACGCGACCGGAAAGGTCGAAGAGATCCTTCGCCGACTTCATCGCGCGGCGCCCTGTGCGCGCAGCTCCGCGATCTCCGTGTCGGACACGCCGAGCTCGCGCAGCACGATGTCGGTGTGCTCGCCGAGCTTCGGCGGCGGACCCTTCGGCCCGACGGCCGTTGCAGAGAACTCGAGCGGCGTGGCCACCGCCTCGAAGCTGCCAAGGCCGCCGTAGTCGGGAACCGTCACGATGCCGTTCATCGCACGCACCTGCGGATCACTCACTACCTCGTCCTGTGTCTGCACCGGCGCCCACCACAGATCCTCGCGATCGAAGCGCTCGGCCCAGTCGGCGAGATCGCGCGTCGCGAACGCGGCATCGAGCAGCGCCGTGAGACCGGCCGTGTTGCGCCGGCGCGCACGCGCGTCGGTGTAGCGTTCATCCGCGACGAGCTCCGTTCGCTCGATCACGCGCGCGAGCTTGGGCCAGTGACGCTCGGCCTCGAGCCCGAGCAGCCAGAACCAGCGCGCGTCGCGGCTCTTGTACTGGTTCAGCACCGGGTTCAGCGGCTGCGTGCGCGGGGCGGTCGGTGCGACGGTGCCGAAGCGCAGGCGGATACCCGTGTCCCAGCCGACGCAGTACAGGCCCGTGCGCAGAAGCGATGTCGCCACGAGCTGGCCGCGCCCGCTGCGCTCGCGCTGGTACAGCGCCGCCATGATTCCCGAGACGAGCGTCATCGCCGTCACGTGATCGCCAAAGCCGCCGCGCACGCCGTGCGGCTCGACGCCCGTCGGAAACATGATGTGCTCCGCGCCGCTGCGCGCCCAGAACGCGCCCACGTCGTAGGCGGCGCGGTCGCGCTCCGGCCCGCGCAGCCCGTAGCCGGTGACGCTCGCGTACACCAAGCGGGGACATGCCGGCGAGAGAGTCGCGAAGTCGAGCCCGAGCTTCGCCAAGGCTTCGGGCCGCAGGTTCGAGAGGAAGACATCCGCGCCCGCGACCAGTGTTCGCGCGACCTCGAGCGCCTCGGGTTTGCGCAGGTCGAGCACGATGCTGCGCTTGCCGCGGTTGTCGAGATCGAACGGCGGTGACTTCGGCTCCTTCAAGCCGGCCAGGTGCATGAACAGGCTGCGACACGGGTCGCCCTCGGGCGGCTCGATCTTCACCACGTCCGCGCCCCAGTCGGCGAGGATTCCGCCCGCGCCCGGGCCAGCGACCCAGACCGCGAGCTCGACGACGCGCACGCCCTCGAGCATCAGCGCGCCGCCTCGCTCGCGCGGCCGACTGCGGCGTTCAGCACCTCTTCGCGGTGCTCGAAGATCAGCAGGTGTGCCTCGTCGGCGAAGTAGTGGAGCTTCGCGTTCGGGATCCGGTCGGCTTGCCTGCGCCCGTGCGCGACCGGGACGTTGATGTCGAGCTCGCCGCAGAAGACGTCGACCGGGATCGCGATGTCCTCGAGCCGGAATCCCCACGGGCGCGTGAAGAGCGCGAAGTCCTGCGCGGTCGCGCGTGCGGTCGCGCGCGCTGCGCGTCGGCCCTCCTCGATGAACGCCTCGCGGATGGCGGGCTGATCGATGACGCGGCGATCCGGCGCGGGGAGCTGCTTGCGGAAGCTGCGCCAGACCGCCTCGCCGAAGAAGCGCATGGCGAACGTCATGGCGGCGAACAGCGGCCACACGAGCCACATCGAGCGCCGCGCCAGCCGCGAGAAGAGCCGGTTCATCGGGTTCATCCCGCGCGCGTCGTCCTCGTCCAGCGTCTCGGCGATGCCGCAGACGAGCGCGGCGCCGAGCAGGCGCGGGGCGAGCTGATGCGCGCAGACCGCGGCGTGCGGCCCGCCGCCGGAGACGCCGAAGACACCGAACTTCCCGATGCCGAGGAAGTCCGCGATCGCCACCACGTCGCGCGGCCAGTCGAGCAGCCGCCTGTCGGGCACGTAGTCGCTATGGCCGTAGCCGGGGCGATCGGGCGCGATCAGTCGCAGGCCGAGCCGCCTTGCGTCGTCGTCGAGCGGATTGAAGAGACGGTGCGAGCCGGGCGTGCCGTGGAAGGCGAAGACCGGCGTGCCGTTCGGATCGCCGAGCTCGGCGAAAGCGAGCTGCCGGCCGTCTGCGAGCCGGAGGATGGTCGCTTCGCGGGTCGACGTCTTCTGTGCGTCTGCCATGGTCGGCGACTCTACCATCGCGCGCGGTCGATTGCGGCGCGCGTGTATGATGACCCGGAGCGCAGGGAGGACTGCATGAACCGCTACGGCATGACCATTCCGCTCGACGGCGTACCGCTGGGCGAGCAGCGCGAGTGGATCGAGGAGCTCGAGCGGCTGGGCTACACCGATCTCTGGTCGGCCGAGGCGGGCGGCTACGACGGGCTGACGCCGCTCGCGCTCGCGTCCGTCTGGGCGCCGAACATGCGGCTCGGCGTCGCGATCCTGCCGGCGTTCACGCGCGGGCCGGGCCTCCTGGCGATGAGCGTCGCATCGCTGTGTCAGGCCGCGCCGGGCCGCTTCGTCGTCGGCATCGGCACGTCCTCGGACGTGATCGTCGAGAAGTGGAACGGCATTCCGTTCGCAAAGCCCTATCAGCGCGTGCGCGACACGGTGAAGTTCCTGCGCAAGGCGCTCGCCGGCGAGAAGATCAGCGAGGAGTTCGAGAGCTTCTCGGTCGCGGGCTTCCGGCTGGGCGTGAAGGTGGAGACCCAGCCGAAGATCCTCGTCGCAGCGCTTCGTCAGGGCATGCTGAAGCTCGCCGGCCGCGTGGGCGACGGCGCGATCATCAACTGGCTCTCTGCCGATGACGTGAAGAAGGTCGCGCCGTACGTGAAGGAGGCCGGCCCCGACAAAGAGATCGTCGCACGCATCTTCGTCGCGCCCAATCCGGACAAGGAGCAGGTGCGCGCGATGGCCAAGTTCGCGATCGCCGCGTACCTGAACGTGCCGGTCTACGCTGCGTTTCACGACTGGCTCGGCCGCGGGCCGAAGCTGCGCGGGATGTGGGACGCGTGGAAGAAGGGCGACCGCAAAGCCGCCGTCGCCGCGATCCCCGACGAAGTGGTCGACGAGCTGATCGTGCACGGCACGCCCGACCAGTGCCGCGCGCACATCCAGCGCTATGTCGATGCGGGCGTCGACACGCCGGCGCTCGCGATCCTGCCGCTCGGCGTCGACGCCCGGCAGGCGACGCGCGATCTCGCGCCCACCAGAATCCACCGGAGATAGCAGCGATCGCGGCGTGACACTCCGCGCGGACGGCGGGTAGAATCGGCCGGATGCCCGAGGCGACCTCCGTCCGGGTGGGGAGGTGCCATGCGCGTTCTGCTGATCAACCCCTCGTACCCGTTCGAGGAGTTTCCGCGGCTGCTGGTCACGCTGCCATATGTCGCCTCGGCGCTGCGCGCGGAGGGGCACGAAGTGGAGATCCTCGATCTCCTGCTCTCGCGCACCACGCCGGAGAAGATCGAGCGGCGCATGTCGCGCTTCCGGCCGCAGGTGGTCGGAATCACGTCGGTGACGCTGAATCACCACATCGCCGCCTCGATCGCCGAAGTCGTGCGCAAGTGCGACGGCGCGGTGCCGGTGGTGATGGGCGGGCCGCACGTCAGCTTCGAGATCGACGGCAGCTTTCGCGATCTGCCCGTGCTCGACTACATCGCGATCGGCGAGGGCGAGCACACGATGATCGAGCTCGTGCGCGCGCTCGAGGGGCGCATGGACGTGCGCGACGTGCGCGGCCTCGCGCTTCGCGACGGCGATCGCGTGCTGCGCAACGCGCCGCGCGCGCTCGAAGACGATCTCGACACGCTCCCGCCGCCCGCGCGCGACCTGGTACCGCTGGCGCGCTACCTGGCCTTCGACAGCCACGCGAGCGTGGTTACGAGCCGCGGCTGTCCGTACGCGTGCGTGTTCTGCTCCGCGCCGCAGTGGACCGGCCGCCAGGTGCGCTACCGCAACCCGAGCCTGTGCGTGGACGAGATCGAGGAGCTTGCGAAGCTCGGCTTCACCGAGATCACGATCGAGGACGATCTCTTCACGCTCTACCGCGCGCACTTCATGGCGGTCTGCAACGAGCTCGTGCGGCGCGACACGGGCATCCGCTGGAACGCCTTCTCGCGCGTCGACACGATCAGCCCGGAGATCGTCGCGACCATGGCGAAGGCCGGCTGTCAGGCGATCTGCTTCGGCGTCGAGAGCGGCAGTCAGGAGATCCTCGACCTGGTGAAGAAGAAGTCGAACCTGGCCAAGGTGAAGGAGGCCATGCGCATGACGCAGGACGTGGGCATCAGCGCGCTCGCGTCGTTCATCATCGGGCTCCCGGGCGAGACCGAGGAGACGCTGCGCAAGACGGTCGAGTTCGCGAACGAGCTGCACAACGAGTTCGGCTCGCTCTACGGCTTCCACATCCTGGCGCCGTTCCCGGGCACCGAGGTGCGCGAACGCGCCGCCGAGTACGGCCTCGAGATCCTGTCGAACGACTGGACGAAATACGACGCGAATCACGTCGTGACCCGCACGAAGGGCGCCTCGCCGACCGTGATCCAGAAAGTCGCCGACGAGTACGAGGACACGATGGAGCGGTACATGAAGTACCAGGACCACCTGTTCGCGAAGGACCAGCTCCCCGCCTACGAGCGCAAGATGTACCTGCGCCGTCTGCGCCAGCAGCTGCTCTGGAAGCTGCTGCTCGACGACGTGATCGAGGGTTTGCCCGCGTACCGCGAGGACGCGGTCGGAGGGCTCGTTGCCTCTGTGAGCGAAGCTGCGGGCGTGAAGCCCGAGTTCGCGGCCGCCGAGATCGATCGCGTGCTCGAGCTCGGCGCACTGGTGCGCGACGAGACTCCCGAGGGCACGCGCTTTGCCTGGTCGGAGTGAGTGATGGAATCGCTACTCGCGCGCATCGGCCCGTTGTCTCACGCGCTCGTGCGCATCGTCGCGGGCTTCCTCTTCGCGTGTCACGGCACGCAGAAGGTCTTCGGCGCGTTCGGCGGCTTCGGCGGCACGCCCGGAGCGACCGCGCCGCTCTTCACGTTGCTCTGGATCGGCGGCGTGATCGAGCTGGTCGGCGGGGCGCTCGTCGCGCTGGGCGTGCGCACGCAGCTCGCCGCGTTCATCTGCAGCGGCCAGATGGCGGTCGCGTACTTCATCTTCCACCAGCCCAAGGGACTGCTGCCGATCCAGAACGGCGGCGAGCTCGCCGCGGTCTATGCGTTCGTGTTCCTGTTCATCGCCGCGCGCGGGGCGGGGCCGCTCGCGCTCGAGCGGAGCGGCTTGAAGTAGTCTCTTGGCCGGAAGCACGATGGCGTCGCGAAATTTGCCGCGGGAGATCCGGACCGAGCGGCTGCTCCTGCGGCGCTTTCTTCCGTCAGACCGCGCGGCGTTGTTTGCCCTGAACTCCGACCCGCGCGTGACGGAGTTCCTCCCCGCGGTGGAGTCGCGCGCCGAAAGTGACACGTTTGCCGAGCGACTCGAGGCGCATTTCGAGGATCATGGATTCGGCCGTTGGGCCGTCGAAGTTCCCGGTGTCGTCTCATTCGCCGGCTACATCGGTCTGGCCGTTCCCCGCTTCGAGGCGCACTTCACGCCGTGCGTCGAAGTCGGCTGGTGGCTCGCAAGCGATTGCTGGGGCCGCGGGTACGCCAGCGAAGGAGCGCGCGCGGCGCTCGCGTTCGGCTTCGAGACGCTTGCGCTCGACGAGATCGTCTCGTTCACCGTTCCCGCGAACGTCCGCTCGCGGCGCGTGATGGAGAAAATGGGCATGACGCACGACCCGTCGCAGGACTTCGATCATCCCGCGCTGCCGGAGGGCCATCCGCTTCGGCGGCACGTGTTGTACCGCGTGCGCAAGGCCCGCTTGCTCGAGCAGAGGGCGCGGTCGAGAGCGGCGCTCGAGTCCGGCCCGGCGCGCGGCCGCGTCGTTCTCGAGCTGAGGCGCTTGGGCATGCGCACTTGGCGCGAACTCGTCGTGCGATCCTACCGGCTCGTGTACCGGATCGAAGGCGAAACGAAGACCGTGCTCGCGGTCTTCGACGGCAGGCGTGACCTGGCGGACGTCCTGCTCGATCGCCTGCTGCGCATGCCGTGAGGGTAGTCGGGCGCCGACACCGCTTCGGGGGTACGATGAGCTCCGTCGTGAACGCAGCCGATTGGCCCGATCCCGAGCAGATGCGCATTCTCGCGCGACTCGATCCCGAGAGGAAGCTCCAGGTCGCGCGCCGTCTACTCGAAGACGCGCTCGCACTCAAGGAAGCCTGGCTGCGCGAGCTTCACCCGGACGAAGACGACGCCACCGTTCGACGGCGGCTTCGCGCCTGGCGACTCCATGGCCGCGCCGAGCTGGATTGAGCTCTTCATCGCGAGGCTCGAGCCGCTCGACCTCGCCTACATGGTTACGGGCTCCGTCGCCACGATGGTCTACGGTGAGCCGCGCCTGACGCTCGATGTCGACCTGGTCGTAGCGCTCGAGCGTTCGCGGGCGCAGGATCTGCTCCACGCGTTTCCCGAGTCCGACTTCTATCGTCCCCCGCTGGAGGTGGTGCTTCTCGAGTGCGAGCGAACGGCGCGCGGTCACTTCAATCTGATTCACCACGCGACCGGCATGAAGGCGGACGTCTATCTCGCCGCGGCCGACGATCTGCATCGCTGGGGGCTCGCCAACCGACGGCGCGTGGTTTTCGAGGGAAGGGAGCTCCCGCTCGCCCCGCCCGAGTATGTGATCGTTCGCAAGCTCGAGTTCTGGCGCGAGGGCGGATCCGAAAAGCACATTCGCGACCTGCGCGCGATGCTCGAAGCCGGAGTGGTCCTGGACAGCGCGTTTCTCGAGACCGAGATCCGCAGGCGCGGTCTGCAAGAGGCCTGGCAAGAGGTGCGCCGGGTGAGGTGAGGTGAGCGCGAGGTCGGCCGCGAACGGAGCCGGGCGTCGCCGCGCGTCGAGACAGCTCTCACCCGCTCCGCGTTGTCCGACATCGTCGAGCGTTAGCGCCTGAGAACAGGCGCCCGTATCGCAGCGCGATCGCGAGGACTCCTCGGCCCGCAGGCTCCGACACGTCGACGAGCCCGAGGACAACGACCTACGGGACGAGGGCGTGCAGTTTTCGGTGGCGACGAGCTTCTGAGCGCGCCCACCTCGCCCGTCTAGCGCCGGCATCGTGAGGACGGTCTACGCACGGGGGCGTCGCCCGCCCAAGTCAGGGCGCGCTCGGCCGCCGGATGCGCCCGCGCGCGCTGCAGCGCGGATGCTTCGTCGCGACGCCGATCTCTGGTATGGTCGGCCGATGTCGATCGCCCGAAAACTCCACGCGGCCACCACCGGGATCGTGCTGCTCTGCGCGTGGGGGTTCGCGCGAGCCGACCACGTGCCGTGCGGATCGACGACGACCTACGACTCGACCTACGAGGCGATTCAGGACGTGATCTTCGATTCGGCCGCCTACGGCTGCACCAATTCGCTGTGCCACGGCGACTTCGCGCCACAGGCAGGTCTGCGCCTCACTCCCGCGTTCTCCTACGCGAACCTGGTCGGCGTGAGTTCGTCCGGCAACGCGACGATGGCGCGCGTCGAGCCGGGCGAGCCCGAGCTTTCATTCCTGTATCGCAAGCTGAAGTGGGCGACGACCGGCGAGCCCGTCTCGGGCGGCGGACCGATGCCGGCAGGCGGTCTGCCCGCGCTCACCCCGGAGCACCTGCAGGCGCTCTACCTCTGGGTGCGCGGCGGCGCCCCGCAGGACCTGGTGGTCGCGGGAACGGCCGAGCTGCTCGACACCTGCCTGCCCGAGGCCGACCCGCTCACGATTCCGATCCCGCCGGCGCCCGCGCCCGGTACCGGCGTGCAGCTTCGCCAGACGCCCTGGCCGCTCGCGGCGCAGGACGAAGACGAAGTCTGCATGGCGACCTACTACGACTTTACTGCGCCGGGGCTGATCCCGGCGTCCGCAGAGGTTCCCTGCCCCTCGAACTTCCTGAACGCGAACAACCCATCGGGGCGCTGCTTCGCCTATCACGGGCACACGCTCTGGCAGGATCCGCAGTCCCACCACTCGATCATCCACCTCTACACCGGGGTGTACCCGCGCACGCACGCCGGCTGGGGCGCGATGGAGTACAAGTTCCAGACGCCGGATCCGCTGCAGGGCACGAGCTGCGACCCCGGCGCGATCGACCCGGCGCTCGGCTACAACCCCGGGTGCAGCGGCTCGGTCGTGTCGTCGATCGCCTGCATCGGCTACGGGCCACCCGACTACACCGCCGCGAACGCGCCCTCCTGGAGCGGCTCGCAGGAGCCGTACACGTCGGTCGAATTCGCGAATGGCGTCTACAACGTGCTGCCGTTCCAGGGCGTCGTCGTGTGGAACTCGCACGCGTTCAACCTGACGACGACACCGACGACGATGAGCCAGTACGAGAATCTCGACTTCGCGGGGCCGAGCGACCAGGTGTTCCCGGTTCAGGCGATCTTCGACGACGACTCGATCTTCGTGGAGAACGTCCCGCCGTATCAGACGCGCGAGTACTGCCGCAGCTACACCGTCCCGCGCGGGGCGCGGCTGTTCGAGCTCGGCTCGCACACGCACCGCCACGGCGTGCAATTCCGCACCTGGGCCCCGCCGAACACCCCGTGCACACCCGGTCAGCCGGCGTGCGTGCCGAAGCCGACGCCGCCGCTGTACCTCTCCACCGAGTACGCCGACCCGCTGCAGATGCGCTTCGTGCCGCCGGTGCCGCTCGACAGCACGGCGGTGGAGGACCGCACCTACCTGTACTGCAGCCAGTACGACAACGGCTCGACGCCGACGAGCCCGCCGGTCAAGCAGCAGTCGACCTCGCCCGCTCCGCCGCTCGTGTACGGGCTTCCGCTCGGACCGGGTGGTCCGTGCCCGAACTCGACCGTAGCGTGCCTCGGCGGGACGAAGGCCGGGCAGCTGTGCAACGGCAGTGACTCGTTCTGCGACACCACGGCCGGCGCAGGCGACGGCGTCTGCGACGCGTGTCCCGTGCTCGGCGGAGTCACGACCGAGGACGAGATGTTCATCGCGCTCGGCTCGTACTACAACGACCTCGGCGGCCCACCGCTGCCGCAGGACGTTCCGATCACCCCGGCGAATGCCGGGAATCTCGCGATCAAGTGGAGCTTCCCGCTCGCCAAGGGCGTGACGTCGTCGCCGACCGTGAACGCCGGCCTGGTGTATGCGACGTCCTGGGACGGGAGCATCTACGCGCTCGACGAAGACACCGGCGTGCCCGCCTGGTCGTTCGACACCGGCTCCAGCGGCGTGCTCGGCATCCAGTCGGGCGTGGCGATCGCGCCGGACGGCGACGTGGTGTTCGGAGACTCGCGCTCGGTGCTCTGGCGCCGCGACGGACTCACCGGCGCCGCGGTCTGGAGCGTGACGCTCGGCGATCCCGTGGTCGATCACATCTGGTCGACTCCCACGATCTCGAATGGCCGCGTCTACGCGGGCATCGCCTCGCACAGCGACCAGCCGTGCACGCGCGGTCGCACCGTCGCGGTCGACCTCGCGACCGGCGGGCCGCTCTGGACGCGGCAGAACGTGCCAGACCGCATCTGCCGCAACGACACCGACGTGTCGTGCCTGGTCGACGCGGACTGCGGCGCGGGCAACACCTGCGTCGACGCGAAGGGCGCGGGCGTCACTGCGTCGCCGGTCGTCGATCCGACGGGCACCTCGCTCTATGTGAACACGATCGGCTGCTACACGTTCCCGTCCGTCGCCGACTCGGACTCGATCATGAAGCTCGACGCCGCGACAGGGAACCCGCAGTGGGTGCGGCGCGTGAATCCACCCGAGCAGTTCGGCTACTGCAGCAACGCGCCCGCGACCGAGTGCGGGACCGCCGCCGACTGCGGCGGCGCGGCCTGCACCACGAAGCCGTACTACCACGACTTCGGCTTCGTGAACGGCCCGCACCTCGCGACCGTTCCCGACGGGCTCGGCGGCACGAAGACGATCGTCGTCTCGGCCAGCAAGAACGGCTCGATCTACGCGCTGAACGAGACCGACGGTACGCCGGCCTGGACGAACACCGTCCTGCCAACGCCCGTCTCGCCCTCGTTCGCGGGCTACGGGCTCTTCAACGGGGCGATGGGCTTCGACGCCGGGCGCTTCTACGCGGCGTTGTACGCGTTCATCCCAGCGACCGTGCCTGCGCCCGAGCACTTCATGGCGGTCGACGCGGCGACCGGCGGGACACTCTGGACCGACGAGATCGGAACCTCCTGGGGGCACGTGTCGGCACAGAACGGTGTCGCGTTCGTGGGCACGAACACGGCCGCCGCGCTCTACGCCTATGACTCCGACGGCAATCGCCTGCAGACCTACACGCTGCCCGCGATCAGCTCCTCGCGCGCGACCACCACCGCGCAGGGCTCCCTCTACGTAGGCTACGGCATCTTTGGCAGCGTTGGAGGGGTGCGCGCCTACACGGCGGTGCCGGATGGCGACGGCGACGGAATTCCAGACTCGAGCGACAACTGTCCGACCATTCCAAACACTCCGCAGACCGACACCGACGCCGACACCGTTGGCGACGCTTGCGACAACTGCGTGTTCGTCGCGAATGCGAACCAGTCCGATGCTGGCGGGCTCGGCACGAGCGGACCCGACGGCTCTGGCGATGTCTGCCAGTGCGGCGACGCGCACGTGGTCTCCGGCACGCACGACGGCCTGGTCCAGCAGGACGACGTCGACGAGATCCGCGCGAGTCTCGCGGGCATCTTCGCGCTCGATCCCGCCGGCTTCACGAAGTGCTCGGTGATCGACGGGCCCGACGACTGCAACATCGCCGACGCGAGCGTCCTGCGCCGCGCGCTCGAGATCCCGCCGCTCGACCCGTTGCCCCAGTCGATCTGCCGCGCGGCGGTCGGCCCCTGAACGTCACGGGAGTGTAGTTCGCCGTTTTGGCGAGCTTCTGAGCGCACCTCGAGAACGAGACCGCGGATTTCGTGCGCGAGGTGAGCGAACAGGGGCGCTCGATCACGATCACCCAGAACGGAGAGGCGAAGGTGGTGGTGATGGACATCGACACCTACGACCGCTTCGCTCCTCGCGACTCCATGGCCGCGCCGAGCTGGATTGAGCTCTTCAGCGCGAGGCTCGAGCGGCTCGGCACTCCGCTCCGATCCTCGTGAAAGGTGGATCACTCGACGAGCAACTCAGGGCGTGATGCTCTTACCGTGCGGGATCACCACGCCGTTCAACGTGAGCGTGTTGTCGAGGTGCGTTACACCATCGAGGGGATCGAGCAGGGGATTGTCGTAGTCGAATGGCGTCAGCTCCCCCTCGACGTCGGTCACCTGGTAGGTCGAGTCTTCTGCGAACTTCTCTGTCGGCCCCAACCCGCCGGACACAGTGGAACCCCAACCGGTGAAGGTGAAGAGGGTTCCCGCGCGTCCGTTCCCGGAGAATGAGTTTCCCGCGAAGCTCGCGGCGAATGAGTATACCAATCGACGCGGATCGCGGGCAGCGCCTCGACCACGTCGCCGCGCCCAAATCACTGTAGGTGCCTCTGCCACCCCAGCACACGACAGCGCCAGTGCCGGCCTGGATCGCGCAGCCGTGATTCAAGCCCGTCGCGATAGCCGAGGCGGTGATGTTCGGCACGAGCCCCCACCCGACCACCGGGCCCGAGGCGGCTGCGGCTCCCCCCGCGAGAGCGAGAAGAGACGTGCTTATGACCATGACGAACGCCTTGCGTCCGATCGACACACGCACGCCTCGCTCCGCACGAATCGCCACGGGGCCGACGGCTTCGGTTCGCTGGGACTTCATCAGGTCGACCTCCGAGCTGCAGCGGATAAACGAGCTCTGCAAACGGAGGTGTGACGACCGATGGAACAGTTGTGCACTCGCCGATCCGCGGCCGATCGGGCGATCAGGTCTCCCATTCCACGGGTATGCGCGGGTCCGGCACGTACGCGCAGGCGTACCCGCGCCGGATCGTGGCGGAGAGATGCGCGCCGACCTCCGGATGGCGCTCGGCGATCTTCTCGAGCGCCGCCTTGATCGCCTTGGTCACCGCGACGCGCGCACGCTCGGAGTGAGAAGCAGAGCGGCGGTCGCGGGCCGCGCCCTCGAGCCCGGTGAGCAGCGCCTCGCGCTCTGCCGCCAGGACGCCGAGCGAGGCGAGGTCGGAATTGCGCTCCGCCTCGGCCTGCTCCTCGTCGAGCGCGCGCCAGCGAGTCACGGCTCTGCCCGCAGGGCGCGCAGCAACGCTCGTCCGAGCGCCCGGCTGAGCAGCGGACCGTGTCGAGCTCCCGACACGAAGGGAGCGTACCACCTACCGGGCGCTGGGGAGCGGATGATCGCAGCTGTTTCGATCACGCGGGCAAGTCACACCGCCCGCAAGCTGGCTTGCCCGGACGGGGTCAATCCGGCTGGGTGCGCGCGTGGTAGCCTCCAACAAATGTCCGAGCAGGGGCGCTGATGGAGACTCGTCGGGTCACGATCGAGGCGAAGCCCGGACCCTTGACGATCGAGCTCTCGAAGACCGCGGCGCTCGTCGTCGACATGCAGAACGATTTCGGCTCCAAGGGCGGGATGTTCGAGCGCGCGGGTATCGACATCGCCGCGATCCGAGCCGTGATCGCGCCCACCGCGCGAGCTCTGGCCGCGCTCCGCGGATGCGGCGTTCCGGTCATCTACCTGAAGATGGGCTATCGGCCGGATCTTTCGGATCTCGGGCCGCCGGGCTCGCCGAATCGGGAACGGCATCTGCAGCTCTCGGTCGGAAGCGAGGTTGCCGCACCGAACGGCCAGAGGAGCCGGATCCTCGTTCGCGATACCTGGAACACGAACGTCATCGACGAGCTGAAGCCAGAGCCGGGTGACATCGAGCTCTACAAGACCCGCTTCAGCGGCTTCCACGCCACCGAGCTCGACGCGATCCTGAAGCGCCGCGGTGTGACGTTCCTGGTCGTCACCGGCTGCACGACGAGCATTTGCGTCGAGTCGACGATCCGCGACGCGATGTTCCTCGACTATTCGTGCGTGCTTCTCTCCGACTGCACCGCGGAGCCCGTGGGATCTGATCTTCCCCGGACGAACCACGAAGCCTCGCTGCTCGTCCTTCAGGCGCTCTTCGGGTCGGTCTCGGACTCCGCCGCGCTGCTGCGAGCATTGGCCTGACCGGCGCGGTGATCGCGGTGAGTCGCAGCGCGACGCACACGGTGACGAAGCCCAATCACTCGAGCATCCGACTCGTAGCTGGGCTGGGCATAGCGGGCGACGCGCATCAGGGTGTGACGGTGAAGCACCGCTCGCGAGTGGCGCGCGATCCGACGCAGCCGAACTTCCGCCAGGTGCACCTGATCCACGCGGAGCTGCTCGATGAGCTCGCGGCTTCGGGCTTTGCGATCGCCGCCGGACAGATGGGCGAGAACTTGACCACGAGAGGCGTCGATCTACTCGCGCTGCCGACCGGCACGCGACTGCGCCTCGGTGCGGACGCGGTGGTCGAAGTGACCGGGCTGCGCAACCCGTGCGTGCAGCTCGACGGACTACAGCCAGGGCTGATGGCGGCGACTCTCGCGCGCGACGCCGCCGGCGGGCTCGTGCGCAAAGCCGGTGTCATGGGCATCGTGATCGCGGGCGGAGAGGTGCGCGTGGGCGATGCGATCGAGATCGAGCTTCCGCCCGCGCCGCATCGTGCGCTCGTGCCGGTCTGATCGCAGCGATCTGATCGCAGGGGAGGGAGACCGTGTCGAGCACCGTACGCGAGCTGAAGCCGGCCGACGTTCCCGCGTGCGCGCGAATCCTCGCGGGCCTGCCCGACTGGTTCGGACTCGAGGCCTCGAATCGCGCGTACGTCCAGAGCCTCTCCCGCCTGCCGGCGGCGGTCGCGGAGTCGGACGGACGCATCGTAGGATTCGCCGCGATCGAGCTGCACAATCCGGTGTCGGCCGAGATCCACGTCATGGCGGTCGAGCGCGCGCTGCACCGGCGCGGTGTTGGCAAAGAACTCGTTCGCTGGGCGCGGCAGACGAGCCGAACGCTCGGCGCGCACTGGCTGCACGTGAAGACGCGCGGTCCTTCGACGCCCGATCCCGAGTACGAGCGCACGCGCGCGTTCTACCTGGCGCAGGGCTTCGAGCCGCTCTTCGAGTCGCGCACGCTCTTTGGTCCCGAGGACGCCGCGCTCGTTCTCGTCGCTTCGCTCGAGCCGAG
>Ga0210377_10001873_pt1 | contig 18777 bp, 19 predicted proteins | sample PLM4_65_b1redo_FD_155480 | JGI IMG/M metagenome (GOLD analysis project Ga0210377, IMG submission 155480) | Groundwater sediment microbial communities from an aquifer in East River, Colorado, USA - PLM4_65_b1 redo | ecosystem: Environmental > Terrestrial > Soil > Riparian zone | place: USA: East...
GAGCGCAATCATTTGCATCATTGAGGAGAAGTGCCATGAAAGTTACTGTCCTTCAGGAAAATCTCGCTCGCGGCCTCGCCACTGTTTCAAAGGCTGTTTCGCCGCGTAGTACGTTGCCTGTGCTCGCGAATATTTTGATCGCTTCTGACGAGGGGCGTTTGCGTCTTTCGGCGACGAACCTTGAGATGGGCATCACATGTTGGATCCCGGCGCGCATCGAAGAGGAAGGTTCAACGACTGTGCCTGCACGAACTTTTAATGATCTGGTCAGCACGTTGCCGGGCGATCAGGTGTTGTTGAAACTCGATACGCAGACTCAAACCTTGAACGTGCGCGGCGGCACATCCACGAACGACATCAAGTGCATCGACGCACAGGAATTCCCACCTTTGCCCGTGCCTGATTTTGATGGCGCGGTGCAGATCAATGTGGGCGATTTCCGCGAGATGATCCATCAGGTGGTCTTCGCGGCATCATCTGATGAGGCTCGGCCCGTTTTGATGGGCGTGCTCGTGCAAGTGGATAAGGATAAACTGACGATGGCCGCGGCAGATGGATTTAGACTCTCCGTCCGAAAAGCGGTTCTTTCCACACCTGCGTCTGCTCCCGTTTCCGCGATTGTCCCAGCCCAGGCATTGAAGGAGTTGGCGCGCATTGCGACCGACGGCGATGAGCCGATCTACATGGTGTTACCAAAAGGACGAGGACAAGTCGTCTTCCGTGTCAAAGATGTGGAAGTGGTCTCGCAATTGATCGATGGCACGTTCCCCGATTATCAACAGATCATTCCGCGCTCGTATAAATCGCGCACACTGGTTTCAACTTCCTCCTTATTGAAGGCATGCAAGCAGGCTGAGATCTTTGCACGTGAAGGTTCGAATGTGGCGCGCTTCAACATCAAGACCGCGCAAGGTGAGATGCAACCGAGTGAAGTGGAGATCTCTGCCACATCCGAGGAGACTGGCAAGAACGAAACCATCGTCGAAGCGACCGTGGATGGCGGCGGATTGCTCATCGCGTTCAATGTGAAATTTTTGCGCGAGGCCCTGGAGGTGATCCACACGCCGAACGTCGCGCTGGAAACATCCGCGCCGAACGCACCGGGCGTAGTCAAGCCGGTGGGTGATGACGCGTTCCTGCATGTGATCATGCCAATGCATTTGGGGTAGCAAGTTGAAAAGTTTGAAGGTTAAAAAGTTAGCGGTGGACATTTTGTCCGCCGCTTTTTATCGAGAGAAAGCGTTTGGAAAAAACTGTTGCATAAGCCTGACGAGTTCCGGTTAGTCTTGGCCAAGAATAGGTCGGTATGATTCGCCATCATAAGCTCGCCACCAATAGCCATCGCGAAATTGTTGAAAAAAGACAGGAAATCCTAACTTCTTATAGAGTTCGTCATCAACAACACATGCTAAGTCAAGGTTGTGTTCTCCATTAGGCCATGTGTCAACGCGTTCTAACAAACCTTCCATAGATATTGAAGTTGCATCCCAGCCTACATATGCAAAGCGGAAATCGGGCGCGCTCTGAAGATGATGGTAAAAACGGATACCTGCTTCTGTGGATTCTAGAGTATCTTGAAGTGACCGTATAAAATCATGTCTCCTCAAATCTTCCGATGACACAATGACTCCAAGATTATCTAGTGGAGGGAGAGTGATTTGTACATTCCATTTGATAGTACGGCCACTTAGCAACGTATGCTTTAAGCCCATAAAATGCTGAGCCAAATGTTCTGCGCTTTCCTTATCTTTGCACTCTACCCATAATTCAAAAATACTTGCCATAGCTGACGACTTGATTATATGACCTATATTTAGTCTGCTTTTGGTAATAACACTTTGAGTGTTGCCCCTTTGCCCAGGCCTTCAGACTCGGCCCAGATCTTTCCGCCCTGCACTTCGATCAATCCTTTTGCGATGGTGAGTCCAATTCCAAGACCGCCATACCGACGTGTGTTCGGTGGCTCGATCTGATAGAACTCTTCGAATATCTTCTGCAGTTTATCAACGGGGATGCCGATGCCATTGTCCTGCACCCACGCCATGACCTTGTCGCCTTGTTCTATCGCGCCGATGACGATCTCACTTCCTTCAGGCGAGAAACGTGTCGCATTGTTGAGCAGGTTGACGAATGCCAGCGTTGTTTTTTCGGGGTCCACATCGATGTAGATCGGGTCATCTTCAAAAGCATAGACCAGGCCCAGATCCCGTCGTGCTGCGAAGTATTTGATCTCATCACAGGCGAAGTTCAAAATATCCTGGATGGAGATCTTCATCGGTCGCATCTCCATCTCGTCGGCCTGGAGCAGGGTCAGATTGTTCATCTGGTCGAGGAGCGAGCGCATCTGCGCTGCGGCGTTGAGCACCTGTTGGGCATGATCCGACAGCTCACCCTTGGCTTCCTCCTGCAAAAAGGTTGCGTAGCCGATGATGATGCCAAGCGGAGTCCGCAGTTCGTGCGAAGCGAGAGAAAGGAAATGGCTTTTGATCTGGTTCGTTTCCTTGACCTTCTCCAACGCCTGTCGTGTTGCGCTCAACAGGCGCGCATTGTTGATCGCGATTGCCGCGTGTGCGGCGGTGACGGTCAGGATTGCCACATCGCTGTCGGTGAAGACTCCGTCATGTTTGTTGACTGCCTCCAGCACGCCCACCGTCCGGTCCTTGATGGGCATGGGAACACCGAGCAAAGTGTCTATTTTGAATTTGATGTGATCGGAAACAAGGGAATAATGGCGCGGGTCCTGTTCGGCATTGTTCAGGATGATGGGCTGGTTGGTTCGAAAGATTGTCCCGGCGAGGCTTCCCTCCATAGGGACGGGAATCTCAGCCAATTTTGCCGGGTCTGAGCCTGTGGCGGCGGCAAAGTACAGGCGCGGATTCTTTTCATCGTAAAGCAGGATCGATGCAGCTTCACAATCCAACAACTCGGTTGCTGTTGCGGTGATAAGCTGGAGCAAGGCGTCCAGGTCAAGTGTTGAATTGAGTGTGACACTCAACTCGACGAGGCGCAAAAGCTGTTGGTGTCGTACGGAAAGATCGCGGAGTTGGCCTGTTTTTGTCATGAGATTAGTTTACTATTTTTGTTGGTGAGATACAAGACCCTATTTCAGGATTTTATATACAATGAACCTGCGATTCTCGTAAACATCGTCCAGGGGCAGGTTGCAGGAACCGATTTGATCCACAGGGACTTGACTGTTCTCTGCTTTTTTGCTGATGACAACATAATCGCCCAGTGGAAGCCGCTTACACTCAAAGCTCATGAACGCGTCGCGGTCCGTGAATAATCTCATGGCGCGTGGTTTGAAGAAAACAACAATACTATCGGGCGGAGTATTTCTCTTGATAAACTCGTACACTTCCGTGCTGTATTCATCAAATGGACCGGTGGTGGCGCGATCTTTCGATAGAATGTTATACGCGTTGATGCTGGAGTTGAACAAAAATATTCCGATGATGAGTAACCAGAAACCAATAAAAACTCTTTGACCGGATACCTGCCTTCCTTCAGATAACTTTTGTAGGATAGTTTTCATCCCCTGAAAAGTGAAATAAATAAATATCGGCAGGAGCGGGAAGATAAAGCGCGGTCCCTGCCAGGCAGGCCAGGTGACTAGAAGAATCATCCAGAGCAGGGAAAAGATAATGAAAATTGTTTCTTCCTTGCGTCGCATCCATAACCCGATCAAAAAGAAGACGAACAGGATGTAATACACGTTTCTCCAAATCGTGGTTTCGCCAAAGAACAAGCTGAACACATGAAAATACGCATTGATATGGTCTGGGGCATTTTCAAGACGAAAACCCTGATACTGGGCGAAATAAGATTCACCTCCCCCGGGAAACAGCAGAGCATAAATTATCCAAAGTACACCGAAACTGCCACAGACAATGAACGCGTTCCACAGGTTTTTCCGAACTAATTCATGGTCTGTTCGATTCGTCCATCCTTTGAAAAATTCCAAAACCAAAAAACTGGCGAGTAACAGGATCCCTGTTGTGCGGATGAAGAATGCAAAGGATATTGTCACACCAAGCATCACATCATCGTGTGCTTTGTGTTTTTCACCGTTCACCATCAACAACAGCGCCAGCGTTGAAAAGAAGAGAAATGGAATATCGGAAAGGATCTGGTTGAGGAACTTGACCAGCATCGGGTTGAACGCGAACACGGAAACAAGAAGCAGGCTCTCGGTCCGCGTGAAGCGGTTCTTCGTCAACACAAAAAGGCAGACCAGAAATCCCCCGAAGAAGAACAAGCTCGGCAATTTCAGCGCAAGCGGGCTGTTCCCTTTGAGCGCGTAGAAGGGCGTCAATATCAGCGGAAAACCCCAGGGATAGGCAATGGGGCCGATCTGTATCGATGATTCGGAAATCGTGAACCTGTTGTGCTCAACAAATTCCTGAGTCCCGCCATTCAAAATGCTTTTTGCCTGCATGATGTAAGAAGCAAAGTCGTCGCCCCAATCATGTCCGCGGGTGAGTGTCGACGAACTGACCACCAGGCTTAAAACAATGATGATGATCAAAAGCGGATCGCGAAATGCTCGCATCTCGTAATTGTATCGTTAATGAAAACATAAAATTTATGATAAATTTCACAAATAAAATCATCCGCCCGACTCAGCGAGTCGGGCGGATGATTTTATGGCTGTTCAAGTCCCCGCTTCTTTCTGGATCTGGACCTGATTCCGTTATGTCAATAGATTCACATCCCTGGCATCGTTCTTGCACGACGTGTATGTTCAGTTAATGGACGTTTGGCAACGAGAGTTACTTTTCCGCTTCCATAGGGCGTGTAAACATTAATGGCTTCCCAGCCTTCCATTCCCCATTCGTCTAAAGTGGCCTCGATCTGTTCATCCTTTGTTCCAAAGATACTGCCAATCGTTTGTACACGATATTCCCATTGTTTCGTCTCTTCTGCCATTTCAGCCTCCTATAACTTTGCAATCAGTGCACTGCGTTTGAAGTTGCGAACGCTCATGTAAATCAGAATTGCATCGACGATCCAGATCAGTGTTCCAATCAGCATGACTGTGCCTACACCGAGGAATAAAACTCCAGTGACCTGTCCAATGACCAATGCTAGCACAAGGATCACAAGCGAGCCGGTGAGCTGATAAGCTTCCATGAAAGTTTTAACACGCGATGAAATCAACACTGTTGCTGAAATACCCAGCAATGCGAATGCGGGTGTCAACCAGAACATCATCGGCCACCACATGGGCAACGGGAACCAGATACGTTTGAATAATTCAAAGCTTGCAACATTGACAATGATGATATATACAAGGTATGTGAGCCATGAAAGGGCAATCGCTGGAATCACTGCGGCCAAAACTTTTCCAAGAAAGAGCTCCACGTCTGTTGTGGGGGCGTAGAGCAATGCTTCCATTGTCTTGCGTTCGCGTTCGCCGACGAACGAGTCTGCGCCAACGACCGACGAGAACATAAGCGGCATGATCAGGAACAACGGCGCCAGCATGAACGAGGTCATGTATAATACGAACATTTGTTCTAATTTCAAACCGATGAATATTGCACTCACCGCTGGGGGCAGGTTCCTTAACAGGACATCCATATCTCCAAGTTCGCGTTGTATGTCTTCAACAGGTATGAAGCGCGGCGCCAATGTAAAAAGCAATGGCATGACGATGGCGAAGATAAGCGGCATCGCGATGGCTGGTCCCCACGCAGCTTTGTTCTGTCGTACCTCTTTCAAGTCTTTGCGGGCAATCGCCCAGATCGAACGCCAGTTCATGCTTCACCTGCCTGAAGAGCAAAGTAAATATCTTCCAATGTGTAATCTCTTGGATTGACTTTCATGATGGAAGCGCCATGTTCCACAAGATGACGAACAACATCCGGGATACCTTCATCGCTTTCAACCTGGACAGATAATGCGTCACGCTGCGCGTCGGCCGTTACCTGTATCACGCCACGATGAGCTTTGAGACTCTCTGCGATGTTTTCTGCAGGTGTCTTATAGAATATGATATCGACCCAGGTCACGGGCCATAACTTTCGCGACAAATCATTGAGACTGCCCATCGCAAGGATCCGTCCTTCATTCATAATGGCAACACGGTCGCACAGACGTTGTGCTTCCAATAAATTATGAGTTGCCAGCACAACGGTCTGTCCATTTGCATGACTTAGATTTGCGATCAGATCATTCACCTGTTGCGCAGCTTCCGGGTCCAGGCCTGATGTCGGTTCATCAAGAAATAACAATGGAGGTTTATGGATGAGTGCACGTGCAAGCGCTAGGCGCTGCTTCATCCCTTTGCTGTACGTTTCAACTTTATCATTGCCGCGGGACGAAAGTTCAAAGAATTCCAGCATGTCATCAACACGATGTTTGAGATCGGATTCGGGAATCTCCTGTAATGTGCCGAAGAATTCCAGATTCTCGCGAGCAGTCAGGCGTTCATAAAGCGCAGGCGTCTCCGTGAGCACGCCGGTCCTGCGACGGATCAATTCGCCCTGTGAAGTTGGATCAAATCCAAAGACACTCGCGGTCCCCGCAGATGGTGGCAGGATTCCATTGAGCAATCGGACAGTGGTCGTTTTACCCGCGCCGTTGGGACCAAGCAGGCCAAAGACTTCACCGGGTTTCACGTGGAACGTTATATCGTCCACGGCTTTGTGGTCGCCAAAAGTGCGCTGTAAATTGTTGACTTCAATGATTGGGTTCATGGGATCCCTTTTGTTTCACGTGAAACGGAGCAGGGGATACCTGCTCCGGGTTCGTCATGCCTTCGTTTCCCTTTGGTAGAGCACATAGGAGTAGACGAGTAGGAATACTGTAGAGCCAATCAGCGGGACGAAGAGGAACCAGAAGGCAATCATCCCGCCAAAGAGTCCACCGATGAGCGCCAGCGCGCCAGACACCATGAACAGGATCGCGCCAAGGCGATGTGTCTCATCCCAAACCCGGTCATTGGAGAGTGTCCACGGGGTGCGGATGCCGATGAACCAGTTGCGCTTTGCCCGGCGTAAAAGGGAACCAATCAGGATAAAGAGTAATCCCATGGCAGGCAACATGGCTTTGCTCATTCCGAAACTTGTATATCCCAGGCTCCAAAGTAATGTAAGTGCATGGATGTAGATCATGAACCCAATGAAGAACGTGATGAAGAGATTGAACACACCGCGAAATTGGGCGATGTTTGCCTTGAGCGGATCAATGTTTGGGATGACCATGAAGAGCAGGAACATTCCAAGCGTGACCAGCGGCATCAGGAACACACCCCAGAATCTCGGCATGTAACCGTCCACCTGATCATTTTGATTCCAGTGGGATGCCATTTGCTCGGGAAGTTGATTCCAAAGTAAAAGCCCTGCGAGCGTGGCTCCAACGAGCAAAAGTAAAACGACAATGGTTGTTGTACGAGTAGACATTCTTTTTTCCTTTTGTTGAGCGAGATGGTATCTCGCCTTACTTATTTTCCTTTGGTATATTGTTTTGAGCCAGCGAGACCATGCCGCTCAAGCCGCCGAGATTCATCGTATCTACTGCGGAACTTGGTACGATCACGAGCGCGCCTTTTTCTTTCAAGCCTTCGAAAAGCATATTCATGGCTCGTAGATGCAAGGCAGTGGGATTGTTAACATAAGCCTGTGAAGCTTCTGCAAATGATGCGGCGATCTGTTTCTCGGATTCGCCAAGGATGACACGAGCCTGCCGTTCACGTTCGGCCTGAGCCTGGCGGGACATGGCATCTTCCAATATTTGCGGGATAACGATATCGCGAATTTCCACTGAATTCACGGTCACTCCCCAGGGTGTAGTGCGTTCGTCAATGATGTGTTGTAGCTCTTCGTCAATTGCTGAGCGTCCTACGAGAATATCTGCCAGCATGATGCGACCGATGATGTCGCGCAGAGCAGTTTGTGCGGACCATGCGATTGCCGACTGATAATCTTTCACTTCAAGGGCGGCTTTCTCCGCGTCCCATACGACCCAGAACAACACGGCGTCCACATCAACAGGTACCGTATCTTTGGTCAATGTTTTTTCGGCAGAAAATGGCGTGACCATTACACGGTGATCAATCCATGATGGGATCGAGTCGATGATCGGAATGATCCAAAACACACCAGGGCCACGCAATCCGTGAAATTTGCCCAATCGCAAAAGAACAGCCTTTTCCCATTGCGATGCAACTTTGAGTGCAAACAGCACATAAGTACCTATCAGCATCATCACAATGGCGTAGAGGCCAATCCATCTTCCATCAATACGACCATCCATTGTCACCCCGCCAATGATTGCAGCGGTAAAAAACACACCAAACACTGTTCCTGCAATCCCTGAAATGTGCAGGTCCGATTCTGTGGCTTTCTTTTTTTGGATGGCGTTCTTAACAAACTTTGCGTCCATTATTACATTCTCCTTTATTTGACTTGCTCTTCCTCGACGTCTTGCGGTTCTTTCCAGGACTTGAGCTGTTCCCTGACCATTTGATTTATTTCCCGCTCATAAAAGTTGAGTCGCTTGGCTTCGCTGATATACCGATTTGCCAGGGCTTGTAACGACTCCTGTCTCAATTTCTCGGTCACTTCCGGTGGCGGGATCTCTGTGATGTATGTGCCGCGTCCCTGCTGAGTGGAAATGATCCTGGCTTCATCCATCATGCGATAGGAACGTGCAACCGTATTGAAGTTGACTCTCAATTCGGATGCCAGCGCCCGGACTGTTGGCAATTGGTCCCCGGGTTTCAAAACTTTTGCCGCGATCTGACTTTCTATCTGTTGGACGATTTGAATGTAGATGGGAAGTCCGGATCGGAAGTCCAATTGCAGGGTAAGCGGTTTTTGTTCGATCATAGTGTATCTTTGTATAATTGAACTAATTGTATCATTGTCATAATTGTATGCAGATTATGTTTTTTGTCAAGAGGCACACTACGGGATGATTGTCACCTTCTTAAACGGAATCAACTAACGGGTACGCGTGAAGCGTCGCGTCTGCGTGGTAGAATCCAGCCGCGTTAATTCAATGTCATTGTGTGGATTTATTCCACGCGCGAAAAATCAAGGAGATTGAAATGGAAGTAAAGACTGGTACCTGGACCGAGAAAAAGGGTTTGGCGCAGATGCTTAAGGGTGGCGTCATAATGGATGTGGTGACACCTGATCACGCCAAGATCGCGGAAGACGCGGGCGCCTGCGCTGTGATGGCGCTCGAACGCGTGCCCGCTGATATCCGTGCACAAGGTGGCGTTGCCCGCATGTCTGACCCTGAATTAATTCTCAAAATTATTGACAGTGTGAGCATCCCTGTTATGGCGAAGTGCCGCATTGGACATTTCGTCGAGGCGCAGATCCTCGAATCACTGGGCGTGGACTATATTGATGAATCTGAAGTGCTTACCCCTGCGGATGAGGCGAATCATATTTTGAAGCACAACTTCAAAGTGCCGTTCGTTTGCGGATGCCGTAATCTCGGCGAAGCGTTGCGACGTGTCGGTGAAGGCGCGGCAATGATCCGCACCAAAGGCGAAGCTGGGACCGGTGATGTTGTCGAAGCGGTGCGGCATGCACGCACTGTGCTCGGTGACATCCGTCGTTTGACGACAATGGCTGACGATGAATTGATGAGTTATTCAAAAGAGATCGGTGCGCCGTATGAACTCGTGAAAGAGACAAAGGAGCTCGGACGCATGCCTGTGGTCAACTTTGCCGCGGGTGGGGTCGCGACTCCTGCTGATGCTGCGTTGATGATGCAGCTTGGCGTGGATGGCGTGTTCGTTGGCTCGGGTATTTTCAAGAGTGGTGACCCTGCCAAGCGTGCGAACGCGATCGTGAAAGCCGTGACACATTATCAGGACGCATCCATACTCGCAGAAGTGAGCAAGAACCTTGGCGAGCCGATGGTCGGACGCAATGTTTCGCAGATGCCCGAGGCGGAGAAGATCGCGGGACGAGGGTGGTAGGAACGTAGACAAGTAAACAAGTAAACAAGTAGACACGTAAACAGGTTTTGTGCTTCCATATTTACGTGTGTATCTGTCTACGTGCATACCTGTATAGATTATGAAGATAGGTGTATTGGCTTTACAAGGTGACTTCTCCGAACACATCGCGATGCTCAAACGGTTGAAGGTTGAAACATCTGAAGTGCGTTTACCTGAGCACCTTAAAGGACTGGACGGTCTTATCATCCCCGGCGGTGAATCGACAACGATTGGAAAGCTTGCGGTCGCATACAACTTGATGGAGCCGCTGAAACTTTTTGGTCAACGCCACGCGATCTGGGGAACCTGCGCAGGAGCGATCTTTCTTTCGAAGGATGTGAGCCGTGAGCAGCCGTTGCTCGGTCTCATGGATATCAAAGTGCAACGCAATGCCTTTGGTCGCCAGATCGATTCCTTCGAAACGGATCTCGATATCCCCGAACTCAAACAAGCCACCGGGACAAAAGAAGATTATCACGCGGTCTTCATCCGCGCGCCGATCATCGAAACAGTTCATGGGGATGCAAAGATTCTCGCCTCCGTCGCGGACGGGAGAATTGTCGCCGCGCAACAGGGACATCTTCTCGCTACATCCTTTCACCCCGAATTGACGAACGATACGCGCTTCCACGAATACTTTCTTTCGCTGGCAGATTAATGAGTTAACAAGTTGGCAGGTTTGAATGTTACAATCTTGAACGTGTAAACTTGTCAACTTGTAACAAAAATGTCCATTCGCCCACTTGCCCTTCTCGATCTCCCTTATGTCTATAGTTTCCGCGATGAGGCCATCGGATTGGATACCGCGCGGACATTGACGCGCGGGAATCCGCTTGGCGCGGCAGGGTTGTTCGCGTATATGAACCCGGCGCGGCATATTTATTCCGCAATTGCAAACGGCGAGAAGGATTCTGTATTAGGTGGTGTCATCCATTCACGTGATGAGACTTTTGCCAAATTGCTTTATCTCGCTCCGTCATCACAACTGGGACATCCTGATCTCCCTGAGTTGATCGAATCTCTTTCAGCGCAGGCAGGTGAGTGGGGGGCATTCCACGTCCTTGCGGAAGTGGATGAGACAAGCGAAGCGTTCGTCCCATTGCGGAGATCGGGATTCTCGGTTTACGCGTGGCAGAGGATGTGGGACGTCTCTGAAATAACGGAATCAAACTCATCGTTTGATTGGACACGAGTGAAATCCGTGCATCTACCATCAGTGCAGAGTCTTTATCATCAGATCGTCCCGCCGTTATTGCAACCGGTTGAACCACAGCCGAAGAATCCGCTGGGCTGGATGTGCAACGAAGGCGTGAAGTGTTACGTCAGTGTTTCACATGGTATATACGGGATTGTATTGACGCCGCTCATCCACCCAGAAGCCACGGACGTGAGCGCAAAGCTTGCCGCGCTGATCAGCAACCTGCGTGACCGCCGCAATCGACCTGTGTATGTGTGCGTACGCTCCTATCAGGCGTGGCTGGAGCCTGTGCTTGCGGATTTGGGTGCGAAGTCGGGCCCGCGCCAGGCGGTGATGGTGAAGCATCTCGTCCACATGGTGAAGGACGCGGCGGTCGCGCGTGCCACACAACCTGCAGGGGTAGTGCAACCTTCGCGGGTAAGCAGGGCTGAGGGAAAGAAGTAGATACTTTTGTAAATGTTGTGGGTAAAACTCAATCTGGTTGTTTAAGCGCATCATAATCGATTAACCAAGACCAGATCTTTCCGCGAACGGGAAGAGTTTGTGTCAGAAAAAGAAGCAATGCTCCAATTACCTTATTGAAGAAGATCAGCATAACTAAACCTGTTGCAAAAAGCGCAACCCACAAAAACAATTGCAATTTCGGCTGGGGGATTAAATTGCCAGCTAATTTTCTCCGGCGCTTGAGCAGGAAGACAGCGCGCCAGACAAGTAAGCCTCCACAAACAAGATAAAACAGAATACCAAAATACACTGCGGCAGGGATATATCCATCCGACGGCGCGCCACCATCCACGATTGGCTGGCGGGTCAAGCTGAATAACAAAGCAGTCTCTCCAACATAAGGCGCATCGGATAGATTGGAGAACATGCGCGGACCCAACAACGTTCCATCCGGCAGGGGCCACGAGGCGGCAAGCGCTTCTGCGCTCAATGGGTATGCCTGATCGAAGCGACCATACGTTCGAGCCGTGCCAATGCCAAATGCACTGGCGGCGGTACCGTATCCTCCCATCACTGGACCCGCATCCACATCAATGAACCATTTACCGTAGGGAAGTTCCTTTGAAAATTCGCGGAAGCCTGCAGTCGCCCATTCCCTTTGCCAGAAGTGATGGTCGTAACTTGCGTACCAATCCTTAGCCGTATCTTCCCAAAGTTGCGGAGCCCATATCAGCATGAACGTGATGCCCACGCCGCGTGCGGGACCAAATCCCTGACCGGTGCGTGAGTCAGCAGTATAAGTGGGCAAGCCTGTGATGTCATCTACTGCGTTTCCTTGAAAAGCGCGAATAGCTCGTCGAACGAATTCAGTGTGATCTGTGCCAAGCACTCCATCCGCGCGGTAGATCGCCGCGATGGCAGGAAGGATATCCACAGGGTAGCATTGACCGGGATAATCATCCAGCAAGCCATACGGGGATTGGTCAAGCTCGTTCGCAAGCGACTCAACTTGTTTGCGCAAAAGGGATTCGTATTTATTATCGCCTGTCAGTTTCTGGTAACTTGTCAATCCGCTGATGAGCAACATGCGATAGAAAAGATTCTCCTGCGAGAGATAATCATCTCCCCAATGCTTTCGGACCCAACCCGCGTGGTTCGGGTCGTTGACCAGCGCGGCAGATGCCTCGATTGCCCCATGGGCATATTCCTTCGGTGCGACCTGCGAAAGGGACGTGTCTTTTTCCCAGGCTTCCTGCAGGGACTCGGTTGCCCACAAATAAAAGACCGTTCCAAAGACGGGCCATTCCGTCCCCGAAATATCCTGAATGTTCATATCTGCGGCTGCCCCCGAAGCGACGCGCTCACGCGCCCATTTCTCATATTTTGCTGAAAGAGAACGATGCCAGCTATAGGCAAAACGCGGCGGCGCATCGCCACTCTTCAAGCCGGGATCATTCAAGTCGCGGATGATGATGACAGCTGGATAAAAGAAAAAGTAGAACGCCAATACGATCAATAAAGCAACATTCGTATAAATACACCAATTCAGCTTCTTTTCCATGTGAGAAGCGCCTCCCAATTCTGGAAAAATCTTACCATAACAACTTTGATGTAATGGGAATCGCTTCGAACGACAGTCAGAAAGCCTGCTTAATCGCAACTAAATTATTCTGAGGGATTTCCCCATTTCCCGTATAATAGACATGGAAGCCTTCTGCAGGCCCAAGCCAAACCTAAGACCTGAGACCCTTCGACACGGTGAGCGAAAGTCGAACCGTCAGGACAAACTTGGAACCTGACACTTATAGAACAGGTAGGAACTTTTCCATGGTGAACCGCATCTAATACCTCGTAAGCCGCGCAGACAAGGGATAGCGCGGCGCAAGTATTTGATCCCCATTCCTTATTAACCATTTAACTAAAACATATGACCCAACAAAAAATTACAGACGATTTGGATGCTCTGCTCGACGTTCTTCCCCTCGACATTCGTCACGCTGTGGAGAAAGCCAATAATAGTGACTATTTGCTCGAAATCATCCTTGATCTCGGTCGTGTCGCGACAGCGCGCTTTGTTGAAGAAGAAATTGTACTCACTGACAAGGAAATAACACGCGCAGAGATCGATTACGTGGACGAGCGCACCGGTGAATTCGACGCGGATAATCGCGCCGGTATCGAGCGTACGCTTCATCGCATCTCTGCGATTCGCAACAGGCGTACAGCCGTGGTGGGACTCACTTTGCGCGTTGGTCGCGCCGTGTACGGCACCGTGGATATCATTCAGGACATCATCGAATCGGGCAAGTCTGTGCTGATCCTTGGTCGTCCGGGCGTTGGTAAAACAACCCTCCTGCGTGAAGCTGCGCGGATCCTGGCTGAATCAAAACGCGTGGTGATCGTGGATACGTCGAACGAAATCGGCGGAGACGGCGATGTGCCGCATCCCGCCGTGGGCAAGGCGCGCCGCATGCAAGTGCGTGAGCCCATGCTCCAGCATGAAGTGATGATCGAAGCCGTTGAGAATCACAATCCCGAAGTCATCGTCATCGATGAGATTGGGCGCGAACTCGAAGCCCTCGCCGCTCGCACGATTGCCGAACGCGGCGTCCAACTCATTGGCACGGCACACGGCCAGACGCTCGATAACCTTTTACTCAACCCGACATTGAGCGACCTGGTCGGCGGCATCGAAGCGGTCACCTTGTCGGATGAGGAAGCGCGTCGACGCGGTACCCAGAAAACGGTCCTCGAAAGACGCTCCCCGCCCACGTTCGATGTGTTGATCGAGATCCAGACCCGCGATCGTTTTGCAGTGCATACCGATATCATGTCTTCCGTGGATGCGCTCCTGCGCGGGTATCCACTCCCTCCTGAGGTGCGAACGCGCGACGAAAAGGGCAGGATCCAGGTTGAGAAAGCCACGCCAGCCCCAACGTCCAGAATGGATGCGAAGGAAACGAAAACGCCTCGGCGCGGACGGACAGTTGCTCCCGCTATAGAGGAGTCGACTCTCGCCTCTGCTGTATCTGCTTCTGTGCCCCCACGCTTCGAACCGATCCGCGGCGTGTTGCAGACCATCAAAGTGTATCCGCATGGAGTAGCGCGCAACCGGCTGATGCAAGCCGCCAAGCGACTCGGTGTTCCAGCTGTGATCGTGAAGGATGTGAGCGACGCCAACGCGCTGGTCACGTTGAAGACGTATTATCGCGACCGCCAGCAGACCATCGTGGACGCGGAACATCGCGGCATGCCGATCTACGTCCTGCGCGCCAACACGGTGGGACAGATGGAACAGTTCCTAAGCGACCTGTTCAATCTGGCGCAGGAGCAGTTTACATCGTCTGATATGAGCGGTGTGAAAGAGCAGACCCAGCAGGCAATTGCCGCCGTGCTCAACGGCGAACGCTGGGTGGACCTGCCTCCGGGTCCTTCATTGGTGCGAAGGCTCCAACACGAAATGGCGCGCGGGGCTGAGTTGGTGAGTCATTCATACGGCAAAGAGCCGCGGAGGCATGTGAGAATCTTCCGAGAATAAATTTAACCACGGAGACACTGAGTCACCGAGAATTAAGAAAACTCAGTGTCTCCGTGTCTCTGTGGTGAATTATTTTTCATGTTCATCACACTCAAATGTTCTGAAAGCTCTGGCAAAATTCTATGATGCGCGTTCCTGCGTGGCTATCATTATTGAAAATGCGAAAGGAGAAATTTTATTGTTGTTACGTGATGACAAACCCAACATTTCATTTCCCAACTATTGGACTTTAGTTGGTGGAAAGGTGGAAAACGATGAAACACCTGAAATGGCTGCGCACCGTGAATTGCTTGAAGAAATTGGCGTGGATATTGATCTAACTTTTTGGAAACGATATGACAGGCAACACCCAAAAGCGATTATTAATCAGCACATCTATCTGGGCAAAATAGATATTCCATGTGAGTCATTAACTTTGGGGGGAGGTCAGGATGTTCGATTTTTTAATTTCCATGAAATAAAGGACCTGGGAATTGGTTTTGAGTTTGATATTTTGCTCCTTGAATATTTTCTACAGAGTGCCGCATAATTATGTAAACTTGAAGTTTAGATTTTGGCTTACAAAGCCATTCAAAAAGTTTACTCATTAATGAGGCAAGCGGTAAGTCACAAAACCAATTAACTTCTTTTTGTTTACTTGTCTACCTGTTTCCCTGTATACTTGCCCCATGTTCATCACACTCGAAGGTCCCGAAGGCTCCGGCAAGACATCCCACATCCCCTATCTTGTGGAATACCTGCGCGAGAAGGGACATATCGTATTCCCCACGCGCGAACCGGGTGGGACGTCCATCGGCGAGCAGATCCGCGATGTCATCCATGATTTGAAAAATGTGGAAATGCATCCGCGCACAGAGACCCTGCTCTACCAGGCCGCGCGCGCCCAGATCGTGGAACAGGTCATCAAGCCGCGCTTGGATGATGGAGAGATCGTCATCTCAGACCGTTACTACGACTCGACCATTGCTTATCAGGGCTATGGACACCAGCAGAATTTGGAGCAAGTCCGCGCGTTGGTGAAATATGCAACGGGCGGATTGGTTCCTGATTTGACTGTTTTGCTGGATGTGGATGTGGAAGAAGGGTTAAAAAGAAAAAAGAAAGACAACGAGTGGAACAGACTTGATGCTTATACCGTCGAATTCCATCAACGCGTCCGCGCGGGATATTTGGAGATGGTGAAAGCGGAGCCAAATCGTTGGGTTGTGATTGATGCGGGTCAGAAGTGGGAGTCCGTGCAGGAGGGGTTGAGAAATGTGATTCTCGCCAGATTAGGAAATAATAAATCGTTTTTGTAGGTTTGGATGGGCAACCATTCCCTGTGTTATACTGCCTCCATCGTCACAGGGTTTGGTGATACTCTTTCGAGATCGTCTCACGCCTGAATTTCACTCGTCCACTTGATCGTGGACGTTGTACCTAGGAGAAAAATGGAATCAAAGTTGTATGTAGGTAACCTGTCATACTCGACCACGGAAGATAGTCTGCGGACACTGTTCTTTCAGGCCGGCACGGTGACATCGGTTGCTCTAATCAAGGACCGTGACAGCGGTCAATCGAAAGGGTTTGCCTTTGTGGAAATGAGCACGCAGGTGGAGGCCGAAAAAGCCATTAGCATGTTCAATGGTTACCAAATGGGTGACCGTGAACTGCGTGTGAGCCTCGCGCGTCCGCGTGAAGAACGTGGACGTCCCTTTGATAGCCGCGGCAGTGGTCATGCGCGTCGTCCGGCTCAACGCGGTGGCAACAAACGATATTAGCCGCTCGCTGTATTCGTAGTTTATTCCTCTCCAGTCTCAAACTGGAGAGGAATTTTTATTTAATAGGACTTTGCGTTACATTTATTTCATGGCTCTAAATCCTCCATTGATACAAAGAATTCCCGTCACCTAGCCGAAAGAACTATGTCATCTTCCCGATTTTTGTCTTGACGAGTCCATTCACAAGGGGTAAACCTTAAGGCAGATTCCACATCAAATCATTGGAACAAATACACTTTTTATTTAGAGGTGAAGATGAAGAATGCTCTGATTACTGGTGCTTCACGCGGATTGGGTCTGGCGCTGGCGCGTCAGCTTGCTCAAAAAGGCTGGGGACTCATCATCGATGCCCGCGGCAAAAAAGCCCTTGAACAAGTTCGACTTGAATTATCTGCAAAAACAACCGTCATTGCGATTCCCGGTGATGTCACGACTGAATCCCATCGCAAAAAGTTGGCCAAAGCGGCGGATGAACTTGGCGGGCTAGACGCGTTGATCAACAATGCCAGTTTCCTTGGCCCCAGTCCACAGCCCACTTTGTTGGAATATCCGCTGGATGTGCTGGAGCAGGTTTATTACACCAACGTGATTGCACCGCTGGGATTGATCCAAACGCTTCATCCCGCCCTGAAACTTGATGCCTGTGTTATTAACGTGACCAGCGACGCGGGCGTTGAGGCTTACGGCGGCTGGGGCGGATACGGATCCAGTAAAGCCGCGCTGGAACACCTCTCCCATATTTTCGCGGAAGAGAACCCCTCGCTTCGAGTGTATTGGGTTGATCCGGGCGATATGCGGACCCAGATGCAGCAGGAAGCCTTCCCTCACGAAGACATCAGCGATCGGCCCCTGCCCGAAGAGTCCGTGCCGGGTTTGCTCGCACTGATCGAAGGGAATCAACCTTCGGGTCGCTATCGTACGCATGAACTTATCGAATCATCAGGATGATTCCCATGACCGACTCTTCCTTATCAACCATTGCGTTTTCCTTACCGCCCGAACTCGAAGCCAGCGAACCTCCGGAAGCGCGCGGCCTGGAACGGGACCAGGTTCGTTTGATGGTCTCGAATTATTCAACAGATCGGGTCAGGCATAGCCATTTCTATAATCTGCATAAGTACCTGTCCGAAGGTGATGTCCTGGTCATCAATACCAGCCGCACGAGAAATTCGGCGCTGATGGCATCACGGGCTGGTGGCACTATTCTCGAATTGCACATGTCCACGCATTTGGATGAAGACCTGTGGACCGTGGAAGTCCGCTCGATAACTGAGGCTGGAAAGACAAAGCATCTCGAGGATGCCTGTGAAGGTGAGACCCTAAGTTTGCCGGGTATGGCTTCAGCGATATTGCAGGAACCTTATGTGAGCGATTGCAACGATAATTCGAAACCCTCCGAAACGCTGTGGCTGGCCAAAATTGATTTTCCGTATGAGGTGGATGAGTATCTGGCGCGCCATGGCTTTCCGATTCGATACAACTATGTCAAAGAAAAATGGCCTCTTGATTATTACCAGACAGTTTACGCCACCGAAAGTGGCAGCGCCGAGATGCCCTCCGCAGGACGTCCGTTTACTTCTGAACTTCTGAATCGATTGAAAACAAAAGGAGTTCAAATCGCTCCGTTGATCCTGCATACGGGTGTTTCCAATCTTGAGACTCACGAACCGCCCTATAAGGAATTCTATCGAGTGACTCCTGAAACCGCGCGAATTGTGAACGAAGCCCGCTCTTCGGGTCATCGCATCGTTGCTGTTGGGACGACCGCCATACGTGCCCTCGAGACTGTCACAAATGGAAATGGAGAGACTCATGCAGGCGAGGGATGGACGTGTCTGGTGATCTCGCCTCAGCGCGGACCTCGAGCTGTCGA
>Ga0210377_10001874_pt1 | contig 18771 bp, 36 predicted proteins | sample PLM4_65_b1redo_FD_155480 | JGI IMG/M metagenome (GOLD analysis project Ga0210377, IMG submission 155480) | Groundwater sediment microbial communities from an aquifer in East River, Colorado, USA - PLM4_65_b1 redo | ecosystem: Environmental > Terrestrial > Soil > Riparian zone | place: USA: East...
GCGAGCGGTTGCGGCGGCGGCGTCATGCGCGGCGCTTGCAATGTGGAAGGCTGCGCGGCGGCGGGTCCTTCCAAAAGTTTTGCGACAAGCGGAGAGTTCAACAGGCGCTCCAACATTCCGATGAGACCGCCGCTCGCTGGCGTGTCGCGATCCCCGGCGAGTTCAACGCCCATTTTAAAAACACTCATCAAAGTTTCGGCGTTCAACGCTGGCGCCTGCGGCTGCGGCATCAACTCGCGCAAACCACCAAGCGCCGCGACCAACTCCGTTAGGCTGGTCGGGTCGCGCTGCGGCTTTTCGTTTATCGTGGCCATCAATCTTTCGATCTGTTGACCCTGCCGCTCTAGCGCGCCAGTGAACGCCGCCGCGACGGCGCCTAACTCGCTGGTGACTTTATCGACCGGCTTTGTTTTCGGTTCGGCAATCGCATAGCGAAACGACCGGACAATTTTTCCGTTGCGACGGGCGCGCACGATATACATGCCCGCACCAAATTCTTCTTGGATGCGCCCCATGATCGGAAAATCTGTCGGGGTACAGTTAAAGCAAAATTCCTCCGGCGCATTGGCTTTGAGATAGCGAGCAACATTGACCGTCCAATCATCTTGGTCATCGGCCTGATTAAATTCCGCGAGGATTTGCGCCTCTACACTCGCGGAACCCGGCGCGGTCTCGGAGTCAGCCAGCAAAATTTCATCGATATTCGGTTGCTGTTGTTTCGCGCGGGACATGGTGACAATCCTTGGGACGGCGCTAGCTTTTAGCTTGCTCGCGACTTTGGCACAACTAGGCGCGGTCTATGACGCGACTTGGTTAAGCGATTGCGGATCACGGCGCGGCCCAAAAACGCAAAAAGCCCGGCCTATCTTGTGGAGAGGGGCCGGGCTTTCGCAGGCTGTCGGGCTGGGTGGCACAACGGGCGAAATATACCCCAGCTCAATTTGCCTCGTCAACCGTAGAATACCGGGCCTGGGCGGCAATAATCTTGCCATTATGGTCAGGGTCTTTGTCCAGCCGAGCCAGCGCCTTGCGGACCAGCTCATCGCGCCCTTGGTCGCTGTAATCCTTGAAGGCGAGAACCGTCGCCGCGCGAAGCGCCCCGGCGATCTGCCCGGTCGCATTGGCAACTAATGCCTCCCGGCGCCCTGTCACCTGCCGTCCTATCGGCAAAACCTTGTCGGCGGAAAATTCCCGCAACGCGCGCTCCCAAAGAGGGTGCAGCGGCCAGCGGTTCCGATTCGTGTCGCCATTGGGAACGGTCAAACGGCGATTCAAAAGCGCCTCCGCTACCAGCGCCGGGAGGTTCGCGTCTACTTCTTGCGGGCGCCGGATATTCCTGTCCTTCAAAAAATTTCCGGAAAATCTGACTTCAAGCCGCCAAACATCGGTCGGGCGATCATCCCAAGGCCACTCACCGTCAAGCGCATCAACCCAAATCTCGTACATCCATGTCTTGCCGCTCATGTCGGTAATTTCTTTTGTCTTGTTGTAGAGCTGCAATTGAAGGCCACTTTTTTTCCCGATGGTCAGGGTTTCGCCTTTGTCTCCAACCATCCACCCGTCGATTGTTTCACCGAAAGCCATATGGTCATTTTTTTTGACGCTGCTATGGGCGATCACATTTCCGGACAGCATATGAGAATATTCGGATCGAAATGTTGGACAGTAAAAATCAAAGCACCAATCTGCGCGAGAGGTCCGGATAATGTCATCGGATTTTTGCGCCGTGAAACCTTCCAGCGCGGCAAAGACCCGCGAGCGAAGCGCACGCAATCCATGTTCCCACAATCCCGCCGATAGATACCGAACTGAAATTGTCCATTCCCTTTTTGGTGATCCCACAAAAATTAGAACGTCGTCGCTTTCAAGCCGGTACTTGAAACCACCCTTTGCGCCGGTCGCGCACATTTGGAATTGCTGGTCATTGAGCATCACCAAATACCGACCCTCTAGGCTGTCGCCTATGTCGGCGGCGGCGGTCTGCCATTCCGCGAGCTGATCTATAAAGGCGGGCTTTGGCGCGAGCGCGAAGGCCTCTTGAACGGTATCCCAGCCTTGCGCCACCAGCCGGGCGTATTCGTCGCTACAAGGTTTTTGTCCCAATGGGGAGAGCGACGAAACGCGGCTTGTCATGCAAATAAATCACTGAATGTATGTCCAACCCCCCCTGTTAGAGGGGGGGGGTTGGACACCACCCCCTTGACTTTATCGGGAATCGTGATCGGCGGTTTCACGGTCCAGGCCTTCTACGGCCTCATCCTGAACGCGCTGGCCACGCGGGCGCGACCAAACCACGGTCCATTCGCCTTTCGCGTCGCCCTTCCTTTCGTCGGGCGGAAACGCCGTAAGATTCAGCGGGCGCGGCCAATCGACTTTATCGACAGTGATGGAAAGAAAGTCGCCAACATTTACGTGATTCTTCAACCACGCGGCGCCGCAGGGAATTCCGCGAGCTTGGCCGGGCGGTTGAATAAACACTTCATAGGCTGGCGCCCGGTCATTGTCGGCATCGGCGCGAGGATGCTTTGCGAGCTGCAAAACATCATCCAACCGGCCTTGCAATGCGATTCTGCCGTCAAACAAAATCCGGTTTGTCGCTGGATACGCTTTCAATTTTCCGCATCGTATCTGTGTCACAACTTCGATCCTTACTTAATCGCTTATCGCCTCGCGGATTGCGGGCGCTGTCGCGCAGAGACAGTGAAGGTTTCGGGAAGGCGGGCAGGGCCGGAGATTTTGAGGCCTCCGGCCCGTGCCTTCCCTAAATCCCGGCCAGGACTGTCAGCCTGACCGGGCAAAGTTTTTGCCGCTGAGACCGTGACTCGGCGTCACGGGCCTTCCGGCGCAATTCTGTTGATGATTGGTAAGACACCCTAGAACCTCCCCACAACGGAGCAATTGTTAGGCTGGTTCGGGCGCTGTGTCGATTAGGAAATTACAAAAAAAGAGGCCGATTCGCGTGAACCGGCCCCTTTGCGTCTATGGCTTGTGTCAATAGAGCTTTAGGCCTGCGACTGTTCCTGCCCCGTTCCCTGCTGTTGCGACTCGTCGGAGGCGGGCGCCTGGAAGCCGGGCGGGCTTAAGGCGTCGATACATTCCACTTCGCCCTGCTGGACGTTGACCGGCGACGGCGCGACCGTGACCGTGACGGCCAACAGCTCATCGACCGCCTCCTCCAAAGGCGCATCGATTTCATAAGAATTACCGCCGAAATAAACGACAGTCACGCCGGGCTTGTTGCTGTCGGCAAGGACGGCGCCCAATTCAAAATCGAAAACGATGCGGCGCGGCGCGGCTTTGGAATCCGGGTTGCAATCGTGCATCGTGAAAACCGGCAGGCCTTTACCGTCGCCGGGCGTGAGGTCTTTCACTTCCGGCGCTGGCGCGGGCGTCTTGTCTTTTGCTTTGCTCATCGGGAATCCTTTTCTAGGTGGTGGTGGTTTCGGATGCCGGACGATATGCGGGTTTCCGCTCGCGGGCAATCGGCTGGTTAGGATCGGGCGCGGTCCAGACTTTCGACCCTTCCAGTTCCCCGGCTTTATGCAGCACAATCAATTGAGAGAGGCCCAAGGCGGCGCCCGCTTCGCTCAGATATATGTAGCGGCATCGGCGCGAAAATTCCCGCGCGCCCGCGCTGGCTGGTCGCGGCGGCGGCCCATCCATTAAGGCATGACTATCGCCGCCGTCGAAATTCCGGGTCAGGATAAAGTATCTCATTAACCATCGCTCCCGTTTTGCTTGACCGTATGACGCCAATCTCTATAGGCTGTCATACCACAATTGGAAAGGCAAAAAATGAGACTGACTCCGCTAGAACAAATCCGCGCCCTTCAATCGGCGCTCACGACCGGCGCCGCCGAATACCGCACTCACGCGGCCCACCAGCGCGACAAAAACAATCTGGACGGCGTGAGGTTCGCGACCGTCCGCGCGACTTTCCTTGTCGCGGTCTATGCCTATCTAGAAGATATTGCACAAGGCGCGGCGGCTCTAAATGAACAGGACCCGGTTTGGACGCTGCCGAGTGATCATCTTCAAGAGCTAGCCGACGCGGCGGCGGCGAATCTCCACACAACCCTTGCCTATGACGCCACCAAGCCGGGCGACGCGCAAATCGCGATCCCGCCTCCCAAAGGCGGCGAACAATGAGTCGCGGATTTTATAGACTGAGCGGCGCCCTAAAGCGCGATCCTGAAAGGTCGGTCACTGTCACGCTGTCGGTCAGCGAGCAAACCGACCTTATGGCGGCCTGCCTCTTAGCGATCACGACATTGCGGGCCGATGCGGAGCTAGTGAAACAGGCGGGCGCCGGAGCTGTCGGGCTTGGCGCCTTGCTGGTCGAAACGGACACCGCCGCCGCGAGTGTGGCGCCGGAGTTTTATTTGCTGGAACGCGCCCGCGAACTGGAAATGTTGAAGGACAAACTACTCCATGCGGAAAGTCATTAAGTGCAAAAAATCGCCGCCCGCTCCGGCGCCGTTGCTGGGGCCGGTCGATATGGCGGAACGCTATCGGGTCAACTCGCGGCGCCGAGGCGGCACGAAGATAGAGGAACTATGGCGGCACATGCTAAAAACGCCATCCTTCACCGTTCCCGGCCTCGCGCGCCTTGGCATCGTTTCAAAACAATATATAAAAATCTATCTGCGCATCTTGACGGCGGCGGGCTATCTCACGCGCGATCCCGGCCCGACGCTTTACCGCAATCCCCACAACCCGGCGCGCTATAGCGTCGGGCCGCACTACAAAGGCGAGACCGCGCCGCAGCTCGCGGGCGGCGCGGGCGGCGGCGGTCGATTGGGCGCCGGATGGAAAACACTTAAGAAAAAGACGGCGCCGAAATGAGCATAGACCAATTGGCAAAACTCATCGTCGCGGCCCTTGGCGGATTTTACCTAGGCGTCGCCTATGCCGATTTTGTTATGACATGGCGACTGAAACGGCGCCTGTCGGTAGATGCTTTTTTCCTAGTCGCGCTCGCGCTCCTTTCCTTTGTCACGCTCGCAATCATAGAGGGAACCCATGCTTTCCTATAAAATCACCTTCACGCCGGGCCGGTACTACATCGCGCCAGCCGGGACCGCGACTGTCCCTTATTTCAATATTCTGGATGAGCGGACGCGCCAGCCGGTCGCGTTCGCCTTTACAGAAAACATGGCGCAGACAGTTTGTTTCAGCCTCGCTTTGGTCAATGCGATGGTGGAAGGCGACGCCACAAAAACGCGCGAGCTAACCCGGTTGATCGATGATTTGAAAAAGCAGGACGGCTAAAATGCGGACGAACAGCGGCGACAATCCATATGGCGCAACTCCCTACGAAGCAGGCAACAATTACAAAGCCTGGGCCGCTTATGAGCGCGGCGCCGTCCGGGAAAAGGACTTGACAGATTTTCTCGCCTGCCTGTGGCGGCTTGCGGATGAAAAGAAAAAGGCGACAGGCAACAGCGGCAATCTGCCGAGCAGTATTTTTTCGGAACAGGTACGACAGATTGCGCGCAAGCGGGGCTGGGCCGAGTGTAGAATCGGGTCCGGCTGGCTTTTAACGGAGGCGGGCCGCAAGGTCATAGCGCCATAATGCCCGGCAAGCCCGTTCACGAAATGACGCTAGAGGAATTGAACGCCGCCGCCATTGCCGCGACCGATGAGATTTCCGCCGCTGGCTTCACCATCCGGCGCGCGGTAAATCTGTTGCAAGACATAGACCGGGAACGCTTTATCCGGCGCCTTGTTAAGACCCCGCGCCGAAAGGCGGCGGCGCCGTGAAAATTGTTAACAACATCGCCGCGCTAGGATTTGGCGGCGCTAGACCAATCGCCAGCGGCAAAAATTCCGACAAGCTAAGGCGGCGGCAAACCTTGCCGGGCTTTCCTTGGGACGGCATTTTTAGATCGATAGATGAAATAGAGGCGTACTTTGCAGGCGACCGTATCCAATGCCTTTTGTGCGGGCGATCCATGAAGCGGCTGGGGGATCATGTGTCAAAAATACACGGGACAACGGTTGACGCCTATCAAGAGCGGTTCGGCCTGCCTTGGTCGCGCGGTCTCACCTGCGACAGCCTGCACCAAACGGCGGCGGCGCTAGGCAAAGGTCCGGAGAGAGTAGCGCGTCTTTTGCCATTCCGGATCACCAAAGAAAACGGCCCCTATCCGCACAAACACAAAGACCAGCCTTTCAAGCTGAAAATGAAATTAGACGGCCTCGAAAAAGCGCGCCGGAACAAAAAGCCATGAACGCGACGGCGCCCCGGATCATCGATATAGAGAAAGCGGTTTGCGAATACTTTGAGCTATCGCATGATGAAATCCTATCGGTCAACCGCAAGCGCGCCATAGCGCGGCCCCGGCAAATCGCCATCTATCTCGCGGCGGAATATACCGACAAAACGCGCGCCGACATTGCCCGCCACTTTTGCCGCGACCATACGACCGTCAATTTTGCAATAGAGCGAATCGCGCAGCTCCAAACCTACAAGCCAAAAATCGCGCTCTATGTCGCCGCCTGCCGTGAAAGGATCGAAGCCAATGGCAACCGACTCGCCGCCGCCCTCAGTTCCGGACCCTTACGCTGATACTTTCGATTTTGAATCGCTCCGGCGCATCAAGTGGGGCGCCGTCAAGGTCTCTGAGGTCTATCCGGATCATATGATTTTAGCGTCGCGCACCGCACGGCGGCACATGACCTTCATCCTCTATAAGCAGGCCGGAGAGTTTCACTTGCACGGCCAAAACCTCGCGCATGGGCCACTGTTCCGCGATAGCTGCGCCGCTCGCAATCTGGTTATCACCGGGCCGTTGCAGCGCGTCCTAAAGTGTCTGACCCTCGCGCCGACAAGGCCGCGAGCAAAGCGGCGGCGCGCGGCGCCTGCCTTGCCGCTGTTCCCGGCTAACCTATAGCGATAGCCGCCTGCACATAGCCTTGCGAGCTGCCATAGGCGGGCGTGATGGTATTGGTCCCAACTATCGGCGTAGACATATGCCACGGCGCAACCGTCCGGCTATTGGCCTGAGCGATGGCCTCTGCCGTCGCACCCGTGATACTGGACGGCGCGACAACAGCGCTCCGGTTGATGAATGCGCCTAGCATGATCCCGCCCGGTCCAGCGCGATTGGAGATTGCGTTGAAGGCGGCGCCGGTCCCGGTGTTATCGACAGAAGGATTTGCGATGGAAAACGCGCCGGGGTTCAATTCCCAAATCACGACACTATTAACCGCGCCGGAATTGTTGGGGGTCTGCGTCGTGCTTTCCGCCGCGCCGCAGACTTTCCAAAACATCCCGCAATTGTCTTGCGCCGCGCTGTTGATGCTGTCGGTCGATTTTGTCCATCCCGCCGACGCGGTAATGGAAACATTTTGATTCGCCGTTATAGCGATCAAAATATTTCCCTGGATAGGCGCGGAGTCCATCACAAGACTAGAGGATGAGCCGGGAACGCCCGCTTTTGTCTGGACGATAGCGGGGTTGTTTGTGACCGGCGCGGCTGGCGCCCATGTTACCCCGCCGAAAGTCAGAACATCATTGGCAATTGGGACCGCTGCGGAGACCGCCCGGCCCTGTAGCGCGGCGACAACCGGGTTTGGATATGTGCCGCTTAGATCACCGCCAGCGGGGCCGGTGGAACCTCCCGCCGAAAGCTGTTGGAGCGCCGCAATCAAATCATCAATAGGAACAACAATCGGCTGCGCGCGGGCGGAAATCTTTGCGCCGTTGAGGCTCGCGATTAGGGTATCTACTGCGGTCATGTCGGGGTCCATACGCCGCCGATGAATTTAAGCTGCTGCCCGGCGAGAGGCGCCGCCGCGCTAACAGGTTGACTTTGTATCCCGTCAACAACCGGATTCGGAAATGTTCCGCTAAGATCACCGCCAGCGGGACCGCCGCCCGCCGCCAGCTCATTGAGCGCAGCGACGAATGAGTCCACCGGCACTATGACCGGCTGCGCATAACCGGAAGTCCTTTGTTTGCGAAGGTCCGCGATGAGGGTGTCTACAGCCGTCATGGGACCGCCGCTTTCACTTTGGCGATTATGCCTTGCGTCATGGGGGCGCCCGTCACTTTTTCGATAGTGCGAAGCGATCCGATCCCTAGTAGGGCGTAGAGCAATGATTGCGTGTCAGCGTTCCCCAGCTCCGGAGATGGCGGCAAGGCCCCGCCGCAAATCGCGACCGCCCATGATGCTAAGGGATAGATCAGCCAAGTCGCCGCAAGAACCGCGACGCAAAGCCAGCCGACAGCCGGGCGCCAACCTGCAACAAACATAGAAGCGGACCCCGCCTCTATCTTGTTAATGTCGCGTTGATCGGTCTCGCTCTTTATCGCCGCCTGCAACAGCGCCGATTCCATCTCTAGCCGGGCCTTGGCTTTTTCGGCAGGGTTCGGGATGAACGACAAAACCTTGTCGATGATCCCACCACCTAGAATATTCGCCAGCCAAGGGGGCACAGAGTCGACTCCGATTAGAGGGTGTCACATGTACGATCGGAGCTGTGACGCCCTATCGATCGACCGGGCGTCATAACTTGCTGGCCAGCGCCTAATGACGCCCCGCCCCCGGCCGCAGCTTTATGACACCCGGCAAGATCCTGTAGGGTGTCATTCGTGCCGGATTTTGGCCGCTGGCGATTCAGCTCCGCAAGGGTCAACGGCATAGAGACGGTTACGTCATGTCCGCCTGCCATGATCCGCAGCGGGCGCGAGCCAGTCGGCTGGAATAGTTCGCCCTGCCTCATTACCGCGCCCCTAGGTGCCTGTGAAGCGCCGAGCGGCGGCTGTCGGGGCCTATGAGCTGGTCTAGCTTGGACTCAACAACCGCCAGCCTGGAACCCAGCGCACTAATCTGAGAGACAATAAAAACAGCCGCCCCGACGCCGCCGCCAACTATCGACAGCATCAACGCCGCGAAGGCAACCCAAACCCCCGGCGTCATGTATCCCCCTAGCCGATTGCGGAATCGTTGAAGGTCGCGGCCTCTGCAACGCGGCGGGTCACTAGGCCGGGCTGGATTCGCCCGTTGGAATAAACCCAGCGCTGAAACTCTTGCGAGGCACCGACATAATCCCCGGCGTTCAATTTTCGCAACAGTGTGGAACCGGCGAAATTGCCTGACCCCAAATTCATCACGAAAGAGACCAGCGAATCGAATTGACCTTGCGCGAGGGGCACCGCCACAAGGCGCCGCACCGTATCGGCGGCATTGTCAACATCGAAGCGGAATAGGCTATCGGCCTCATCGGCGGAAATCGCCGTTATCTCCCCAAGCGGCCAATAGGGATCACCGGGGACAATCTTGTGACCGTAGCCGATGGTATAGACCCCGGCGCGATCCGCCTTGCCCTGATATGGAACCAGCGAAAGGGATTCAGTCTGCCGGATGAAATCAAGAGCGCCTTGGCTGGCTTGTAGCGGCATCACGTAGTCCCATGCTTGCTGGAAAAGGCCGGGCTGTTCGGAATTGAAAGATAGAGCCTGCCCGGTTAGCGGGTCTATCGCGAGCATCGCGGGCGGCTGATTTCCAAATCGGCGCGCGAGCGCCATAGCCAAAACTAGCGGCAAGCCCAAAGCGAGAATCCAAGGGGGCATCGGTTAGACCCCCATCCTTGACGGTCCCAAAAAGACCGGCGCGACCGACCGGGCAAGCGCGGTCACGCGATCCCCCGGATTACCGGCGTGATAGTCCGCGACGGCGCCGCGCAGCGCCGCGCCCATGCTGGCGCCCGCTTGAGCGATTGAGGCGCGGTCCCGCTCCGCAATGGCCTGCCGGAGCATCGGTTGATAAACGCCCTTGATTGCCTCTAGGCGCCCGCGTAGGGCCTGCCGGCCGGCAGGGACACCGGACAGCCCCCCGCCGCAGCGCCCGCCGCAGCCGCAGCCCCTAAGCCTTCCAAGGGAAACAGCGGACGGCCCCGGCGTAGAGCCTGGAACGGGCGGGATATACCCGGCCTGTTCGATAGGCGATAGGCTGGCGCCTGGACCCTTGACAGCGGGGATTGCGCCCGGCGCGGCCTGGATCACGGAACCGGGCGCCGAGGGGATGAGCTGGGGGCCGGTCGCGACCAGCGCGATCCTGGGGGCCGGGTTGCCTTTGAGCGCCAGAAACGCAACGCCCGCGACCAGGGGGAAAAGTAGATTCATGGCATCACCTTTGAACCTTGAAGCCGGACCCTACCCTAATCGCGTCCAGCGTGACAGGGGAAGGCGCCGGGGTCAGTTGCGCCGGTTCATCGGGCGGAATTATGGTGACGCCGCGCGCCTGCAATTTGGTCAGGAACAGATACAGGCCATAAGCGAGCGCGCCGTAGAAAACCACATGCTCCAATGTCATGCCGCGCCGGGCCATCAACTCACCTTTGCGACGGCCAGCGAAACCGATTGGAATCCCGTCGCGGCTGGCGCCGCCGTAAATTCGAGACACATGGCAAGATTGGTCGCGGAGTTCATCGGGGCGCCTTGGAGATTAAAGGCAATATCTCCATGCTGCGTTGTTCCGGCAGGGAACGGCCCGATTGACTTTTGCCAAATGATAGCGCCGACGCCGGTTGCGCCGTCGCGCAGCACAATCGAAATCGGCGCCGCGACCGCCGCCGTATCGCCCCAGCTCCATGAAATTGAACCGGCAAGATTGCGATAGGGGAAAATTCCGCCCGACGCTGCAACGGTCGCAGAAGCGACAACGCCCGCGCCGGGATTGCTGGTCGCGGTCGCTTGTGCCGGAACGCCGCCACCGCCACCCGGCGACGCGGGACCGGCTGGCGCCGGTCGCGTGTACAAAATGCCGAAATTGTCACAAGCAAGCGTGAGGGGCGTTCCGTCCACAATCGCATTGTTGGCCGCATAGGGCGCGCTGGTGGAGCGGACCAGAATAATTGTTCGGCGTGTGAAATGAACGCGCGGACCCGCCATCGGTTAAAGCCCCTCAGAAGGAATGGAGGTAACACAAGCCAAATAAGTATTGACCGAAACCAGCGGCGGCTGCGGGCATTTTCTGCCGCCACCACTGACCGGCGCCGGATTTGCCGCCGCCTGCGAAACCACGACCGGCCCGTTTTCTGTTGGCACAATGAGCGGCGGCGGCTTGATCTGCGCGATGGTCGCGCCGTTAAGACAGACAGGCGCCGCCAGCATATTGCCCGCTTGCTCCGGCAGATTGCGCCCATCGTTCGGCAGGAACGTCGCCCAAAAGCGAAAGCCGCAAGGGATGGTCAGCACATTGCCGCCATCCACTTGAACGCCGCCAAAAGACGCGAAGCCAGTCACGCGGTCGCCCGGCTGGCACATAATGAAACATTCGATTTCCCCGCCGCTGGGGAAACCGGGACCAACATCGATCAAAGTAAAACCCGGCGTCGGCAGGCCATTGATCAAAACCGAAATCATATAATTTTGCAGCGCGAGGCCGCGTTGATCGATCACCGGGCCGGTATAGGCAGACGGCGTGAACGTGATAGTCCGGACGATAGCGATCATCCCTTGCGGGACAGTCAACGTACCGTCTTGATCGGTCGCGGCGGGAAAGACTGAGGCATAGCCGTTTGACCAGCCGTCGCGCGCGGCAATCGGGCGCGAGTCCCATCCATAGCGGACATAAGCGGCACCGTCGCAAGCCTGCCCCGGTCCCGGCGACGCGCCGGAAGTGTTCGACCCCGACGCCGCCGCCGCGTCTAGGGCTTGCTGCTCATAAAGCGTGTCATAACCGAGGGACGCAATATCACCCTGATAGGAATTGTCATAGGGCGCCGGGACAGGCATCTGTTGATGCTCATTGTCCGATTGATGCGCCTCCCATTGGGAACGATCATAGTTGCCTGGATATACGCGGCGACGGATCACGATAAGACCCTTTCAAAAAATGCCGCTTACATTCCCAACGGATTGTTGGCGGGCGGTCCACCCATAAAGATTTTGGTTCCGATCATTGACAGCCGGATATTGGCGTAGGTCGTGGCCGCGCTGAAATTCGCAAAGGTGAATTGGATTTGCGAAAAGGGTTTGAAGCGGCGCGGGATCGGCAAGATGAGAGGATTCCCCATCAGGCCCGCGATATTGCCGATAGGCGCGGGATTGGAAAACAGATTGCGGCCTGATCCAAGGTCCGTAATCTGCAAAGTCGCGAGCGGGATCACCTGAGAGGATTGAGTCTGGACAGCGCCCGCAAGGTCCGCGAAAGAGCAAAGCTTCATCCACTTGAACGCGGAATCCTGTTGGATGGTCAGGTTCGCGACATTGGTGATCCCCGCCGCAATCGATCCGCTGTCGATTTCATAGACGGCGTAATCTTCCCAAAATTGAACGGGCGGGCGCTGGTCGCTGCCGCCGACGCTTGCAATAGGCGATCCGGGGTTGCTCATCTTTTTTCTCCTGTGCCGCCCTCTGGCTCCGGGCGCGCTTCAACGGTCAAAACAATATGCGCGGTATCTCCCGCTTGCGCGCACCGAAGGGGCTACAGATAGAGACCCCCACAAACCAAACGCGGCGCCAAAGCGCCGCGCCCGGTCGCATCATCACTGGCTGCGGCGGTAGAGGATACCGTCGAGGATCACAAAGATGCGGGCCGGAGTGGTAATGGCCTGCAAACCTTCGGGCCAGGAAAGCTGGCAATTGAAATTCTGGTTTGAGACCAGCCGGAGATTGGCGGGCTGCGTATTGTAGGGACGCCCGCGCGCCGTCGCGAAGGCGATACGCGATTGAAGGTTCGCGGCGGTCGAAGAAATATCCGCCAATGCCGCATGGACTTCGAAATAGGCTTTCGGCGGGAAGCGCAGCAAGGGGCCTTCCTGCAAATAGGACTTGCTGCCGATGATCAGATTGAGATTGCCCGCCCGATAGAAAATATAGGCGTCATTGACAATCTGCGCGATTGCCTGCGCGCCGAAGGCGGCAGGCATCTGCGCGGCGACGGTCGGAGTCGTCGGAAAGAATGACACTTCGACCGACTGGATCAAAAATTCTTGGTTCGCGGGCATCTGACCCGGCGACAAGATATTGGTATCCGAATAGGTCTTGGCCGCGCCGCCGAAACCCGTTCCCTGCCCGACCGGCAATTGGAAAAACGAAAGCGAGACCGCACCCGCCGCAGCATAGGCCTGCGAGTCATAGAGCGATTGCTTGATTGCTTCCCACCCGTCGCGATTGACGTTGTAGGCAGACAGAGAGTCATAACTGGGAACGCCGCTTTGGCCGGGACCGCTCATCGTGATTTTCCTTTGTTGGCCCGGTCAGGTTTGTCATACCGGGTTGAACAATTTCGGAGCTGGGAAGCGACGCCGGGGGGCGCCCCACAACCCCCGGCGCTCCAAATTAGTTATAGTTGTAGCCGCACTCGGAATATTCGCCCATGCCTGCCGCTTTCACCGGCTGGATGGTTTTCCCCGTGCCGCCCTGCATACGGGCCGCGATGGAAGGGTTCCACGAATTCGAAGGGCCGACATAAACGCCCATGCCGCGATCCGGATAGGCCAGCGCGGGACCGGCGTAGCCCATGCCCGAAACATATTCCGACAGCGGCAAGGTCGGGAACTGAGCCTTGGCCATGTTGCGGATATAGTCATAGGCAACAACGGTAATCGCTCCCGCCGTCACTTGTTCGGAAATGCTGCGATCCTTAGTCGCCATCTGCGCGAGCAAACCGAGACCAACGGCGGCGGCGATTTTGGTCAGCGGGACCATTGGGCCAGTTGTGACGCTGGCAGGCAGATACGGCGTCGCATAGCCCAACAGCAAATCCACCCCCAAGGCGCCAGCAGCGCCGACAGCGGACGGGATCAGAGTCCCGCGCATGAACTGCGCGACGTTGATTCCGCGCGGGCTGATCCCACCGCCTCTGGTCGAGCGAAGGAAACGCCGGACAGAACCACGACGACGGCGACGGCGCGCGGGCGCGGTCGCTGCGGCGCGGGCGCTCTTACGGCGGCGCTTGCCGCCTCCAAAAAACTTGGCTTGCTTTGCCGTCATCTTGCGGCGCGAGGCCTTACGGCGACGGCGGGGATTGACCAGCGCGAGGGTCTGCATGATTGGTTCCTTTCACCGGGCCGGGGATCATCCCTCGAACCCTTTGTCTGTGAACCTGTATCCACCCGCGAGGATATAGGCCTGGGAACCATCGGAAGAAACGAACAAAACGGGCCGGTCAGTTTTTTTAAAAATGTGGAACCGATGAACCGATTCCCCCTTGGCCTGATAATCTAAGCGAATCAGCTCGCCAACTTCAAGGGCCACGACTTTGAAGCCATCAACCTCGCGGATTTCACCCTTGCGGGCGCCGCGACCGTGAAAGCCGCGAAATCTCCGGTAAGCATCTGTCAAAGCTTGGCTTATGCCGGACATACGCGCACCCAATGGATACCGGCAGGCGCGCGGCGGGCAACGGTCAGCCGCGCACGATGCGCCTCCGGTCCCGACTTGTAGCGCGCCGCATCGGCGCGGCTTGTTGTCAAGCGGTCATCGCCGCGATAGTAGAAAAACTTCCGGCCCTTCGGCGCGTATGCCTCTATGACAAATTCCCGCGCCGGATTGCGCGTCGCAACAGCGCGAGCGCGTTTGCGATGAGGCGGCGCCTTTTCCGATCCACCAACAGCGCGCGAAACCAGCTTAGAGGTTTTGCGCCGCGTTGCCTTGGCGGCTTTCTTGTGACGCGCCGGTTTGCGACGGCTAACAGCCCCGGAAGTTTTACGCCGTCCCTTCGCGCGACTAGCTTTCCGTACACGGCGCATCGCCTTTTTCTTTTTCCTAGCCACGGGATTCCCTGCGGTTGAGTGATTCCAAAAGCGGAGGCGCGACAAAGATGATCACCGCGCCGCCGATAAGCCAAGTCCACGGGATACCCAACAAATTATTGTTGATCGATCCCGCTGTTCCCGGCGCCGGTCCCAATGTGCCGTCAACAATAGCTTGCGCCTGTTTGGCAATCTCCGGCGTGATCTGACCGCCTGGACCGGCCAACGCTTGCTCTTGCTGTTGCAGCGCGTTTAGACGCTGCGCAAAATTGTAGGCGTCTTTGATCCAATAGCCGATCACTACCAGGGCCGCGACCGCAGCCGCGAGACCGATCACTACCAGCGGCGCAATTCCCAAACCAGCAAGGCCGGGCCGGAGGATCACACGCGGAATTGCGCCAAGGCCAAGCCAGCTCTTTGCCGTGTCATAAGCAGATTGCGCGGCAGAAGAAACAAAATCGATCCCGCTTTGTACGCCGTTCACCAGCCAGTCAAGCCAGCTCGCGACATAATCCCGCGTCGCCTTCAACTCTTGCAACTTCGCGGCATGTTTCTGACCGCGCGCCACAAGATCATTGTAGGTCGGGACCAACTCCGGATGCGCGGTCATCACATAGGCTTGTTGCGCGAGCAACCCGTTCCAATTGTCCTGAAACCCGGCATAGGTCGCGTCAAAGTCGGTAATCCACGAATACCAACCGCCCGCATCATCCGGATTAAGAACAGCCGCCATCGATCACCGCCGCGCCCGCGCTGGGGCTTTGTCGCTGTTCATTTGCGAGAAAATGAAAAGACCCGCGAACAGCACCGCGCCCCCAATCGCAAGATTTGTCATCGTGCTTAGGGTTTCGGTCCCGACACCGATATTCACGCCGGGCGTGAAACCACTTTGGAGCTGAACAAGCTGCGAAGGCGTCAACGGCGCCTTACCTGCTTTGATCAGTTCCAAATTGTAGTCCATAAGATTTTGTTGATTCATCGCCCCCATGATGGTCGTGGCGAGCGTCGGCAGGCCCGTGATGAGACTGTCAAACCAATCCTGATTATCAGGACTTGTGCCGGACGGCGTAGAGGCAGAGGGATCAGCACCTAACCACATGACCTAACCTCCTACCCAAACGCGCAGAAAATAACCGCCGATGAGAGCGGCCAAAATAAAACAGGACGTATAAGCGCCGCGATCCGCCGCCGTCCGAAATTCACGCATTGGAAGGCCTCCGCATCATCAACATCATCACCAGCAAACCGGCGCCGCCCAATAGCAGCATTTTGGAAGTGTCCATACCGCCGAAAAGTTCACCGACAAAATCTGTCGGCGCAGGTGCGTAACCGTTTGCCGTCACGCCGGGATAACTCGCCTGCGGATACATGCTCGCATATTGGACGCGCTGTTGCGGCGTCATCGCTGCGATCTGCGCAGCGGTCAGCCCGGCGCCAACCGCAACGCCGGGGGTCACACCCGGCGCGTACATGCTTTGCGGCGCTAAACCAGCCGGGCCGTATGTACCCGGCGACACATAGGGGCGCCCTTGATCCATTGCCTGCGTCGCGACATAGGTTTGCGCGCCGACCGTTGCAATTTTTAGCGCGTTGGTCAGCCAATCGGTTGATGATCCAACAGGCACGGGGTTCGCAGGCGCTTGTGGCGTATAAGTGAAAGAAGGCGCCAACAATTCCGGCGCGGACGGCGTGATGAAATCGGGAAGCGGCGGCACATAGTCAGACGCCGACCATTGCGGCGAATAACTGCCGGTCGGCGCGGAAAAATCCAACTCCGGAAGCGACGGCATCTGAATCGATGAGGGATCAAAACTGAAATCGATTTGCGCAGGCTGGATTTGGTAAGGCTGTAGCGATGAGGCGACGCTGTACTGTTCAAAATTGATCGGCTGCGAAATGTCATTGTTCGCGAAACTGAAACCCTGTTGCTCTAGCGGAACGTACCCGGCGCCCAAACTTTGGCGGCGCCAGCTCGCGGCAATCCGCGACCGCATGGCCTGGGCCGGATCATAGCGGAGCTTTGCCGGTATCGCGCCGGGAACAATGCCGGAGTTTTTTTCATACTCACTAAGCAGCACGGCGGGCCTTCCTGACTGGCGCTTTTTTCGGGGCTGCGCCCGGCGACATGACAATTCCCATAGTTACCGGAATCCCGACCAAAAGCAAAGGCAACAGCCAACCGGGCATTGACGCCGCCGCCACTTGTGGGGCAGGCGGTTGATAAGGCTGCAAATCTGCGTCCGTTGCTGGCGTTCCCCAATTGATTGCACCACCACCACCAGGGAACAGAGATTGTGTCGGCTTATAGGTGATCTGCTGCGGCGACAGCGCGAGCGGAGCGGCGGGCGGCGTATTGACCGGCGACGGCTGAACCGAAGGCGCAACGGCGCCGGTCAGTTTGGCAAGCGCCGCGATCTGGGTCTGCTGTTGCTTCTGTTGAAGCTCCGCAATCTTTCCCTGATAGATCGGCGTAAGTTTATTAACCGCCGCGTAAAAACATTTTCGCATCGCGCCGCAGCCGTCACACTTCACGCCCGACCAATCGCAAGTCCAATGATTGTTATCGCTGATCCCGGCATTTTCCGGCCATAGCTCTAACAAGATCGGCAAAATACTGTAGGGATGCTTATAGCTTTTGCCGGGCGGAAGTGTCGGCATCTGGTCGGCAATGCCTAGCTGTTTGTTCGCGTCAACAATTGCTTGCCGCAACTGCATCGCCTTCGCCTCAATATCACCGGCAGGCGTCGGATCATTTCCGCCAAACATGCTCCCGATGATCGGAACAAGCGCGCTCGCGAGCGGGCCTAAGACAGGACCGACAACCGGCACGAATGAAAGCGCCGTAGGAACTAGCGATCCCGCTATGGCACCCTCTTGACTTAAACCTAGGCGACCATCCTGCTTTGTAATGCGCGGCGCGGTCGGCAAGGCGTGATGCTCTGCGTCAATCGCATGGTGCGGGTCATAGAGATAAAATCCGCCGTTGGCGCCGACGAAAACTTGATATTGCTGCCCGTTCCAATCGACCCAAACGGTTTCGCGCTTCGCCATCGGTCAGCCCTTTACCGGCGTGATATAGGCCGAAAGGATTCCGGGCGGTTTCCAGCCCCAAGGTTTTTCTTCTGTCGTTTCCATCGCGACCCATTGGTTCCCCAAATAGGCCTCTGCATAAACATGCTCAAAAACTCCCGGCTCGTTTGTCGCGACCGCCACCAGCCGCGCGGGAATACCGACCGACAGCAAAAGCGCCGCCATCAAAATCGACTGGTCATCACAGTCACCGTACCCTTGCGAAAGCACCGTGGCTGCAAAATGGAGTTGTTCAGTCCCGAAAGGATCACGGACGTAACGGATATTTTGTTTGACCCATGACCAAAGCGACTGAGCCTGCCGGACCCATGCGTTTTTTGGAATATAGGCGATGATCGAAACCGCTTTTTCGCGAACGGATTGATCGCGCGACCCATCCACCGCCCAATCCCGCATAACCTTCAAAGTCTCGCGGATACCCGCAGCACCGTCAGGGATTAGCGCTAGTGTTTGTTGCGGACGGGCTTGGTACATTTTGCGGAGCTGCACCGTTAGGACCGCCCGCAATATCCTCCGGCGCGGCCTCCGCTGTCAATTCGCTGCCAATATCCGCTATCAGCTCAACAAACCAGGGCCGATGAACCGCCGCCTCCGGCACATAGACCAAAAGCGCAGAGAACGGGTCAGGCAGCGCCAGGATCGACCGCAAGATTTCCTCCGGTATATTGTCAAGCGTCCATTCCGCATACAAACCCGGATGCGATTTTGTCTGAGCGGAAATTTGCCACTGATGCGCGCGGCCCATCAGATACATGATCTGTTGACGCATGAAATTTTCTAGCTGCGCTTGCTGTTGCTGTTGCGCGTCGGCGCTTTCGATTGTGCGAGCTTGATCACTCTGTCCCGCGAGCGGTTGCGGCGGCGGCGTCATGCGCGGCGCTTGCAATGTGGAAGGCTGCGCGGCGGCGGGTCCTTCCAAAAGTTTTGCGACAAGCGGAGAGTTCAACAGGCGCTCCAACATTCCGATGAGAC
>Ga0210377_10001875_pt1 | contig 18769 bp, 20 predicted proteins | sample PLM4_65_b1redo_FD_155480 | JGI IMG/M metagenome (GOLD analysis project Ga0210377, IMG submission 155480) | Groundwater sediment microbial communities from an aquifer in East River, Colorado, USA - PLM4_65_b1 redo | ecosystem: Environmental > Terrestrial > Soil > Riparian zone | place: USA: East...
GCCGGCTCGAGCAGCGCTTTCCCGGCCGGGTCGTCGAGCACGACCGGTTCAGGTCGATCGCCGCGGGGCTCGCGATCGCGAGCTTCCGCGGGCTCTGATCAGCGGGGCGACATCTCCCGCAGCCCGCTCGCTTCCCATTCCTTCGAGAGCTGCGTCAGCTTCTTCGAGAACTCTTCGAAGTCGTCGTCGAAGGAGAGGATGATCTCGGTCGTGCGCGGGATGTCGTCGCCGGAGAGCAGGCCGCGGTAGCGGTTCAGGTTGGCGAGGATGGCCTCGGCGACCTTCAGTGCGCGCTTCTCCGTCTTGATCAGCGGCGACTGCAAGGTGTAGACGTTGTTCCGTCCCCACAGGCTCTCGTCGCGCACGATCGCGATCTCGCGGTAGATGCCGTGGATCGGATCGAAGTTGTACTCGACGCGGACCTCTTTGAAGATGTCGGAGTTGCCGGTGTAGAAGCCGCGCTCCTTCTCGACCTTTCCGAGCTGGCGGCAGCGAGGGCAGTAGAAGGTGTCGCCGTGGTTCAGCAGGAAGACGCCCTTGGCGTAGTCCTCGCACTCGGTGTTCTCGCAGTAGCCCACTCCACGCTTCATGCGTGCCATCTGACTCGACCTCCCGAGGCCGTCAGGCCCCGCCGTCTCAACGCTCTCTCTCGGGGCCAGTGTCTGCGTCCAGTCGCTCGCTTCCGGAACTGGCTTCACCGTGGCCGCCGGGCGGCGCCACCAACCGAAGCTGAGAAGTCGAAGCCAGTTCAAAGCGATTGATCCCCATCGTTTACGAGCTGCCACCGGATCGATCCAACTTCCGTGCCAGCTCCGATGTCCCTCACCCCATTCGTCAAGCCTATGCACGCTTTGACGTTTGGAGCTGCGTCTTCGCTGCACTCTCACGAGCCCCGAACGTCCAGGCGTCTTCGGTGTCCGTCGTGTCCGCGAAGTGGAAGGCTGCTCCCCAGAGTTGCCGGGCGGCGATGACGCGAACTGTCGCTTGCTGCACCAGGTCCGGGTGGCCAGCAGCGACAGGGGTGGAGGGGGAGCTACGCGCTTTTACGTCCGCAGGGTTGACGTGGAAGTCGCAGGGGCGTGAGCCCAGCGCGATTAATCTCCAGCACGCATGTGTTTGTCAACTCCGGCCTTGCGCACGCCGTTGCAGTGCGGCGCGAGCTGCCCGGAGGCGCAGTGCGTACGTCACCAGAACCACCGCGGTGATCACGTAGGCGGCGATCAGGTAGGGGTTGTAGGGCTCATCCATCACGCAGCTCCTCGAAGGGCGGAGGCCTCGCGCGCCTCCAGCGCGGCGACCTCCATGCGGCGGGCGACCAGCCAGGCGAAGACCAGCACGAAGGCGACCATGCCCGCGCCCACGGTCTGGCCCATCGCGGGCGGCAGCCCCTCGCGCGCGGGATTCGACGGGTGCATGGTGCTGCCCTGCGCGAGGTCGACCGCGAAGTAGACGAACGGAATCGCGGCGGTCCCCACGATTCCGTAGACGGAGGTGAAGGTCTTCGCCGCGTCGCTGCCGAAGGCGAGCCCGCGCAGGAACAGGTAGGCGACGTAGATGAACCAGAGGACCAGGGTCGAGGTGAGGCGCAGATCCCAGACCCACCAGTGCCCCCAGACCGGCTTGGCCCAGATCGGGCCGACGACGAGCATCAGCGAGCAGAAGATCACGCCGACCTCCGCGCCCGCGATCGCGAGCTGGTCCCAGCGATCGTCGCGCGTGCGCAGGTAGCCGATGCCCCCGACCGCCGTGAGCACGAAGCCCAGGTACATCGGGATGATCGCGGGGATGTGCACGTAGAAGATCTTCTGGACGATCCCCTGCACCTGCTCGATCGGCGCGTAGTACACGACGAGCCAGAGCCAGAGCGCGATCACGACCCACGCAGCCGCGCCGACCGCGCGCGCGCTGGCGACGCGCGCCTCGGGATCGCGCGAGAGCCAGACGATCCAGCCCGTCGCGAGCGCGGTGGTGAGCATGACGATCGCCGAGACCATCCGGTCAGTCCTCCAGCACGTAGTCGAACACAAAATACCCGATCAGCGCGAAGACCCAGTCGTAGAGCACGAACGCCGCCCAGAGCTGGCCGGGAGCCTCGCGCCCCGCGAGCGCCTCCGCGGTGATGCGTGAGGCGAAGACCAGCACGGGCAGCACCAGCGGGAAGAGCAGCACCGGCAGCAGGAACTCGCGGAAGCGCACCGCCACCGACATGGCCGAGAGGAGCGTCCCGAGCGCCGCGAGTCCGAGCGCGCCGAGCAGCCCGGCGCCGAGCGCCTGCGGCCAGGCCGCGCTCCAGTCGACGTCGAGAAAGACCGTGAACAGGACCGCGGTCCAGAGCTCGACACCGATCAGTGCCAGCGCGCTCGCCCCGGCCTTGCCGAGGAAGACCCAGCCGCGGTCGACGGGCGCCTGCACCAGCAGCGCGATCGCGCCGCCCTCCGTCTCGGACTGGAACGAGCGCGCGAGCCCGAGCAGCGAGGTGAAGAGCAGCACCACCCAGAGCAGCGCCGGCGACCACGAGAGCCGCTCCGTGGGCGAGGAGGGCAGGACGATGCTGAGCAGCGCCACCACGAGCAGCGCGAACACCGCCATGTGGCCGAGGCGGTCGCGCGTGCGGAAGTCGAGCAGGAGGTCCTTGTTCAGGACCGTGATCGCTACTACGGGACCCGGCGCGCCCCAGCGGGACATCGGCCCGCTGGTCCGATGTCGGGCCGCGCGCCACCCGCCTCCGCTCGCCTGCGGCTCGGTGCGCGCTGCGCTTGCCCCGGGCCCGCTCATGCCGCCGCCGAGATCCTGCCACCGTCGAGCTGCAAGGTGCGATCGAAGCGGGGCAGCGGTCCGCTCGCGGCGTGCGCGGCGACGATCACGGTCACCGCGCCATCGCGCAGCCGCGTGAGCAGTCGCGTCAGCCGCTCCGCGGACTCCGCGTCGAGCCCGTTCCAAGGCTCGTCGAGCAGGAGGAGCTCCGGCGCGCCGAGCAGCGCGCGCGCGAGGCCGGCGCGTCGGCGGTAGCCCTGCGAGAGCGTGCGCACGCGCTGCTCGAGGACGGGTCCGAGCTCGAGCTCCGCCGCCACGCGCTGCAGCTCCGGCTCATCCGCTCCGCGCAGGCGCGCGCAGAAGCGGAGGTTCTCGGCGATCGAGAGCTCGCCGTAGAGCGACGCGTCCTGGCCGAGAAAGCCGATCCGTCCGCGCACCGCGGCGCCGCGGCCGGCGAACGGATCGACGCCGAGGAGGGTCACGCGACCGCGCGTCGGACGCGTCAGCGAGCCGAGCACGCGCAGGAGCGTGCTCTTGCCCGCGCCGTTCGCGCCCGCGAGCCAGACCAGCGCTCCGCGTTCCAGGGTGAGCGAGACCGAGTCGAGCGCGCGAACGGGGCCGTAGTCCTTGCCCACGTCGCGGAGCTCGACTGCGCTCAAAGCGCCTTCCCGCAGCTCGCGCAGAAGCGGTCCTCGGCGCTCGCGATCCGGCCGCACGAACAGCTGCGCTCGGCCGTGGGCTCGGCGGCGGGCGTCGTCGCGAACGGGCCGAGCTCGCGCGCGAGCGCGCCGACCGCTTCGCGCCGCAGATCCTCGCGCAGCCGATCGCGGTCGTCGGGCGAGAGCTTGCCGGTCTCGAAGTCGTGCTCGAGGTCGTGCAGCGCCGCCGCCAGCGCCGCCTTCGCGGGGCTCTCCTCGAGCGGGGCGGCGGCCGTCGGCGGACCGCGGCGCGCGAAGACCAGCGGCCCGGCGACGAAGAAGAGCAGGCCGCCCGCGAGCACCGCCGCGATCAGTCCGACCACGCCCTGGGGGACCTGCGAGGCGGGTGGCAGCGCGCGCACGCGCAGCGGCACCTCCGTGCCGGCCGGCAGCTCGAAGCCGAGGAACGCCTGGTAGATGACGTCGCTCTCGCGCGCCGGCCGCGCGGGATGGAGCGGCCCCGCGTCGACCTCGATGCCGAAGTCCTGCACGTAGACGCCCAGCTGGTCGACCGCGTCCGGCAGCGCGATCACGGTCGCGAGCTCCGCGTCGGGCGACTCGACGTCGTAGCCGATCTGGAAGCTGAAGCCTTGATCGCCCGGCAGGATCGGGCCGCGGATCTCCGCGACACCGTTCTGGATCACCACGCCCTCGGGCAGCCGCCCGAACGCGGTCTCGACCTCGCCGTGCTTCGGCGCGAGCGCGATGCGCAGGAGCGGCGGAGCGCCCGGCGGAGCCACGATCACCGCGGGATCGGGGTTCGCGATCACCGCGTGCTGCTGCACGCGCCACTCGCCCGCGTGGCGCGCGATCACCCACTGCATCGACGTCAGCCGCACGCGGCTTCCGTCGCTCGACGTCTCGTAGATCTGGAGGTCGATCTTCTGGGTGAGCTCCGGCTCGCCGGGGCGGAAGACCGCGCTCCCGCCCGGGAAGACGAGCTCGCCGTAGCGCACGCGCACCAGGTACGCGGCGGGAGCGGGCAGGTCGGCGAAGCGGTAGCTCCCGTCCTTGCCGGTCCGCGTCTCGCGCTGGATCGTGTTCTCTTTCTCGTCGATCCCGATCGCCGTGACGAGCACGCCCGCCGCGGCGTCCGGCTTCGACGGGTGCGTGACGCGCCCCTCGATCACCGCGGCGCGCGCCGGAGCGACGGCGACGAGCGCGACCCCGAGCGCGAGAACGAACGCGAGCCGAGGCCGACCGCTCAAGGCGCGCGCTCTCGTGCCGCCTTCCCGCGCGCGCCCATCGGCCAGAGCAGAAGCGTGTTGCCGATGACGAAGACGAAGCCGCCGATCCAGATCCAGTTCACGAGCGGGTTGATGTAGACCTTGAGCGCGGCGCTCTGGTCGGGCTCGAGACCGGCGAGGATCACGTAGAAGTCCTCGCGCAGGCCCGACGCGACCGCGGGGATCGTGGTGGGCTGCTCCTGCTGGAAGTACATGCGCTTCTCCGGCAGCAGCATGGCGACGGGCTTCCCGTCCTCGTAGAGCGCGAGGCGCGCGACCGCGCCGGCGTAGTGCGGGTGGTCGGTCGGGCGCACCTGCCGGTACTCGAGCGTGTAGTTCGCCAGGTCCCAGCGCTCGCCGGGCCGGAGCAGCTTCGTCTCCTCGAGATTGAACGTCGCGCCCGCGAAGCCGACGAAGATCAGGATCACCGACAGGTGCACGATGTAGCCACCGTAGCGGCGCTGGTTCCGGCGCAGCAGCTCGACGAACGCGACGAAGGCGTTCTCGCCGCGCTTCGTGCGCGCGCGAATGCCGCGCGCGTACTCCTCGGCGATCGTGCCCGCGACGAACGCGCACATCGCCAGGAACGCGATCGGGTAGAAGCGCCGCATGCCGAACGCGACGAGCACCCCAGCCGCGAGGATCGCCGCGCCCGCCGGCCACAGGAAGCTCTTGCGCAGATTCACCCAGGTCGCGCGCCGCCAGGCGACGAGCGGACCCACGCCGGTGAGGAACAGCAGGAAGATCGCGACCGGTCCCGCGTAGCGCTGGAAGAACGGCGGACCGATCTGCACCTTCACGCCGGTGATCGCCTCGGAGACGACGGGGAAGAGCGTCCCGTAGAAGACGATCGCGAGCAGCGCCAGGAACGCGTAGTTGTTGAGCAGGAACGACGCCTCGCGCGACACGATCGAATCGAGCCGCGTCTGGCTGCGCAGCTCGGGCACGCGCCGGATCAGCAGCACCGAATAGCCGACCGCGAGCACGAGCACGTAGCCGAGGAAGAGCTGCCCGAACCAGCCCGCGTTCGCGAAGGCGTGCACCGACTGCACGACACCGCTGCGGGTCAGGAACGTGCCGAAGACGCACAGGCAGTAGGCCATGCCGATCAGCGCGAAGTTCCAGACCTTCAGCATGCCGCGCTTCTCCTGGATCATCACCGAGTGGAGAAACGCGGTGCCCGCGAGCCAGGGCATGAGCGAGGAGTTCTCGACCGGGTCCCACGCCCAGTAGCCGCCCCAGCCGAGCACCTCGTAGGCCCAGCGCCCGCCGAGCATGAGGCCGATACCGAGGAAGAACCACGCGGTGAGCGTCCAGCGCCGCGTGGTCTCGAACCAGGTGGTGCCGAGCTCGCCGGTGATCAGCGCCGCCGCGGCGAACGCGAACGGCACCGAGAAGCCGATGAAGCCGACGTACAGGATGGGGGGGTGGATCAGCATCACGGGGTGCTGGAGCAGCGGGTTCATGCCCTGGCCGCTCGACCACGCCTGTCCCGCCGCGAGCGGCTCGAAGGGGTTCGAGACGAACGCCACGAGCGCAGCGAAGAAGACGATGTTCAACATCATCACCGCCATCACCCAGGGCATGAGCGCGCGGTTCCGCTTCCGGTTCTGCGCGACCACGAGAAAGCTCATCAGCCCGAGCATCCACGTCCACAAGAGCAGCGAGCCGGCTTGCCCGCCCCACAGCGCGGCCTTGAAGATCCAGGGCTGCTCGCGCGTGGAGATCTGCGCGACGAAGGCCAGGTCGAAGCGATCGCCGAGGAGGGCGGCTTCGACGCCGAGCATCGCCAGCGAGAGCAGTGCGAACACCGCGATGGTGCCGCGCTCGGCGCTCGCGACGAGCTCCGGGCGCCTGCGCAGCCCGCCGAGAACGGCGACCGCACCGACGTACGCGGCAAAGAACGCCGCCAGATAGAGGGCGAGGCTTCCCATCGCGACGAGCAGGGTGACGAGCAAATCTTCTCCGGCCCCGCGCTCGTGCGCGCGGCGCTTAGGTGGACTGGCCGGGCGGCTTGGCCTCGTACTTCGACGGGCACTTCGCCATCACCCGATCGGCCAGAAAGGTGCCCGAAGCGTAGCGCCCTTCGACGACGACCTCGGCCCCGTCCTTGAAGAGATCGGGAACGTCGATGCCGAGGTAGCGCACCGGCAGCGCACCGGAGGCCGAGTTGTCCGCCTGGTCAGAGACGTGGAAATCGACGTGGCCGGCCGCGAGGTCCTTCGCGATCGAGCCCGCGACCACGAAGCCGTGCACGCGCGCCGCGAGATCCGCCGTCTCGGTGCTCGGGGCGTTCACGAACGAGCCGACGTCCGAGTAGTAGCGGAACGTGCCCTCGTCGGCCGAGCCCAGCGTCAGCACGACCGCGAGCCCCGCGAAGACCGAGAGCGCTGCGAGCGCGATCTGCACGCCCTTGCTCATCCGAACCCCCATGCGGGAATGGCTGCCGAGGCTAACTTCGGCCCGGAGCAGCGTCAATCGCGGGCGCAGAAGGAGCGCAGCTTGGACGCAGACCTGGTGATCGACGCCGCAGACAGGAGCCTCTTCCCGAGTGCAGGACTGCCGGAGGTCGCCATCATCGGCCGTTCGAACGTCGGCAAGTCGACCTTGATCAACAAGCTCGTCGGGCGGAAGGGCCTCGCGCGCACCAGCAACACGCCCGGACGCACGCGCCGCGTGCACTTCTACCTGGTCGAGAAGCGCATGTACCTGGTCGACCTGCCGGGCTACGGCTACGCCGCGATCAGCAAGGCGGAGCGCCGAGCCTTCGCGCCGCTGGTGGACTCCTATCTGGGCAGCGGCCGCGAGACCTTGCGCGGCGCGCTCATGCTCGTCGACGCGCGCCGCGGCGCGCAGGACGAGGAGCGCGAGCTCGTGCAGTGGCTCCTCGCCGAGGGCATCGACGCGCGCGCGGTGCTGACCAAGTGCGACAAGCTCGGCCGAAGCGAGCTCGAGCGCGTGCGACGCGATCTCGCCGCCGCGCTCTCGCTTCCGCAGGACCGCGTCGCCGCGGTCTCGGCGAAGGCCGGCACGGGGCTCGGAACGCTGGCCGCGTGGCTGCTCGACTGGAGCGGCGTCGAGTTTCGCCGTCCCGACGGACTCCCGCTCTGACTCAGCGCGGCGGAGGCAGATACAGATCGAAGACCGAGCGCATGCCTCGGTAGCCGCGCTGGCTGAACGGCCCGAACGCGAGCTGGAGGGCGCTGCGGACGTCGAGCAGCGGACACGCGGCGATCAACGCGAAGCGCGCCCTCGGCTCGGGGATCGGGATCAGCAGCGCGGGCAGGAACACGAAGTACCAGAACTGCACGTTCGTGTGGAGCTTGCAGAAGAGCATGAACGCGATCGGCGCCAGGAACGCGAGCCGATCGCGCGATCGCACCGCCAACGCGATCAGCGCGAGCAGCATTCCGTAGCTCGCGATCTGGTTGGCGACGATCAGCCACCGGGGGTTCCAGCTGAACATCTTCGCGGTCCAGTCCCAGTAGTACGGGTTGTAGACCAGCGGAGAGCTGAAGCGGAACACGTTCGAGATGCCGCCGTAGGCGAGCTCCGCGCCGATCGCGGGGAGACTTCCGAGCGCAAACCCGAGCGCCGCGAGGGCGAGCGCGCGTCGCCCTGACTTCCACAGGTTGTACGCGACCCACGGGACGAGCGCGGCCGCGGTCATCTTCACCGCGATCGCGAGCGCCAGAGCGGTTCCACAGAGGAGCGGGAAGCGCGCCAACGCCAGCAGAGAGAGCAGGGTGAGGAGGGTCTGCAGCGGCTCGAACTGTCCTTCGCGAGACACCCACCAGATCGACGCGGGCGACGCCCAGTAGACCAGGCCGAGCAGGCGGCTGTCACAGAGGCGGTGGATCAGCCACGCGTTCGTCGCCTCGAGCGCGGTGAGCGCGAGCTTCGCCGCGAACACGGTCGGCGAAATCGCCGCGATCAGCGCGAAGAAGGCGAGCGCGGTCGGCGGGTAGTTGTACGGGAGGTTCGACCACGAAGCGCCCGCCCAGCGGATCGAGATCTCGCGGAGCGGCTCTCCCGCCGCCGAGAGCCCGTGCTCGCCGATCGCGACGCCGTAGAGGAGGTTGCGCACCACGTCCCCCGTCTCGACCGGGAGCAGGGTGCACTCGTACACCCGAAGCGCCGTGACCGCGGCGATCCCGGCGAGCATGAGCCACTTCGGAGAGACTCGGTCTTCCGTCACGCGTCGCTCGGGAGGTTGCCGGGGCAGCTCGCGCTCTGCCAGAGTCGGTCGATGCGAATCCTGACGACCCATGCGGGCAGCCTCCCGCGGCCGAAGGCGCTCACCGCCCTCTACGTGCGCCGCAGCCGCGGCGAGGCGATCGATGCCGGTGAGCTCGCGCGTCTCGGGCGCGAGGCGACCTCACGCTCCGTCGAGCAGCAGCTCGACGTCGGCATCGACATCGGCAACGACGGCGAGCAGCAGCGCGAGAGCTTCTTCACCCACGTTCAGCACCGCATGACCGGCTTTGGCGGCAGCTCGCAGCGCCCGCTCATGCGCGATCTCTCGGCCTGGCCGAGCTTCCTCGAGCTCGCGGCCCCGCAGTTCGCGCGCGACAGCGTGAGTCTGATGAGTGCGCCCAAGGCGATCGGGCCGGTGCGCTCGCTCGGCGCGGAGGCGATCGCGCGCGAGTGCGCGGAGCTGCGCGCAATCCTCGACCGGCAGCCGCGAAAGTTCGAGGAGACCTTCGTCACGGCTCCGTCGCCGGGCATCATCGCCTGCGCGATGCAGAACGCCCACTACGCGACGCTCGGCGAGTACGTCGCCGCGGTCGCCGACGCGCTGCGCGTCGAGTACGAGGCGATTGCCGCGCAGGGCTTCCTGCTGCAGATCGACGCGCCCGATCTCGCCATGGAGCGCCACACGCTCTTCGCCGATCGCCCGCTCGACGAGTTTCTCGCGTTCGTCGACACGGTCATCGACTCGACCAATCGCGCGCTCGCGAACGTTCCGCGCGAGCGCGTTCGCCTGCACGTGTGCTGGGGCAACTACGAGGGCCCGCACACGCACGACGTCGATCTCGAGCCGCTGCTCCCGCACCTCTACCGCGCGCACGCGGGCGCGCTCGTGCTCTCGATGGCGAACCCGCGCCACGCGCACGAGCACCGCGTGCTCGCGCGGAATCCCCCGCCGCGCGACTGGCGCGTGATCGCGGGCGTGATCGACACCACCACGAACTACGTCGAGCACCCCGAGGTGGTCGCCGAGCGCATCGAGCGCGCGGCCGCCGCGCTCGGCGATCCCGCGCGCGTGCAGGCGGGCACCGACTGCGGCTTCGCCACGTCGGCGGGCTTCGGCGACGTCGCCGAGGAGCTGGTCTGGGAGAAGCTGCGCTCACTGCGCGCCGGGGCCGAGCTCGCGACCCGGCGCCTGTTCCGCTGAAGCGGGCGTCAAGATCATCTTGACGGCGCGCGGCGTCAGGGAGATCCTGACGCCATGGCGAAGAACCACGCTCCGCTTCACTGCTCGTTCTGCCGCAAGGCCGACACCATCGTCGAGAAGCTGATCGCCGGCCCGGGCGTCCACATCTGCGACGCGTGCGTGACGCTCTGCAACCGCATCCTCGACGGGAAGCCGACGCCACCGTTCGCGGGCTGGGACTCGCTCTCCGACGAAGCCCTGCTCGCCGGCCTGCAGCCCTCGACCGTGGCGGTCGACCGCGTGCGCGATGTGCTGCAGGAGCAGATCGACGTGCTGCGGCGCAGGGGAATCAGCTGGTCGCAGATCGGCGAAGTGCTCGGCATCTCGCGCCAGGCTGCCTGGGAACGCTTCGCCTAGAGTTGAAGCGATGCCTTCGAGATTTTGCGCGAGACCTCGACTCCGAAAAGCGAATGACGTGTGCTCACCCTCGGACCGCAATCCGATTTCGCACTTTGAATTTGACTCACGAACGCGACCGCACGTAAAGTGCGAAATGGAAGGGAGCAACGTATGCGGCGTGAGCGCAGTCTCGACGTGTATCCGCGCTGGCTTCAGGACCTGATTCACGAGTCCACCGAGCGAAGGCTCCGCGTTGCGAACCACGAGCTCTGGCGACAGATGGCCGACGCGACCATCGCCCCGCAGGCGCACCGCAACCTGGTGGTCGGCTTCTGGCCCCTGGTCGAGCGCTTCCCGCAGTTCCTCGCGCTGAACATCTTGAAGACGAGTGTCTGCAACGACCCCGGCCTCAACGGCGCGCGCTCCTGGTTGGCGAAGAACCTCCAGATCGAGCAGCGCCACGCGCAGTGGTTCCTCGACTGGGGCGAGGCCTTCGGCACGCCGCGCGACGAGATGCTCGACGGCGAGCGGCCGGTGGAGATGACCGCGATCACCGACTGGTGTTGGCACGTCTGCCAGCACGGCGACCTGGCGGATGCGATGGCCGCGACGAACTACGCGATCGAGGGCCTGGCCGGCGAGTGGACGCAGCTCGTCGCCCACAGCCAGCCCTATCAGGCGATGATCGGCGACGGCGATCTCAAGAAGGGCATGCGCTGGCTGCGCGTACACGCCGACTACGACGACGCGCATCCGTGGGAGGCGCTGAACCTGATCGGCCTGCTCGTCGGCCCGGATCCGACACCCGCGCGCAGGCGCCAGCTCCGCGACTCGCTGTGGAAGACCTACGAGCTCCACCTCATCGGTTGCGACGCGGCGCTGGAGCGGGTCGATGCTGCGCCGGCGCGCCCACGCCCGAGTCGAAGCGCCGTTCGGCGCGCGGCACCGAGCCCGGTCGCCGCCGCGCCGGTCTAGCCGCCAGGCCTAGCGCGCGCCGTGTCCGGCTTGCGCGCGCAGGTGGCGATGACCTGCGAGAGCCGATCGCGCTCGATCGGCTTGCTCAGGAAGTCGGTGCAGCCCGCTTCGAGGCAGCGCTCGCGGTCGCCGTGCATGGCGTTCGCGGTGATCGCCACGATCGGCCGGTCGTAGCCCGCGCGCCGCAGCGCGCGCGTGGCTTCGTAGCCGTCGAGCACGGGCATGTGCATGTCCATGAGCACCAGGTCGAACTCCTCGTCCGTGCCGTCGACCGCGAGCGCGGCGTCGACCGCGCGGCGGCCGTTCTCGACCGCGACCACCGTTGCGCCCATGCGCTCGAGCAGGAGCGTGATCAGGCGGCGGTTGTCGCCGCCGTCCTCGGCGAGGAGCACGCGGCAGGCGTACTGCTGCGGCGGCGAGGCAGGGGCGACTTCGGCGCGTGCTTCCACGACCGCCGCTTCGCCGGGGTTCTCGATCCAGGTCGCGCCCGGAAGCTCGCCGGTCGGGAGCACGAGCCGGAACGTGGAGCCGCGGCCCGGCTCGCTCTCGATCTCGATCGCGCCGCCGAGCATCTGGGCGAGCCGCTGCGAGATCGCGAGCCCGAGCCCCGTTCCGCCGTAGCGCCGCGTGACGGATGCGTTGCCCTGCACGAACGGTTGGAACAAGCGATCGCGCTGCTCCTCGGTGATTCCGATCCCGGTGTCGCGGACCTCGAGCTCGAGGCGGCTTTCGGCGCCGGCCTCGCGAAAGCTCGCGCGGAGCTCGACCTTGCCCATCTCGGTGAACTTGATCGCGTTCGCCACCAGGTTGATCAGGATCTGGCGCAGCGAGACCGCGTCGCTCATCACGTAGTCGGGCAAGCGGCTGCCGAACGAGGTGACGAGCGGGAGCTGCTTGGCCTCCGCGCGAACGCGCATCAGGAGCGCCACCTCGTTCACGATCGCGAGCGGAGCGACGCGCGCGCGCTCGACTTCGACGCGACCCGACTCGATCCGCGAGAGGTCGAGAATCCCGTTCAGGATCTCGAGCAGGTATTCGCCGTGGCGCTTGATCGTCTGGATGGAGTCCATGCGGTGCGGGGTCGCGGAGCCGTCGTCCGCGTCCGCGAGCAGCACGTCTGCGAAGCCGAGGATCGCCGTCATCGGCGTGCGGATCTCGTGGCTCATGTTGGCGAGGAACGCGCTCTTCGCGCGGTTCGCATCCTCCGCGGCGGCGGTGCGCTCCGCCACGCGCTGCTCGAGCGTGGCGTTCAGCTCGCGCAGCTCCTCTTCGACGCGCTGCCGCTCGCTCATCTCGGTCTGCAGGCGCGCGTACGCGGCCTCGAGCTCGCGCGGCGAACGCAGCTGGAGCGCCTGCGGGATCAGCGGACCCAGCGCGATCGCAGTCGCGATCGAGCCTATGCCCGTCAGCGCAGACAAGGCGCCGGACAGCCGGTAGGTGGGCGTCCACACCTCGTAGATCTCGAGCAGGTGGCCGGTGCCGCAGAGCAGGATGAACGTGCTGAACAGCACGAACATCCAGGTGAAGGGAACGTCGCGCCGCTTGGTGATGAGCAGCATCAGCATCGACGCGATCGCGAAGTACGCCATCGCCGTCGCCGCGTTGGAGATCACGTGGACCCACAGGATCGACGGGTCCCACAGGTAGCAGTGCCCGTGGGGCATGAATCCGGAGGTGTCGAACAGCCGAGAGAGATAATCCATGGCGCGAGCGGGGCTCCCTCTCCTCTGAAGATCGGAGGGACCGGCCCCGGTCTAGAGCTAGCGGAAGAGATCCCGAGCCGGATCCCGAAGCAGGTCGCGCATTCCCCCGCGGCCCTCGATCGGCACGCCCTCGACCCAGACCGCGGGCTGGCCCTTGTCCTTCTCCATCAAGAGCCCCGCGGCCGCGGCGATCTGGTCCGCACGCGCCATCACGGTGACCTGCAGCTCGCGCCCCGCGCGGTCGGTCTCGCCGATGTAGTTGCGCAGCGGCGCCAGGCCGGCCACGCCAATCGCGACATCGACGAGACCTTCGCGCCACGGTCGCCCGAACGTGTCGCTGATGATCACCGCGCGGTCGGGGCCGAGGGCCGCGCGAATGCGCTCCGCCGACGCGTCGGGGTCCAGCGGCAGCAGCACCGCCACGTCGTCGCCGGGCGCGTTCGAGAGATCGACGCCGGAGTTCGCGCAGATCAGACCGTGCATCGTCTCGGTGATGAGCACCCCGGGAGCGGTGCGCACGACGCGCTTGGACTCGCGCAGCACCAGCTCCGTGTGGTGGGGCTCCTTGCCGAGCTCGCGGGCGAGCTCGAGCGCGCGCGGCGAAGGCGTGATCTCGGACAGCCGCACGAGTCGGCCCTCCGCCTTCGACACGATCTTCTGCGCGACCACGAGGATGCCCGGGCCGGGCGGGACGAGCTTCGCCAGGCGCGCGCCGAGATCGTCGCCCACGGGGATCTCGGGCAGGCCCTCGAGCGCGGTCATCCGGATCTCGTTCATCGCATGAGCTCCCGGAGCACGTCGCGGGTTCGGCAGGCGCGGTCCGAGCGCGCGAGGCGCTCGGCGTCTTCGGGCGTGTCGAGATCGGCGCGCACGCCCTCCGCGATCGAGGTCAAGAGCAGCGGCGTGAGCCCGCGCTCGCGCGCCACCGACTCGTGCGCGGCGGAGCTCTCGGGGCCGAAGCGCGCGGGGATCACGAGCGGCGGGCGGCGGAAGAGCAGGGCCGTGCCGCCATCGCCGGCCGGCACGATCACGACGGGGCTGCGCTCGCCGGCTGCGACCACCGTGTCGACGACCTCGCCCGACAGCAGCGGCAGGTCGCCGAGCGCGACGAGCAGCGCGTCGTAGCCGAGGGCCGCGCACTCCGCCGCCGCAGAGTCGATCGCGGCATTCAGTCCCGGGTCGGGCACGCGCAGCAGCACCGAGGCATCGCTCGCGCGCGCGGCGTCGGCGACTGCCGCGTCGTCGGTCAGCACGAACACGCGCTCGATCCGCTTCGCCTCCGCCAGCGCGCCGAGCACGTCCGCGACCAGCGCGCGCAGGATCCGCTCGACCGCGGCGTCGTCGAAGCGATGGCGCAGCCGGCGCTTGGCGCGCGCGAAGTCCTTCACCGGCACGGCGGCGGCGGTTCTCATGCGCTCGCGCCGGCGAACGCGAGGACGGTGCGCGCCAGGTTCGCGGCGATCTCGGGGGTGCGCATCAGCGTCTCCTCGACCCGCACCTCGAGGCCGGTCCGCTCGACCGCCTCGCGTTCCCGCGCGTCGCGCTGATCGATCACCATGCCGCGGCAGAACCCGCGGTAGAGCGCTGCCACGCCCGCGGACGAGACCTCGGCGCCGACCGCGCGCAGCAGCCGGTCGGCCGGCCCCTTCACCGGCGCGCCGCCGATCAGCGGCGAGATCGACACCGCGTCGTGTCGCGCCTCGAGCGCCGCGCGCACGCCCGGCACGGCGAGGATCGTGCCGATCGAGACGATCGGATTCGACGGACAGACGATCACGGTCCGGGCGCCTTCGATCGCCTCCAGCACGCCCGGCGCGGGGGGTGCGGCCGACGCGGCCGAGAGGTCGACCGCGGCGATGTCCTCCGGCGCGCCGTCCCTCACCATGTACTCCTCGAAGTCCGTGCGTGTCCCGTCGCGGCGCACCACGAGCGTGGGTGCGTCGCGATCGCTCATGGGCAGGAGCTCGACGCGCACGCCGAACGCCGCCGCGATCTCGCGCGCGACCTCCGAGAGCGTCGCGCCCGCGCGCAGCCGTTCGCTCCGGTGGATGTGCGTGGCCAGGTCCCGATCGCCGAGCTTGAACCAGACGTCGCTCCGCAGGCGCCGCAGAGCGTCGAGACACGCGGTGGTGTCGTCGTGGAATCCCCAGCCCGTCTCCGTGTTCACCACGCCGGCCAGGGTGTAGGTGACGATGTCCAGGTCGGGACAGACGCGCAGGCCGAAGAAGTCGCGGTCGTCGCCGGTGTTCACGATCACCGTGAGCTCTTCGGGCGGCATCACGCGCACCAGCCCGGAGAGAAAACGAGCGGCGCCCACTCCGCCGGCGAGCGCGACGACTCTGCGGGCCACGTGCGGACGCGACACTAGGGCACGGACTCGGCGCGCAGCGCCTCGAGCTGCGCCTGCAGGCGCGGAAGACGCTCGGCGATCTCGCGAATCTGCGGGTCCGAGGTGAGCTCCGCGCTGTCCCAGCGCTTGGTCGAGATGATCTGGCGCAGGCTCTCCCGGTCGGTCGCGATCTGCGCTTCGAGTGCGGCGACCTCTACCGCGCGCGGATCGTCCGGTGGAAGCGCGCCGGTCGACGGCGGTCCGGGGAAGACCGTAGGTGCCGTCGGCGTGGTCGAAGTCTCCGCGGCTGGCGCTTCCGGCGTCGGCTGCGGCGCGTCGGGCGGAGGCGCGACCAGCGGCGGCGCGGCCAGCGCGGGCGCGCTCGGCTCCACGGACTGGGGCGCGGGCTCCGTCGCGGGCGCGCTGGTGCTCGCAGGCGCGGTTGCCGCGACCTCGGGCTTGGGCGTGGGCGTCGGTGTGGGCGCAGGCCGAGCCTGCGGCGCTCGCGCTCGCGCGCGGGGCCGAGTCGTCGGGATCGTCGTCTCGGTGCTGCGGAATTTCCGCGGGACCTCGTCGGGGTCCGTCGTGTAGTGAGTCACGCCGAGCTCGTCCACCCAGCGATACAGCTCCGCGCTCGCGCGCGCGGGGGCGAGGCCCAGGGCCAGCGCGAGCAGGAGTCCGAGGGCGTGGCGCAGCACGCGCGGATTCTACGGCCCACTCCCTGGCCGATCAACCGAGGCTGCGCGCGTTGCACGCGCTTCTCGAAGCTCGCGCGAGTCGTTCACATCACGCGCGCACCCCGCGACTTCCCTCGCGATTTTTGCATCGCTCGCGCGGCACGTGGCTTGCTCTCCTGGCGGGCATGGCCGCAAGACTCGCACTGCTCCTGGCCCTGGCGCTCCCCGACACCCTCCTGCCCGACTGGGACGACGCTTCGCCTCCCGCCACGCCGACGAAGCTCGTGGCGCAGCGGGGCGCGCTCCTGCTCGGGACCGATTCGGGTCTCTACGAGCGGCGCGGCGACGCGCGCGACTGGCGGCTCGTGCTGGCGCGGGACGACGTGCGCGCGCTGGCGCCGACCGAGGCGGGCGCGCTGGTGGCGAGCGGGGGAGGGCTCTTCGAGTGGACCCTCGAGGGCGACGCTGCGCGCGAGCTCTCGCTCGGCGCGGGCGCGGAGACGCGCGGGGTGGCGGTCGATGCACGCGGCACGGCCTGGGTCGCGACCGCCGCGGGGCTCTATCGCCGCGACGCGGGCGGGCGCGACTTCGCGCGCGAGCCGGGGCTTCCCGCGGGCGAGGTGAGCGCGGTCGCGAGCGCGGGCGAGGCGCTCTGGGTCGCCATCGACGGTGCGCTCTGGTCGGGCACGCACGAGCGGGGCTTCGCGCAAGCCGCGAGCGGACTCGACGAGGGCTGGTGGGAGCTCTGCGGGGCGGTCTCGCTCCGAGACGCGACGCTCCTCTGTGTACCGGGCGGCGTCTGGCGGATGAGCGCCGCGGGCGCGCGCCGGATCGAGCTCGGCGCGGGCCGGCTGTTCGCGCTGGCGAACGCGGGCGGTCGCATCTTCGCCGCCGGAGAAGGCGGCCTCTACGCGTTCTCGGAGGCGGCACCCTCCGCCGGCGCCGGCCGGCAGGAGCTCTCGGTGCCCGCCTACGGGCTCGCGGTCTCCGGCGACGAGCTGCTCGTCGCCACCGAACGCGGCGTCGCCGCATTCGCCCTGGCCGCGCGCGCGTCGGCGGAGCCGTCGGCCCGGGAGCCCGAGCGCGCGCTGCGCATCGCGCCCACGCGCGCTCGCGCCTCGCACATCCAACAGCTCCAGCGCGCGGTGCTCGCCTACCTCGAGCTCTCGCCGTCGCGCATGGCCGAGCTCGGGACGCGTGCGCAGCGCGCGGGCCTGTGGCCGGAGCTGCGCACGTCGCTCGTCTACAACCGCGACACCAACCGCGGCGTCACTCACGACGAGGTCTTCACGTCCGGCGTGCAACGGCGGCTGCTCGACTCGGGCAGCGACCTCGATCGCGGCTACGACGTCGGTCTCTCGCTGGTGTGGGACCTCTCGGAGCTCGCGTCGCCCGACGATGCGCTCGCGATCTCGCGCGAGCGCCGGAGCCTCGTGACCTTGCGCGACCAGGTGCTCGAGCGTGTGAACCACCTCTACTTCCAGCGCCTTCGCCTGCTGGCGCAGCTCGATCTGCTCGACGCCGCCGAGGCCGCGAAGCGCGCGGAGCTCGAGCTGGATGCGGCCGAGATCGCGGCCCAGCTCGACGCCTGGAGCGGCGGCCTGTTCACGCGCCTCGATTCGAACTCACCCCCCGAAGCACAGAAGGAACCCTGATGAAACGGAAGCAAACGACCCTGCTCGGCGCGTCGGCGCTCGCGCTCGGCTCGCTCCTGGCATCGTCCGCGCACGCGGTGCAGATCAGCGAGCTGCTCTACGACGCCGTCGGCACCGACAACGGCACGGTCTTCGTCGAGCTCTGGGGCCTGCCGGGCACGTCCCTCGACGGCTGGCACCTCGAAGGCGTGAACGGCGGCGACGGCGCGATCGGGCCGAACATCACCCTGTCGGGACAGATCGGAGCGGACGGCTTCTTCGTCGTGGCGGACTCCGACGCCGGCGCGACCCAGATCGCCAACGCCGATCTGCTCGCGAACTTCGACTTCCAGAACGGACCCGACTCGGTGGTGCTGCGCGACGCGCTCGGCAACGTCCTGGACGCGCTCGGCTACGGCGTCTTCGGCGTGGCGGAGATCTTCGCGGGCGAAGGCCAACCTGCGCCCGACGGCATCGCCGGCCAGAGCCTCGCGCGCATCTTCGCCAACCGCGACACCAACGACAACGCCGCCGACTTCGGGCTGCTCGACATCCCGACTCCGGGGAGCGGACCGCTCGCGGTTCCCGAAACCGGCGCGCTCGCGCCACTCGCGCTGTTCGCCGCCGCGCTCTGTCTCGCCAGACTTCGCACGCGTTCTCCCTCGGTGGTCCGCTAGGACCGCCCCCCCTGGTGCCCCGGTCGACTTTCTTCCGAGCCGGCCGGGGCACCTCTAGGTCTTGCGCGGTCAACGGCGGCAAAGCCGCCTGCCGGGTCCGACGCGGTTAACGGCGGCATAGCCGCCTGCCGCGACGGCGACGCTTCGCGTCGCCTCAGTGAGATGGGACGGGGACCGATACGTTGCGTGGCCGGGGTGCGTCTCGCACAATCGGCCGCGGAGGGTTCGAGAGGCGATGGTCGGCGGCTTCAACACGAACATCCGCTATCGCGGGCGCATCTTTCACGTCCAGACCGAGGACGGTGGGAAAGAGAGTCCGA
>Ga0210377_10001876_pt1 | contig 18757 bp, 17 predicted proteins | sample PLM4_65_b1redo_FD_155480 | JGI IMG/M metagenome (GOLD analysis project Ga0210377, IMG submission 155480) | Groundwater sediment microbial communities from an aquifer in East River, Colorado, USA - PLM4_65_b1 redo | ecosystem: Environmental > Terrestrial > Soil > Riparian zone | place: USA: East...
AGCTCGGGATGGTCTGCGAGGCGAACGGGCTGATCACCGACGCCCGACGGGCGTACGAACACGTCACGAAGACCGACGATCGTAACCCTCGAGCGTGGTATCGCCTCGCGGCCGTGCGCGCACGCACCGGTCAGACCGCTGAGGCGCTTGCCGCGCTCGATCGCGTGGCCGGGTTGGATCCGTCCTATGCTCCGGCCCAGTGGCGCCGCGGGCTGCTTCTCCTCGATCTCGCACGAGACGACGAGGCCCGCGCCGCCTTCGAGAAGGCCGCGGCGATCGACCCGGCCAGCCCAGGCGGGTGGATTGGACTGGCGCGCGTGTCGTTGCACAGGCGACAGGAGGCCGAAGCCGTGCAGGTGCTCGAGCGATACCTGACCCAGCACCCCGGGGATCGATACGCTTTGCGTCTCCTCGGCACCGCGTATCAGCGTCTCGATCGAAAGGACGATGCGGATTACGCGCTGAACGTCGGAGCGACCGGCGAGCCCGCGTGGCCCGACCCTTGGAGCGACCAGCTGGCGGAATTCCGCGTGGGCTTCGCCCAGGCCCTCAAGGCGGCCACCGCTCAGATTCTCGCCGGGGAGTTCGGCGCGGCCGTGCCGGCGCTCGAGCGGCTGCGCCACGATCGTCCAGATGACATCTCGCTGATGCAACAACTCGGCTTGACATACGTGGCCGCCGGCCGTTCGACGGAGGGTGTTGCGCTCCTGGAGCAGGCGGTGGCTCGCGACCCCGGCAACCTCGAGAGTCATCTCCGCCTCGCCTCCGCGTACCTCAATCTTCAAGACCCACAGCGGGCACTGACGCACGCCGAAGAGGCCGTTGCGCTCGGTCCCGAACTGGGTCGCGCTCACGAAGCGGCCGGAATGGCGCTGTGGCGAAGTGGCCGAGCGCCAGAGGCCCTGGCGGCATTTCAACGCGCCGTGCGATTCGAGCCGGGCAATCTCAGTGCTTTTGTCTGGATCGGAACAATCCTGCTCGAGTCCGGTCGTGTCGACGAGGCGATGGCCCATTTCTCGCACGCCGCGAGCAAGAACCCCACACTGGCCGATCCGTTTGTCGGCATTGCCCTCGTCCACGTGCGTCGCCGCCAATTCGACGACGCGGACGCCGCGTTACGGCGGGCCGCCATGCTGGCTCCCGACAACCCGCGCATTGGTCCGGCACGAGCCCAGCTCGACGCGGCACGGGCAGGTCGATGATCCGCTTGTCAGAAATGCGTTGCCCGGAATCACGGAAACACGGAGGCACGGAAGTTATTCTGGGGCCCGCCAAACGGGTTCTCTGGTGGCTTCTGTTTCTGTGCACAAGTTGCGCGGCGCCGGCGCCAGAGTCCACGCCTGCAACGGCGGCCGGTAACATCGGTCCGGCTTGGTTCGAGGAGGTCGCATCCTCGCGCGGGATCAACTGGACACACCAATCGGGACACGAGACGCGGTTTCTGCTGCCCGAGATCATGGGCGGCGGTGCGGTGCTCTTCGACATGGACGGAGACGGCGACCTCGACTTGTATTTGGTCCAAAGCGGCAGTGTGCTCGATCCCGGGAAGAAGAATCCGTCCAACCGTCTTTATCGCAATCGTGGCGACGGCACGTTCGAGGACGTGACAGCGGGCAGCGGAGCCGCCGTCGCCGGCTATGGAATGGGGGCAACCTCCGGCGACTACGACAACGATGGCGACCCCGACCTCTTCGTCACCAATGCCGGTCCCAACGTGCTTCTTCGGAATGACGGCAAGGGCCACTTTACCGACGTCACCACCAGTGCCGGTGTTGCCGGACGAGGCTGGAGCACCAGCGCGGCGTTCTTCGACGCCGACGCCGATGGCGACCTCGACCTCTTCGTCCTGCGATACATCAACTGGGCTCCGGCCACCGAACTCCAGTGCTTCAGCCTGATGGGTGCCCCCGACTATTGCAGCCCGCGAAACTACGACGCGCCGCTCTCGGACCTGTTGTATCGCAACAACGGCAACGGTACCTTCACCGACGTGTCGCAAGGCGCGGGTCTTCACGCGGCCTTTGGCAATGGGCTTGGCGTGGTTGTGTCGGACGTGAATCGCGACGGGAAGCCGGACGTCTTCGTCGCCAACGACGCGACGCCGAACCAGTTGTGGATCAACCTCGGCCAGGGCCGCTTCGAGGACCAGGCGCTGGTTCGCGGCACGGCGGTGGATGAGGACGGAACGGCCAAGTCGGGCATGGGCGTGGATGCGAAGGACATCGACGACGATGGCGACGAGGATGTGCTGGTCGTGAACCTTGATGGCGAATCGGACTCGTTGTTTCGGAACGATGGGCTGTTTTTCCGCGACGCAACCGCGGCGGCGGGACTCCGCGTCGCGAGCCGGCCCTTTACGCGCTTCGGCACCGCGTGGATGGACTTCGACAACGACGGCTGGCTCGACTTGTATCAAGCCAATGGACGGGTGGGCCAGCAAGCCGAGCGGTACGGGGACGATCCATACGCGGAGCCGAGTCTATTGTACAGAGGGTCGAGCACAGGACGTTTTGAGGAGGTGCGCCCTCGAGGCGGCACGGCGGATCTACTGACGGCGTCGAGCCGCGCCGCGGCGTTTGGCGACATCGACAACGACGGAGGCGTGGACATCGTCGTGGTCAATCGCGATCACGCACCATATCTGTTGCGCAACGTGGCGCCGTCACGAGGGCATTGGGTGGCGTTTCGCGTGTTGGAACCAAGCGGCCGCGACAGCCTGGGCGCCGAAGTGACGGCGACGGTGGGGGCTCGAACAATCACGCGGAGCGTGCGGACCGCCTATAGCTACCTGGCCGGCAACGACCCGCGGGTCCACATGGGCCTCGGCACCGCGGCGGAGATCGCCAATGTGCGCGTGCGTTGGCCGAACGGGACCATTGAAGAGTTCGGGGATTTTTCGGCCGACCAGATCGTCACGCTCCGTCGGAAGTTCTAGAGTGCGTACGGTGCGTATTGTGCGGTGTCAACCTCCAGCACTGTACGCACCTTAGTTGGTGAGCCGCTTGAGCGTCGCTTCCACTTCCGCCGGCTTGAAGCCGAACGGCCCGGCCGCGCTCTTGTGGGCGATCCGCCCATCGATCACGTAGAGGCGATCGGGCCATCCCGTGTAGGCGCGCTCGACCGCGTCGTCCGGACCGTCGATGAGGGCCGGCAGCTCGATCCCGAGCTTGGTCATGCAGACGCCGGCCACGTTGACCCGTTCATCGAGCGTCTTTGTGCTAGTAACGAGGACCTCATCTTCCACGTTGTCGTCCAGTTGCCAGGCGTCGATCGGGTGGGCTTCCTGGATGTAGACGATATAGAACGCGACGCGGTCCTGGTATTGCCGATACAACTGGTTGAGCGCGGGCACCGCCCGGCGGAATGGCGGTCAAGTGTAGCTGCCGAACACCAGCACCACGGGACGCTGCCCGCGATGGGATGAGAGCGTCGCGTTGCCCTTGTGATCGTAGGTGGACAGGGTAAAATCGGGCGCCAGGTCGCCTTCGGCCAGCACTCCGCGGCGCGCCCAGAGCCACAGGCGTGGACCCGGCAGCACTCCCCACACCAGCGGTGCGGGGACATACCGCATGATCTGCCCGAACCGCTCCGGTGGCTGCAGCATGGCGGCGGTGACGGCGCCAGCCAGGACAACGTAGCCGGCTACCAGCACCATCGCTGCGCGCAGAAGCCATTTCACTGTTCTGTTCCCGCCTCGGGCGAATTGTAGCCCAAGATCTACGAGACGCCCGCCGCCACCTTTGCGCGCGCGGCGGCGGTGATACGCGCGTACTTCGCCTGCATCAACAGCCACTCGGTTTGCAGGAGCCTGACCTGGGCGTCGTTCAGCTCGGCTGAGGTGATGACGCCATTCTCGTATGACACTTGCGCGATGGCGACACTTTCGCGCGCCAGTTCGAGGGCCTTCTCCTGTGTCGACACCACCTCCGCCGACGCTTCGAGCGAAGTCCATGCCGTCTCGAGCTCGAGGCGCGCGTTGTCGGTGGCGTACCGCAGGCCGTGCTCGGCCTGGCGCATTTGCGACTGCGCCTGGCTGCGTCGCGCCGCCGCACCAGGTGCGGCGAAGAGCGGCACGTTCAGGCTGAGGCCGAACGAGTAGCTCTGGTTGTCTCTCGCCAGCAACGTACCCAGCGAGTCCTGCTGATACTGCATGTTGCCGGTGAACGCGAGGCTGGGCTTCCATTCGCCCTGGGCCAGGTTCGACGCATACTCCGCCCCCTGTCGGCGGGCGGTGAACGCCTGGAGGTCGGGGCGCCGGGGCAGCTCGCGGTCGAGTTCCTCGCGCGCAAGTCCCACCACCGGCTCGTCCAGCGAGCCTTCGAGCTTCAACGGCTGCGATTGCGGAATCGATAGCACGCTGCGCAGCGCCTGCAGCGCGGTATCCACCTGCGCCCGTGCCTGGATGCGTCGCGCCCTGGCGTTGGCGAGCTCGACCTCGGCCTGCAAGACGTCGAGGCGCGCCACCGTCCCGGCTTCGAATCGTGCCCTCGCCACCTCGAGCTGCTTCTGCCCAAGCTGCACCTGTTCGTCGGCGACGCTGACGCCGCGCTCGTTCATCAGCGCCGCGTAAAACGTCTCGACGACGCGATACTCGATCTCCTGGCGGGTCCGCTCGAGCTCGAGCTTTGAGGCATCAAGGGAGGTCGCGGAAATCCCGTACGCGTTGTTCAACCGCCCGCCGGTATACAGGGGCTGGTTGATGAAGAGTTGCATGTTGTTCTGCCGGCTGAATGCGGCCTGGAACGTCTGCTCGTTGGGGCCGAACACCCCGGCCGGGATCCGGATCACCGGGAACCGTTGGCTCGGCGTGTAGTTGTAGCCGAGGCTCACTTGGGGGAGGAAGTCCGTCTTCGACTCCTGCACCCGCGCCTGTGTCTCGACGACGCGTTCCTTGGCGACCTTGAGACCCTCGTTGGCCGACAGCGCCCGCTCGAGGGCCTGGTCGAAATTCAAGACCTCAGGGGCGTTCGCGTTCGGGCGAACCTGAAGGTTCGCCCCCACCTGGCTTTGTGCCGCCGCCACCGGGTTTTGCGCGAAGGCGCTCGCCGCGGAGAGGACCCAGCCCACCAGCGCGATCACCAGCACGATGGCGGTGACGCGGACGGCGGGGCTGAGCCGCGGGGCGGGCGCCGTCCGCCACGCCTTGACGCGCTCGACGACGCGCGCCAGCAACAGGTACGACACCGGTACGACGATCAGCGTGAGCAGCGTCGAGGTGATCAGGCCGCCGATCGTCGCGATTGAAATCGGCGATCGGAAGTCGCTGCCTTCGCCGTTGCCGAGCGCCGAGGGCAGCATGCCGAGGATCATGGCGATGGTGGTCATCATGATCGGCCGCAGCCGGACCGGGCCGGCCTTGAGGATGGCGCCTTTGACCGACATGCCCTCACGGACGTACTGATTCGTGAGATCCACCAGCAGGATCGCATTCTTCGTGACCAGGCCCATCAACATGACCACGCCGATCATCGCCGGCATGCCGAGGTTCTTGCCGGTGAGCAGGATCGCCAGCAGGGCGCCGACCAGGGCCAGCGGCAGCGAGGTCATGATCAGGAACGGTTCGAGGAACGACTCGAACTGCGAAGCCAGCACGATGTAGATGAATGCCACAGCCAGCGTCAGCGCCAGCCCCATCGCCGCAGCGGATTCCTGCATCATCTCGACGTCGCCGGCAAACCCCCATTCGAAGTTGGGTGGCATCCTGACCGTGGCCATCGCGGCAGCCACGTCGTTGGTCACGTCGCCGAGCGGCCGGCCGGCGAGCTCGATCCCGATCTTCGCCTGCCGGCGGCGGGCCTCACGGTCGATGCTGGTCGGGCCTACGGCCTGCCGCATCCGGACGATGTCGCGCGCCCGGACGACGGCGCCGGTGGGCGAGTAGAGCGGCGTGCCCTCGATCACCTGGAAGTTGTTGCGGAACTCGGGCGCCAGCCGCACCCGGATGTCGTACTCCTTGTCGCCCTCACGCAGCCGCGTGGGGACGATGCCTTCGATCATGCCGCGGAGTTGCATCGCGACCGAGCCCACGTCGAATCCGAGGTCGGCGGCCAGTTCGCGATTGACGTTCGCCACCATCTCCGGCTGGCCGCTTTCGAGCGAGCTGTCGACGTCGATGGCGCCGCGCACGGACTTGACCTTCGCGACCACCTCATCGTTCAGCTTCTGCAGCGCGGCCATGTCGTCGCCGCGCAGGTAGACATTGAGCGGTGCCTCGCTCGGCGCCCCCTGCATGAATTCCGGGTCGGCCACGGTCATCTTGAGCATGGGGATCGCCTTGAGGCGCGTCCGCATGTCGTCCTTGAGCGCCAGCAGCCCGCGCTCGCGCTCGTGCTTCTTGCCGGCCTTCACGCGGAGGGCCGCCTTGAGCGGATTGCCCTCGACGCCGACCGTGGAAAAGATCTGCCGCACCTCGGGCATGGCCTTGACGGTCTGCTCCACCTCGGCGACATATTCAACCGTGCGTTCGAACGACGTGCCCGGCGGCGCCTCGACGTTGACGACGAACTCGCCGCGGTCTTCGACCGGCACGAACTCGGTGCCGATCACGCTGAGGGTGGACATGCTGGCGAAGAAAACCACTGCCGCCGTGGCCACGATCTTCCACGGGTGGTTCACCGCCCACCCGAGCAGCCGGTGATAACGGGCGTCGAGGCGGTCGTAGAACGTGCCCCAGCGTTCGAGGAAGCGGCCGAAGGCCGTGCGGGTGCGCTCTTCGGGCGGAATGAAGCGGACGAAGCGCGACGACAGCATCGGGTCCAGCGTGAACGCCACCAGTAGCGAAATCGACACGGCGAACGCGATGGTCAGCGCGAACGACTTGAAGAACTGTCCCACCAGGCCGGTCATGAAGCCCACCGGCAGGAATACCGCGAGGATGGTGAAGGTCGTGGCCATCACGGCCAATCCGATCTCGGCGGTGCCTCGCCGTGCGGCCGTCACCGGGTCTTCGCCGTGCTCCATGTGGCGGAAGATGCTTTCGCGCACGACCACCGCGTCGTCGATCAGGATGCCGATGACGAGGGAGAGCGCCATCAGCGTCATCATGTTGATGGTGAACCCCACCGCATACATGAAGAAGAACGTCGCGATCACCGAGGTCGGCAGCGCCAGCGCGGTGATCAGCGTGGAGCGCCAGTCGCGCATGAAGACAAAGATGACGAGCACGGCCATGATGCCGCCGAAGATGATGTTGCTGCGGACGTCCGCGACGTTTTCCTTGATGCCCTCGGCGTCGGTGTGCACGGTCTTGATGTGCAGCTGCGGAAACTGCGGCATCACCTTGGCGAGCGCGGCGTCGATCTTGTTCTGGACATCGACGGTGTTGGCGCCCGACTGCTTGCGGATCGAGAACGACACCGCGTCGGCGCCGTCAAGGCGCGTCGTCGAAAGGCGATCTTCGTAGCCGTCCACCACCGTGCCGACGTCTTTCACGCGCACCGTCGAGCCCCCGGCCGAGCGGAGGATCACGTCTTCGATCTCGGCCGCCGACTGGTATTCACCCTTGGTACGGAGCGACACGGCCTTGCCGTCACGCTTGACCTGGCCGCCGGGTACGTCGAGATTGTCGGCCGCCAGCTTGGCGGCGACTTCGGTGAGCGGGAGACTGAGGGCCTCGAGGCGCCGTGGATCGAGATTGACCTGCAGCTCGCGCACTTCGCCGCCGTTGACTTCGACCGCGGCGACGCCGTCAATCTGGCCGAGGAGCGGCTTGAGGTCGTCTTCCACCATTCGGCGCGTGACGTCCGAGGGTTCGGTCGAGCCGACGGCATACGTCGAGATCGGCAGGGCCGCCACGTCGAACCGCTGGATCGTGGGGTCCTTGATCTGCTCGGGCAGTCGCTCGCGGATCGCGGCCACCTTCTCGCGGACTTCCGCCGCTGCCGCCTGCGGGTCGACCTCGAGCCGCAGTTCGACGCCGACGCGCGAGAAGCCTTCAATCGAGGTCGAGATGACGCGCTTGACGCCGTTGATGCCGGCCACCGCGTCCTCGATGGGACGGGTAACGAGCGTTTCCACCTCTTCGGGCCCGGCGCCGGGATAGACCACCGACACGTTGACGAACGGGAAGTTCACCTCGGGGAAGAGGTCGATGCCCAGGCGTCCCATGGCAACAATACCGAGCACCATCAGGCTGACGATGACCATCGTCGCAAACACAGGTCTCTTGATCGAAGTATCAGATATCCACATAGCAGGAACCAGGAATCAGACTTCAGACTTCGGGCTTCAGTTCCGATTACTCGACCGCGCGCACTTTGGCGCCGGGAGCAATCTGGCGTCGGGCGTCGGCGACCACCTTGTCGCCGGCCGAAAGACCCTTGACGATCTGGACGCGGGTGCCGTCGCTGAGACCTTCCACGACATCGATCGTGGAGACGGCGTCGCCCTGCAGCTTGAGGACCACGCGCTTGCCGTCCCTGGTGGTCACCGCGTCGCGCGGGACCAGGACGGCGTTGGCGGCCGTGGCTTCGATGATGCGGGCCGTGGCATACATTCCCGAGAGCAACGCGCGCCCGTCGTTAGGCACGCGAACATCGACCATGAAGTGGCGGTTGCGCTCGTCAACTTCCGGCGCGATCGCCGCGAGCTCGCCCGTAAAGGTCTCGCCGGGTTTGGCCTGCACGGCGACCCGCGCCTTGAGGCCCACCTTCAGGCGGCCGGCTTCGAGCTCCGAGACACCGGCCTCGAGCTTCATCTGGCGGAGATCGGCCAGGACGAACACCGGCTTGTCGCCGGGAATGGCACCGGCGTCGTAGTTGCGCTCCACGACGTAGCCCGTGATCGGCGAGGTCAAGGTGGCGTTGCTCTGCACCTCGCGCGCGCGCCGGAGCGCCGCTTCGGCCTGCGCCAGGTTGGCGACCGCGAGGTCGCGCTGGGCCTTTCCCGCACGGTGGGCGGTTTCGGCGCCGTCGAGTCTCTGCCGCGGCAGCGCGCCCTTCTCAAACAGGTTCGCCGCGCGATCGTGCTCGAGCACCGCATTGGCGAGCGCCGCTTCCGCGGCTTCGAGCGACGCCTTCGCAACATTGACGGCGGCCACGGCCGCATCCGCCTGCGCGTCGATCTCGCGGCGGTCGATCGTCGCCAGGGTCTGGCCAACGGACACCGCATCACCGATGTCAACGAGCACGCGTTCGAGCGTGCCGGGCAGTTTCGGCTTCACGCCGACGCGGCTGCGCGGTGCGAGCGTGCCCGACAGTTCGAGCGAGGCCTCGACGGATCCGAGGCTGGCGGTCACGACGGGAACATCCATCGTTTCAGGAGCCGTCGCGGTGGTTTCCGGCGCCGCTTCCGCGGTGGTGGAGGCAGGGCTGCAAGCCGCAAGAGCCAGGGTGGAAACAACGAATAAGGAATTCAGAATAGCGAAACGATTAAGACGATTCATGACTGCGCGCTCCGACGGGCACAGGGACGCCCGCGACTGTTTCATCGACACATTCACCCGGTACAAAAGTGGTCTGCACGCCGGTCTGCAGGCCGGCGATTGTCGTGTTGAGGACATCGCGCGCCAGGGCGTCGTAGTCCTCGCCAGGGGCGAGACGATGGCGGATGGTCAGCACTGAAGGACCGATCAGCGCGGCCCAAAGTACGTGCATCGCGACATGCGGGTTCAGCGTGGCAGGGAACCCGCCGGCGTCGATCGCCTTCTGGATGCACCCGGCCGCGTTGGCCAGCAACTGCTGGAGAAACTCAAAGCCTTCCCACTGCTGGGTAATGCGCGGCACCGAGCGGTCGACGAACATCAGTTCGAAGAACTCGGGCTGCTCCTTGGCGAATTCGTAGAAGGCCCACCAGCAATTCCGCACGTTTTCGAGCGGATCCTCGTGGGTCAGGGCGCTTTGCACCTTGGCGTCCAGCCGGTGAAAGCCCTCTTCGGCGAGGGCGAGGAAGATGTCGTCCTTGCTGGCGAAGTAGCTGTAAATGGCGGCCGGGCTGTACTCAATGCGTTCCGCGATCTTGCGGATCGACACGTGGGTATAGCCCTCGGCTACGAAGATCTCCCTGGCGGCATCCATGATGGAGGCGGCCACGGCCTGGCGTTCGCGATCCTGTCGTTCCTTAATTCCCATATGAACAGTGTTCAGTCTTCAAATGGTGTTAGACGTCGAGGGCGCCTGGCAGGTTCCAAACTTCACAATCGGGCAAAAACCTGAGGTAAACTGCCATTTGTGCCTCCTGTCGCGGTCTGCGTTCTATCTTGGCTGCTGCCTGGCGCGGGCCACCTCATCCAGGGACGAAGGCAAAAGGGCCTGATTTTCCTGCTCGCCCTGCCGGCGATGTTCGTCATCGGCCTCTGGCTCGAGGGACGGCTTTTTCCGTTTCAATTCGCTGAGCCCCTCGTGGGCCTCGCGGCATTCGCGGATGCCGGGATGGGGTTGCCGTACTTCGCCGCTTCGGCGATGAACCTGGGCCAGGGCGTGGTGACCGCCGCGTCCTACGAGTACGGCAATACCTTTCTGATCGTCGCAGGCCTGCTCAATTTGCTGGTGATGGTCGACGCGTACGACGTGAGGCTTGGACGGAAATGACCAGCCACCTCGGACTCCTCGTGCTCTTTGCCTTCTTCGTGTCGCTGATCTTCGCGGTGATTCAGAAGGACACGCCGAAGGAGCAGCTCCGTTTGGGCGCGAGGATGTTTGGCGGGTTTGTCGGGGCCGGCGTGGCCCTCGGCTGGCTCATGCTCGCCTTGCCGTTCTAGTGTCTCGCCTTCGATTTGCCTCGCTCTGGCTGCCGGTGGTCGCCTACATGGCGTCCATTTTCTACGTTTCGTCATTGAGTGCGCTGCCGGGGGCGGTCGGTGGGATTTCCGACACCTACCTGCATAGCGTTGCGTACGGCGGACTGGCGCTGGTGGCGCTTCGGGCCGTTGCCGGCGGACGCTGGGCGCGCGTCACCGTCACCGGACTCGTCACGGCCTGGTCAATCGCCACGGTTTACGGGGCAACGGACGAGTGGCACCAGATGTTCACGCCCGGGCGGACCGCGGAATTGCGCGACCTTCGCAACGACACCGTGGGCGCTATGGTGGCACTGGCCCTCGCGTGGGCGTGGGGTACAATGAGACGTTCGTCGCGAGCGCGTTAGCTTGCGCGGGGCCCTCATGACCTTTGACAACCTTCAGATTGACCGCGATGGCGCCGTCGCCGTCGTCATCCTCAACCGCCCCAAAGTCCTCAACGCCCTGAACGGCCAGACGCTAACGGAACTCGAGGCGGCGATGGCCGCGCTCAAGGCCGATGCCGCCGTTGGCGCGATTGTGCTCACCGGCGCCGGCGAGAAATCGTTCGTGGCCGGCGCGGACATCAACGAGCTCGCCCAGCAAACGCCGGTTGAAGGCAAGGCACACGCGCGGCGTGGCCAATTGATCTTCGACGCGATCGAGAACCTTGGCAAACCTGTGATCGCCGCGGTCAACGGCTTCGCCCTTGGTGGCGGCTGCGAGTTGGCGATGGCGTGCACGATCCGCCTGGCGGCCGACACGGCGCGGTTCGGCCAGCCGGAAATCAACCTCGGATTGATCCCCGGCTACGCCGGCAGCCAGCGGCTGCCGCGCCTGGTGGGCAAGGGCGTGGCGCTTGAAATCCTTCTCACCGGCGACATGATCAGCGCGCAGCGCGCGTACGAGATCGGCCTCGTCAATCGCGTCGTGCCGGCGGCCGAGCTCCTGGCCGAGGCGAAAAAGCTCGCGCACGTGCTGGCGTCGAAGGCGCCGATCGCCTCACGCTTCATTCTCGAGGCCGTGAACCAGGGAATGGACGTGCCCCTGGCAGTTGGACAGTTCCTCGAGACGGCGCTGTTCGGCACGATCGCTTCTTCCGAAGACATGCGCGAGGGGACGAAGGCTTTTCTCGAGAAACGACCAGCCGTCTGGAAGAACAAGTAGGAGTTGCCGAAGCCTGAAGCCTGAAGCCTGATCATGCGTATTGCCATCGTCGTCTCACGCTTCAACGATTTCGTCACCGAGCGGCTGCTCGAGGGCGCGTTGGCGGCGCTTAGCGAGGCCGGCTTCGACGGCGTCGATGTGTTGCGTGTGCCGGGGGCGTTCGAGATTCCGATGGCCGCGCAGCGGGTCGCCGAAACGGGCCGCGTATCCGCGGTGATCTGCCTCGGGTGTCTGATTCGCGGCGCCACGCCGCACTTCGAGTTCATCGCGTCGGCGTGCGCGCAGGGGATTACCGCCGCATCGTCCACGACCGGCGTGCCGATGTCGTTCGGCGTGCTGACCACAAATTCCGCGGAAGAAGCGCTGGAGCGCGCGGCGCCGGGGCCGGCGAACAAGGGCCGCGAAGCCGCAGCCGCAGCGATCGAAATGGCGCAACTGTTCGCGCGCATCGGGGACGGTCGCTCGTGACGGGCGAGCCCGAGCCGGGCTCGCGGTGGGCCGGCCGGCATCGCGCGCGCGTGGCCGCGCTCCAGGCGCTCTACGAGTGCGAGGTGGGCGGCCTGACGCCGCAGCAGGCGCTCGGGGTGCTCCATCACGCCGGGCCGCCCGAAGTGAACGATCCGGGTGAAGACGAATACGCGTTCGTCATCGCCCTCGTCAAGGGAGCGATGAGCCAGCGCGAGGGCCTCGATGAGCGCATCGGCGAGGCGGCGAAGAACTGGCGGGTCGAACGAATGGCGGTGCTCGATCGCCTGGTGATGCGCCTGGCGGTCCAGGAAATGATGACGCACCGGGACAGTCCGCCCCGGGTCGTGATCAGTGAAGCCATCGAGATGGCGCGCGACTACAGCGGCGACGAAGCCGCGAAGTTCGTCAACGGCGTGCTCGACGGGGTGTTCAAGCGGCTGAAAGAGGACGGTCTGGTGAATGAGTAGCGAAGTCGTTCAAGCCGAGCAGCGCAAGGCGAACCTCGAGGCCATCAAGGCGCTCGGCTTTGCCGCGTACCCGAATCGCTTTGACGCGTCGCATACCGTGAGCCAGCTGGTGGACGCCAACGGCGGCAAGGGCGCCGAGGAGCTCGCCGCGTCGCCGGTGGACACCACCGCCGCCGGCCGCATCGTCAGCATTCGCAATTTCGGCAAGGCGGCTTTCCTGGTGCTGTCCGATGGCCGGCGTCGAATCCAGGTCTACCTGCGACAGGACGCGCTCAGCGAACGCGACTACGCGATGTCGAAGCTGCTCGACTTTGGCGATCAGGTCGGCGTGGCCGGGTACCTGTTCCGGACCAAGACCAACGAGCTGTCGATCCACGCCACGAAGCTGGAGTTTCTCGCCAAATGCTTCCTGCCGTTGCCGGAGAAGTGGCATGGGCTCCAGGACGTGGAGGTCCGCCACCGCCAGCGGTACCTCGACCTCATCGTCAATCCCGACGTGCGCAAGGTCTTCGAGATTCGGACCCGGACCGTGTCGGCGATCCGCGATTTCCTGACCGGCCACGGCTTTCTCGAAGTCGAGACGCCGATGATGCAGCCGCTGGCGGGCGGCGCGCTGGCGCGGCCGTTCGTGACGCACCATAACGCGCTCGACATCAAGCTCTACCTGCGCGTCGCGCCGGAACTGTATCTGAAGCGGCTGACGGTGGGTGGCATCGAACGCGTGTTCGAAATCAATCGTAACTTCCGGAATGAGGGGATTTCGACCCAGCACAACCCGGAGTTTACGATGCTCGAGTTCTACTGGGCCTACGTGGACTATCAGCGCTTGATGACGTTTACCGAGGAGTTACTGTCGGCGGTGGCGGCTGAGGTGGTTGGCGCCACCAAATGCACCTTTGGCGAGCACACCATCAACATGGCCGCGCCGTTCCGCAGGCTGTCCCTGCGCCACGCCGCCGCCGAAGCGGCGAGCGGGCGCCTGGGTGTCACGGTGACGGTTGACGAACTGCGATCGCTCGATTCTGTGACCCAGATCGCGGCCAGGCTCGGGGTCGAGCGTCCAAAGGGCGGCGGGGCCGGCAAGATCGCCAGCGCGATCTTCGAGGCGCTTTGGGAGAAGGACCTGATTCAGCCGACCTTCGTCTACGACTTTCCCACCGAAGTGTCGCCGCTCTCGAAGCAGCGTGCCGATGATCCCGACACGGTCGAGCGGTTCGAGTTGTACATCGGCGGATTCGAGGTGGCCAACGCCTTCAGCGAGCTCAACGATCCGGTGGAGCAGCGGCGGCGCTTCGAGGCGCAGCTGGCCGACCGCGCGGCGGGCGATCAGGAAGCCCACGCCATGGACGAGGACTACGTCCGCGCGCTCGAGTACGGCATGCCGCCGGCCGGCGGCGAGGGCATCGGCATCGATCGTCTCGTCATGGTGCTGTCGAATTCACCGTCGATCCGAGACGTGATCCTGTTTCCGCTGATGCGCCCGCGCGCCGACGAGTAGCCGATGCCCTTCGAGCTGCAGATCGCGTTCCGCTATTTGTTGGCCAAGCGCCGGCAAGTCTTCATCTCGGTGATCTCGCTGGTCTCGACCGCCGGCGTCACCGTCGGCGTGGCGGCGCTCGTCGTGTCGTTGGCGTTGATGACGGGCCTGCAGCAGGAAATGCGCGACCGGATTCTGGGCGCCTCGGCGCACATCTTCGTGTGGAAGCCGGCCGGCATCGACGACTATCGCGCCGAGTTGGCGAAGCTGCTGACGGTACCCGGCGTGATCGGCGGTGCCCCAGCAGTCCCGACCAAAGCGCTCATCAAGAGCGCCCGGAGCGAAGGCTTCATCACGGTGATGGGGATCGATCCCCAGCTCGAGAAGACCGTCACGAATCTCAGCCAGTCGATGACGGCCGGCTCGATCGATGGGCTCGTGCCGCTGACCGAGGACGAGTTCCCGGGAATCCTGATTGGCAAGGACCTGGCGAGCACGCTCGGCGTGCTGACGGGTGACACGGTCTATCTCGTCACGCCCCAGGGCTCGCTCTCGCCGATGGGCGTGATGCCGCGCCAGCGGCGTTTCAAGGTCGCCGGGATTTTCAGCCTGGGGTTCTTCGAGTTCGACCAGGCCTACGGATTCGTGGCGCTCGAGGCCGGTATGCGGCTGGCCGGGGCCGACCGCGTTGACCATCTGGAGCTCAAGGTGGCGGACCTCTACCAGGCGCCCAAGATCGCCGACGACATTCTCGCCAGGTTCGGCGAGGAGTACGTCGCGCAGGACTGGGGCGACATCAATCGCTCGTTCTATTCCGCGCTGTTGCTCGAGAAGATCGCGATGGGCATCGGCATCGGCCTGATCGTGATGGTGGCCGCGCTCAACATCATCGCCTCGCTGATCCTGGTGGTGATGGAGAAGACGCGCGACATTGCCATCCTCAAGACGATGGGCGCTTCGTCGAAGAGCATCATGCTGGTGTTCCTGCTGCAAGGGTTGATCATCGGGATCGTCGGCACGCTCACCGGCGGGAGCATTGGCGCCGTCCTGTGCTGGGTACTCGATCGCTATCAGTTGATCAAGATCCCGAGCGACGTGTACCAGGTGAACTACCTGCCGTTCAAGCTCCTGCCCTGGGATTTCGCGACGGTGATGGTGGCGGCGGTGGTCGTCTGTTTCTTCGCCACCCTCTATCCGTCCCGGCAAGCGGCGAAACTCGATCCTGCTCAGGCGCTGCGCTATGAGTGAGGCATTCGTCGAGGTCACGGGGCTGCAGAAATCCTACGCCGTCGAGACCAAGCGGCTCATTGTCCTGCGAGACTTGAACCTTTCCGTGCGAAAGGGCGAGATGGTGGCGATCATGGGCGCGTCTGGCGTGGGCAAGAGCACGCTGTTGCACGTCCTCGGCGGGCTCGACACCATCGATTCCGGCCAGGTTCGGGTGGGCGAGCATGACATCACGGCGATGTCGGACGATGCCCGCGTTGCGTATCGCAACCGCCACATCGGCTTTGTCTTTCAGTTCCATCATCTGCTGCCGGAGTTTTCGGCGGTTGAGAACGCGGCGATGCCGCTGCGGATTGCGCGCGTGTCGGCGGCCGAGGCGAGGCCGAAGGCCGAGGCCCTGTTGCGGCGCGTCGGCCTGGGCGAGCGCCTCGATCACCGGCCGGGGATGATGTCCGGAGGCGAGCAGCAGCGCGTGGCGGTATCGCGCGCCCTGGTCATGCAGCCGTCGCTGCTGCTTGCGGATGAGCCCACCGGCGACCTTGACGAAACGACGGCCGACGCGCTGCACTTGTTGTTGCGCGACATGCACCGCGAGTTCGGCCTCACCGCCATCATCGCCACGCACAATCCCCGGCTCGCAGCCCAATGTGATCGGACGCTTCGCCTCGAGGGCGGGGCGCTGCGCGCCACGTAAATTTACAGCTAACAGTTCGCAGTTCAGAGTCAACTAACGCGCGACAGTCTAAGTCACATTCTTCTTGAAGAAGGCGACCGTTCGCTCCCAGGCCAGCTTCGCCGCGCCCGCATCGTAGCGGGGTGTCGTGTCGTTGTTGAAGCCGTGCTCGACGTTCGGATAGATGAACGTTTCGTATTTCACGTTCGCCGCCTTGAGCGCTTTTTCGTAGTCGGGCCAGCCCGCATTGACGCGGGTGTCGTTGCCCGCGTACTGAATCAGGAGCGGAGACTTGATCTTGGCGGCTTCTTCGGCGGTCGGCTGCCCGCCGTAGAAGGGGACGGCGCCCGCCAGGTCCGGAATGCGCGTCGCCAGCATATTGACGATGCTGCCGCCGTAGCAGAATCCGACGGCGCCAACGTGGCCGGTGCAGTCGGCGCGGCCCTTCAGGTAGGCTGCCGCCGCCACGAAATCCTCTCGCGACTTGGGCTGCTCCAACTTCGGGAACAACTCGCGGGCCTTGTCTTCATCGCCCGGATAGCCGCCGAGCGGCGCCAGCGCGTCGGGCGCAAATGCCATGAAGCCGTCGAGGGCCAGTCGCCGGGCGATGTCCTCGATGTGCGGGTTGAGCCCGCGGTTCTCATGAACGACAAGGATGCCGGGCAGCTTGCCGGTGGCGTTCGCCGGCCGCACCAGGTAGCCCTTCGTCACCGACGACCCCTGTGGCGAGGGATACGTGACCCACTCGATCTTGAGCCGTTTGTCGTCCTTCGGAACTTGTTGGGCTTCCGCGAACTTCGGGCTCAGCGAATCGAGCAGCATACCGGCCGTGACGCCGCCGACGGCAAACATGCGGGCTCGGTCCAGGAAGCCGCGGCGATCGACCGCGCCGTGGACGTAGGCGTCGAACAGTATCAGCAATTCGGGATCGAAATCTTTTGCGGTCTTGCGTTCCATGGGTTCTCCCCTCCGAGGTGTGGAGCATACCCGTTTTTCTCGGTTAAGCTCAAACCGCTTGGCACCACTGGATTGCATCGTCATCGGCCTCGGCGGGATGGGCAGCGCGGCAGTGTGTCATCTCGCCGGGCGCGGCCGGCGGGTGTTGGGCATCGAGCAATTCGAGGCGGCCCACGCCCTCGGTTCCAGTCACGGCACCTCTCGCGTCATTCGACTCGCGTACTTCGAACATCCCGACTATGTGCCGTTGTTGAGGCGGGCCTACGAATTGTGGGATCGGCTCCAGCGCGACAGTGGCCAACCCATCATCAGGATCACCGGTGGATTGATGATCGGGCGGCCGGACAGCGATGTCGTGAGCGGCAGCTTGCGAAGCGCCATCGAGCACGCCCTAGATCACGAAATGCTCGACGCCGGCCAGGTGCGCCGACGCTTCCCGCTCTTCACGCCCGGCGATGACATCGTGGCGCTCTACGAGCCGCGCGCCGGCGTGGTGAATCCCGAGCATGCGATCCGTGCCCACCTGGCGCGCGCGGCTGCCCACGGCGCCTCGCTCTGCTTCAACGAACGCGTGCTCAATTGGTCGGCCGCGCCCGATGGCTCGGCCGTACGCGTTACTTCGACGCGCCGGACCGTGGAGTCGCGCAGCCTCGTGATTGCGCCTGGCGCGTGGGCGCCGGCGCTCTTCCAGGTGCCGGCCCTTCCGCTCGAGGTGGAGCGGCAGGTCTTGTACTGGTTCCATCCCGCCGGCGGCTCTGCCGGGTTTGGCGCCGATCGGTTTCCGATCTATATCTGGGACCAGGGAGACGGCGTCCAGTTTTACGGTTTTCCCGCCGATGACGCCGGCCGAGTGAAGGTGGCGTTCTTCCGGACCGGCGGCGGCGCCCGATGTTCGGCCGAAACCGTCGATCGGACGGTTCATGCCGAAGAGGTTTCGGCGATGCGGGCCGCGCTGACGGACCGCGTTCCGGCGCTGGCCGGAGGCGACCTGGCCGACACCGCGACCTGCCTCTATACACTCACACCGGATCATCACTTCGTGATCGGGCTGCACCCGCACCACGCGCAGGTCGTGATTGCCTCCCCCTGTTCGGGACACGGCTATAAGTTCGCCAGCGTCGTTGGGGAAATCCTGGCCGACTTGGCAACGGAACGGACCACCCGGCACCCCATCGGCCTGTTTGCGCCCGGCCGGTTCCCGGGGCGGTAAGCAGTCGTCCCTCGGGCACCGTATTGAGGGAAGATGAGGGGCGGTCAGCGGGTCGGCCGCGCGCGGCTCATTCAAACAAGGAGACAGCAATGATTCGAAGAAGTTTTCTGGCGGTAGCGGCGATGTTGGTGGTGGGCCTCATGGTCCCGGCCGCTGCGTCGGCGCAGGGCAAGGCTTCGACCCTCGACACCGCGAAGGCGAAGGCGTTTGTGGGCGAGTGGGTCCTCACCATTGAGGGGCGCCGCGGTCCGCAGGAGCGTCCGCTGAGCATCACCGACGTGGGCGGTAAGGTGGCGGCGGAACTTGGTGGCGGCCGCGGCGGTCCGGTCAGCATCACGGACATTTCGATGCCCGGCGCCGACCTGGTGATGAAGTGGAGCCAGCAGGGCCCGAACGG
>Ga0210377_10001877_pt1 | contig 18755 bp, 24 predicted proteins | sample PLM4_65_b1redo_FD_155480 | JGI IMG/M metagenome (GOLD analysis project Ga0210377, IMG submission 155480) | Groundwater sediment microbial communities from an aquifer in East River, Colorado, USA - PLM4_65_b1 redo | ecosystem: Environmental > Terrestrial > Soil > Riparian zone | place: USA: East...
CTATCGAGAAATCCCATATGGGCACCCCTAATGTAAAGTAGATAGCAGAAACGCCATATATTCTGTGACAGCATGCCGTATAAGCTTGTGCCTCGTTTCTATTTTATTGATTCTTAGCAGACTCGATGATGCAAACAAGGCGTCACCTCACATAAAAAGCGGCATTTCCTATCCCCCGTCCAAGTAACGCGGAGGCTACGGATGCATTAGCAATCTACCACCAAACCCACACTCCCGACAGGGAAGTCTCTTGACAGCCACCGCTGACCGTTGTAATTTACCATCTGGTTAACTAAGCGACAGGTCTTTAAAGATGTCACCCGATCACCTCAGCGCCACCTTCGCCGCACTCGCCGACCCGACCCGCCGCGCGATCCTTGCGCGGCTCGCTTCGGGCGAGACCTCGGTCACGGAGCTTGCCGCGCCTTTCGAGATGACCACGCCCGCCGTGACCAAACACCTCAAGGTGCTGGAGCGCGCCGGTCTGATCACGCGCAGCCGCCAGGCGCAGTGGCGGCCCTGCCAGCTCAACGCGGCACCGCTACACCAGGCTGCCGATTTTATCGAGCAGTACCGCCAATTCTGGGAACAGAGTTTCGACCGCCTGGATGCCTATCTGAAAACTATGCAAACCCCGCCACAAAAACCCAAAATCCCGAAGAAGATTTTACCGATCAAAAAGGAGAATAAAAATGGACGCAAAAAACGCTAACCTTTCTGCCGATCAGGAATTCGTCATCACCCGCGACTTCGACGCGCCGCGTGAGCGGGTATGGCGGGCATGGACGGAGCGCGAGCAACTGATGCAGTGGTTCGGCCCTACAGGTTTCACGATGTCTCATGCCAAGTTCGATCTGCGCCCCGGTGGAATTTTTCATTACGGGCTGCGCTCGCCGCATGGCCACGAAATGTGGGGCGAGTGGACATTCCGCGAGATCGTTGCACCGGAACGGCTGGTAGTGGTCACATCATTTTCCGATGCGCAGGGCGGCATCACGCGACATCCGATGGCACCCAACTGGCCTCTGGAAACCATCTCCACGACCACCTTCGAGGAGCATAACGGCAAAACCACGATCACGATACGGTGGGCTCCATGGAACGCCAGCGAATTGGAATGCAAGGTATTTTCCGAAGCGCACAGCGGGATGCGGCAAGGTTGGGGTGGCACGTTTGAACAACTGGCGGCGTATTTGGCGAAGGCCAATTCGCATTAGAACGCGTAGGGCGCAATAACCAACGGGCATTGCGCCGTATGTTTCGTGAATCATCCGGTGCAATGCGCTGCGCTTATTGCACCCTACAAATATGACCTAAGGGAGAATAATCATGGACGCAAAAACAAATAATGTCGCGACCAGCACCGCCGACCGCGAGATCGTCATCACGCGCACCTTCGATGCCCCGCGCGAACTGGTATGGGAGGCGTGGACCAATCCCAAACATGTGGTGAACTGGTGGGGACCAAACGGCTTTTCCACCACCATTGAAAAAATGGATTTTCGCGTGGGCGGCGTGTGGAAGCACGTCATGCATGGGCCGGATGGCACAGACTATCCCAACAAGAGCGTGTTTACTGAGATCGTCAAACCTGAGCGTATCAAGTACTCGCATGGCGGCGGCACAAAGGGCAAGCCTGGCGTGCAATTCGATGCGACGTGGACATTCGAGGCGGTGGGTAAACAAACCAGGTTGACCATACACCAGATTTTTGCATCGGCGGCGGATCGCGATATGGTCGTCAAAACATATGGCGCCATCGAGGGCGGCAAACAAACACTGGCACGCCTCGCGGACTACCTACCCACAATGTCTGTCAGCAAAGACGGAATGGCTGCCGGCAAATCCGATCTCGTCATCACCCGCATCTTCGACGCGCCGCGCGAACTGGTATGGGAGGCGTGGACCGAGCCCGGGCAGCTGATGCGCTGGTGGGCGCCGAAAGGCTGCACGACGCCTTTCTGCAAGCTCGACCTGCGCATAGGGGGAAAGTTTCACTACTGCATGCGTATGCCCGATGGCCGCGACATCTGGGGTATAGGTGTCTTTCGCGAAATCGTGGCGCCTTCGCTCCTCGTCTACACCGACAGCTTTGCGGATACGCAAGGCAATCCGGTCCCTCCCGCGCACTACGGCATGAGCGCCAGCCACCCGGCCGAAACCCTTGTGACCGTGAGCTTCGAAGAACATGAAGGCAAGACCAGGCTCACGCTGCAGCACGCCATCCCGGTGTCGGTCGAGGAGCGCAAAGGAGCCGAGCAAGGCTGGAGCGAGATGCTTGATCGGCTCGCCACATTGTTGCAATAAAAACCCGAGCTCCAACATGACAAGCGAGATTACCCAAACGCGCAACACCATAGTCAATGACAAGCGCTGGCTCGCACTTTACATTCTCTGCGCCGGCGTACTGATGATCGTCCTCGACACGACGATCGTGAACGTCGCCCTGCCCTCGATCCGGACCGATCTCGGCTTTTCCGAGACGTCGCTGGTCTGGGTGGTCAATGCGTATATGGTTACGTTCGGCGGATTCCTGTTGCTAGGCGGAAGACTCGGCGACCTGTACGGGCACCGCAAGCTGTTCCTGCTCGGCCTCAGCTTGTTCACGCTCGCATCCGCGGCCTGCGGACTGGCGAACACACAGATGTTGCTCATTGCAGCAAGGGCGGTGCAGGGGTTGGGCGGCGCAGTCGTCTCCGCAGTTGCGCTGTCGCTGATCATGAATCTGTTCACCGAACCGGGCGACCGGGCCAAGGCGATGGGAGTCTATGGCTTCGTGTGCGCCGGCGGCGGAAGCATAGGCGTGCTGCTCGGCGGCCTGCTCACCGATGCGCTGAACTGGCACTGGATATTTCTCGTCAATCTGCCCATCGGGGTCGCGGTGTACGCGCTGTGTGTCTCATTGTTGCCCGATGACCGTGGGCACGCGCACGGCGAGCGACTCGACGTCGCGGGTGCGGTGACGGTGACGAGCGCCTTGATGATCGCCGTCTATGCGATCGTGAACGGCAACGAGGCCGGTTGGACGTCGGCACAAACGTTCGGCCTGCTCGCCGTTGCGGCGGCATTGCTCGCGATCTTTTTCGGCATCGAGGCTCGCGTGCGAGACCCGCTGATGCCACTCAGACTGTTCCGGCTGCGCAATGTCGCGGTCACCAATGTCGTCGGCGTGCTATGGTCTGCGGCGATGTTCGCCTGGTTCTTCATCTCCGCGCTGTACATGCAACTCGTGCTCGGCTACAGCCCGATGCAGGTCGGCCTCGCCTTCCTGCCGGCCAACCTGATCATGGCGGCGTTCTCGCTTGGCCTCTCTGCCAAATTGGTCATGCGCTTTGGAATCAGGCTGCCACTCGCGGCGGGACTGCTGCTCGCAGCCGGCGGGCTCGCGCTATTCGCATACTCGCCGGTCAGCGGGAATTTCGCTGTCCATGTGCTCCCCGGCATGCTGCTGCTCGGCCTCGGCGCAGGCATGGCGCTCAACCCGGTACTCCTTGCAGCAATGAGCGATGTCACACAAAGCGAATCCGGACTCGCTTCGGGCATGGTCAACACCTCGTTCATGATGGGCGGCGCACTTGGTCTAGCCGTGCTCGCCAGCGTGGCCGTCGCCCGCACGGAGAGCCTGCTCGGCGCGGGGACGGCCTCGCTCGCCGCGCTCACCGGAGGCTATCAGCTTGCCTTCGCCACAGGCGCCGTGTTCGCGGCCTCGGCTGCCCTGCTCGGCGCCGTGCTGCTGCGTACCAAATTGCAGGCGGGAGTGCGCGCAGGCGAAGCAGCAGTCCCCGACTATCACTGACACTTCAAAGGAGAGCCCTCATGTTCAAGACCATCGCCATCGCAGTCATCGTCATCGTCGCCGGTATCCTTGTCTTTGCCGCGACCAGGCCGGACGCTTTTCACGTCGAGCGTTCGACCGACATCAAGGCTGCACCGGAAAAGATCTTTGCGCTCATCAACGACTTTCACCAATGGGATGCGTGGACACCCTACAACAAAGATCCGGCGATGAAAAAAACGTTCAGCGGTAATGCCAGCGGCGTAGGCGCGGTGTCCGCATGGGAAGGCAATAGCGATGTCGGACAGGGCAGTATCGCCATCACCGAAACATCGCCGCCCGCAAAGATCGTTCTCGACCTGCACATGATCAAACCGTTCGAGGCACGCAACGTCGTTGTATTCACGCTGAATGCGGCAGGCGGCTCCACGACTGTCACCTGGGGCATGGATGGCAAGCAAAACTTCCTTGTGAAAATCATGGGGCTGTTCTTCAGCATGGACAACATGGTTGGCAAAGATTTTGAAGTCGGGCTTGCCAGACTGAAATCGGTTGCAGAAAAATAATCGCAGCTATTCGTCATCAACAACAAACAGGTGAACAACATGACCGCCCCCGCTACTCCCAGAAACCTGTTGCGCAGCACAGGTGCAATATTCTTGGCCTTCATTGCGGTGTTTGTGCTGTCGCTGGCTACCGACCAGGTGTTCCATCTGTTGGAAGTCTATCCGCCCTGGGGACAGCCGATGTTCGACACCGCACCGGTCGCGCTGGCACTGAGCTACCGGCTCGTTTACGGCGTGCTGGGCGGCTACCTCGCCGCACGCTTTGCCCCGCGCAATGCGCTGCGACACGCTTTGGTATTGGGCGGCATCGGCACGTTGTTGAGCAGCGCGGGTGCGGTGGCTATGTGGGACTTCGGTCCGCATTGGTATTCAGTCGGGCTTGCGCTCACCGCCCTGCCCTGTTCATGGCTGGGAGCAGTGCTTTACCTGAAGCGGCGCAGCGAAAAGTAACCAGACTATCTCTAGAGCCAGGAGCAAACATCATGCAAAAGATCACCCCGTTTTTATGGTTCGACAAGGAAGCCGGGGCAGCGGCGAAGTTCTACACCCAGGTTTTCAAGGACGCAAAAATAATTGGCACAACTACCCTGGAAAACACGCCCTCCGGCACGGTTGAAATCGTCACGATCAGGCTTTTTGGGCAGGAATTCAACCTGATGAGCGCCGGCCCGCTATTCAAATTCAACGAAGCCATCTCCTTTGTGGTGAACTGCGAGACCCAGCAGGAAATCGATTACTACTGGGAAAAGCTCTCCGCAGTTCCCGAAGCGGAACAGTGCGGCTGGCTCAAGGACAAGTACGGCGTCTCATGGCAGATCGTTCCGACGGTGATGTACGAGATGCAAAAAACCAAGGACAAGAAAAGGTTGGCGCGCGTCACCGAGGCGTTCCTGAAAATGAAGAAGTTCGATATCGCCGAATTGCAGAAGGCTTACGCAGACTGAGCAAGGAGAAACATCATGCACAGGATCACACCTTTCTCAGGAATATCACCATGTCCATTCAACTCGACCACACCATAGTGCCATCGCACAGCAAGATCGCTTCGGCGAAACTTCTGGCGGAGCTGCTTGGCGTTCCATGGGCAATGACAGGCGCGGGGCCATTTTCGCCTGTCTATGTCAATGATGGTTTGATGCTCGACTTCATAGAAACGGATGAAGACTTCCCTGTCTATCACTTCTGCTTCCGAGTTGGCCGTGAAGAATTCAATGCCATTCTGGAGCGCATCGAGGCGGCCGAGATCAAGTATCGCAGCACGGTTCGCGGTCCTGTGGATATGCAGGTAGATACGCAATACGGGAACGTCTACTGGAACGAGCCGGACGGACATCAGTGGGAAATGTTGACCGTGAGTTATGCAAGGCAAGGCAACTGATCTTCGATTCGTTATTACGCAAAGGAGGAACCAAAAATGGCTAGAGTCAGTACTTATCTTAATTTTCCCCGCTCAACCGAAGCGGCGTTTAACTTTTATAAATCGGTTTTCAAAACCGAATTTTCTACGCCTATCGGTCGTTTCAGAGACATCCCTGCTCAACCGGGTCAGCCCCCGCTGAGCGATGCTGACCAGAATCTGGTGATCCACGTTGCCTTGCCGATCCTGGGCGGACATGTGCTGATGGGCACGGATGCGCCGGAATCGATGGGCTTTACCGTCAAGCAGGGCAACAATATGTACATCAACCTTGAACCCGACACACGTACCGAGACTGATCGCTTGTTCAATGCACTGGCCGCCAAAGGCAAAGTGGAAATGCCCTTGCAGGAGATGTTCTGGGGCGGGTATTTTGGCAGTCTGGTCGACCAGTTCGGCGTGAACTGGATGTTCAATTGCACCAGCAAGATCTGATCGCGCATTCCACGCATCAACCTCACTTAAAGGACAATCACCATGAATTCTGTTTACCGACCCGACCCCAGGCTTGATCTCTCTTTCGAACGCATCGTCGATGTGCCGAAAGAACTGGTCTGGAAAGCATGGACACAGCCCCAACATCTCAAACCATGGTTCTGCCCTCTACCGTGGCGCACCATAGATTGCGAGATCGACCTGCGCCCCGGCGGCATCTTCCGCACCGTGATGCTGTCGCCGGAAGGGAAGGAATATCCCAATCTCGGCTGCTACCTTGAGGTGATCGAAAACAAAAAACTGACCTAGACAAATGCGCTTACCCCCGGCTTCCGTCCCGCACCCGCTGCTACCCACGAAGGTTCGGTCGATTTTTTCTTCACGGCAAGCATTCAATTGGCAGCGCACGGAACAGGGACTCGATACACCGCGACCGTTCGTCATGGCGATGAAGCGGGATGCAAGAAACATGCGGACATGGGATTCCACGAGGGATGGGGCAAGGCACTCGACCAATTGGTTGCATATGCCAGGAAGATGTAGGGGTTATGGTCGCATTGCCAGAATTTGCAGGGCGCATGAGTGCAGCGTTATCCGCCTTACCAAACTACGCATCAATATAAAACAACGACCCCAACTAAAGTACCCGCCGCGAATGGATCGGCTTGGCGTTCATCGCGCTGCCCTGCTGGTTGTCTGCTCGGTAATGCTTGGCTTTGAGCAAAATCGTGATGTGCAGCATCACCATCAATGGGACGAGGAATGTCGGAATAATGGATAGCGGTAACAGTGCCATCGGTTTGGTGGTGATTTCACCTGCAGCGCCTGTGGCCAGTAGTGAACCTAGCGCTCCGGTTGCGATGGCGATAACCAGATCAATGATGCCGAACCAGTTCCATGCGATAAAAAAACGATTGTTGATGTAACGGGGTTGCCGCACCAGTCTCATCGCCAGCCATGGTGCCATGATGCCGATAATAATATCGCCCACTCCTGCGGGCCATGCAAACATGCCGGGCAAAACCTGATGCGCATAAAGTGCCAAAAATCCCAGCCCGGCAAAGCGCCATGCCATGAGAGCCGTGATGAGTGCGGCTGGTGCGGTGAGTACCCAGTTTTTGAATGAAGGACTATTGCGATATAACCAAACAAAAACAATGATGGGCAACATCACTCCGATCGCAATAGGGATGGGTAGTTGTCCGGCGGTGGTCACTAGCAGTCCTGCGCCGCCTAGTGATAATACGGTAGCCAGCCAGAATGCGAGAGTAATGCCAACCGCGATTCCGGTACGGTAGTAGGCTGCGGGGATAATTTGGGCTTGTTCAGTTGTATTGGTAGGCATGATTTTTCTCCTTGGCACGATCAATCAGAAAAACAGTTGCACTTTGCAAGTATTATAAACATATAGTTGCATAATGCAAGTGTTTTTTGTAATGTGGCGACATGAATACACCAATACTTAAACCGCGGCGTTCCGCTTGCCCGATCAACCTCATGCTGGAGGTATTGGGCGATGCGTGGTCATTGCTGATTGTGCGCGACATGATGTTCTTTGGCGCGACACGGTTTAGCGAATTGATGGGCGCGCGCGAAAAAATCGCTACCAACATATTGGCGGACAGGCTGCAAAAGCTGGAAAGCGCGGAAATCATCTGGAAGCGCCGCGACCCAAGCGATGCGCGTAAATTTATTTACGGACTGACTGAAAAAGGCGTGGATTTGGCACCGATTCTGGCAGAGGTTGTGTTGTGGTCATATCAATATGAGGACACGGATATTCCGCTCGATGTCGTCAATGCGATAAAAGCTGATCGCGGGGCATTTGTTGCACAAATCAAAACCAAACTGTTGGCCGGTTAATTCAGCTCAGCCTATCCAACTTCAAAGACTCACAGTCTGCTAGCGGAACTCGGTTCGGGCCAAGGAAAAACAGGAAGGGGCGTGAGTATGCACCCGGTCAGAAAAGGACAGCCGGCCAGGCTGGAAGATATACCCAACATCGGCAAGTCGATCGCATCCGACCTGCGCGCGATCGGGATACTGCACCCGCAGCAACTGGCCAAGCATGATCCGTTTGCGACCTATTTGGCGTTGGCGCAACGCATGGGTCATCGCCATGATCCCTGCGTGCTCTACACGCTGATGGCGGCGCGGCATTTTATGACAAGCGGCGAATCGATCCCCTGGTGGAAATTCACCGAACAGGGAAAAAAACTGCTCGCAGCACACCCAAAATCCTGAATCATCGAACTGAATCATTGATCTTTCCGTAATTCATTACATATGTATTTTCAGCGGCCGTCATTCCGGCGCAGGCCGGAATCCTGCTTGCCAAATAACTCTGCGTAGCGGACAAAGTGGAATTTTGGGTGTTGTCCCATTACATGGGGTCTTGTCAATTGTCTGGATTCCGGCCTGCGCCGGAATGACGGAGTGGCAGACTTCACATGATGTCGCCAATTATGGAAACCTCAATGCACAAGGGCTGGGCCGGGACGCTGGACCAGCTCGCCGATTACCTGGAAAAGTCTGAGCTGTTGCGCGCGGGCACAACAGCGTGCCCAAGCTGCGCTGCTGCCTTACCACGGATGGGGGTAGAATTGCCGGCGCGCGGACAGCACCGGGACAGATAGATGAAAAAGGATTTTTGGCTGGAACGTTGGGAACGGGAAGAGATCGGTTTTCACCAGGACGAGGTCAATCCGTATTTGATCCAATACTGGCAACAGTTGCACCTTGCCCGCGACAGCATGGTGTTCGTGCCACTGTGCGGAAAAAGCCGCGACATGCTTTGGCTGCGAGAACAGGGCCACCAGGTCCTGGGGGTGGAACTGAGTGCCATCGCGGTGCAGGCGTTCTTCAAGGAAAACGGCTACGCCCCGCAGCACGTCACCAAAGGTAAATTCGACCGCTGCGAGGCGAATGGCATCCGCATCCTGTGCGGCGATTTTTTCGATCTGTGCAAGGATGACCTGGCGAACGTGGGGGCCGTGTATGACCGCGCATCGCTGATCGCGCTGCCGCCTGAGATGCGCGAACGCTATGCCCGCCACCTGGTGAACATCCTGCCGCCCGCAACGCAAATCCTGCTGGTCACCGTGGATTATCCCCAGGCGCAGATGCAGGGTCCGCCATTTTCGGTTACTTCCTCCGAAGTAGCAGCGCTGTACCGCGAGCACGCAGAGGTGCGCTTGCTGGAGCAAGCGGACGTGCTTGCCAAAAACCCGCGCTTCCAGGAACGCGGTTTGAGCCGGTTGCAGGAAAGCATCTTCCTGCTGACGCTGCGCTAGTCAGATCGATCAGCTTCATGTCATCGAGATAGCGTGGTGAGCCACTTTAATTAATTGACCTTATCAGTTGGATGAAATAAATTGAACCTGGGGTAATGGTCAAGACTGCAGTGGAAATCAAGCTGGAGTGATTCAAATTATTTCGCTTTTCGGGATTATCCAGGTGACAAAAATCAATCTCTATGATGTGAAGTCCGCGCAATATCTGGCATCTTTATTTGCCGCCGCAATCGGTACCGCCCTCATTGTGTTGCGACCGGCTGTCGAGCGATGACATTTTTCCTGACTAGCCTGACCGCGGCGCGCGAGTCCCATACCGTCACAGTGTTGCCCAGTGGCGAGATACTGGCAGCGGGGGGATGGGGTGCAGATGGTACGCTCGCCAGCGCAGAACTTTTCGATCCGGTGACCGGGAACTGGAGCGCGACGGCCAGTCTCGCCACTGCGCGCTACTATCACACTGCCACCTTGCTGCCCGACGGCAACGTGCTGGTAACGGGGGGATGGAGTGCGAGTGGTGTTCTTCCAAATACCGAGCTTTACGATACAGCCACCTGCTCCTGGAGAGAGGCGGCCAGCTTCGCCACGCCGCGCGGCTACCACACCGCCACCTTGCTGCCCGATGGCAAGGTGCTGGTGGCAGGAGGTATCGGCGCAGGTTTCAGCAGTCTTGCCAGTGCGGAGTTGTACGATCCGGCAACCGGCACCTGGAGCGTGACCGGCAGTCTCGCCACCGGACGCGGCTATCACACCGCCGTCTTGCTCCCCGATGGCAGGGTGCTGGTCATCGGGGGTAGGGATGCAGTGGGTGGTATCAACAGCGCCGAGTTGTACGATCCGGCGACCGGCACCTGGAGTGTGACAGCGAATCTCAACGTGGCGCGATATCGCCATACCGCGACCTTGCTGCCCGACGGCAAGGTGCTGGTGACGGGTGGGATCTGTACCGCGGGTGCGCTGGACAGCGCCGAGCTTTACGATCCGGACATCGAAACCTGGAGCGAGACGACCAGTCTCGCCACAGCACGTTACGGTCACACTGCCACTTTGCTGCCCAGCGGCAATGTGCTGGTCGCGGGGGGAAGAGATACCGGGAATGTCAGTCTTGCCAACAACGAACTGTACGATCCGGCTACCGGTAACTGGAGCCCGACGACCAGTCTCGCCACGGCGCGTTACGGCCACACTTCCAGCTTGCTGCCTGATGGCAGTGTGCTGGTGGCGGGAGGAAAAGATATAGCGAATGTCAGTCTTGCCAGTGCAGAGTTATACGAACCGGTCGCAATGGGCTGGTGCCCAACGGGCAGCCTTGCCATGGCGCGCGGCTACCACACCGCCACCCTGCTGTCCGGCGGCAAAGTGCTGGTGACAGGCGGATGGAATGACAAGGTGGGTGTTCTTGACAGCGCCGAGTTGTACGATCCGGCCACCGGTTCCTGGAGCATGACAGGAAGTCTCGCCACGGCGCGCGGCTACCACGCCGCCACCCTGCTGCCCAGTGGCAAGGTGCTGGTAACAGGCGGAAGAAATGCGACAGGTGCGCTGAACAGTACCGAGCTGTACGATCCGGCCACAGGCTCCTGGCGTCCGTCAGTGAAACTCTCCACGGCGCGCTATCGTCACTCCGCCACCCTGCTGCCAGATGGCAAAGTGCTGGTGGCAGGCGGAAGAAATGAGAGGGTTGCGCTAGACAGCGCCGAGTTGTTCGATCCGGCGACCAATACCTGGAGCAAAGAGGAATATATCGCCACGGCGCGCTACCGCCACACCACGACCCATTTGCCTGGAGGCAAGATGCTGGTTGCAGGCGGAAGGAATGCGGCAAATGTCTGTGTTGCCAGTACCGAGCTGTATGATCCGGTCACCCGATGGAGCGAGACGGGCAGTCTCGCCACGGCGCGCTATGGCCACGCTGACAGTTTGCTGCCCGGAGGCAAGGTGCTGGTGACGGGAGGAAGGGATGCGGAGAATGCCAGTCTCGCCAGCACCGAGTTGTATGATTTAGCCACCGGCACCTGGAGCAAGACGGGCAGTCTCGCCATCGCACGCGACTATCATACCGCCACCTTGTTGCTTGATGGCAGCGTGCTGGTGGCGGGGGGAAGAGATGCGGCGAATGTCACACTCGCCAGCGCCGAGCTTTACAGAAAGGCTGAACCGGATTGAGCATAAGGCCGGCTAGCTGTCTCAAACCTGAACAAAGAAGCGGCAAGTGACCAAATACCCAACCTGCTCAGCCACTTACCCCCGTTGTTTGCTCCATGAACATTTTACCGGAACTTTGCGGTATTATTTGTCCCGTACCGGCAGACGGCTGGGTAAGATCAACGTTTAATTTGAAAGGTGATCATGATGGATTCCAAATCTCGCACACTCATACTGGCTTCAATCGCAGCCGCGATCTTGTGGCTGCTGGGCGGACTGGTATTTAACATGGCTGTTGGCATGATGTGCGTACTCATAGGCGTCTTCATTGTTGGATGGGCGGCAGGCGACATTATGGATTCGCCATCCCCCACGTCCCAACAGGATAAATCCATCACCACATACTGACTTTAGCGCCACCGCAAGGTGGCGTTCCGTTATTTACAGGGACGACTGGATGGATTGCTTACTTGTCCGATGCGTCAACCAAGCCAACTCTGTTGCGAAGCACCGAGCACAAGGAATCCTGTTTCAGAAAATCGCACGTCCGGCAATATGCCGAAATATTCCCATCAGTGGTCAAATTTGAGCCTGAAATCCAGCCATGAAGAATGCGCCTTCATCCTCTGATATCAAAAATCTCTTCGCCAACGGCGACCCAAAGGAGGTCTGGCTCAAGGCAAGCGACATCATCAAGCTCATCAGCCCTGATTACGATTTCACCATCGCCCAATCTACTTTTGATGATGTAGTGCGCTTGTTCCGTGGCGAGTATCCCGGGTATTGCCAGATAAAAACCCTTTACCACGACCTGCATCACACCATGGACGTCTTTTTGTGTGCGGTAAGACTGATGCACGGTGTGCATGTTTCCGGCACCAGATTGACCGACATGGAATTGACCATGATCATGATGGGTGCGCTGTTTCACGATATCGGCTATGCGCAGCGCATCGGCTGGGAGATGGGCACCGGTGCACAGTTCACTTTGTCCCATGTCGGCCGCGGCATAAAATTCATGCAGAGCTATATCGCCGACCATGGCTTTCCGCCAAGCCTGGCAAGCTCCCTGAAATTCATAATCCGCTGTACTGACCCTGCGGAATCCGTTCCCGATATCGACTTTCCCGATGAACGTACCCACTTGCTCGGTCAAATCGTCAGCAGCGCCGATTTGACCGGACAGATGGCTGACCGCACCTACCTTGAAAAACTGCTGTTTCTGTATCTGGAATTCGAGGAGGCGAATTTCGGAAACTACGACAGCATCCACGACATGCTGTCAAAGACACATGCTTTCTACGATAAGATCCGCATGAAGCTGGAAAAGGATCTTGGCGGCATCAATAAAAAATTAGCCTTCCACTTCAAGGATTTTTACGGCGTTGAAAAGAATTACTATCTTGATGCGATCGAGAAGAACATCGCTTATCTGACCCTGATAACAAAGCAGAGTGAGGAAAAACATCTTGCGATGCTGAAGCGCGGCGGCATCGTGGAGCAATCTGGGATCCTGCTTGCTCAAAGAAAGCACAACTGAGCCAGCGACCGATGATGTTTCGTGCTATGCGTAATGCCGGGCCGGACGTGTTGCCCCCCTGAGTTCGCCGACCCGGTTTATCTCGACGGAGATATGGACCAGTTCTTCATGGACACTTAACTGCTCCTTGAAATATTCCGGTGTCACATCGTCTATCGTCGCGAGGCTGAGGATACAGGCGTACTTGCCCTTTCCCACGCGCCACACATGCAAATCGCAGATTTGCGCCCTGACCGGCGATTCGGCAATGACTTCGCGTATCTCGGCCACCACGGGCGCATTCATTTCCGCGTCCAGCAGCACGCGGCTGGTATCGCGCAACAGACCATAAGCCCATACGGAAACCAGTACCGCGCCGACCAGACCCATGACCGGATCCAGCCAGGCTGCCCCCCACAGCTTTCCTCCGAACAGTGCGATGATGGCCAGTACCGACGTCGCCGCATCGGCAAGCACATGCAGATAAGCAGAGCGCAGGTTAAGGTCGTGATGGCCGTGATGATGATGGTCATGGTGGTCATGCCCGTGATCGTGGTGGTGGCCATCCTTGAGCAGCCAGGCTGACACCAGATTGACCAGCAGGCCGACCATCGCGATCGCGATGGCCTGGTTATAGTGGATAGGGCTCGGCGCTATCAATCTTTCGATGGATTGATAGACCATCAATCCTGCCACCATCACCAGAAAGATCGCGCTCGTATATCCACCCAGCACTTCGATCTTCCAGGTACCGAAAGAAAAACGCGGGTCATGAGCGTATTTCCTGGCACTGGCATAAGCCAGCACGGACAGCCCCATCGCGACCGTGTGTGAACTCATATGCCAGCCATCGGCCAGCAAGGCCATCGAGTTGTAATACCAGCCGCCGGCGATTTCCACCACCATCATCACTCCGGTACGGGTGGCTACGCGCAAAGTGCTCTGCTCCGCGAGCGGGTTTCCCTCGTCGAAACGGTGTGTATGATTCAGGTCATCGGCGGTAACGGGTTTGATCATCTGTGAATTCACAAGTTGTTTGTATCGGAATTACCCTACTTGAGTGACTTGTGAGCTTTGAATCAAAGCGCTCAATATCAAATGGGCCTTCCACTTCAATCCAGCCAATAGTACTGGCAAACCTGTTTTGGTTTGAACTTATATGTCTGTTTCACGCAAAGGAACAATATGGTTCTTCGCGATACTCTCCATGAGGATGGCATACGCCTGATCTACGACACTCTTCCCTAGCGTATAGGTGTACTTGCTGCCGTCTGTTGCGACAATAGCAATGTATTGCAACAGGATGTTGTTATGCATTTTGACTTGCGCGATGTAGGAATAGCTAGTCCAGATCGAAGGATCGTAACGCTGCTGATGTTCGTCCCATATTGCAAAAAGCATGCGTTCACTGGTCAGTAATAGCATCCCGCTATATGAAGGATATAGCTCTTCCTCTCCCTCCATGTAAGTGCCATTTACAAATACGGCCGGTGTCGAAAACAGAAGTTTCTCATTTTTTTCCAGCGTGCGACTGAAGCTGGGATCGAAATTTTGCGTGCCGACAGGCCCATAACTCTTGCAACCGGATAACGATATGGTCGCACATAACAGTATCAACAGTACCAGATTCGGCAAGATCACCGTAAGCGAATCTACCGAAGAAGTTAGCGTTGATCTCATTTCTGCGTCATCCGGAAATTACTTATGGGATTCTGAGAACTGATTCTAGTGTGCAAATCACAATCAGGCAAAAGCCAAACAAAATGCCAGCTTCTTGGCTGGCATTTCTGGTTCAGACAACGACGCTCAGGCGCGCTTCTTGAATTCGTTGGTGCGGGTGTCAATCTCGATCTTGTCGCCGATCTCGATGAAAGCTGCCACCGGCAATTCAAAGCCGGTGTTGATCTTGGCCGGCTTCATCACCTTGCCTGAAGTGTCGCCGCGCACCGCGGGCTCGGTATATACGACTTCGCGCACGATGGTGTTCGGCAACTCTACCGAGATCGCCTTTTCGTTATAGAACACCACCTCGCACGGCATGCCGTCTTCGATGTAGTTGATCGCATCTCCCATGCATTCGGATTCGATCTCGTACTGGTTGTACTCGCCGTCCATGAACACGTACATCGGGTCGGCGAAGTATGAGTAAGTCACTTCCTTGCGATCCAGGATGATCTGGTCGAATTTGTCATCGGCGCTATAGACGGTTTCCTTTGCGGAATCGGTCAGCAGGTTCTTCATCTTCATCTTGACCACCGAACCGTTACGGCCGGAACGGCTGTATTCAGCCTTGAGCACGACCATAGGATCACTGCCGACCATGATGACGTTACCCGCGCGAACTTCTTGTGCTGTTTTCATGATTACTGCCCTTCTATTTCGAAGGCGCGCATTCTACCGATTTCCTTGTGAAAATCCAGTAGATTCAACGCCAGATTGTTTTGGGCCAAATGCCGCGCCCAGTTTTGCGTGTGGCGCTCAAGCTCGCCACGCGCCGCTATAAAAGCAGGCCAGGCCAGGCCTGTCCCGCTCCAACCGCCTCGGAACGGTAAGGTCGAACCATCTTTCGCATACGAGGCGGCTTCGCGGCTGCTCCCGCAATCGGCTGGCTCCGCCAGTAACGTGTCACAGCCGCCACAGTTCCATGCTTCCCACAAATCCCGTATTGCCGTGCTTGCAGACTGGCTGATTTGCCTGCTGTACAACATGAGGAAGGCTTCAAGTTTTTTCAAGTGCACCGCGTCATGCTGCGGATATATCTGCCAGACGAAAGGCTTCCCCGCCCACTGCGCCCGCACACAGGAATCCTCACCGCGGACGAAATTGACATCGCATGCCCATAGAAGTTCATCGTAGCGCTCCTGCTCGACGAATGGCAGCACCCGCACATGCAAGCTTCCTTGCACATAGTCTCTGCCAACACCCGGCGCAGCATCACCGAAATATTGTCCAACCTGGGGAAGGATGCGCCCTTCCGGTACCAGACAAAGCACCGGTTGGTCGCCTGATGCCCAAACATCAAATATCCCGGCCAGTGAGGCATTCTCATATGCGAACAGCGAGACCTTCAATGTTTCAGCTCCCGGAATCTCCATACCGAAGGAATTCCAGAACGCCTGCTGCTGTGCAGTATCCCGATGAAATGCATCGCGAAGCTCAAGGAGGTCGCGTTCCAGCAGCAAACCGCCTGTTTGTCTGGTGAAGCCGGGGAAAAAGAAATACTTGGTCAACTGCAAGTTGGGATGTGGCGAAGGCAACTTATGGTGACTCTCTACCCAGTCCTCGGCAGACAGATACTCAAGATTGACCCATGTGGGTTTGTGCGCTTGCGCCGCCATCGCAGCAAGATAAGACTTCGGCAACTTGCAGGCAAATGCCTCGATCACCAGCTCGGCAGGTTGCACCTCTGGAAATGGCTCTCTCCATAGACATACCTCCACGCCTCGGCACTTTTGCCGTTCGGTCGCGGCGTCTGCTTCATGACACAGCCTGGCAAAGCTGGCTAGATCGTCCACCCATAACCTTACCGTGAGGCCGTGCTCGTTTGCCAATTGCCGCGCCAGCCGCCAGCACACCCCGATGTCACCATAATTGTCGATGACGTTGCAGAAGATGTCGCAATTGCTCGGTATGGCCGGTTTATTCGGCATGCAACGCCTCAACCGGATCCAGCTTTGCGGCGTGCCGCGCAGGCATCACACCTGCCGCAAGTCCGATGCTGACCGCGCTCAACTCGGCGAGCAAAGCGAACAGCCACGGTGTGTGCACCGGCAGCGCGGGAATCAGCAGGTGCAAACCCTGCGCGATGCCCACTCCCAGAACCAGGCCCGCGAAACCGCCCAACGCAGACAACAGCATCGCTTCTCCCAGAAACAGAACCAGCACCTGCCGCTGTTGCGCGCCAAGTGCGCGCAACAATCCGATCTCGGAAGTGCGTTCGGTGACGGCCATGGTCATGATGGTCAGGATGCCCACCGCGCCTACCAGCAGCGAGATGCCTCCCAGCGCGCCGACGGCGAAGGTGATGACGTCGAGAACCGAGCTCAGCACTTCGAGCGCCTGCTCCTGCGAAATGATGGTGAAATCTTCACTCCCGTGCTTATCCATCAGTCGCGCTTTAATCGAGCGTATCACCTCATCCACATCTGCACTGGGACGATAGCTCACTTGCATCTCTATCAGCCCCGGCCGGTTGAGCAGTTCCATCGCACGCGCTGCCGGAATGAACACGGAATCATCCAGATCAAGCCCCAGCACCTGCCCTTTCGGTTCCATCACACCGATCACTCGGTAGCGTTGTCCGCCGATGCGCAGAAAGTTGCCAAGCGGATTCTCTCCCGCAAACAGCTCCTGCCGCACCTTCGCACCGAGCACAACCAGGGCACGTGCCTGCTCGTTATCCTCATCGGGCCAAAAGGTTCCGCTCTGCACCTTCATCGTGAACGCCTTGGCAAAATCGCGGCCCTCGCCAAACACCGTGGTACGCCGCGTCTTGCCGTTGGCGCGCAGCTCGGCATTACCCATCACGCTCGGGTTGACATATTCGACATAGGGCAAGTGCCGCAGCGCATCCGCATCGTCCAGCGAAAGCGGTCTGACCGAGCCGAGCACGCCGATGTTGCCGCCATGCGTCTGCGTCTTGCCCGGCTGGATGGTGATGATGTTGGTGCCGAATTCCGAGAATTCGGCCAGCACGAACTGATGCAATCCTTCGCCGATGGAAGTCAACAGGATCACCGCCATGATGCCGATGGCGATGCCCAGCCCGGTGAGGAAACTTCTCATCCGGTAGGACAGGAAGCTGGAGGTGGTGAGTTTGACGAGGTCGGGAAGCAGCATGAGTATTATCCTGAATGCCTTAATTTATCCACGAAATACACGAAAATCACGAAAAACGGGAGCTGGCTGTTTCATGTCTTTCGTGTCTTTCGTGTCTTTCGTGGACAAACTGTTTTGCATAATCACCGCCCTGCCAACGCCGCGACCGGATCGAGCCGCGCCGCACGTCGCGCTGGCCACACGCTGAACAGGATGCCGGTTCCCAGCGCGGTGGCGCAGGCTGCGATCACTGCCCACCATGGCGGCGAAACCGGCAGAGTGGGATATATCTGCCTGATGATGAAACTGCCTGCATAGCCCAACACCAGCCCTGCAACGCTGCCGATGCCGGAGAGCAACGCCGCTTCGGCGAAGAACAGGTTGCGTATCTGCCTGCCCGGTGCGCCCAGCGCTTTGAGCAGGCCGATCTCCTTGACGCGCTGCGCCACGGCGATCAGCATCACGTTCATGATCAGCACTCCCGCCACGGCCAAACTGATCGCGGCGATGCTGCCCACGGCCATGGTCAGCGCAGTGAGTATCCGGTCGAAAGTAGCGAGCACGGCGTCCTGCGTAATGACCGTCACATCCTTCTCGCCGTTGTGGCGCTCGAACATGATCTGCTCGACATCGCGCTTGGTCTGTTCGATGGCATCACGATTCTTCGCCTCGATCAGGATACGGAACAGTCCTGAGGTGTTGAACAACTGATGCGCGGATGCGACCGGAACGATGACGATCTCATCGGTATTGAATCCCATCGATTCTCCCTGCGATGCCAAAATGC
>Ga0210377_10001878_pt1 | contig 18755 bp, 16 predicted proteins | sample PLM4_65_b1redo_FD_155480 | JGI IMG/M metagenome (GOLD analysis project Ga0210377, IMG submission 155480) | Groundwater sediment microbial communities from an aquifer in East River, Colorado, USA - PLM4_65_b1 redo | ecosystem: Environmental > Terrestrial > Soil > Riparian zone | place: USA: East...
CCAGGCCGTTGTACTTGATCCTAATTTTCTTGCCGAGGCCCAAGCATTCGCGCGCCAGCTCGGCAGGGAACTCTAACGCCCTCCGCCGCGGAGGATTACGTTGATCGTTTTCAGGAGAATACCGAGATCTAAAACTAATGATCTGTTTTTGATGTAGTACAGGTCGTATTGAAGCTTCTCGTGCGTTTCTATCACGGAAGCATAGTAGCTTTTCTGAAGCTGTGCCCATCCGGTTGCGCCGGGTTTAACTAAATACCGCTCTTCATAAAATGGAATTTCTTGCGTCAGTTTTTCATGGAATTCCGGTCGTTCTGCACGAGGACCGATAAACGACATCTCTCCTTTTAAGATATTCCAAATCTGCGGGAGCTCGTTTATCCGGCTTTTTCTTAGGAAGCTTCCCAGTCGTGTAATACGCGGATCGTTTTCTGAAGCCCAGACAGGACCAGTTTGACCCTCTGCCCCTCCCCGGGCGTCATTTGCGATCATGGTTCGGAATTTTATCATCTCAAAGGTTTTACCGCGCTGGCCGACTCGCTGTTGCGTGTAAAAAATAGGTCCCGGGGAATCAAATCGGACAACCAACGCGATAAGGGGGGTCAAAACAAGGGTAGGAAGACCCAAGAGAAATGCGCCGATAATATCCAACACCCTTTTTATCGCTTCGTATGAACGGCGGCTTCCTTCGGATATATTTTCTAAAAACCAAATCTGATTGATGGCACCCAGCGGAACGCGACCCGTCACCTTTTCATAAAAAGAAGCAAGGTTATAGAAGTTCGTGTTCTGGCCGAGCGATTTATAGAACAAGTCAATAATTTCCTGAACCCGATATGCTTCGGGACTTAATATAATAACACCGGCCTTATGATTGTTAATCGCAGATTCAATAGCTGCAGCACTCATGGTGCTATCGATTATTTCTCGGAAGTCGTAACCGAGTTGCGGATTTTCTTTTAAAAAATTTGCCAGCTCAACAGCATTTTGATTTGTCCCAACAATAACAGTCCTTTTGTGGAACCTTCTTTCGATGACTCGGTTGAATATGCTTCGTTGAGCAACTGCAAATAGCGTAAAAATTACCGTGAATAGGAACAAGTTCGTGCGTGGTGCAATTCCGAACCATGGAGAGAGGTAGAAGAAAGCAATTGAAATCGCTGCTGCAATGAAAATTGAACGGAGCTGTGTAGAAAAAAAATTGGTTGTATTTCTCAGCGACGATGGGTCATACAGCCCATGGATGTACATTACGATGAGCCAAAAAATAAAGATGAGAGAAAAGGGTAAAAGATGGAGCGCTACGGCATGTGCAAAATTTCCCGGGTATCGAATAATCAGGGTGATAAAGAGGGCGCCGTAGAGAATAATAATGTCTGCAATAAAGAGCGCTGCGCGTTTCATAGTGGACGAATAATAAAGAAAAAAAGGCACTTTGTCAATTTCCGCTGCTGATAATGGATGGTATGATGGGGGAAAGAATTTAGATGCAGCAATGTCGTAATAATTTGAGGATGAGATATAGACTACGTATTTTGAAGCTAGTAAGCATGGCGCTGACCAGTGCTTTTTTTATTTTACCAACATCAGCAACTGCTAATGTGATTGGTACTACGAAAACTTTTTTTGTAAATGAATCCTTTGATTTGTCCGGTCGATCCACACTCGGCGCGACACTTCGGTACGCAAGTAACCGAGGAAATTTTTATACTGACGATTTTTCTTGGTCAAAACTGACAGCCAGTCAACAAGCCACATTACTTCAAAATATGCAGAATCTTGGAACCCTTTTTGATTCGCATATGTATCCTGTAGAAGTGGGATTTTGGGGTTCTGAACCAAATCCGGGCATCGACGGTGATGTAAAAATTACTATCTTGTTTCAGGCGCTGGATGTCGGGAACGGGGGATATTTTGATACTATTCATAACCTCCCGCGAACTACGGGACGCAACTCAAACGAACGGGAGATGATTTTTTTAAGCCTTGACGCACTGGGTGGGGATTTCATTTCAATTTTTTTAGCCCACGAGTTTCAACATCTCATTTCCTCAAACCAAAAAGAATTACTGCGGAGAATTTCCGACGAAATATGGCTGAATGAAGTTCGATCCGAATATACTGCTACCGTATTACATCAAAATTCACCGTACGTGGGTTCAAGCATCGCCCGACGAGTAACTACGTTTTTGAATAATCCTTCTGACAGCCTTACCGAGTGGGCAAATATCACGACCGACTATGGCATTGCTGCAGTCTTTGCGGAGTACCTTGCCGGACGTTTTGGTCCCCGCATTCTGGTCGATTCGCTTCAAAGTTCTTTTTCTGGAATTGAGTCCATAAATAATTTCCTCGCGCGCAACAATTTTTCAGACCGCTTTACAGATATATTCATGGATTGGATGATTGCTTCGTATGTGAATGATCCGCAGAGCATACAATACGGCTACTCGAAATCGGAGTTACAGAGTATTCATGTACGTGCTGATGCCACTCCGGTTATATCGAATGTCCCCGTAATGCTCAATTTTTCACTTAAAGATTGGCAGCCGGTTTGGGTTGATTATTCTGTGGGTTCAGCAGCAGCGATAAAGCTTGAATTGGGAGGTGATCTGGTAAAAGCTCCGGCAGGAACGGCGGTGATCTATTTCAGCGACGGGACGTATGAGGTGGCCAGAATAAATGGCAACAAAACCTACTATATTCTCAGCGGTGCAGCGCGCGGAATCGATACCAAGATAGTTCAACGAATAGTTTTTGCTGGGACGTTTACTCAAAAACAATCAAATTCAAGCGGACAAAATCTTCCCGGTCAGTTTTTACTTCAGACATCACTCATTTCTGAAACGGAATTGGCAGCGGTAAAAAATACACTATCGCCCTCGGTGAGTTTCCTTCCGAGTCAGCAGTCTACATCCGATGGAGTGCTCATCAAGCGCAATAATGCAGAACCAGAAACATACGTCATTCGGGGAAAGTATAAGCGGTACTTGCGGCCCGACATCATAAATCTCTATGGCCACCTCGATGTTACCAAGACCATTCCGTTGGATGGACCGCTTTTTGAATCATATGTGACTGCAAACTATGTTCGGTACGTGAATGATAAAAAAGTGTATGCGATTTGGCCGGATGGGACAAAACACTGGCTTAATATCTCCGCCGAACAGTTTACGAACTCAGGGCGTGATTGGAACTCTATTTTTATCATCAATGAAGCAGAACTCAACGCCTATACCACGGGGGCCGACATTACGCGATAATCATTGAAATCCTAGGTTTTTTTTGCTAGTATTGGACTCTTATGTCTCTTGTATCGCGGATTTTTGGCGACCCAAATGCCAAATATATTCAGTCGCTCCAATCAAAAGTAGAGACGATTAATGGCCTTGAACCTAAATTTCAGGGACTTTCCGATGAGCAGTTGAAGGCCGCAACTTTGGCGTTTAAAGATCGTTTGGCCAAAGGTGAATCTCTTGACGATCTTCTTTCGGAAGCGTTTGCAGCCGTTCGAGAGGCATCACGGCGTACTTCTGCCAAGCGTCACTTCGATGTTCAACTCATCGGCGGTATGGTACTGCACGCAGGAAAGATTGCGGAGATGCGGACTGGTGAAGGTAAAACACTCGTAGCGACGTTGCCGGCATATCTTAATGCTCTTGTCGGCGAGGGCGTCCATATTGTAACGGTGAACGACTATCTTTCCCGTCGTGATGCGGTATGGATGGGGCAAATTTATCACGCACTTGGGTTGTCAGTTGCATGTATCAATCATGAATCAGCATACGAATACGATCCGTCGCATCAAAGCAGGGAAACAGATGAAGAACGCGATGTGGAGGGTGGATTTAAAGTTATTCATGAGTTTCTCCGGCCGGTAGAACGCCGCGAAGCCTATGCTGCGGATATCACGTACGGCACCAATAACGAGTTCGGGTTTGATTATCTTCGCGACAATTTAGTTCTTTCCAAAGAACTCATGGTCCAACGTCCGCATGCTTTTGCAATTGTTGACGAGGTAGACTCAATTCTTATCGATGAAGCGCGAACGCCGCTTATTATTTCAGCACCGGATGTCGAATCTACAAAACTCTATGAAACATTTTCACGGATTGTTCCAGCGCTGAATCCCGAAACGGACTATGTTACTGATGAGAAACTCAGAACGGTGGCAATCACTGAAAGCGGTATTGAAAAAGTCGAACGTCAGTTGGGAATGGGAAATATTTATAATGAGGGGGGCGTAAAATACGTTCACCATCTTGAGCAGGCGCTTCGGGCGCAGGTATTCTTCCGACGAGACAAGGATTATGTGGTCAAGGACGGAGAAATCATTATCGTTGACGAATTCACAGGGCGTTTGATGCCCGGCCGGCGGTGGTCTGAGGGCCTTCACCAAGCAGTTGAAGCAAAAGAAGGGGTAAAGATTGAAAAAGAGTCCCGAACGCTGGCGACGATTACATTTCAGAATTACTTCCGATTGTATAAAAAACTTTCCGGCATGACGGGTACCGCCAGTACCTCAGCCGAGGAATTTCACAAAGTCTACAACCTCGATGTCGTCAATGTGCCGACGCATCGTCCCATGATTCGCGTTGATCACCCGGACCGAATTTATAAAACAGAGATAGGAAAGTTTAAAGCGATCATCCGGGAAATCAAAGAACGCAATACGAAGGGACAACCAATACTCGTGGGAACAGCGTCTATCGAAAAAAATGAAGTCCTGGCAGCAATGCTTGAACGCGATGGCATTAAACACAATGTGTTAAATGCAAAAAATCACGAAAAAGAAGCGGAAATTATAGCGCAGGCGGGCCGGGCGGGCGGTGTTACCATAGCGACGAACATGGCGGGGCGCGGCGTGGACATAATTCTTGGGGGCAATCCCCCGGACGAAACCGAAGCTGCACGAATTCGTGACGTGGGCGGATTACATGTCATTGGCACAGAGCGCCATGAAGCGCGTCGAATTGATGATCAGCTCCGCGGCCGCGCAGGCCGGCAGGGTGACCAGGGTTCATCACAATTTTTCATTTCGACAGATGATGAGCTCGTACGAGTATTCGGCGGTGATCGTTTGCGTAATGTGATGGAAACGCTTGGTATCGGTGAGGACGATGTTATCGAAAACCGTTTTGTTTCAAATGCCATTCAGCAAGCACAGACCCGTGTTGAGGGACACCATTTTGATATTCGTAAGTATGTTTTGGAATACGACAATGTGATGAATAAGCAGCGCGAAAGCATTTACTCGCTTCGCAAAAAAGCCCTTGAGGCCGATTCAGTAAAAGATACGGTTGCAGAGTATGTTCACGACCACGCTGAAGGATTAATTCAGGCACATTTGCTTACTGAAGATGATGAAAAGAAAGAATTAGCCGAAGCCTTGAAGTCGTTTGCACCGTTTCATGATGCAAATTTATTTAAGATCATTACGACGGATGATATATCCCGTCAGGCACACGAAGAACTGGACCGCCTCTATGCTGAAAAAGAAATACAGGTAGGTATCGAACAAATGCGACAGCTTGAGAAGATGGTTCTTCTTCGAACCATCGACGAACTTTGGATTGATCATATTGATCAGATGGAATACCTGCGCGATTCAGTTCGTTTACGGGCCTACGGCCAGCGTGATCCGTTAATCGAATACAAACTGGAAGGTCAGCGATTGTTTGACCAACTCGTACAATCGATTAAATCTCAGGTAGCGAACCTTATCTTTAAGGTGGAAATGGTAAAATCGGATGATCGAGCCCAACATATTCTTGAACATGGTCCGTTGAACATTAGTGCACCTGAAATAGCTACTCATCAAGAAACGATTCACGTTGACAGCCAAGGAAAAAAAATCGGCCGAAACGATCCGTGCTGGTGCGGGTCTGGAAAGAAGTTTAAAAAGTGTCACGGAAAATAATGGTAAGTCATACCCTGCGAATTCGAGAAGTTGATCGGGAGATTTTTAAAGCCATTCGTGATAATAAAAAAACAATCGAAACGCGTGCTGGTTCACCTCGCTATTCAAAAATACGAAAAGGGGACGTATTAAGATTTACATGCGGGAAGGATTCATTTGAACGGACGGTAGTGAGCGTAAACCACTACAGGACAATCACCGCGCTTCTTAAGAAATATTCATTTCGAGACATTAACCCGAGCATTACAAGCCCGCGGGAGTTACGAGAAATGTATTACAAATTTCCCGGCTATAAAGAACGAATATCTAAGTTTGGTATTCTTGCGTGGGAGCTTACATGAATTCAAACCTCTTAAAACTGTATGGTGAGGTAGATAGATGCTCTTTTTGCGCTGCAGAAAAGAATACACTCCAACATATCCATGGATTTGGCGCAATAAAACCCGAATTGATGCTTGTTTTAGTGAACCCCACACATCGCAACCTCAGTTCGTCACCAACATATACCGGCCAGCGATTCCCGTTTATTGGAGTGCGACAATTCTGGAGAGTACTCGGAGATGCCGGATTGCTAGATAAAAAAATTAGCAATTCACTTCCGTTACGAAAGGAATGGACGACAGCGCACACGCGCGATGTACAACATGAGCTTTTGAAAAATAAACTGTTTCTGACGAATGTGGTGAAATGCTGCTATGACCACAGTGCGTATCCCCAACCCAAAGTGATACAAACCCATATTGAATATTTAAAAAAAGAAATACAGCTCGTTGCACCGAAGAGAATCATAGCTTTTAGCGGAATGGTTTTTAAAACACTTACAGGGGAAACAATAAAACTCGGGTCATACTGGACGAATGCTGAAAGAAAGGAGTATCGTGAAATCCTGTCAGGAAAAAGTATTCCCGTGATTCCATGTTATTTTCCTATAGGCCGTGGAAATCCGAAGAAGGCGATGTTCGCTTTACGAACGCTCTAGTATGCAAACGACGTGGCAATTTCAAACGACTACACAGGAAGCATGGGACGCAATGCTGGAGGATTGCCGCGCCGTTGAATATTCCATTGATATTGAGCAGTATATTTTTTTGGATGATGAGGTAGGAAAGAAATTTTTTGATGTTCTCATAGAGAAAGCACGGCAGAATGTTGTTGTGCGAGTTTTATGCGATATGGTGGGTAGCGCCGATTTTTATTTTTCAAAGCGCGTTCAGGAGCTCAAGGATGCCGGAGTACACATCGAGTTCTTTAATCCAGTAAGTCCGTGGCGTATCCACAACTTTACTGCTTGGTTTTTCCGGGATCATCGAAAGGTGATGGTCTTTGATGACCGCGTAGGATATGTTGGCGGTATCGGGTTTAATATCCACATGAAGGACTGGCGGGATACGCAGGTTCGTTTAACAGGCCCGGTAGTGCAGCAGATCAAGGGAAATTTCAATTGGATGTGGCAGATGACCCACCAGCGGAAATTTATTCCGTATCGAATTCCCCATCAGTACGATGATGGATTTTCTATTTTGCCAAGTTCACCGCGGCGGCATCAGCGGTTCATCGGACGCAAGCTCATTGATGCGGGGCGCCCAGGAGTATCTTTATCTGACGACGCCATATTTTGTGCCGCATCGGCGCTTTTTACGCATGCTTCGTTTAGCAGCGCGGCGCGGCGTTGATGTGCGTCTCCTGGTGCCGGGTAAAAACGATGTTCCTATCGTTGACTATGCCGGTAAATATTATTTCGATGCCTTGCTTCGGTCGGGTGTCCGCGTATTCCTCTACGATCCCAACGTGGTTCTGCACGCAAAGACGGGAGCGGTTGACGATTCATGGGGTACCCTCGGAAGCTGTAATCTCGATAACCTCAGTTTCCGGTTCAATTACGAGGCGAATGTTGTGTCTACAAATCAAACATTTGTACAAGAATTAAAATCACAGTTTTTAAGGGATCTCTCTCATTCAAAAGAAATACAATTAGCAGCGTGGCGCTCACGTTCATGGGTGCAGAAACTCAAAGAGTGGTTGATATGGCCAATTCATGCTTTCTTATAGTATAGTGTGCTCACCGTATGCCATCACAACGACTCACGTCCGATCATTTTTATAAATTCTTCCAGTGTCCGCACTGGATTTGGTATGACATCTATGGCGATACCACGCGAAAGCGCGAGATTTCTCCGCTTCTTGAGATTATTTATAAGGGAAAAATGCGGGATGCGTCGGGCATGCTTCAAGAGCACAAAAAATTTGAAGAAATAAAAACAGAACAATATAAAGATCTTGAGGAAGCATTCATTGCTACACTTGAACTTATGAAGCAGGGCAAGAACATTTACCACGGGGTGCTCATGGATAGTGAGTGGGTGGGCATGCCCGACCTCCTTGAAGCCCGCCCGGGCAAATCCCAACTGGGAGATTGGTACTATGTGGCGTACGATGCACAGCAGTCGCTTGATCTGCGCGATGAATATAAGTTCCCGCTCGTATTTTATAGTCTTATCCTCGAGCGACTACAGGGAGTTCGTCCCAAAGAAGCATATGTTATTGATCCGCAGGGAAATGAGCGGGCATTTGAGGTAAACGACTTTGTCGAGCAATTTCACATGACCCGCGAACAGATTGAGAAGGTGCTCAATGGGGAGAAACCAGCACCATTCCTGAAATCCAGCTGCAAACGCACACCATGGTATTCTCTGTGTCTTGAAGGAGCTCAGGAATGCAGCGATGTGTCGCTCATACACCGTCTTTCACAGTCTGATCAGCGGCAACTCTACACCATGGGCATCCGCACCATACAGGACATCGCTGTTGCCGATCTAGATGATCTGCGGGCAAAACTCGAGGATTGGCCGTTTGATAAAATTATCCGTTTTCAGAACCAGGCCAAGGTACTTATTTCACAGCAACCCATGATTTTGCGGAAGTCAGAATTTCCGCAGGTAAAACATGAGGTCTATTTTGATATCGAAAGCGATCCAACACGGGATATTGATTACCTCTTGGGTGTGCTTATCAAAAACACAGAGACAGGGAAAGCCGAGTATACATACTTTATGGCACAGGAAAAAGAAGGGGAACAGAAAATGTGGCAGAATTTTCTGGATTTTCTCGTGACACTGGAGGATTTCGTTATTTATCACTATGCATACTATGAGACACAGGTCTTTCAACGCATGGTGGTGCGCTACGGTGCCCCCCAGCAGCTGATTACCAAGTTTAAGGAGAATACCATTGATCTGCATGCCCGATTCGTAGATGCGGTCATTCTGCCGGTGTATTTTTATACGCTGAAAGATATCGCACATTACATCGGATACCAGTGGTCAGACCCACATGCCGGGGGAGCAGAATCAGTTGTCTGGTTTAATGAGTGGATTACAAAAAAGGATGAGGCAGTTCTCAAGAAACTGCTAACCTATAATGAGGATGATGTGCGTGCGACACTTCTGGTAAAGGAATGGCTCGAGCTGCAGAAGCCGGGAAAGGAAAAAGAAAAACTCGATGAGTCCGAGTAACTTGCATCCCCTATGGGGATGTGTTTTAATCGGGTCTGAGGTTATCTGATAGACCTTGCACACACGAGATCTGCCAGATATCTTTTTTATATGAGAAACAATGGACTCGTCGTTACTGCGATTGTCGTCATAGCGCTTCTCCTGATCGCATTTGTCGCCCCGCAGTATGTAAACAGGGGAATCGATTCTCTCAATAGTAATTTTTCATTGAACTTTCCTCGCATGAAAGTGTTTCCGTTTAGCTTGGGACTTGATTTACTGGGCGGTACGCACCTTGTGTATGAAGCGGATCTTACGTCTGCTGCAGGTTCACCCACAGATGCCATGGCCGGCATCCGTGATGTAATCGAGCGCCGGGTAAATGTATTCGGTGTGGCAGAACCGGTGGTACAGGTGAGCGGTAATAACCGTCTTATTGTTGAACTGGCCGGTATCCAAGATGTAAATCAGGCAATCCAGCTGATTGGTGAAACGCCGTTTCTTGAGTTCAAAGAAGAAACTCCTCAGACACAGGCGATTTTGGAAGCCCACCTTCAGGGTCAGCGTCTTGATGAGGATCCATTTAAATCTACGGGGCTCAATGGCAGGCATTTGCGCCGTGCACAGGTGGTATTTGATCCGAACACCTATCAGCCACAGGTCAGCCTGGAGCTCAATGAAGAGGGAACAAAATTATTTGCGGAGATTACCCAGCGAAATATCGGAAAGCGTGTTGCCATGTACCTGGACGGCATTCCTATTAGTATTCCGGTGGTACAATCAGCAATTACCAACGGCAATGCTGTTGTGACAGGAAATTTCAATGCACGTGATGCGCGCCTTCTTGCGACGCGTTTGAACTCCGGCGCGCTGCCAGTGCCGATTAAGCTGGTGTCGCAGCAGACGATCGGAGCTTCACTGGGAGCTGAGTCGCTATCCAAGAGTTTGCGCGCTGGACTTTTTGGCCTCCTGTTTGTCGCCCTCTTTATGATTGTGTTTTATCGGCTTCCCGGTATTGTTTCGGTTCTTGCTCTTCTTTTTTATGTGCTTGTCGTTTTAGCAATGTATAAGTTGATTCCCGTGACACTGACGCTTGCTGGTATCGCAGGATTTATCCTGACGCTGGGCATGGCGGTAGATGCCAATGTTTTGATCTTCGCTCGCTTAAAAGAAGAACTGGCAACCGGAAAGTCGGTGCAGCAGTCAGTGCAGGAAGGTTTCCGACGGGCATGGCTTTCTATCCGGGATAGCCACGTTACGACTCTTCTGAGCGCATTTGTCCTGTACGCATTTACCACATCAATAGTGAAAGGGTTTGCGCTTACTCTTGGTATCGGAGCAATTGTAAGTTTGCTGACTGCTACTATTGTGACGAGAACAATTTTGCAGGCATTTGTGCGGCCGTCGCTGGAAAAGTACCGCTGGATTTTTGGCTAACATGAAACCAATGTACACAATCATGTTCGTGGCATCGCTCATTGTTTTTGTTGCATCGATTATCGCGCTGGCAATGTACGGCCTCAACTTCGGTGTAGATTTTAAGGGCGGCAGCGTTATTGAACTTTCTTTTGCGCAGCGGCCGGACGCGGAAATTTTCAGGACTCACCTTACAACAATCACGGATCTCAAAGATAAGGAGATCACCGTTCATCCGTCAGGCGACACGGGGTTCATTGTCCGTACCGATGACCTTTCAGAGGAGTCGCATCAGCGGATTCTAAGCTCAGTGCGCGTAACATTTGCGGCCGAAAAACCGGAGGAACAGCGGTTTGATTCGGTTGGTCCTGCAATCGGAAAAGAACTCCAGCGGAAAAGCATCACGGCCATACTGATCGTGTTGGTCGCCATCATCGGATATATCGCTCTTGTTTTTCGAAAGCTGTCACGAACGCTTCCATTATGGGCGATGAATGCTGCAACGGTGGTGGGACTCCTGCATGATATTGTTATCCCGCTGGGTGTCTTTGCTCTTCTCGGGCGGTTTCAGAATGTACAGATTAGCGCCGTGTTTGTTGCTGCCATCCTGACGATTTTGGGGTATACCGTCTCAGACAAGGTTGTCATTTTTGATCGGGTGCGAGAAAACATCCTGCGTGGCTCAAAAGATGATCTGGGGGCACTCGTTCATAAGAGTGTTATGCAAACGCTCGTGCGATCAATCAATAATACTCTCACCGTACTATTATCTTCAGCAGCTATCTACTTTTTTGGAGGAGAGACTATCAAATATTTCGCTCTTGCTATGATTTTGGGCATTGCACTGGGAGCATATTCATCCATTTTCGTGGCAGCTCCCTTACTAGTGTGGTTGTCGAAAAATCGGAAGGCCTAAAATTTGACGTAAACCCGTATTAATGATATTGTAAAACCCGTCATGAACAAGCGTGATCTTAAAAATTTAAAGACTGTTGTGAGTTCGGTGATCAAACCGCTCTCCGAACGAAACCGGGACATTATTGCCCGGCGTTTTGGTCTCCAAAACGGAAAGCGAGAGACGCTTGAGTCTATCGGACAGAGTTATGGCATCACTCGCGAGCGGGTCCGACAGATTGAGGAATCAACATTAGCACAACTTTCCAAGACTACATCAGAAAATCGAGAGGTTGCCCGATATGCAACAAACGTAAAAGAAATTCTTAACAAAGAGGGAGGTATTATGCGCGAGAAAGATCTCTTTACCACCTTCAGCGGGACAGAAAAATATGATACCACCAATGCTTCACTCTCGTTTCTTCTGACGTTGAATCGCGAATTGATGAAGGTTGATGAGAACGATCATTTTTATGCGTATTGGGCGTCTGATCAAAAGAAAGCTGACATGCTGCACTCTGTTGTTGCCACACTGACGACAGCTCTGGAGAAGCATGCGGACGTTATATCGGAAGAAGAGCTTCGATCGTTTGCTGTCCGCAATGGAATTTTTAACGGCAGTGACTTCTCAGACCGGCATGTCACGACTCTGCTTGCTGTTTCAAAAGATATTTCAAAGAATATTTTTGGAGAGGTGGGCTTGGTCAGCTGGCCCGAGGTAAAGCCAAAGGGCGTTCGTGATAAGGCCTACCTTATTATGAAAAAGGAAGGAAAACCAAAGCACTTTGGCGATATCGCGCGGCTCATAAATGCTGCCAGTTTCAACGATCGAAAAGGTGTAAATACCCAAACAGTCCACAATGAACTTATCAAAGATAGCCGATTTGTACTTGTTGGACGTGGTATGTATGCTCTCGCCGAATGGGGATATAAGTCCGGTACGGTAAAGGAGGTACTCGTCGATATTCTGCGAAATGCTTCAAAACCTCTTCCCAAGGCCGATCTCGTAGCCCGCGTCATGAATGCGCGGATGGTGAAAGAAAACACCATTCTTCTCAATCTCCAGGATTCCAGCCATTTTGTTCGTAACGAAGATGGTACCTATACACTCCGAAAAGCGTAGAGTTTTTTCGCGTTTCTCAGTATACTATTTGTAATGTCCACATTTTCGCTTCTCTTTGACGGTATCCGAAACGGGTTCTTTGTTCTTATTTCATATTGGTGGATCTACCTCCCCCTCTTTCTTTTTTTGGGAGTTCTGGCGGTCTGGAAAAATTACATCACCACAAAGTACGTTTTGGGTTTGAAATGGGTTTTACTGGACGTAAAACCACCCCCGGAAGTGTTCCAGAGCCCCAAGATTGCTGAAAATTTTTTTTCGGGCTTGCATGCAGTATATTCAAAACCGGTCAAAGAAAAAAAAGCATTTTTCGAAGGTAAGCTGCAGGATTGGTACACGTTTGAAATTATGAGTCATCAAGGGGATGTGCATTTTTATATTCGCTGCCTTGAGACCAATCGAAATCTGATTGAATCTCAGCTTTTTGCACAGTATCCCGACGCAGAAATTGAACTTGCCGATGATTACACGCAGCAATTACCAAAAATTCTGCCCGACCAGGAGCACGATGTCTTCGGTGCCGAGCTTGTTTTTACAAAACCGAATGTGTATCCCCTGAAAACGTATCCCTTTTTTGAAGAAGAAGGTGCAAAGGATCAGTATCGTCATATTGATCCCTTAGCTCCGCTTGCAGAAGCCATGAGTGCACTGGGGCCGGGAGAATTTATGTGGCTGCAATACGTGGTGCGTCCGACGGGGGATGCCTGGACGAAAGAATCGGAAGCCGAGATAGATAAAATTAAGGGGAAAAAACCAAAGGCAACATCACCCAATGTCCTCTCTTCTTTGTTGGATGTGATATCGAATCTCATTCCCGGTATGCCGGCTGATGAACCAAAAAAGGAAGATGAAAAAGAATTTTCAATACAAAAATTAACATCAGGACAAAAGTTTATCCTTGATCAAGTAGAGGCAAAAATAGCAAAATTAGCATTCAAGGTAACCCCGCGGTTTATGTATATAGCAAAGAAGGATGTTTTTAACCGGGGCAGAACAACGGCAGTGATTGGAATGTTCAAACAGATGTACTCAAATAATTTAAATACGTTCAAGCCAAATCCAAAAACAGCGACATTTACAGCAGACGGGTGGTTCAAGTGGTTATTCCCATCAGATAAGGGGTTCTTGGCGGAACAGGAAGAATTGGAACGAAAAATGGACATGTATAAACACTATCGCGAGCGAGATTTTAAAGAAGTGGTAATCTTAAACACAGAGGAGATGGCTACGCTGTACCACTTGCCCGGTACCAATGTGCAGGCCCCGTTCTTCCCGCGTGTTCAAGCCAAGAAAGGCCAACCGCCGACAGGTTTGCCGATGAAATAACATGGATCAGCACGCAGACAATCCCGTAGTGCTCTTTGGAGAGACCAACTTCCGGAATCAGGATGTTCCTTTTGGTATCAAAATGGACGACCGCCGGCGGCATATGTACATCATAGGAAAGACCGGTATGGGGAAATCGGAACTTCTTAAGAATATCGCCATTCAAGATATTCAGGATGGCAGGGGGCTTGCTTTCATTGATCCGCACGGAGACCCGGTAGAGGACCTGCTGGATTATATTCCGGAACATCGCATACAGGATGTGATCTACATCAACCCTGCCGATATGGATTTTCCCATCGCATTTAATGTTATGGAATCTGTGGATCCTGATAAACGTCACCTCGTGGCCGACGGCATCATGGCGGTCTTTAAAAAACTCTGGGCTGACTTATGGTCTGCTCGAATGGAATACATTTTAAACTATACCATCCTCGCCCTCCTTGAGGTTCCGGAAACGACACTGCTCGGCATTAATCGGATGCTTTCCGAAAAAACCTATCGAAAGGAGATTGTTGACCAAGTACAAGATCCGGAGGTCAAAGCATTTTGGACAAAAGAGTTTGCAAGTTATACCGACCGATACATGTCGGAGGCGGTGCCTGCCATTCAGAATAAAATCGGCCAGTTCGTAGCTAACTCACTTATTCGCAATATCGTCGGCCAGTCGGAATCGTCTTTTGACATGCGAAAGGCAATGGATGAACAAAAAATCCTCCTGATTAACCTATCGAAGGGACGCGTCGGTGAAGATGCATCGCGGTTGCTGGGCGGCCTGCTTATCACGAAGATACAACTGGCGGCTATGTCTCGCGTTGATGTACCAAAACATGAACGTCGTGATTTCGTTCTCATGGTGGACGAGTTTCAGAACTTTGCTACCGCCTCATTTGCAAACATTCTTTCAGAAGCACGCAAATTTAACTTAAGCCTTGTGGTGGCCCACCAGTACATTACGCAGATGGATGAAGAAGTTCGCGATGCGGTATTTGGAAACGTGGGTACCATTGTGGCATTTCGTGTCGGTGCAGAAGATGCCGAGGCCCTTGAAAAAGAATTTGCTCCGGAGTTTGAGATACAGGATATTGTGGATCTCGGGAAACGCCAGATCTACCTTAAATTGATGATTGATGGCGTTGCTTCACATGCCTTCTCGGCTATGACGATGGATACAATTTCGGCTCCCGCTGTCAGCACGCGCCAACAGGTGATTGAAGCATCCCGCGAGGCATACGGACGACCGCGGGAAAAAGTTGAAAAAACGATTGCCGAATGGCGCGCGATGGAATATGGAGGAACTCGGACAGAGAGCAGAGATGAACCTCGTCCACGAATTGATCAGGGATCAAAACGACCGCCTGATCGACGAGACCGAGATCGGCGCAGGGGTTCTTCGGCATCGCAACAACCCTCTCGTGAGGTCTCTCTGCAAGACGCCGTGAAAACGGGGGCGGTCAATTTTAGGGGGCGGAGAATCGAAAAGAAAGAAAAGAAAGAGGAACAGCCAAAACAGGATGTTGATTCTGCTGGTTTGAAGAAATTATTAGACGAGGCACTCGGAAAAAAATAATTATCTCTTTTTGGGAGGGGGTACCTTGGCGCCCCTTTTTCGTGCCTCAGAAAGTCCGATGGCAATAGCCTGCTTTCGGCTTTTTACTTTCTTCCCGCTCCCACTCTTAAGTTTGCCTCGCTTATATTCGTGCATAACCTTGTGGACTTTCTCCTGAGATGTTGGACCGTATTTTCGTGCCATTGAACAAGAATCACATATTATACTGAATACAACATTAAGATAGTGCGTGACAACAACGTAGCGGGTAACGGGAGCAGCTCTTCCGGGGCTTGTCCGACTTCATCATTTCGTGCGCCCACCAGGATTCGAACCTGGGACCTTCTCCTTAAAAGGGAGCAGCTCTACCAACTGAGCTATGGGCGCACGAAATGATTAAATGTTCAAGCCCGTTGGAGGTAAAGACATTTGCCTCCAACCCATCATCGCTATGGGCGCAAATTACCATCCAATAGTATCAAGAATACCGCGGATTTTCAACATTTTCTCTTTTGGGAATATATGGTACGATGGCCATGACTTATGAAGGAAATATCTATTCTGGAAACGAAGGATTTGGTTGGCCAAGAAATTGACCTGTATGGCTGGGTGGCAAACCGACGGGATCATGGGAAGATAATATTTATTGACCTTCGGGACCGCACTGGAGTAATTCAAGTTGTTTTCACCCCCTCTCAAAAAGATTATGAACAAGCCACACAACTTCGGTCCGAATGGGTAGTACGAATTCACGGCAGCGTGAAAGCCCGTCCGGAAAAAATGGTGAACCCGGAGATTCCAACAGGAAGCGTTGAATTTGAACCTTCTGATTTAGAGATTCTCAATGAAGCACTAACACCCCCATTCCCTTTAGATACCGATGGATATGAAGTTGGGGAAGAGGCGCGGATGCAATATCGGTATGTTGATTTGCGCCGTGCTCGTTTGGCTCGCAATCTTGGGATGCGCCATAGCATACAGCAGTTCATCCGAAACTGGCTTTCAGAAAAAAAGTTTGTTGAGGTGGAAACACCCGTCCTCACAAAGTCTACGCCCGAAGGCGCGCGTGATTATGTTGTTCCATCTCGTTTATATCCGGGAAAATTTTATGCATTACCTCAGTCGCCCCAGCAATACAAACAGCTTTTGATGGCATCGGGAGTGGAGCGATATTTTCAATTTGCTCGTTGCTTCCGTGATGAAGATACTCGGGGTGACCGCCAACCAGAATTTACACAATTAGATTTGGAACTGAGCTTTGTAGAACGTGATGATGTGATTTCACTCAATGAAGAGTTGCTGATTGCGCTGGTACAAGAATTGTATCCAGAAAAAAAGATTCAGGAAATTCCATTTCCTCGCCTTTCCTACAAAGAAGCAATGGAAAAGTATAAGACTGATCGTCCGGATCTGCGTACCGATGTGAATGATCCCAATCTCTTGGCTTTCTGCTGGATAGTTGATTTTCCTTTTTTTTCCGCCGAGGGCGGATCCGCCTCTGGCGGGGAAGATAATGCGAAATGGACGTTCACACATAATCCTTTTTCAGCAGCGAAACCAGAGTTTGAAGATGATCTTCTAAATCAAAACAATATCCAAAATATTTTAACGACACAGTATGATGTGGTTCTTAATGGATCGGAAATTGGGGGTGGAAGCATTCGAAATCACAAAGCAGAAGCACTTGAAGCGGTTTTCAAGATTATGGGTTTCGATGAAAAAAGAATCAATGATAATTTCGGACACATGCTTACCGCGTTTAAGCACGGCACCCCGCCCCATGGAGGCATTGCATGGGGATTCGATCGTTTGGTGGCACTCCTTCATGGAGAACCGAACATCCGTGAGGTAATCGCGTTTCCTAAAACAGGTGACGCACGCGACCTACTGATGGATAGTCCCTCAGAGTTGCAGCAAAAGCAGCTTCGGGAGCTTCGTTTAGAAATAAAAAAATGAAAGAGTTAGCGATGCAAAAGAAGATATATATCGTTGGCATTCTTATTTTGACCGTGGTGGGGGTCAATTTTTTGTATCTCTCTTGGGCGAATCAGGAAGTTCCCGTTCAGCAAGAGCTTATTGCCGGTGCTACGCCGATTCGGGATGAAAAGAGTGCCTATGTATTTCCGCTTTCCGAAGCATCGTACATTCCATTTTTGGATGCGACCATTCCGCGGCCGAATTTAACGGCGAAAGCAGCAATTGTATATGACATGCAGACATCGCGGTATCTCTATGAACAGGATGTACAAAAACAACTTCCTATTGCATCGCTTACCAAAATAATGAGCGCAGTTATTGTACTGGAGAAAATGAATCCCGACGAAATTGCTACCATTCCCAAGCAGGCGGTTCGGGTAGATGAGCTTGAACAGGATCTCTTTATCGGTGAGCGAATCCGAGTAGATAATCTCATGACCATGATGCTGATTGAGTCTTCAAACGATGCAGCGTATGCATTAGCCGCGCATGCGCAAGCGAAAGGTTTTGATATGATCTCAGCTATGAACCTCAAAGCCCGCGACCTTGGAATGAGAAATACGCGGTTTCTGGATGCAGCAGGACTTAATGATAATGGGCATTCTACGGCTGAGGATTTGGCAAAACTCGTATACTATGCGCTCCGCTATAAAGAAATTTGGACGCTTCTACAGGAGAAGGAAATGACGGTGACATCTGAAGATGGAAAAATTACCCATACTGTACTAAATACAAATCAATTACTCGGAACAATTCCCAATATCAGTGGTGGCAAAACAGGATACACCGATACTGCGCTGGGCTGCATGATCCTCATTGTTGATATTCCCGGGCATAAGGATAAGATCATCAGTGTCATTCTTGGCTCACAAGACCGTTTCGGAGACACACGCAGTTTAGTCGAATGGATTACGGAGGCGTATCGCTGGGAATGAACATATGGATCCCGTAAGAAAGTTGCCCCTGCCTGCCGGCAGGCAGGCTGACGGGTTAAACGTATGAAATATAAAGCAAATAACAATAATCGTTCTGCGCACAAACCGGTTAGTGCTGGATTGCGGAGCA
>Ga0210377_10001879_pt1 | contig 18744 bp, 13 predicted proteins | sample PLM4_65_b1redo_FD_155480 | JGI IMG/M metagenome (GOLD analysis project Ga0210377, IMG submission 155480) | Groundwater sediment microbial communities from an aquifer in East River, Colorado, USA - PLM4_65_b1 redo | ecosystem: Environmental > Terrestrial > Soil > Riparian zone | place: USA: East...
GCCGAATCGAAGACGTGATGCACCTCCCCTTCGCGCACCTGAACCTCCGCTTCAACCCCTTCGGCGAGGCCGGCCTCGACGAGCGTGCGCCCCTGGCCGTGGTGGAGCTGCCGCCCCTGGGCCAAGGCGAGGTCGTGCAGTTCGTCGGGGACTGCGGGCGCGGCAAGACCACCCACCTCCTCGCGCTGCGCGCCCGCCATCCCGGGGCCGTGTACGAGCGCCTGGACGAGGGCCAGGACCGCTGCCGGGGTCCGATCCCCTCGACCCGCCTCTTCCTCCTCGACGAGGCGCAGCGCCTGCGGCCTTCGCTGCTGCTGCGGCTCCTCGGGCGAGAGGGGCCGCTCGCCCTCGGCACCCACGCCGACCTGTCGGCCGCCGCCGGGAGGCCGCTCTTGACCGTCCAGCTCTCCGGCCTGGACGTCCCGCGGCTGCGCGCCATCGTGGAGCGACGCATCGCCTGGGCCCGTCGCCGGACCGGGCTCGTGCCCGTGGTGCCCGATTCCACGCTGCAGGCCCTCATCGGTCGCCACGGCGACGACCTGCGCGCCATCGAGGGGACGCTCTACGACGCTTTCCAGGGAATGAAGGAGCCCGGCCATGTCGAAGTGTGACGTCGAGATCCGTCTGGACGAGCACGACCGGACCTACGCCCCGGGGGAGAGGATCCGCGGCCACGTCGCGGTGACCACCGACCAGGCCGTCCGCTGCAAGGGGCTCACGGTCACGCTGCAGTGGCGCACCCACGGGCGGGGGAACCGTGACGCCGGGCCCGAGTCCAAGGTCCAGCTGTTCCAGGGGGAGTGGGGGGGCGGCGAGCAGCACGCCTATGGCTTCGAGTTCATCGCCCCCTCGGGCCCGGCGACCTACCACGGCACGTTCGTCAACGTCGACCACTACCTCACGGCGCGGGTGGACCTTCCGTGGGCCCTCGATCCCAAGGCCGAGACGGAGATCCTGCTGGTACCCCCGGCGGGCGCCCGCGAGTACGACTTCGGCCCCTCCTACAAGCCTCCCGCGACGGAGCTGAAGCGCGAGGGCTCGGCGCTGGCCGTCGGGTCGCTGCTGACCGCCGGCTGCTTCGGCGTGCCCGGCCTGGCGATCATCGCCGGGGGCATCGGCTTCGCCGTCTCCTACCTGCGGGGAAGCTCGCAGGAGGGGATCTTCCCGGCGATCTTCATGCTGCTCTTCGGCGGCGTGTTCGCCGTCGTGGGCTTCGGCCTCGCCTTCGTGCTCCAGAAGCGGAACGTGGCCCGCCGCAAGCTCGGGGACCCGCTCGTCAACGTCACCCCCACCACGGCGCGCCCCGGAGACCGCGTCAGCGTACAGATCACGCTCCAGCCGCGCTCCAGCCTGACGCTGGCCGGCGCGGTGGCGGTCCTCAAGGGACGCGAGCGGGCGGTGAGCGGGAGCGGCACCAACCGCACCACCCACACCCACGATCTCCACGGGCAGGAGGTGGGCCTCGGCGCCCCGCCCCAGCTCGAGGCCGGCCAGATGGCTTCCTTCAATGCGAGCTTGCAGGTCCCCGCCGACGCGGCGCCCACGTTCGCCGCCGGCGACAACGACGTGAAGTGGATGGTGGAGCTCCGGATCGGCATCGCGGGCTGGCCCGACTGGGAGCGGGAGTACCCGATCGACGTGCGCCCGTGAGCCGTGCCGGCGGCCGAATCAGCGCCGCCAGGGACGCAGGCCCGGGTACGGCGTCCGGCAGCGGTAGACGATCCAGAAGCAGAGGACGAGGGCGAGCGCGCTCGCGGCGTAGACCCACGGGTCCAGGCGATCCAGGGGCAAGTCATGCTCCGCCGCCCACAGGGCCAGCGCGTTGTTCCCGGCATGGAGCAGCATGCCGGGCAGGATCGAGCCCGTCAGCAGCGCCAGGATCGTGAGCAGGACGCCCAGGAACGCCGTGGGGACCAGGCGGAAGTACGCGAAGTGGAAGAAGCCGAAGACGCCGCCCACGAACAGGGCGAGGGCGGCGGGGCGCAGCCTGCGCCGCAGCCCGTAGAGGAGCGCTCCACGGAAGGCCATCTCCTCGCACACGGCCGGCAGCACGGCGACCAGCAGGAACATCTGCCAGGGCGGGACGCCCCGTGGCCGCAGGGCCTCCGCGAGCTCCTTCAGCATCCCGGACGAGACCGGCAGGAAAAGGTTCGCCAGCCGGAACACCCCCTGGGCCACGACGATTCCCGGAGCGATCGCCAGCAGCGCCGCCAGGAGCACCGGCGGAGGCACGGCCCGGAGCGCGAGGAACTCCCTGAGCGGCAGCCGGTAGCGCCTGGCCATGGCCAGCGTCATGCCCAGGAACACGACGAGCTCGTTGAACAGCAGCTGGCCGCGCAACGTCGTGAGCAGCCCCGAGGCGAGGAAGAGCAGCGCCCACATCGCAGCGAACCACGCCGTGACCCTCGACTCGAAGGCCGCGGGACCGTCCGTGGGCGGCGGCGCGGTCGAGCCGCCGAGCAGGCTCTCCTCCTCCGAGAGCGCGGCCGTCGAGAGACGGGTGGCTCCGGCGGCGGCGGCCGACGTCACCAGGGCGACGAGGGCGATCATCGCCCAGTCGAAGCGTCCGGCCATCACCTCCCGCACGGCCACGCTCACGTTCGCCACCGGCACCAGCGCCACCGCCGAGCGTAGCGGGACGCCCGGCAGGAACGAGGCCAGGGCCGGCACCAGGCCTCCCAGGAAGACCGGGAGCAGGAAGAGCTGCGCCGCGCGGTACGACCGCACCCGGCCCGAGACGAGGAGCAGGCCGGCCGCCACGAGGGCCGCCAGGGGCAGGAAGAGCAGCAGCAGGGCCGGGACCGTGGCGGCGGAGACGGGGATCGCGAAGCCCGGCGGAAGCCGGATGAGGCCCAGCGACAGCCAGGCCAGGAGGCTGCCGACCTGCAGCAGCATGGTCACGAGAGCCACCGCGAGGATCGCCAGGTGCTTGGCGGCCACGATCTCCGAGCGCCGCGCCGCGGTGGTCAGCAGGGTCTCCAGCGTGCCGCGCTCCTTCTCTCCCGCCACGACGTCCATCGCGGTCCCGGCCGCCCCCGTGAGCATCAGGAACAGCACCAGGGCCGTCAGGAGCCGGCCGGCCGCGGCGCCGCCCCGGTCCGCCGGCGTGGCCACGTCGCGGCTCTCCACCGGGAACGCCTCACGGGCCTCCACGAAGAGGCCGCGCTGCCGCAGGCTGGCCTCGGCCCGGGCGAGCCAGGCTTCCTGCAGGGCCGCCTTCGCCCTGGCCGCGCCGTCGCGTGAGACGTCCCGGTCGGCCGGGAAATGGATCCGCACCCGCCGGGCGTGGGGGCCGGTGTCGGTGGCGGGACCGGCGGCCTCGAGGAAGAGCTCGATCTCGCCCCGCCTCAGGCTGGCCTCGGGATCGCTCGCCGGCACCTCCATCAGCCGTGCCTCGGGGCCGTCGGCGGTTCCGGCGTCCCGCTCCGGGGGGACGGCCTGCAGGGTCCGGCTGAGCTCGTCGGCCCAGGGGCCCGTGACCGCGTAACGGTAGAGGGTCACGGCCCGGGCCCGGTCCACGCGCTCGGTCGAGAGGCGCACCGCGAGCAGGGTCGCCGGCATCACCACCAGGGGCAGCAGCACGGCGGCCGCCACGGCCCGCCGGTCCCGCACGGCGAGGCGCAGCTCGTGGGCGAGGAGGGCGCGGACCGTCTCCCGCCTCAACCCACGCCCCGCACGTGGTGCACGAAGATGTCCTCGAGGTAGTGGGCCCCCGTGGCGCGGCGCAGGCCCTCGAGGGTGTCGCAGGCGAGGATCAGGCCGCGGTGGAGGATCGCGATGCGGTCGCAGAGCTTCTCGGCCTCGCTCATGATGTGGGTCGAGTAGATGACCGTCTTCCCCTCGGCGCGCAGCTCCTGCACGATCTCCACCATCTCGAGGGCGTTCAGGACGTCGAGGCCCACGGTGGGCTCGTCGAAGACCAGGAGCGGAGGGTCGTGGGCCAGCGTCCTCGCGACGGAGACCTTCTGCTTCATGCCGCTCGAGAGGCGCTCGACCCGCACATCCTGGTAGGAGCCGATGCCGAAGCGCTCGACCAGGGCGTCGACCCGGGCCTTGACTCCCTTCGGGGGATAGCCGCCGATCCGCGCGAAGAGCTCGATCGTCTCGCGCGGCGTGAGCCTGGGGTAGAGCGCCGTGGAGGCCGAGTGGAAGCCCAGGTTGCGCCGCACCTCGGTGGGCTCCGCCACCGCGTCGTGGCCCAGGACCCTCACGCTGCCTGCCGTCGGGCGCAGCACCGTGGCCAGCATGCGCAGCGTGGTGGTCTTGCCGGCCCCGTTGGCGCCCAGCAGGCCGAAGACCTCGCCGGCGCGGCACTCGAAGTCGATGCCGCGCACGGCCTCGACGAGTCCCCGGGCCTCGTCCTCGAAGGTCTTCGTGAGCCCGACGACCTCGACCGGGCTGATCACGGCCGGTCCTTGGAGGGGCGGAACAGGCGCTGCCGCAGGAAGGCCCCGAACCGCCCCTGGTACGCTCCCGAGACCAGCTCCTCGCGGCGGAGGATGCGCGCCGCGAGCCCCAGGGCCGCCGCGACGCAGGCGCACTCCACGGCCAGCGTGATCGCGATCTGTGGCCATCGGTACGTGTCCCCCACGGCGTCCCGCAGCATCAGGACCACGTTGCCGACGGGCACGCAGGCCAGCGCGGACGTGAACTCGATGGACGGGATGTTGAACATCTGCGCCGGGATGAAGATCGCCATCAGGAACGGCGTGGCGAGTGCCTGGCCCTCCTTGAAGGTCCGCGCGAACGCCGCTGGGATCATCATCCCCGCCGAGACGAACAGGGCCAGCAGGACGATGCCCGCGACGATCACCGGCACGGCCGCCGGGGATAGGGCGAACGAGAAGTCCGCGGCGCGGCCGCGGAGGAGCGGCGCGAGCACGGAGCCCATCGACAGCACCACGGCTCCGAGGTTCAGGAGGCCCGCGGCGCCGGAGAACGTGGCGACGTAGAGGTACTTCGCGAGCACCAGGTTGATCCGGTCCGTGGGCAGCGTGGCCAGGGTCTCCCAGGTGGACCGCTCGCGCTCCCCGGCCGTGGCGTCGACGGCCGGGTACAGGGTGCCGAGGGCGACCATCATGACCACCATCAGGGGAACCCAGAGCCTGAGGAAGAAGCGCCCCATCTCCCGCGGGCTCGACGCGTTGACGGTCTCCACCTCGTAGGGACGCAGGGTCCCGCGGTCGAGGCCCAGGCTCAGGAGCCGCGACTCGATCTGCCGGACCCGATAGCGGCCGAGGATCTCGGCGAGGCGGTCCCGGGCGACGGCGCTCCGGTCCTTCGACCCGTCGAAGACGATGCGGGCCCGGAAGCTGCCCGGCAGCTTCCGGCCCCCGATGGGCTCCGGCGGGAACTCCAGCAGGGCGTCGAGGGCCCCCGTGGAGAGGGCGTCTTCCGGCAGCGCGGGCTCCACGAGCGTGATGCGGGGGTCGCCCCCCACCAGGCTTCGGAGTGACGTGTGATCCGCGGGCGGGTCCCTCAGCACGACCCGCGAGGCCAGGTCGTCGGTCTGGCCCCTCACGAAGGCCATGCCGCTGAAGACCGCCCAGAGGGTGAGGGGAAACAGGACGACGGGGATCAGGACGCTGTTGACGACGATGTGGCGCTCACGGAGGGCGGAGCGGAGCTCGTGGAGGTAGAGGAGCCGGACGTGGTCGAGCCGGAGCCTCAGGCCGACGCCTCTCCCGGGTCCATCCGGAGATGCTACCCCAGGCCCTCCCGATCCGCGACCGCCGCGGCCGGTGGCGGCGCGCTCCTGGCGAGGGAGGCCGCCAGGATCAGGAACAGCGCCGCGTCGACGTAGTAGATCCCCCGCAGCTCGAAGCGGGCGAGAAGCCCCGCCACCGAGGGGGAGATCGCTCCGCCGAAGAGGGCGGCTCCGGAGAAGAACCCGAAGGAGGTGGCCCGCTGTCCTTCCGGCACGACGAGCCCGCCGATCGTGTAGCAGAGCGTCAGGCACCCGCCGGAGGCGAGCCCCAGCAGCACCGCCAGGCACACGAAGCCGGCGAAGGACTGGACGAGGGCCATCGGGAGGACCGTGGCGGCTCCCCCCACCAGCGCCCCGGCCAGGAGCCCTCGCGGCGAGCGCGTCCGGCTGGCCCGCCCGAGGGCCGCCGCCGAGAGCGCCGCCGCTACGGAGTACAGCGCGATCAGGATGCCGGTCGCGGACGCCACGCGGCCCGTGGGCACCCCCAGGCTCATCAGATGAAGCGGCAGGATCGGCGTGAAGGAGCGTCCGATGAAGTTCACGAGGAACAGGACGACCAGGAGCGAGCCCACCTGGGGCAGCCGCAGCACGCCGGCGAGGCTGCCCGTGGGGGCGTGCCCGGCCGTGGCCCCGCCCGTCTCCCGGTACGAGACCGCCACGAGCACGAGGGCGACCCCGCACATCACGGCGGCCAGCACGAAGGTGCGGGGGATGCCCACGACGTCGGCCAGGACGCCGCCCGCGAGCGGGCCCACGGCGGCCGAGAGGATCTGCGCGGCTTGGACCAGGCCCACGGCGCGGCCCATCTCCTCCCGGGGCGCCAGCGCGGTCGCCATCGACAAGCCGAGGGGCCCGATGCCCCCGAAGAGCCCGATGCCGATCCGCAGCGCGAGGAGCTGGCCGACGTTCGTGACGGCCGCCGAGAGGCACAGCAGCACGACGTAGGCCGCCAGGGCCCGGATCACCATCCGCTTCTGGCCGAAGCGGTCGCCGAGGCGGCCCCAGAAGGGCGCGAGCAGCCCCGCGAGGAGCGGCGAGATCCCGATCAGCACCCCCGCCCACAGCGCCGCGTCGTCCGGGCTCTCCACGCCCAGCTCGCGGACGTACAGCGGCAGGAAGGGCAGCACGAACGCGAAGCCGGTGAACACCACGAAGACGGTGGCCACCATCACGTACTGGTTCCGGCGCCAGGTCTCCAGGCGGGGCGTCATGAGAGGAGGCGAACCTCCGCCAGCACCAGGTTCGCCCGGACCTCGAGACGAAGCCGGCAGCGGCCCGACGAGCCCAACCCCGCCGCCACCTCGGCGGCCCGCCCCACCAGCCGCAGCGAGTCTCCTTCCAGCACGACGTCCCTCCACCGCACCCCGCGGCTCCATCCCGTCCCGATGGCCTTGCTCGCGGCCTCCTTGGCGGCGATGGCGAGGGCCACCGCCCGGACGCGTTCCCCTCGAGGGGCGGGCAGAAGCGCCGCCTCGGGGGGATCCATGAGCTTCGCCACCAGGCGGTCCCCCCACCGCGCGAGGGAGCCCTGGACCCGGTCCAGCTCCACGAGGTCCACGCCGAGACCCACGACCCGACCCCCTCCCGCGAGACCCAGCTTCCCCCCCTTGGCCCTTGACCGTTCTGGGTTTAGAATGCGAGCCCAAGCAGGGGTTCCTCGCCCCGGCCTTTGAAAGAGCTCGCGTGCAGCGAATAGGAAAATACCAGATCCAGAAGGTTCTGGGCCGCGGAGGGATGGGCACCGTCTACGAGGCCATCGATCCGCTCATCAACCGCAAGGTGGCCCTCAAGACCATGATCCAGGGTCTGGCCGAGAACCCCGACCTGCGCGGGCGCTTCCTCCGCGAGGCCCAGGCGGCCGGCGGCCTGCGCCACCGCAACATCGTCACGGTCTACGACCTGGGCGAGGACAAGGGGCAGCCCTACATCGCGATGGAGTTCATCGAGGGGATCGACCTCGAGAAGCTGATCCAGAACCGCGAGGCGATGCCCATCGAGACCAAGATCGACATCATCCGGCAGGTCTGCGACGGGCTCGGCTACGCGCACCGCAGCGGCATCGTGCATCGCGACGTGAAGCCCGCGAACATCCGCGTCACGCCGGAGGGCGACGTCAAGATCATGGACTTCGGGATCGCCCACCTGCAGTCCTCGACCATGACCAAGAGCGGCCTCGTGCTCGGCACGGTCCACTACATGGCCCCCGAGCAGATCCAGGGGCAGAAGGTGGACCACCGGGCCGACATCTTCTCGGTGGGCGCCATCGCCTACGAGCTGATCTCCTACAAGAAGCCCTACGACGGCGACAGCCTCACGGCCGTCATGTTCAAGATCATCCACGACCGACCCGATCCCGGCGCGCTGCCCCGGACGGCCTTCTCCCCCGGCCTCGAGACCATCGTGATGAAGGCCCTGGCCCGCGAGGTCCTCGAGCGCTACCAGAGCCTGGACGACATGCACGACGACCTGGAGAGGATTCTCAAGGACGTGCCGCGGCCGGTGGAGAAGCCGCATCCCACCCAGGCCCTGCTGCAGTCGGCGAGGGACGAGCGCTCCGCAGGGCGGATCGACCAGGCGCTCCGGCTGGCCCGCGAGGCGGCCCGGGCCGACCCCGCCCGCGCGGACACCGCCGCCCTCGTCGCCGAGCTGGAGAAGGAAGAGCGCCTGGGCCAGGCCGCGCGCCACATCGAGGAGGCGCGGCGCCGCCTGTCCAAGGGGGACCCCACCGGCGCGATCCAGTCGGTGACCCAGGCCCTGAGCCTGGCCCCCGGCGATCCCTCGATCCAGGCCATCGCGCGCCAGGCGGAGACCGAGGCCCTCCGCAAGCGCGTCGAGCGGGAGATGGGGGAGATCCGCGCGGCCGTGGACAGGGCGCGCGCCGAAGGACATCTGCAGAAGGCCCACGGCCTGTGCCAGAAGCTCCTGGAGCTGAATCCCGAGGACGGGGACGTCTCGCGCCTGGCCGCCGAGATCCAGGCCAGCATCCAGGACAAGGAGGTCGAGCAGCTCTGCGGCCTGGCCCTCTCCTACGCCGCCGACGCCGACGCGGAGCTGGCCCAGAAGATCGCCGGGAAGATCGAGCGCCTGGCCCCGAAGAGCCAGCGCTACCTCCAGCTGCGCTCCTATCTCGACGAAGAGGTGAAGCGCCGGAGGGCCCAGGCCCTGATCGCCACCGCGGCCGAACATCTCTCCCTCGGGAACCTCGAAGAGGCCCGTGCGGCCGCCGAAGAGGCCCTTGCGGTCCAGCCCGGCCACACGGCCGCCCGGGAGATCCGCGACCAGGCCGCCAAGGTCCTGGCCATGCGTGACAAGGCCGCGACCCCGGCGGCGCGGATGGGGGGACCGGCCGTGGCGTCGGCCACGCCGCCCCCGGGGAGCATCCCCGCCCCCGCGCCCTCGGCTCCCGACCCCGCCAAAGCCACCGACGAGTCGACCGTGAAGTTCCGCGCCACCCCGGAGCCCGCGCCGCCGCCCTCGCCCCGTGCGGCGCCCGCGTCCTCCGCCGTCCATTCAGCGGAGGCGCTGACGCCGCTCCCGGAGGGCGCGCCGTCCAACCCCGAGGCCGCGGCCCTGGTGGACTCCGCCCGGCGGCTCCTGCGCGAGCGGGCGCCGCAGAAGGCCCTGGAGCCCCTCGAGCGCGCCTCGAGCCTGGAGCCCGGCCACGGGGGCATCCAGCGGCTGCTCGCCCAGACCCGGGCGGACGCCCGCAGGGCCGAGGTGGAATCCCTCACCACCGCCGCCCTCAACCACTTCGTCCAGAACAACTACGCCAAGGCCAAGAAGGCCGTCGAGAAGGCCCTCGCCCTCGACCCCGCCAACAAGAGGGCCAAGGAGCTCGCGAAGATCCTGGGCTCGCTGAGCTGACCGGTCGCTCCCAAAATCCTCGCCCCCGGCGCTATACTGAGGGGGGCCGTTTTCGGCCCTCTGGAGGCTTTCATGCGGCTCGTCATCCCAATTCCAGTCCTCGTCGCGGCCGTGGCTCTCGGCGCGGCCCCGCGGACCTCTTCCGCCCAGAGCCTGGGGGAGATCGCCGCGAAGGAGAAGGAGCGGCGCACGGGGAAGACCGGCAAGGTCATCACCGAAGCGGACCTGCAGAAGGCCGGCCAGGGGGGTCCGGTCCTGGAGTCGGAGACGTCCACCGACGCCGACGCGTCCGCGCCGGCGGAGGGGGCCGCGCCCGCCGAGGGCGCGGAACCCGCCGCCAAGCCCGCCCCGCAGGGGAAGAGCGACGACGAGAAGAAGTCCGAAAAGCAGGCCGCCCTGCAGAAGGAAGTCGACGCGGAGCGGGCCCACATCGAGGGGATCAAGGCCGACATCGCGAAGCGCGAGGTCGAGCTCAACGACCTCTCGAACTACACCTTCGGCGGCCGCCGTGCCGATCTCGTGAAGTTCGTCGAGGATGCCAAGCAGGCCATCGGGGTGCACGAGGCGCAGGTCGCGAAGCTCATCGAGCAGGGCCGCCGTGAAGGGATGACGGTCCGATGAGGGCCAGGAGGAGCGTGATGAGGGGTTGGCTTCAGGCCGCGGCCCTGGCGGCTGCGGCGTCGTTGGTGGTCCCTGCGGGCGTCTCCGGCCAGAGCCTCGGCGACGCGGCGGCTCGCGAGAAGGAGCGGCGCAAGGGAAAGGCGAAGACCTACAGCGAGGAGGACCTGCGGCGGGCGGGTGGGTCGGCCTCGAGCTTCGAGACGACCCCGCCCGACGAGTCCGCCGCCACGGAAGGCGCCACGACCCCCGAGGGCGCGGCCGCCGAGGGCGCGGCCGCCGAGGGATCCACGAAGCCGGAGACCGGCGCGCCAAAGGAGAAGGGCGAGGACGAGCAGCGTGCGGCGCAGGAGAAGGAGTGGCGGGAGCGGCTCAAGAAGTCGGAGGACGACGTCAACTACGTGATCGCCGACATCGAGAAGCTCCAGAAGAGCCTGAGCGACCTGACGGGGAACTACTACAGCGCCAGCCGCACCAACATGCTGAACCGAATGGACGAGCTGAAGAAGAAGCTCGCGACCGCCCAGGAGACCCTGGCGAACGTCCAGGAGGAAGGCCGCCGGAACCGGTTCCGGTCCTAGCCGCCGATCCGGGCCAGGAGCCCGCCGTCGTCGTTGACCTCGACGCCCCGCGCCCGGCTCGGGGTCTCCACTGTGAAGCGCCCGCCCTCCGGGGGCAGCTCCACCCGCCTCGTGGTCCTGCCCCCTTCGTGGCGCACCGAGATCAGCAGGGGGACGGGCCCGGGCAGTCCTTCGGCCTTCACGTCCACCAGGGTCTGGCGTCCCGGCTCCGGCTCCGGCCGGTGGGAGACCTGCAGCCGGGGAAGCGTGGTCCCGTACACCCACTCCCGAAAGTACGCTCCCAGGTCCCGTCCCGAGGCCGCCTCCAGCGCGGCCCGGAGGTCGGCGGTGCCCGCCTTCTTGAACTGGTGGGTCTGCTGAAGGCTCCGGAGGCCGCCGCGGAAAGCGTCCTCCCCCACCAGGCCTCGGAGCATGTGGAGCACGTAAGCGCCCTTGTCGTAGACGACGGCCCGGAAGGCCTGGGGGTCCTCGCTGACCCACCCCAGGCGGTTCCCCAGGCTGATGGGGCCCGCGTCGTTGTCGCGCAACGCCCAGCGCGCGAAGCGATCGAGGATGCCCCGGAAGGGCTTCTCTCCCCGGCTGTTCCGCACCCACAAGGCCGCGGCGTACTGCGCGAAGGCCTCGGAGATCCAGCGGTCGTGGTAGTTCTTCCCGGCCACGCCGTGACCCCACCACTGATGGGCCAGCTCGTGCGCGAGGAAGAAGCCGGGCACGTCGCTGAAGTTGCCGGGATCCTCGGCGAGGCGCATGCGCATCAGCGGCGGGCGCCGCGACACGACCACCATGCCGGGAGGGCTGTGGCCGCCGGGCGTCAGGCCCTCGATCAAGACCAGGCTCAGGCTGGGATAGGGACAGGGACCGAACTCGGCCGCGAAGAAGGACAGGATCTCGCGGGCCCGGTCCAGGGTCTCGCGCACCTCGGCCCGTGTCCGCGACACGCCGAAGCCCCGCAGCACCGGCTGCGCCTCGGCCCGTTCCTCCATCGGGGAGAGCCGGCCCACGGCCACGCTGATGTACCGGCCGGGAAGCCTCTGCGCGTACCGGATCAGCGACCGCTGTCCCTCGATGCGCGCCGAGACCCTCTCGCCGCCCGTCACGACCGTGTGCCCCAGAGGGACGTCGAACAGCAGGTCGGCGGTGGCGTGGTCGTCGGCTCCCGCCTGCGGGTACCAGGCCCAGCGGTTGGTGTACACGAGCACCTGCTCGACGTTGATCTCGTCGGGGGAGAGGCCCCCCGCGATGTTGGGCCCGAAGCTCCCGGGCGGCGGCGGCGCCTGGAGCGCCTCCCGCTCCACGGGGCCGGGATGAAGGGTGCCCGAGTATCGGACGTCCAGGTCGATCTCAGCGATGGCGCTCGACCACGGCCCGAGGGAGACCATCAGGCTGTCCTGGTCCCTCACGCGAAAGAAGAGGTGCTGTCCCGCCGCCGTCGAGGTGATCGACTCGACGCGGAAGGCGTCGTCGAGGCGGAGCCGGATCCACGGCGAGGGGGACAAGAGCCGCATCCTGAGCGTGTCGCGGCCCTCGATCCGGTTCCGTTCGGGCTCGAGGCGCAGCTGCAGGTCGTGGTGCAGCACGTCCACCGCGCGGCCGTCGTCCTCGTCGTAGTCGATGCCGCCGCCTCCCGCCGGATACTGGCAGATCTGCAGCCGGCGGGAGCGATCGAACAGGCTGATCCCCTCGGGGTCGCCGGCGTTGACCGCGAAGCTCAGCGTCCCGCGTCGCGCGGTCCTGAACGTCACGAGTGAGTCTCCCAGGCCGGGCAGCAGCCACCACGGCGAGCCGGGCAGGCTGACGTCGAGGACGAAGGCGCGCCCCATCTGGTCCCGGAAGGTGGCCTCGGCCGCCCGCAGCCGCTCGGAGGCCCGGGGATCCGCATCGAGACGCATCGGGAGCAGGACCCCGTGAAGGTCCGCCGGATGGATCCGCACGAACGCCGTCTCCACGCGCTCGGTCAGCTCCGGACGTCCCGCGAACCGGCGGAGCTGCTCGCGCTCGGTGGCCGGCGCCGGCCGGAAGCGGACGGTGCCCTCGCCGACGAACACGAAGACTGTCGGCCCCACCATCGCGGGGGGGCCGAAAAGCGTCCCGCGCTGCATCTGCAGCTCGAAGTCCTCGAAGCGGAAGCTGAGGCCGTCCGCCCGGTACCCCGCGGGGTCCAGGGAGAGGTGGACGAGGCCCTCGATCTGCCCCCGGGGCTCGCGCTTCGCGAAGGCCCATTCCTCCCCCCGCCGTCGCATGACGAAGGCCCATTGATCGAGCCGGGCCCGGGGCTCCGTCGAGGAGAAGGTCTGGACGCCGATGTGCAGCGGGTCCCGGCCTTCGGGAAAGGCCGAGGGCCGCTGGACGTCGATCACCGACCGCTCGGCGCCGAACTGGGCCTGCGCGAACTCCTGCTCCTCCTGGCGCGTCCTCGGGTCCTCGAAGGCCCACAGGGCGAGATAGGCCTCGACGTCGCGGGCTTTCCAGGCGGCTTCCAGGCCGTCCAGCAGCTTGAACGGGCTCGCCGGGGCGGGGGCCGGCTGGGTGGCGGCCGTGCCGTGCGCCAGGGTCAGGCAGAGGGCCAGCAGCGTCGCGCCGGCACGGCGCCGGCTCACGCGCTCGCCGTCTGCGGCCGCGGTCTTTCCCCCTTGAAGGTCCGGGGCAGGCGGACGGAGAAGACGCTTCCCTGGCCCGGATGGCTCCGGACGTGCACGCTCCCCCGGTGCAGCCTCACGATCTCCCTTACGAGGTAGAGCCCCACTCCTGTTCCACCGGATCGACGGGCGATCCCCCCGTCCACCATGTAAAACTTTTCAAAGATGCGCGCGAGGTGCTCCTCGGCGATCCCGATGCCGCAGTCCTCCACCTGGAGCTCCAGCTCCTCGCCCCGCGGCCGGCCCCGAACCACGACCTGGCTTCCCTGGGGGCTGTACTTCACCGCGTTGTCCACCAGCTTCCGCACCACGTGGTGCAGGAGCCCCCCGTCGCCCTGGAGGCCCAGGGGCTCCCCGGGGAAGTCGAAGGTCAGGGTGACGCCCTTCTTCGCCGCGGTGGGCTTGAGGGGATCCACCGAGGACGTGGCGACCTCGCGCAGGTCCAGGCTCTGGACCTGGAGCGTCTGCTGTGCCGCGCCCTGCTCGATGCGGCTGACCTCGATCAGGGTCTCCACCATGTCGATGACGCGATCGCAGCTCTCCACCAGGATCCGCATCACGTCCCGGAGGGAGCGCTCGTCGGTCGCCCCGGCGTCCATCAGGTACTCCGCGTACCCCTTGATCACCGTCAGGGGCGTCCGGAACTCGTGGCTGACGTTGCGCAGGTACTGCTGCCGGAGCTGGTCCAGCTCGGCCAGGCGGCGGTTGGCTTCCGCCATCTCGGAGAGGTGGCTGCGGGTCTCCCGCAGGAGCCGGGCGTTGTCGATGGCCACCGCGGCCTGGGCCGCGAAGGCGGCCATGCGCTCCTGCTCCTCGGTGCTGAACCGGCGGGGCTCCTTGGTCACCACCTCGAGGGTGCCCAGCACCTCCGGCCCGCGCATCAGCGGCACGCAGAGGTAGGAGCGGTAGCCGAAGCGGGTCACGGCGTCGTGGAGCTTGAGCCTCGGGTCCTGGCGCATGTCGGCGACGGCGAGGGAGCGCCCCTCCTGGGCCACCCAGCCCGACAGGCTCTCGCCGACCCGGAGCTTTCCGAAGGCCTCGACCACCTCGGGCTCGAGCCCCTCCTCGGCCGCCATCTCCAGGCGGTCCCCGGACTTCAGCAGCAGCGCGCAGAAGTGGGTGCCCATCATCCGGTTCACGCTGCGGGTGACCTGGGGCAGGATCTCGTTCAGCTCCAGGCGCTCCAGGATCCCGCGGCCGATCTCCAGCAGCGACTCGAACTCGCTGCTCCGTCTCCTCACCGCCTCCAGGAGCTGGGCGTTGTCGAGAGCGATGGCGATGTGGCGGGCGACGGGCTCCATGACCGCGAGGTCCGAGGCCGAGAAGGGGGCGGCCTTGAAGCGCCCCAGGTTCATCGAGCCCACCACCCGGTCCTTGGAGAGCAGCGGCACCGTCGCCACCGAGAGCACGCCCTTGTGGGCCAGCAGGTCCTGGAGGTGGGGCGGCGGCGGCTCCTCGCCCCCCTGGCACCAGGCCGTGGGCCGGCGAAAGGCCCAGGTCGCCTCGGCCTGCGTCACGGCGGCGCGCTGCCGGCGGGCGCCGGGCCCCACCGCCACCACCTCGATGGCGGGCCCGCCCTCCTCCAGGAGCGCGATGGTGAGCCGGTCGAAGGGCACCAGCCGCCGGGTCTCCTCGGCGGCGACGCTGAAGATGTCCTCGATGGTGAGGCTCAGGTTGACCGCGTTGGCGATCTCGTTGATGGCCGCGAGGCGCTCGGCGTGGGCCTTGATGTCCTCCTCCATGCGGCGTTCCCGGGTGATGTCGCGGATCGTGGTGATCACCGACGGCTTGCCCCGGAACTCCACCGAGCCCGCGCGGAGGCTCACCAGGACGACCCCTCCCGAACGGGTCAGCAGCCTCGACTCGAGCACGCCGGAAACCGCCTGGCTCTCCTGCCAGCGGCGGTAGCGCATCGCGAGCTCCTTGCGGTCCTCCGGCGGCACCAGCTCGCGGAAATCGACGCCCACCAGGGCCTCGGGGGTGTCTCCCACCATCGTTGCGAAGACGAGGTTGCTGTAGGCGAGCTTTCCGTCCTGGATGATCGCGACCCCGTCCTGGATCCGCTCCAGGAGCCGCCGGTAGCGCTCCTCGGACTCCTTGAGGCGCTCGATGGCCAGGGCCTGCTCCTTCTGCGACAGCTCGTGGGCCATGATGGTGGCGCGCAGCTGCTCGTTCTTGGTGGAGAGGTCCTGGTTCGCCTCGGACAGCCGGCGTCGGATCGACTTGAGGTAGGCGCTCGTGGTCCCGCCCATGTAGGCGCACCACAGGATCGCCAGGGCGTGGAGGGCGCCCAGGGGCTGCTCCGGCGTGAGGAGCGCCAGGCCCAGGACGGCCCCGGCGTCCAGGGCGCCCATCAGCAGCGCGTAGCCGAGGCCACCCCGGATGGAGACCGCCACCACGTGGGGGTAGTACAGGAGCCAGATGGGGCTCGCGAGGGCCCCGGAGGCCGCGGCGCCGAGGCCGACGCCCACGCAGTCGGCGACGTCGTGGGCCACCTCGAGGGCGCGGTTGCGTGGAGACCGGCGCGAGAGGATCTGGAGCAGGAGGGCCGTCGCCGAGTAGCCCACGATCGCCACGACGCCCAGCCCCTGCCGCAGGCGCGGATCGTCCCAGAGCAGCAGCATGGCCACGACGCCGAAGGCCACCGACACCCACCGGTTGACGGCGGCGACGGTTGCGCGACGGCTGTGCCTGAGGCTCTCGTCCGCGGAGCCGGGCACGGCGGTGTCCATAGGATGCCCCACAGTAGACCAGTGTCCGGACCGACTCAAGCGCCGCCCTCTGAGCGCGGGGCCGCTATAATCAGCAGCTCATGACCGTCTTCGACCGGCGCCGCCTGCCCCCTTCGGTCTTCAAGCTGGACGTGGACCGGATGCGCCAGGGCTGGTACTCCGACAAGTACTTCATCAACATCGCCCTGACCCTCGGGGAGCTCGCGGCCCGCGGCCACCGGTTCGGCGGGAGCGCCCCCGACCTCTCCGACCTGGACGTGGACCTCAAGAGCGTGGACGTGGGGTCCATCGAGGTCGAGATGCAGTGGTTCCCGAGGCGTCAGCCTTCCACGGTCGTGGTGGGAGTGGACAAGGCGGTGGCCATGCTCTCGGAGTGCACCGGCTACTTCGACGAGGCCGGCCGCTTCGTGAGCAGCTTCGACAGCATGGAGGTCTGGGCGGTCCACGACGGCACCGAAGCCCCCTACGAGGGAGAGGTCGGCAACGTCTCGCCGGTCCTCAAGGTGCGGGGCCGCTACAGGGACTTCGCGATCCTCGAGACGCCCACCCTCGGGGCGCTCACGCGGGGCAGCCGCGTCGCGACCAACGTCTACGAGGTGCTGAAGGCCGCCCGCGGGAAGCAGGTGCTCTTCTTCCCGGCCCGCTTCGACGCCCACGAGGTGCAGGCCGCCGACGGCTACGCCTACCAGGTGGCGGTCCAGCTCTTCAACCAGAACTTCGGCAAGAGCCTCTCGGCCTACGTCTCCACCGACGCCCAGGGGGACTGGTGGGGAGGCGCCGGCGGCGGGACGGTGGCCCACGGCGCCATCGCCTGCTTCCTTGGGGACACGGCCGAAGCCACCATGGCCTTCGCGGCCACGCGGCCCCCGGACGTCCCGCGCATCGCCCTCGTCGACTTCCGCAACGACTGCGTGGGGACCTCGCTGCAGGTGATCCGCACCATGTTCCGGCGGTTCATGGAGCTGACGCGCTCCGGCCAGCCCGAGGAGGCCCGGAAGTACAAGCTGTTCGGGGTCCGTCCGGACACGTCCTCCGACATGCGGGACGTCTCGATCCCGCCCCTCGGCGACAAGCGCCTGGACTGCGGCGTGAACCCCCGCCTGGTCTTCGCCATGCGCCAGGCGATCGACCACGAGTGGGAGTCGTGGAAGCTCGCGGGGGAGGAGCGGCGGCTGGCGGCGGAGTACTGCCGCGACGTGAAGATCGCCGTGACGGGAGGATTCACGCCGGCCCGGATCCGGCAGTTCGAGGACCTGGGCGTCCCGGCCGACATCTACGGCGTGGGCTCCTGGCTCCTCTCCTCCTGCGACGCCTGCGGCACCAACAACGACTTCACGGCGGACGTGGTGCGGGTCCGGATCCACGGCAAGTGGTACGAGCTGGCCAAGACCGGCAGGAAGGCCTGCGACAACCTGATGCTGGAGAAGGTCCAATGACCTTCACGTTCCTTGACAACCGCAGGGCCGGCGTCCTCGTAGACACACGAGGGGAGGAGTCGAGCATCCCATGAACGAATCCGTATCGCTCTTCGGGGCCTTCTTCGCGGGGGTCGTCTCCTTCGTCTCCCCATGCGTGCTGCCCATCGTGCCGGGCTACCTCTCGTTCATCAGCGGGATCAACGTGGCCCAGCTCCGCGGAGCCGAGGCCCCGAAGGAGCTGGCGCGGCGCGTGGCCGTGACCAGCGCCGCCTTCGTGCTGGGCTTCTCGACGGTGTTCGTGGCCCTCGGGGCCGCGGCCACCTACGTCGGCTATCTCCTGCAGCAGTACAAGCGCGGCCTCGGGATCGTGGGCGGGGTGGTCATCATCGTCCTGGGCCTGCACACGGCGGGCATCTTGCCCATCAAGTGGCTGCTCTACGAGAAGAGGGCCGACGTGAAGTCGCGGCCCATGGGCCTCCTGGGCGCCTACGTGGTGGGCCTGGCGTTCGCCTTCGGCTGGACCCCCTGCATCGGCCCGATCCTGGGCGCGATCCTGCTCTATGCCTCCCAGCAGGAGACCGTGGGGCAGGGGGTGCTGCTCCTCTCGGCCTACTCGGCGGGCCTCGGGATACCGTTCATCCTCTCGGGTCTCGCCATCAACGGCTTCTTCGCGGCCTTCTCCCGCATGCGCCGCCACATGAAGGCGGTGGAGTACGTCTCGGGAGCGCTCCTCGTGGGCGTGGGGCTGCTGCTCGTGACGGGAAGGCTCACGCTCCTGGCGAACTTCTTCGCGAAGATGTTCCCGGGATTGGCGAGGATCGGTTAGGGAGGCAGGCGGCGCAGCCCGCAGCCGAGCCCGCAGCCCGTAGCCGTAGCCCGTAGCTCCCACCGGGCCGATCTAATCTAATCATCGACCCCCCACCCTGTCCCTCCCCACGTAGGGGGAGGGGACCGCTGAGTGCGGGGAATGGCCCCGCGGGAGCGGCGCGCCCTGGCTCCGTTGGGGCTGCGGGTTTCCTACCGGGTCAATTCATAGATCCGGTCTCCGCCCTCTACCTCCGCGACCAGGCGGAACGACGCCGACTGGTCGAGAGCCGCCGCCAGGCGATGCATCCGGGGCACGCGGCCGGCGGGCAGGATCACGTAGCGCACGGGGGACCCGCGCAGCAGCTGCGTGGGTATCGAGTC
>Ga0210377_10001880_pt1 | contig 18733 bp, 12 predicted proteins | sample PLM4_65_b1redo_FD_155480 | JGI IMG/M metagenome (GOLD analysis project Ga0210377, IMG submission 155480) | Groundwater sediment microbial communities from an aquifer in East River, Colorado, USA - PLM4_65_b1 redo | ecosystem: Environmental > Terrestrial > Soil > Riparian zone | place: USA: East...
CGTCTGCCTGGGGATGGCCGTGTCGCTCGTCCCGGCGCACGCGCAGCAGCCCGCGCCCGCCCAGGCGGCCCCGAAGCCGTTCACGCTCGAGGTGGACGTGGACGTCGTCTCGGTGACCGCGGTGGTGTTCGACAAGGCGGGCCGGCCGGTGCGCGGTCTCGGCACCAAGGACGTCGAGCTGCTCGAGAACGGCGTGAAGCAGGAGGTCTCCTACTTCCGCGAGGCCTCGAGCGTGGGCGACCCCTCGGAGCGGGTGCCGCTCTCGGTGGTGCTGGTGCTCGACACCAGCGGCAGCATGAAGGACAACATGCGCTTCCTGCAGGAGGCGGTGCTCAACTTCGTCTACAAGCTCGAGGAGGTCGACACCGCGCTCGTGGTGAGCTTCAACGAGAGCGTCAAGGGCAGCGCCGAGTTCACGGGCGACACCGACCGGCTCGAGCGCTTCGTCGAAGGTCTGCAGGCCTGGGGCGGGACGAGCCTCTACGACGCGCTCCAGTACTCGCTCGGCCGCATCAAGGACGCCCCGGGCCGCAAGGCGCTGATCGTCTTCTCGGACGGCGCCGACACCACGAGCCAGCTCCAGGACAAGGACGTCGTCGACTACGCGCGCGCGGTCGAGGCCACCGTCTACAGCATCGGCTTCAAGGGCTCGGGCTTCGCGGCCTCGAGCCCGCGCGGCTTCCTGCGCAAGATCGCGTTGGAGACGGGCGGCCAGTTCTTCGCGCCCGACAAGGTGAGCGAGCTGATCAAGGTCTTCAACGAGATCTCGAACGAGCTCAAGAACCACTACCTGCTCGCCTACACGCCGAAGCGGGACCCCGACGGCTCCTGGCGCGAGATCGCGCTCAAGGTGAATCGCGCGGACGCGCAGGTCCGGGTCCGCAAGGGTTACTTCGCCGTCAAGCGCCGCAAGCGCGCCGACTGATGCCGAACCCACGACCGGGCCAAAACGCGTGGTCGTGACCGGCGCGCGCAACAGGGTGCTGGCGCAGGCGGCGCAGCTCCTGCCCCGGCGAACCGTGCTGCGGATGGTGCGGGAGCTCCAGAGCCCCCGCTGAGGCCGCGCGCGGACGGGCCTGCCCCAAGCCGCCCCCGAGGTAGAATCCTCTTCTGACCCAGGCGACCATGGCCGAGATCGCGATCCAGACCGCGGGAGGCACACGCGAGCGCTTTCCGCTCGGGGCGAGCCGGGTCACGATCGGCCGCTCGCGCGAGAGCGACATCTTCCTGCCCGACCAGTGGCTCTCGCGCCACCACGCCGCGATCGAGGAGCGCACCGACGGCTACTGGGTGAGCGACCTCAAGAGCAAGAACGGCACGCTGCTGAACGGCGAGCCGGTGCGCGACTGGCACCGCCTGCGGCCGGGCGACGTGATCACGCTCGGCGAGCACACCCTTACTTTCTGCGCCGACGACGCGGGCGAGGAGGAGGAGGAGCGCGAGCCGGAGGGAACCCGCGTCTTCTCGGTGCGCGAGCTCTCCGCGATCAACACCCGCCCGGCGATCGACGCCGCCGAGCTACAACGCCAGAACCGCGTGCTCGCGATCCTGAGCAAGGCCGCGAGCGAGCTGGTGGTGCACCGCCCGCTCGGGGAGCTCTTCGACCTGGTGCTCGAGCTGCTGCTCGAGGCGGTCACCGCCGAGCGCGGCGCGATCCTGCTGCTCGAGGCCGGCGTGCCCAACATCAAGGCCAGCCGCTCGCACAGCGGTGACGCGCTCACCCGCGTCAGCCGCTCGATCGCACGGCGCGTGATCGAGGAGCGCGTCTCGCTGCTGCTGCCGAACGTGCTGGAGGACGCGCGCTTCCGCAGCGAGGACTCGATCCTCGCCTCCGGCATCCGCACCGCCATGTGCGCGCCGCTGTGGGTGAGCGCCGCGGGCGAAGGGCGCGACTCCGTGATCGGCCTCGTCTACGTCGACTCGATCCAGCACGCCCACGCCTTCACCGAGGACGACCTGCGCGTGCTGACGGCGCTCTCGAACGTGGCCGCGGCCAAGATCGAGAACGTGCGGCTGCTGGAGGAGAGCCTCGAGAAGCGCCGCATGGAAGAAGACATGCGCATGGCGGCCGAGATCCAGACCGGCCTCTTGCCGAGCTCGGCGCCGCGCATCCCGGGCTGGGACCTCGCGGGCAGCAACCAGCCCTGCCGCACGGTGGGTGGCGACTACTACGACTTCGCGGTCGAGCGCGGGCGGCTGCTGCTGGCGCTCGGCGACGTCTCCGGCAAGGGCACCGGCGCAGCGCTGCTGATGACGGTGCTGCGCGCGGCGGTCCGCGCGCACTGGACGGAGCCGTCGCTCGCCGACGCGGTCTCGCGCATCAACCGCACCGTCTGCCAGAACGTGCCGTCGAGCAAGTACGTCACGTTCTTCCTGGCGTCGCTCGACCCCATCACCGGCCACCTCGAGTACGTCAACGCCGGCCACAACCCGCCGATCCTGGTGCGCGCGACCGGAGCGGTGGACAAGCTCACCTTTGGCGGGCTGGTGCTCGGGATCTTCGAGGGCGTGAGCTACGAAGGCGGAACGGTCGTGATGGAGCAGGGCGACACGCTCGTCGTCTACTCCGACGGCGTCACCGAGACCTGGGACCCGGACGGCGAGGAGTTCGGCGAGGACAAGCTGATTGCGCTCGCGGTTTCCGCGCGCAGCAAGGGCGCCGACGCGGTGCAGGCCGCGATCCTGTCCGAGATCGAAGGCTTCGAGCAGGGCGCGCGGGCCACGGACGACCGCACCCTCGTCGTTCTGAAGCGCGAGGCGCGCGCGTGACCCGCCCGCGCGCGGCGCGGCCGCCGATGTCGGCGCTGGCGATGCTCCAGCAGGAAGTCAACGAGCTGTTCCAGCGGCTGTCGATCCTGGACCGCTCCGACCGGCTGCCCGGCAGCGAGTGGTCGCCCGCGGTGGACGTGCTCGAGCAGCGCGACCGGCTGCTGGTGATCGTCGAGATTCCGGGACTCGCTCCCGAGTCGCTGAGGGTCGCGTTCCGCGAGCGCGCGCTGGTGCTGACGGGCGACCGCCGCGCGCCGCGCGTCGGCTCGGGCGCCCGCTTCCACTGCCTGGAGCGCCCGCACGGGAAGTTCGAGCGCACGATCCCGTTGGACTTGCCGGTGGACGTCGCCGCCGCCCGGGCCTCGCTCCGGGGCGGCGTCCTCACCATCACGCTGCCGCGGCTGCGCGAGCGCCGCGGCCGCGAGACCGTCATCCCGATCGAGAGGGAGCCCACGGAATGAGCGAAGAGACGAAGGACGAGGACCAGCAGCCCAAGGTCCCGGATGTGCTGCCGGTACTGCCGCTGCGGGATATCGTCATCTTCCCGTTCATGATCGTGCCGCTCTACGTGAGCCGCGACCGCTCGATCCGCGCCGTGGACCAGGCACTCGCCGAGAACCGCATGATCCTGCTGGCCGCCCAGAAGAAGCAGGACGAGGACGACCCCGGGGCGGAGGACATCTACCCGGTAGGCACCGCCGCGCTGATCATGCGCATGCTGAAGCTGCCCGACGGGCGCATCCGCGTGCTGGTGCAGGGCCTGTCGCGCGCCCGCATCGTCTCTTTCGACGAGGGCCTGCCCCACCTGCAGGCGCACGTCGAGACCGTCGCCGAGCCGGAGAGCGCCCGTGGCTCGCTCGAGGTCGAGGCCATGATGCGCAACGTCAAGGCCGCGCTCGAGAAGTCGCAGAACCTCGGCAAGCCGATCTCGCCCGAGGTGATCGTGATCGCCAACAACATGGAGGAGCCGGGCCGGCTCGCCGACCTCACGGCCTCCAACCTCGACCTCAAGGTCGAGGGCGCCCAGGCGATCCTCGAGGCGATCGACCCGGTCGAGCGGCTGCGCCGGGTCCACGAGCTCATGACCAAGGAGCTCGAGGTGCTCACGATGCAGCAGGAGATCTCCTCGCAGGCCAAGGGCGAGATGGACCGCAGCCAGCGCGAGTTCTTCCTGCGCCAGCAGCTGAAGGCGATCCAGTCGGAGCTCGGCGAGGGCAACGAGCTCGCCGAGGAGATCGCACAGCTGCGCGAGAAGGCCACCAAGGCCAAGATGCCGAAGCCGGTGCTCGAGGAGGTGGAGCGCCAGCTCAAGAAGCTGGAGCGCATGCACCCCGACGCGGCCGAGACGGCGACACTGCGCAACTGGCTCGACTGGATGGTGACGCTGCCCTGGGGCAAGGTCTCGAAGGACAGCCTCGACCTGGTCGAGGCGCAGCGGATCCTCGACGAGGATCACTACGGCCTCGAGAAGGTGAAGGAGCGCATCGTCGAGTACCTCGCGGTGCGCAAGCTCAAGGAGAAGGCGAAGGGGCCGCTCTTGTGCTTCGTCGGGCCGCCCGGCGTCGGCAAGACCAGCCTCGGCCGCTCGATCGCGCGCGCACTCGGCCGCAAGTTCGTGCGGCTTTCGCTCGGCGGCGTCAAGGACGAGGCCGAGATCCGTGGCCACCGGCGCACCTACGTGGGCTCGATGCCCGGCCGCATTATCCAGGGCATCCACCAGGCCGGCGCCAACAACCCGGTGTTCATGATGGACGAGGTGGACAAGATCGGCGCCGACTTCCGCGGCGATCCGAGCTCGGCGCTGCTCGAGGTGCTCGACCCCGAGCAGAACAACGCCTTCCGCGACCACTATCTGGGCGTGCCGTTCGATTTGTCGAACACGATGTTCATCTGCACCGCCAACCTCACCGACACGATCCAGCCCGCGTTCCTCGACCGCATGGAGCTGATCCGGCTCTCGGGCTACACCGAGGACGAGAAGCTCGAGATCGCCAAGCGCCACCTGGTGCCGAAGCAGCTCGAGGAGCACGGCCTGACGCCGGAGAACCTCGTGTTCACGGAACCGGCGCTCAAGGCCATCGTCAACAGCTACACACGTGAGGCGGGCCTCAGGAACTTCGAGCGCGAGATTGCACAGGTGTCGCGCAAGGTGGCGCGCAAGGTGGCCGAGGGCCAGGCGGAGACGGTGCGCGTGACGCCGGGACTCCTCGGCAAGTTCCTGGGGGCCGCCAAGACGCTGCCCGAGGAGCGGCTCAAGAAGGACACGGTCGGTATCGCGACCGGCCTCGCCTGGACCGCGACGGGTGGCGACGTGCTCTTCGTCGAGGCCTCGATCATGAAGGGCAAGGGGCGGCTGACGCTCACCGGCCAGCTCGGCGACGTGATGAAGGAGTCGGCGCAGGCGGCGCTCTCCTGGGCGCGCAGCCACGCGCGCGGTCACGGCATCAAGGACGAGGTGTTCGCGGCCAACGACCTGCACGTGCACGTCCCGGAGGGAGCGATCCCGAAGGACGGGCCCTCGGCCGGGATCACGATGGCGACCGCCATCCTCTCGGCGCTCACCGGACGCGCGGTGCGCGCCGGCCTCGCGATGACCGGCGAGATCACGCTTCGGGGCCAGGTGCTACCGATCGGCGGCCTCAAGGAGAAGATCCTGGCCGCGCGACGCGCGCACATCGAGACGATCGTGTGCCCGAAGCTCAACAAGAAGGACCTCGACGAGGTGCCCGTGCACCTGCGCCGCGGCATGAGCTTCCACCTGGTCGACGACGTCGAGGAAGTCCTGGCGCTGGCCCTCGTCCCGCCGCCCGCGCCGAAGCTCGCCGCGGGCACGAAGGCCCCGCCGCGCCCCTTCCCGGGCCGCCCGCGGAGACCGGTCACCGTCTAGGGGGCCAGGCAGCGGATCAGCGGGCGCCCTCGAAGACGATCGCGTCGGGGCTCGTGAAGTCCGAGAGCCGCGCGAGCTCCTTCCCCGTCGCGCCGTCGAGCACCAGCACGACCTGCTTCGCGAGTGCGATGGCGACGGAGCGGTCGGGCGCGAAGAAGAGGCCGCGCAGGTCGGGCAGCGGGATCTCGGCCGCCTTCGCGTTCCGCTCCAGGTCGACGAGCCGTAGCTCGGAATCCGAAATCTCGAACATGGAGCGCCCGTCCTTCAACAGCTCGAGCGCGTAGCCGTTGCCGCCGATCATCTCGGCGGACTTTCCCGTGGTGCCGTCCACCACCGTGATGTCCTTCGTCTGGTTGTTGATCGCGTACGCGTAGCGGCCGTCGGGCCGGACGGCCAGCATGCTCGGCGCCGTGCGGATCCAGATCGAGTAGCCGGCCGCCCACATGCCCGGCCACCCGTAGAGCCCGCCCATCATGTTGCCGAGGAACTTCTTGCCGCCTCGGCCTGTCTTCGCGGAGCCCGTGGCCGTCTTCGTTTCCAGGTCGAGGGTGGCCACCTTGTGCTGGATCCCGTAATGGACGAAGGCGCGCTTGCCGTCGGGACTGACCTTCAGCTCGGTCGGCTGGTCGTCGTCGTCCACGAGCGCGTCCGCGCCGCGCGTGAGCGGGACGGTCGCGGTCGCCTGCAGGGCGACCGGGTCCACGAGCGTCACCGCTTTCTCCCCCACGACGTACACGACGTCGCGCTCCCGGCCGACGAGCCTCGGGTTGGCCGCCACCTTGAGCGTGGCGGCGAGCGTGTCGCCGCGCAGCACCCGCAGCTCACCTTCGGATGACCCGGGCGGGCCGTCGCTCGGGATGAACACCTGCCCGCCGGCCTCGTCCTGGTAGAGGCCGCGCGGCTCGCGTCCGGCGTCGAGGCTCCCCGCGAGCGCGCCGCGCTCGAGCGACGCGATCTGGACGCTGCCGTTGCGATTCTTCTGCGGGCTCTTGTCCGGCTTGCCCGGATCCAGCAGGTAGAAGTGCGCCCCGTCGCTGTAGAGGTTGTTCCAGCCGCCCATGTCGAGCTTCGCCCGCAGCGACGGCCCGGCGAGATCGACCACGAAGAGCCGTGACTGCGGGTAGGGGAACTTCCCGCTGCGCGGCAGCCCCTGGATCACGGCCAGCGACTGGCCGTCCTTGCTGAGGGCGATCGGCACCGTTCCTACCTCGAGCGTCAGCCGGCCGCTCTCGCGACCGGCCACCAGGTCGATGTTGACGAGCTCGCGGGGCTGCGCCTCGGCGGGATTCTTCGCCTCGTAGCCGGGGCACAGGAGCGTCAGGCGTCGACCGTCGGGGCTGAAGTACGCGCGCCGCCCCCCGGCGACGCCGGAGCCCAGCTCCACGCGCCCCACCACTGCCAGGGTCGCGGGATCGACGACGACAGCACTCGACTTCCCGGTCGCCTTGTAGCCGCGCTCGTCCTTGTCCTCGCCGGGCCCCAGGTCGAGCACCACGAGGCGCGACCCATCCAGGCTCTGCAGCAGCGCCGCCGGGGAACCCGACAACGTCAGGGATCCCACGCGCCTCCCGGACGGCAGCTCGAGCGCGACGAGGGCGTGCGCCCCCGTGTCGAGGACGTAGGCCCTGGTCGCCTGCTGTGCAATGCCGACGCTGGCCGGCCCCAGGCTCGCGAGAGCCAGAGCGAGACCGACCAACGCAGACCCGTGTCGCATCGGCGTCCTCAGTGGAATGTGATCCCGATCTCGAACGAGACGACGTCCTGGCTCCAGCCGCCGAAGACCGTCTCCCCCTCGAAGTCGAGGTCGCCGGGCTTGCCGTAGTAGTAGTTGACTGCAGGCGTGATCGAGATGTTGCGGCCGACGCGGATGTCGTAACCCGCGCCCGCGAGCACACCCCACCCGGTCTTGCTCAGGCTCGCGGAGAACGAGCCCTCGCTCACCTCCGTGTCGATATACGAGAGGCCGAACCCGCCCTTCAGGAAGAACCCGCCGGAAGCCTGCGGGTAGAAGGTCAGCGTGCCCGTGAGACTGCCGAGGGTGAGCGTGACGCCCTCCTGCTCCTTGATCCAGCCGTTCGACTCAACGCCCAGCAGGACCTTGTCGCTCAGAGTCCCCCCGAGCTTGAAGGACCCGGCGAACGAGCCCTTGCGCTCTCCGCCCTCGCAGTCGAAGTCGCAATTGACGCCTGCGGAGCCGTATCCGGCGCCGAGCCCGATCCAGAACCCCTGCCGCTCCTGCGGATGCCCCGCCGAGACCGTCGACGCAGCAGACAACACGATCCCACCGACGAGATATCCAAGCCATTGTTTGCGCAATCTGACCTCCCTGGTCGCTGGCACGTCGTGATCCGATCACGTAGACGGACGCGTCCGGTGCTTTTCCGCGGCGCATGGGCCACTCGTTCAAGCGCCACCGAGCGCCTCAGCGGACGCGCAGCAGCCCGCTCGTCGTCGCGAAGTTATTGGAGGCGTCCCGGTCCTGCCCCGGGCCGGTGTGAGCGACGAAGGCGTTCACCACGAGCGCGTAGAAGCCGGGAACGACTCCAGGCGCGCAAGCCACATCAAAGTCGAACCGAAGCCTCTTGTCTCCCAGCCGCCGAATCTCCGTGGCGATGGCAGCTGGCACCGTCAGGTTGCATCCGGGCGGCACTCCGGTCACGAAGACGCTCGCGCTCAGCGACTCGCGATACTTGACGAGGCTGAATACCTTGACCTTGACGGTCAACGTACCGACCCCGCCCTCCCGCGGCCGCACCACCACCCGCGGGGCGTTCAGGATCCCGACCGCGAGGTCGTGTACGGGCGTCGCGTCGCACAAGTCCCCAACCCCGTCGAAGTCGCTGTCGCGCTGATCGGGATTGGGCACCGCTCGGCAGTTGTCGAAGAGGTCGAAGACACCGTCGCCGTCCCCGTCCTCACAGGCGTCGCCCGTCCCGTCACCGTCGCTGTCTTCCTGGCCCGGGTTGAAGGAGGTCGGGCAGTTGTCGCAGGCGTTGCCGCGGCCGTCGCCGTCGAAATCGAACTGGTCCGGGTTGGGTGTCGCGGGGCAGTTGTCGCGCGAGTCCCCGACTCCGTCTCCGTCCGTGTCGACCGGCTGCTGGATCTGGAAGACGAGGTCGCCTCCCTGGCCGAGCGAGCCGAACATGATGTAGTAGATCTGTCCCGCCTGCGCGTTGAAGTTGACCACCGCGCCCGGACTGGCGCTGCAACCCAGCTGCGTCAGGGATCCCCGCGTTCCCGTGTAGACCGAGACCGACGCCATGAAGTTCACCGTGCCCATGGTGTTTACCTCGAGCGTCATGCTCTGGGTGGGCGTGATCGAGTACCAGACCGTCGCACCCTGGCCGAAGCAGAACGGATCGTCGAAAGCGGGGCTCGCGCCCCGCGTGTCGGCGGTCTCTCCGAAGGGCACGCTCGGGATCACGCGCGCATGGTCGAACTGGTTGTTGGTCTCGTCGGAGAACGGCGGCCGCAGGAAGTGCAGCTCGTTCTGGTCCGACCGAAACGCCAGACCGTCCGTGCCCCACTTGATGAGGCGGCTGGGCGTGCCCAGGAGCGGCACGATCGGGAACGGCTCGGCGACGGGAGCCAGGCTGTCCCGGTCGAAGCTGAGGAGCTGGTTCCCGCTCAGGAAGTAGGCGACTCCCGCGCCGTCGTCCACCTCCACCAGCTGCGCCCCCGGCGGGCTCGGAATCGCGTAGGTGCCCACGATCACCAGCGCCTCGGGGTCGATCACACGGCCCGACGTGGCATAGATTCGTCCGCCATGGAGCTCGATGTCCACGGAGAACCCGTCGATCAGGCCGCCCGTGGCGTCCTCGGTGGTCACGCCGTCGTCGCCGACCCGCATTCGCCGGAAGCCGAAATCCGTCGACTCGTTGTTGTAGCCATAGAGGCGTGACGGGTCGTCCCTGGAGAACTCGATGACGTTGCTGCCGGTGTGACCGGGGGTCATGACCGCGCGACGGACGCCGTCGTCGTAGATCGCTACACCCGCGTGGCGCGGGCTCAAGCCCGAGTACATGAGGGATACGGCGATGACGTTCGGATGGCCCGGCTGGACCTCGATGTCTTCGGCCATGTAGGCACCGAAGAAGGGATCGCTGCCAAGGACAAAGGGCAGCTCGGCCGTCCAGGCCGCCACGTTGACGCGGGCGATCGCTCCCCCCCCACCGATGGCCACGTACAGATACTGGCCGTCGTCGGAGATCGCCAGCTTCCCGGGGTCAGGCCCCACGAAGAGCGGAGGGCTGACGACGTTGCCCGTGAGCGGGTCGATGGCCACGACGCTGTTGGTGTACTGGAACCAGGTGCTCGGCACGCTGGCGTAGATCCGCTGGCTGACCGGGTCGTAGACGATGTCCTTGGTCTGGATGAAGGTGAGCCTGGCCTCGGCGGCGCCGGCCGTGCCCGCCAGGGCGATCACGCCCAGGAGCAGACCGGCGACGGGTCCTCGAACAACGGCGAGCCGAGTCAGCATGGTTCCTCCCGCGGAGATTTCGAGATCTAGACGGACGCCAAGTTGCGTTTTCCGCGCATGCCGAGGGCTGTCACATGGAGTCGGGCTAGCGGGCTGCGGAGCCAGCGTCCGCGCCGTCCGTGCGCCGGATCCCGTAGAAGTCGACCCAGTGGACGAGGCCACCCCAGCCGGCGGCGTACTCCTCGTAGGGGATCCAGAAGCCCTCGTCGAGCTCGCCCTCGCAGTCGCGCCCTGGCGGGCAGAGCCGCTTCGGGTCTACGACCAGCACGCGTCTCCCGCCGTGGATCGAGAAGCCCTTGACCACGACCATGTGCCCGCGCGAGGCTCCGCGCGAGCGAAATGCAGCGAGCACCGGCCGCCCCGCGCAGATCTCGGCCGAGAGCGCCAACCAGCCGAGCGGCCTTGCGTCACACGCGTCGTCGTCCTGCCGGTTCGGCAGCCCGTCACAAGTCGTCTTGTAGTCAAAGCCGTAGCGATCCGGCCTCTCCACGAACGCCGGCCAACGCGACTCGTCGCACCGAGCCGCCACATACCCCGCCGGTACGCAGGAGCTCGGCGTGGCGCAGCACCCCGCCACGCCGAGCACCTGTTCCGCCTGTCGGCACTGACAGGCCTCTCTATGCTCCAAACCCAGCAACTCCATCACCATCTGGCTGCTCGCCGCCCAGCACCAGTTGCTCCCGGCCTGAGGCGTGTAGCGGAGGCTGAGCGTCCGTTCCTGGCAGGCCTCGCGCGCGAAGGTGTTCGAGGCCGCGAGAACGGCAGCTGCGACCACACCGAACCTGCCTAGAGCCCGCATCGGAGCCTCCCCGGTTGCAATCGCGCGGCGTCAATTGCTGCGGAATCGGGCGGGTGGACAGATCGGACCCCTCCACCCCCCGGCGGAACGACGCTCGTACGGGGCGAGCAGCCTGGGCATGGGCCGCGAGTCGGGCACGTGGTGGAGCAGCAGGTAGTAGGCGCCGAAGTGGAGTGCGGCGAATGCCTCATCGCTCATCGCGTGCTGGTCGTGAGCCTGTGGATCGTGAACGGGCAGGTTGCCGACGAAGACCCGATGCTCTGCTTCACTCGGCTTCAGGATCAGTCGACGGACAGGTCCACCCGATACGGGGGCGATTTCGATGACTACGGCGTCCGCTCGCGTCTCGAGGCTCCAGCGGATGGTGTCGGTCAGCGCCTGGCGTAACGCTCCGCGGTTGCCGTCGGCCGCAAACTCGAAGACGTCGTCTCTGTACTCCTCGCGGCTCGGGAGACCCGCTTCGATGAGACCTGCGTCGAGATGGATCCTCGCCGAAACGCCGCGTGGCAATGTCCCCGCTTCACTCGCTAGCAGCTCCGGGTTGATTCGCCCGTCGCCGACGATCGAGGTCATGTCGGCGAGGAAGCGAATGTCGCGCCAGGAGGCGGGATCGTTCGCGTTGGGCGGGGGCTCGGGCCACGACGACGCCCCGCCTTCGGAACGGAAGACGCGCAGGCCAGAGGCGTCACTCCCTTGCACGCGAATCCTGACCTCGGATCCCGCCAGGTCCCAGAGCCCCACCTGACCCACGGACTCGGCGCCCGGCCAGCCCGCTACGACACGTTCCGGCCGGCTCGCCTCCGGATTGACCAGGCTCCCCAGCTCCAGGACGAGAGTTGGAGCGTGCGCGGGAAGCGTCACACCGCCCACCTCACCCAGGCTCCTCGTATCCACCAGGACCACCTGCCCTGGGCCGTTGCCACCATCGGTGACGAGCGCGCACAACCCCGAGAACACGATCGACAGGCCGATACCCATGACCTTCTCCTTTCGCGCCGCTCCTCCTGACTTCGGGGCGGCCTCACGGGAGAAGGAAGCAGAGTGCCTCTCTTGTTACAGGGTGGGCTCGCTCTTCTTTGCCGCTGCGGCCGCTCGCGGAGCGAAGCCGCCGAAGCTCACGAAGCCGGCCCACTGGGACGGATGAGCCAAGACGGGGTCATTCCCTCGGAGGAAAGCCAATTGGGCCTGTCGGACCGACGTCGCGGCGTCACCTTCAGCGAGGAAGCGCCGATGAAACTCGAGGAAGAACGCTCGACTGGAAGAGTCGTCTACGTCCCAGAGGCTGGCGACGACCATCGGAACGCCGCCCGCAAGGAACGGTCGCGTCACGCCGAGAGCGCCCTCGAAGCGCGACCGCTCACCCGCGGCCGTGCGGCAGCCGGCGAGCACGACCAGGCGGGTTCGCTCCAGGTGGCTCGAGACGATCTCATCGGGGCGAAGGACACCTCCCGTGCGGGCTCCTGGATCTGGAGCCAGGAGCAGACGTCCGCTGCCGAGGGATTCGCCTTCCGTGGCGTGGCCGGCGAAATGCACGACGTCGCTTCGCCCCAAGCCGGCGAGGAACGCGCCCTTCGTGGCCGCGGCGTCCAGCAGCAGCTCGGAGTCGGCATACAGCCGGGCGACCTCGGTCGCCTCGGTTTCTGCTCCTCGCAGCCGCGGAAGGCCCGATCCTGGCGCGAGCCGCGGATTGCCGATGGCTAGCAGACGCGGAGTGTGACGACCCTTCGATCGGGCTTCGGCGCCGGACGCCTGCACGAAGACAGACCCATTGGGTGACTGGCCGAGCCGGTATTCTTCGACCAGATATCGTCCGGTCTCACGGTTCCAGAGGCTGGCAAACGACAGCGATCGCAGAAAGGCGTCCGGTATGAGCACGAGCGAATCGTGGCCCTCCAGGGCTGGGAGCAGGGGACGGACCAGATCGTCGAACAGGCGTGCCGCCTGCTCGCGCAGCGCCGAAACGGGCGCCTCGCTGTCGAGCGCGAAGGCGTAGCCTGCCACCCTACGCTCGAGCTCTTCGGGAGCGGCGGCCAACCGAAAGACGCTCGAGCTCTTCTGATCAGAGACCCACGCCACCAGGCGGTCCGGCAGGACGACGTAGTACAGGAGCCCGACACCCCGTGGCAGCTGACGCTGAAGGGAATCGAGAGCCAGCGGGGCCGCGCCGGTCGGAGTCGCCGAAGGTGAGCGACGCGGGTTCGCCCGTGGATGCGAGAGCAGTGCGGCTGTGAGCTGCCAACCCCTGCTGCGCTCGACGTAGTGAAGGGCGCGAAGGGGGTCGTCGCGGGCATCCAACTGCAGGGCCACCATCTCGTCGAAGGGCGCCGCTGCCGCGTAGTCGAAGAAGAGCACCTGCTGCCGGGCGTCCCCGGGCGACCGTTGCGATTCGAGCTGGTGAATTGCCGCATCGAGCTCCGCCTCGGCCTCGCCCTCGCGGCCCTGCGTGCGCAGCACGCGCGCCACGTCTACGCGAAGAGTCGGAACGAAGCTGGGGATCATTGGTTCGAAATAGCGCAGCGCTCGCTGCAGACACGCGAGAGCCTTCTCGGGATTCGCCGATTCGAGAATGCGCCCTTCGGCGGCATCCGCGGCGGCCTGGATGTTGTCGGCGTACGCGATGTCACCGGCGCTGCTCAGAATCGAACGGGCTGCAGCCAGATCAGCAGCCGCGCGCTCCTCCTGGCCGAGGGCGTGAAGCACCTGGCCGCGCCAGATGAGCGCGTAGGCGAGCCGGTCAAGGCGGTCGCGCCGTCGAGTGACCTCCGCGAGTTCGGTCAGGGCGTGAACCGCACTTCGAGCGAGCCGGTCCTGCCAGCAAGCGACCGCGATCAGGAAGAGAACGTCCTCCCGGCGACTCGCCTGCTTCAGAGAACCAAGAAGAGCGAGCGCCCGAAGCCCTTCGCGCCAACCCGCTCGGCCGTCCCCGGAGCTGTTCAGGACATAGGCCAATCGAACGGCAACGGATGCCCCATTCTCGGGATCTCGTAGCGTGCGATAGACGTCCTGAGCCAATCGATAGTGCTGGAGGGCGCGGTCGAAGTCGCCGGCATCCGTGTGGAAGAGCGCCATCATCCAGAACGCGCGCCCGAGGAGCCTGCCGTACTGCTGCTGCCGGGCGTCGCCCTCGATCTGGGTCAACTCCGGGAGGACCGAGGGATCACTCTTGGGGTAGAGACAGGCGACGACGATACGCTCGCGAGCCCACCCCGCGAACGGACTGCCGCCGTCTTGCAGGAGGCGGCGGGATTCGCGAAAGGTGTCGCAGGAGCGTTGTTGCCCAGCGTCCTGGAGGCGTTGCGCCTCCTGGAGGGCTTTGTAGCCGAGGGCCTGGCTGCGGGGCGGGTCGCGGGACGGGCCGGAGGGGGGCGATGCCAGGGCGAGGGCGGCGTCGCGGGGCAACGCGTCGCCCGTCGTTCGGAAGATCGCCTCGCCCACCTGCTGGGCCTGGGTGCGCAGGACAGGTGCGCTCGGATGGCCGGTGAGGTAGGCATCCGCCCAGTTGGGGAGAAGCTCTGCCAGGAAGTATTCGGCCAGGATCGACGGGGATTCGTCGGCCAGGCGGTCGATGGCAGTCTGGCCTTCCGTGAGCGCGGCGCGGGCGCGGGCGCGGTCTTCTTCGAGTGTCGACTGCTGGGCGGGGGGGAGCTCCTCGAGGTGCTTGCGGGCTTCGTCGGCCCAAGCCGAGGTCGAATCGCGTTTCAGGAAGTCCTCCCAGGCCTTCTTGGCGGAGTCCACGAGGTGGAGTTGCTCGAGGGCGAGGGCGCGGTTGAACCAGGCTTCGTCGGGAGCGTCCTCGAGCTCGATCGCCTTCTCGGCGGCTTCGAGGGCTTTCGGGAGGTCGGCGGGCTCGTCGAGGCGGCCGGCGCGCACGAGGTAGGCCGCGGCGAGGTCGCTCAGCAAGCGGGGGTTCTTCGGAGCCTGGGCCGTGGCCGACTCGAGGGTCTTGACGGCCTTCCCTATGTCGCCCGAGACGAGGTACGTGACGGCGAGAGCTCCCAGCCCCTCGGGAGACTTGTCGCCCTCGGTGCGCTCGCGGATGCGGGCGACTGCGGCGAGGACGGCCGGGGACTGCGCGTCGAGGCCCTGTGGGCCGCTCGATCGCAGCACGATCAGGCGGCCGTGCTGGAAACCTCCGGTCAGGCGCGGTTCGACGAAGCGCGTCGTTCCCATCGTCTGCGCCAGCTCGGCGACCATAGGAGGTGCCGGGCGTCCCGAGCGCGCGCGCCAGAGCTGCTGGAACGCCAGGAACACGCTGGCGGCGACTGCCAGGACCGCGGCCAGGCGGAACGCGGGGCGGCGCACGAAGGGGATCGCGACCAGCGACGATCTTGGGAGGGCTTCCTCGGCCTCCTGGTCCAGGGCGAAGCGCAGCGTCTCGGCGAAGGTCTCGTGGCAGATCGGGCAGCTCGCCAGGTGCTCGTCCATTCGGGCGGCTTCGGCGGCGGTAAGTCGTCGCTCGGCGTGCGCCGCGATGAGTCCTGGATCGGGGTGATCGCCCGCACTAGGCACGTTTTCCGGCCCTCCTGTCACGGCTCACCTTCCCCGTGGGCGGCCGTGTCATGCCCTTGAGACGGACGCGACCCGGGTTGTTCCGAACTTTGGACGATATCCTCCAAGCCGAAGGCCGCGTCCCAGTCGAGCTTCGAGAGAAGCTCTCGGGCGGCCTCGCAGCCGATGCCTTCCGCCTCGAGCGCGGAACGCAGGCGCTTCAGGACGTCTTCCTTCTTTCGATACAGCGACTTCTGGTCGAGGCCGAGGGACCTGGAGGCCTCGGCGACTGTGAGACCCGACTCGAGGTGCAGGCGCATGAAGACGCGGTCGGGCGCGGGCAGCTGCGACAGCGACCGGCGGATGACCGCGAAGGTCCGCTCGGCGAGCGCCTGGCGCTCGGCCCGCTCGACGGCCGAGGCGGCGCTTTCGAGCCGGACAGGCTCGTGGCCGTCGCCTCGCGGGACGCGTCCCGGCCGATTCGGAAGCCTCAGGCAGAGCGCGTGAAGCGCGTCGCGCGTCTCGCTGACGCGCGGGTCGCTCTGGAGGACACCGCAGGCCTCGTCGAAGCTGAGACCGTCGCGGAACATCAGGCACTCGAGCCGGAGCGCCACCGTCCCCAGCCGGCGCGCTTCGGCCGAGGAGCGCCACTTGCCGAAGCGCTGGACCTGGAAGTCCAGGTAAAGGCGGTTGATCACCGCCGTCAGGTAGGTCTTGAGCGAGCTGCGGCCCTGGAACTTGGCGAGGATCTCGTAGTCGCTCTCGACGAGCCGCGTCTTGACCACCGAGGCGAAGTCCTCGGCGTCGGCGCCGCGCAGGCCGCGGCGCGCGCAGACCCAGGCGATCACTCGCTCGATGACGGCGAGCTCGGAGAGGAACTGCTGCTCTCGAGTCATCCGGCTCCAGGCCGCGGCTCCCCCGCCGCTCCCGTGGCTATCCTTCCGGTAGTGAGGATGATACGGCGAAAGTGCACCGCCGGTACTCGATCCCAATGAGGGCAGCCCTCCGCTTGCCGGTACAAAGAAGCAAAGGGGCCCGACGGTTACACGCCCGGCACGATCGACACGTGCGCCCGTGTTAGCCTGTTTGGATGAACATTTTGATGATCGGGGACGTCGTGGGGAGCCCCGGCCGCGGCATCCTGGCGAAGGCGCTGCCGCTCGTCTTCAAGAAATACTCTATCGACTACTGCGTGGCGAACGTCGAGAACGCCGCAGGCGGCTTCGGCGTGACCAAGGAGATCTGCGACGAGATCCTTGACGCCGGGGTGGACTGCCTCACCTCCGGCAACCACATCTGGGACAAGAAGGAGATCCTGGGGGTCGTCGACCTGATCCCGCAGCTCCTGCGGCCGCTCAACTACCCCGCCAGCCAGCCCGGGCGTGGCTCGCACGTCGGGAAGGCCCGTCGCAGCGGGGCGCCGGTCGCGACGCTGAACCTCTCCGGCCGCGTCTTCATGCACGGCGCGATGGACGATCCTTTCACGCTCGGCCTGGCCGAGGTCGAGCGGCTCCAGAAGGAGGCCAAGGTCATCCTGGTCGACATGCACGGCGAGGCCACCTCCGAGAAGGCGGCGATCGCCCACTACTTCGACGGCAAGGTGACGGCCGTCGTGGGTACGCACACCCACGTGCCGACCTGCGACCACCGCGTGCTGCCGGGCGGCACGGCCTACTGCAGCGACCTCGGCATGACCGGGCCTTACGATTCGGTGATCGGGGTCGAGAAGAGCGTCGTGATCCAGCGCTTCCTGACCGCGATGCCCAATCGTTTCGAAACGGCCAAAGGCGACCCGCGCTTCGCCGCGGTCGTGGTGGACGCCGACGAGCAGACGGGACGGGCCCGCGGCATCGACCGGATGCTTCTGAGCGAAGACGACCTAAAGCGCCTCTAAGCCCGGCTATACTCTCGGCGTGCCGGCCCGCCCAGAGAAGAGAGCCACCACCGACCCGTTGGCATCCGTCTTCGACGCCCTCCCGATCGGGCTCTACGTGGTGGACCGCGAGCTCAAGGTGGTGGCGTGGAACCGCCTGCGCGAGCGCGGGCCGCTCGGGCGGCCCCGAAGCCTCGCGGTCGGGCGGCCGCTCCAGGCGGTGCTCGGCAAGCAGGGCTTCGCCGCGACCGAGCCCGTGCTGCGCCGGGTGCTCCGCAGCGGCAAGGCGCACGAGGAGATCGTCGAGACCTCGGGCAGCCTCTACCACGTGCGGCGGCTCCCGGTCGGCCGCGGCAAGGAAACGACCCACGTGCTCTCGTGGTTCGAGGACATCACCGAGCGGCGGCAGCTCGAGATGGGGCTCATCGCCCGCGATCGGCTCGCCTTCCTCGGCCAGCTCGTCTCGGGCGTCGCGCACGAGATCTCCAACCCGCTCGCGGGCATAGCCGGCTGCGCCGAGGCGCTCGCGTCGCTCGCGGCGAAGGGCGGGCGCGAGCAACGGCGCGAGGCGCGCCAGTTCCGCGACCTGATCCGGACCGAGGTCGCGCGCTGCGAGCGGATCGTCCAGTTCCTGCTCGACTCGTCGCGCTCCGATGCCGGCGAACGGGCCGACGTGGGCGAGACGCTGGCGCTCGCGCTGCGCCTGCTCGAGCGCCACCCCGCGCTCGCGCGTCTGCGCGTGCGGGCCAGCCTGCCGAAGGGCCTGCCCGCCGTCGGGATAGACCCGGGCTCGCTCAAGCAAGTGGTGATGGCGCTGGTGATGAACGCCTCGGCGGCGATGCCCTCAGGCGGCACGCTCAGCGTCGCCGCCACCCGCAAGGGGCGGGCGCTCCACCTCGACGTCGCCGACTCCGGCCCGACGCTGCCGGAGGCGCAACGCGCCCACGTCTTCGAGCCGTATGCCGCCGCCGATGCCCAGCGGGGGGCAAACCTCGGGCTGGCCGTCGCCCGGGGCCTGCTCCGAAGCCGCGGGGGCGATCTGGTCTATAGACCCCGCAAGGACGGCAACGTCTTCCGCGTCGTCCTGCGTGTCGCGACAGGGACACGATGAACGCAACCGGCTTCCGCGTGCTCGTCGCCGAGGACGAGCAGACGTTCGGCCTCACGGTCACCCGCTTCCTGCAGAAGGCGGGTCACGAGGTCAAGATCTGCACCAACGGCAAGTCCGTGTTGAAAGCGCTCGACTCCGCCGAGTGGGACGTGCTGCTGCTCGACCTCAAGCTGCCCGACGCCGGCGGCGTCGACATCCTCGCGCGCGTGCGCAAGGAGCACCCGGAGCTGCAGACGATCATCGTCACCGGCTTCGCCAACGTGCAGTCCGCGATCGACACGATGCGGCTCGGCGCCTTCGACTACCTGACCAAGCCCCCGAACTTC
>Ga0210377_10001881_pt1 | contig 18723 bp, 15 predicted proteins | sample PLM4_65_b1redo_FD_155480 | JGI IMG/M metagenome (GOLD analysis project Ga0210377, IMG submission 155480) | Groundwater sediment microbial communities from an aquifer in East River, Colorado, USA - PLM4_65_b1 redo | ecosystem: Environmental > Terrestrial > Soil > Riparian zone | place: USA: East...
CCCCGCGGAGCGCCACGGTCCCGCGAAGCGCCACGGTCCCGCGAGGTGCCACGGCTCCACGAGGCGCCTCGACTCCGCGAAGTGCCACCGCCCCGCGAGGCGCCACGGTCCCGCGAAGCGCCACGGCTCCACGAAGCGCCACGGCTCCACGAAGCGCCACGGCTCCACGAGGTGCCACGGCTCCACGAGGTGCCACAGCCCCACGAGGTGCCACAGCCCCACGAGGTGCCACAGCCCCACGAGGTGCCACAGCCCCACGAGGTGCCACGATTCCAGGAAGGGCCACGACCCCAGGAAGGGCCACGACCCCTCGAAATACAACGGCTCCACGAGGCGCCCGACCTCCCCGAGTTCGCAGATGAACGGTCCAGCCGCATCGAGGAAGTGGAGCGTCCTTCTGGTCCGCATCGTGATCCTCATCCTGACCCTCATCCTGACCCTCGTGAGTTGGTCGATGGATCCTGGCGTGGGGTCGGCGGCTGAGTCGGGCAATGCCCCCCCCACCGTGTTGGGTCATTCCGGCGGAGTCTTGGTCAGCAACGCCGATGTCCTGTCTCCATGGAAAACCCGTTTCGGTATGAGCGGGTTGTATTCAAGTGGGGGCTCCGGGAACCGCCTGGACCTGCTCGCGAGTTCTCAACCCGATTCGAGAGTGCTCAACGTTCGCGGGTTTCTCGCCATGGGGTTTCCGGCTGGAATCGAAGCGGCTGTCACCGTCCCCTACGTCAACGTCCGCGTCGATGGCGACTCAACCGAGGGTTCGGGGGATCTGGTGCTGTCCGCCAAGTGGAAGGCTGCCGAGCAGCGGGGGTGGATCCCCGCGACGGCTCTCTCGATTTCATGGATCACTGAGACGGCGAGCGAGCCCATGCTCAGCACCGTGTCGACGAATGGATATCTGGCGACTGTTTCGTCGCAGTTGACGCTCGTGAACGCAGCCGACCGGCCGTGGTCGATGGTCGGCGAAGTCGGCGGTTTTTGGCGGGATCCAGGCCGACCCGAGGCTGGATCCGCTCTTGTGTACGGCGTGGGCGTGATCGTGCCGTTGGTGGCGACTGGTTTGTATGCTGAGACCGGTGAATTGCAGGTCGTGGCGGAAGTGGCCGGGACCAACGCCCTCGAGGACCAGGCAACCCAGCCGGACGATTCGCTGTCCTTGGTGTGGGGCTTCCGGTATCTGACCGAGCATTGGGGCATCACCGCGACGGGGGTTTCGACGACCTACGAGGCCGAGTCTAAGAAGAACGGCATCGGGGGCTTAGTGGGCCTCTCTGCGACCTTTTGACCATCGAGGCACGAATTGCGCCGAACCGATTATTGCGGAATGCTGCGAATCCAGGATGCGGGCCGCGACGTGACTCTCGTCGGCTGGGTGCACCGACGCCGAGACCACGGCGGGCTGGTCTTTCTCGATCTTCGGGACCGATCGGGATTGGCCCAGGTCGTGTTCACCACGGACACCGAGGGCGTGGCGGCGGCCCATGAGGTGCGGAGCGAGTTCGTGCTTGAAGTGGCCGGTACCGTCGCTCCCCGCCCGCCTGGAACCGAAAACCCGAACCTTGCCACGGGGGCGGTGGAGGTCAGGGTGAAGCGTTTCGCGGTCCTGAATGAATCGAAGACGCCACCGTTTCAGATTGACGAAACGGCGGAGGTGACGGAATCGACTCGACTCAAGTACCGGTATCTCGACCTCCGGCGTCCCGAGATCCAACAGCACTTTCTGCTCCGTCATCGCCTCACGGCCGCCGTTCGATCGTTCTTCAACGCGCACGGGTTTCTGGACATCGAGACGCCGGTGCTGACGAAGAGCACGCCGGAGGGCGCGCGCGATTACCTCGTCCCGAGCCGAGTCAACCCCGGACAGTTTTTCGCGCTGCCGCAGTCCCCGCAACTCTTCAAGCAGCTCCTGATGGTCGCGGGGTTCGATCGCTACTACCAGATCGTCCGCTGTTTCCGCGACGAGGATCTGCGCGCCGACCGCCAGCCTGAGTTCACGCAGATCGACATCGAGATGTCGTTCATCGAGCGCGAGGACGTCCTCGTGTTAATGGAGGAAATGATCGCGTCGCTGTTCAAAGAGATCAAAGGCGTCGAGCTGCCGCGGCCGTTCCCGCGCCTCTCCTACGCTGACGCGATAGCGCGCTACGGCGTGGACAAGCCGGATACCCGTTTCGGGATGGAGCTGCACGATGTCTCGGCGATCGTGAAGGGGACGTCGTTTCAGGTCTTCCGCCAGACGCTGGACAAGGGCGGAATGGTCAAAGGCCTCAATGCTTCCGGCCAGGCTGGTTGGTCGCGCAAGGACCTCGACGACATCACCAACGAGGCCAAGATGCTGGGCGCCAAGGGCCTCGCGTGGTTGAAGGTCGCGGCATCGGGCGTCGAGTCGCCGATCGCGAAGTTCTTCGATGAGGCCACGCTCGCGTCGGTCGTCCGTGCGCTCGACGGGAGGCCCGGCGATCTGCTGCTGTTCGTGGCCGACCTTCCCGCCACCACGAACGCCGTCCTTGGGGCCCTGCGGCTCGCGCTCGGCAAACGCCTGGGCCTGATCGACAAGATGCGCTTCAACGTCCTCTGGGTGCTCGACTTCCCGATGTTGGAGTACGACGCCGAGGCGAAGCGATGGGTGGCCATGCACCACCCGTTCACGGCGCCGATGGACGAGGATCTCGGCAAGCTGGAGTCCGACCCGGGGAGTGTCCGCGCGAAGGCCTACGACATGGTTCTCAATGGTGAAGAGATCGGCGGCGGCAGTATCCGAATCCACCGCCAGGATATGCAGTCCCGCGTGTTCTCCCTGCTTGGAATCAGCAAGGAGGAGGCGGAAGCCAAGTTCGGCTTCCTGCTGGAGGCGTTGCAGTACGGCGCGCCGCCGCACGGCGGGATCGCGTTCGGCCTCGACCGGCTAGTGATGCTCCTGGTCGGCGCCGAATCGATCCGCGACGTGATCGCGTTTCCCAAGACGCAGAGGGCGATCTGCCAGATGACGAACGCGCCCTCGCCGGTGGACGCCAAGCAGTTGCAGGAGCTCTCGATCCGCGTGGCGCTCCCCCCGAAACAGAACCCGGAGAAGAATCATGGCTGACGACGGTAAGGCGGTCCTGCTCAAGACCGCTGCGGACGTGGGTAAGTACTACGCCTTCATTGGTCAAGCCCTTCGCGCGATCTACGACCCAGCGGCGGCGGCCCAACTTCCGACAGAGCTCCTGGACGCGCAGATCGACCAGCTCCGCAAGTCGCTCGCGCCTGTGCTGGACACAAACCACGTCGTGAAGCAGAACTTCGCCCAGGTCGACGAAGAACTCGCCCGCATCCGGAATGCGTCGTCGAACGGGGACCGGCAGAAGGCGGCCGACGAGGCGCAACGCTTTGGCGCGCAGATCCAAGAGCGGGCCAAGGTCGTCAGCGACCTGGTCGCGTTGTTCCGGCGTTTGTAGGTACGGTTGCCGCGCCACGCAGAGGCCGCGCTGCCGCGCCACGCACACACCGCGTTGCTGCGCCACGCACACACCGCGTTTTAAACCCGTCCTCCCGCGATCGACCCATGGCGTGGACGCCGAAACGGTTGGAGACGCCTCGCCTCATCCTTCAGCCCACCGGCGAGGACGAGCCGCCGAGCGCAGAGGGCGGTGCCTCCCCGCAGCGCGTCGGTCTCCCGAACCAATGGCGGATCATCCCCAAGGCCGTCGATCGCGTGGTGGGGATCGCGGGGTTCATCCGGTGGGAACCGGATCGGCGGTGCGGTGAGATCGGCTTCGGCGTCGTGAGGGCCGCATCGGGGCAAGGGTTGATGACCGAGGCGTGCCGCGCCGTCATCGATTACGGGTTCGCCGAGATGGGGCTCACCAGGATCGAAGCCCGCTGCCAGCTCGCCAATCTCGCGTCGGCGAGGGTGCTGGAGAAAATCGGCATGACGCGCGAGGGCATGGTCCGAGGGCGCGTCCACTCCAAAGCCCCTGAAGAAGACTTTTGGCTCTACGCGATCCAGCGGGGAGGTGACGCGCAATGACGCTCCCGTCCTCACCGCCAAACCCACGCCCTCCTGCGTGATTCCAAATGACGGAAATTAGAGGGCCGCGTTTTTCTGTTGACTCCAAGCGCCCAACCCGACTACGTTTGGTCCTTGAATGGGGTGGGCGTCGGCGCGGGGCCGGGGCCGTGGGTAAGGAGGTGCACGATGGCGGAGCGGGCGGACATGGTGGCGTTTCCCAACGGGGTGAAGCTCGTGAAGTGGGGGCGGAAGGAGGACCCCACGGCGGAGTCCGTTGCCCAGGAGATGCAGAGCTTTGGTTACTCGGTGTACGATCTGCAGACGGTGGCCCCGTGGTTTGAGCGCAGCCGCCACGCGCACGACGAGCCGGAGATTCGCGGCGCCGTCTCGGGCGTGATCACGTTTCACTTCGACGACATGCCCATCACGATCGAGGCGGGCGACATCCTGCTCATTCCTGGCGGCCTTGCGCACGAGGTCAAAGGCCACAACTCGCGCCCGTTCACGGCGTACAAGGGGTCGGCGAGCGGGCAGCGGAAGGTGACCGAACACGCGGACGCTCGCGGGAGCGTCGAGGAGCTGGCGCGCCGGACGTCGACGTCCGGCAGCGGTCGCGCATGATCGGTCTCGATCTCGACGGCACGCTCGAGGACAGCCGCAGCGACATGGTGGCGGTCGTCCATCGCGTCCGCGCGGCGCTCGGTTTGGCGCCCCGTCCCGATGAGGCCGTCCGGCCCTGGGTCAACCGGGGGATGGATCAGCTCTATCGGGCATGTTTCGACGACTACCTCCAGGGCCGCGATGCCCGCCTGGCCGACGTCCGCGGCCGGTACGAGGCCGACTACCTGATCAACGTCGCGTGCGAGACGCGCCTGTATCCCGGCATCGCCTCCGCGCTGGAACGCCTGGCCGAGCTCGGTCCCTTGGTGGTCGTGACGAACAAGCCGGAGCGGATTTCGCGTCGGTTGCTCGAGACGTTGCGGGTTGACGGCTTCTTCTCCGCGGTGATCGGGGGTGACACGTGTGCGACGTCCAAGCCCGACCCGGTGGTCCTCGCTGAGGCCGCGAGGCGCTGCGGGTTCACCCCCGCGAATGGACGTGCCGTGATGATCGGGGATAGCGCGGCGGACGTGACGCTGGGTCGGGCCTTCGGCGCGGTGACGATCTGGTGCGCGTGGGGCTATGCCGATGCTCCTGGCGAGGAGCCCGACTTCGTGGCTCAGACCCCCGACGAGTTGCCGGGACTCGTTCAGGCGGCGCGAGGAGCGGTCGGAACAAGGTCGTGAGCGGGGCGCCCGCCCATTGCCTCACCCCTGGTTCGCGATGAAAAGCTTGATCTTGGTGAGGTCTTCGTCCATTAGCTGAGCGAAATCGATACCCATCCCGACCGTTTCTTGGCGCCACACCACGGTGCCTTCCCCGGCGATCGGTTTCTCCCAGGGTGTATTCCCCAGCAGAAAGCTGAACGTGACGCGGGAGCCGACCGGCAAGGGGGTTGGAGCATCCACGAAGATCCCGTGCTCGCTGATATCCGTGAGTCGGGCCGTCATCGGTGGGCTGTCGCTCTGGAAGTGAATTTCAACAATGCGCGTGATGCGTGGGGCGCGGCGCCGTTCGGACTGTCCCATGTCGACTCTCCTTGCCAGATTAGTAGTCGGGATGGAGCGCCCACAAGTGTACCACACGAGATCGGGATAGACCGGGAAGCGAACGAAGTCCCTTTACCCCCGCGACAGGGCGAGGAATTGCCTCTGCGCTTTGCCCGAGTCGAGGGCGTCGCGCGCGAGGTTGGCGCCTTCGGAGAGCAACGCGGCCCGACCCGCCTGCCGCAGGATGACCGCCGCGGCGAGGACGAGACTGTCGCGCGGCGGCCCCGATTTGCCGTTCAACGCGTCCATGCCCGCTCCTGTGGCGCGCGCCGCCAGATGCGACAGGTCGCGTTCCTGCGACGCCTCGTCGAACGATTCGTCGGCGGCCGCCTGATCGGGCGTTGACGCGAGCGGCGGGGCGCGCACGTCGGATTCGATGCCCGCCTCGCGTGGGGCGAGCTTCCACGACTCGTCGGCTCCGCCTGATCGGTACGAGATGACGCGAGCTTGGGAGTTGAGCGGGGGGACCACGCCGCCTTCCACCCCGCGGATCACCAGCGCCGACGCATAGCCCGCCTCGCGCGCGACCAGCGGCAGCAGGCGCTCATAGCCCGAATGGACGTAGCCCACGACGAGGTGCGTCCTTCCGCTCGCTCGCACCGGCCCGCACAGCTTCTCCAGCGTGGACAGGCACGGCCGCTTCACGATCAGGCGGCGCAGCTCGATGAGCGCGTGAAGCTCGGGGTGAAAAGCCCGTTGGTCGACGTACGCCCAGCCGATGGCGGGATCGGCGATGCGCGCGGCGGCCTCGTCCGACGTGAGATCGACCGGCGCGCCGGCGGCGGCCAGGATCTGGTGGTGCGTGAGGCCGAACTTGGGACCCATCATCCGGCAACCGTGGGAGACGGCCGGCACGCCGCAGGCGGCGAGGACGGCCGGCAGGAACGGTGCGACGGGGAGGTGGCGAAGGAAGCCGTCGTACGGGTCGGCGAGGTCCACCAGGTCTGGCACGTCGGCCGTCGCGCAGTGCGTCGTCGCGCGGAGCGCGTCCAAAATCCCCCGGTTCTCGTCGTCCGACTCGCGCTTCATCCGCAGCGCGATCAGGAAGACGGCGGCCTGGACCTGATCGACCGCGTTGCGGAGGATCAACTCCATCCCGTCGCGCGCTTCCTCGCGCGCGAGGTCCCGGCTCATCTCCGGTCCGGTGGCGATGCGCTTCAGATAGGATGCCATGCGGGCCTCGAGACCGGCATCACTCATGTCCGCACTCCCTATTACGACGACACAGAGTACGAGGTTCCGACCGCGACCGTCAACCCGCCTCGTCGAAGACCGCCGATGATGTGGTCGATGAAGGTTTCCTTGATGCGACCGCAGCGCGCCGACCGCGGAGACGCAGTGAGCCCTTCTGAGGCCTGGAGGTCTCACTAAAGGTGGGAGATCTCGTCCTTCTCACCCTTTGTGTCTTCGGTGAATTGCCGCTCGAGGAAGCGCCTGGCGACGTCGCGACCTCCGAGGCCGAACGCGATCGCCAGCCCCAGCATCACGGCTCCGAACGCGATGGAGAAGGCGATCAAGACCACGCTCTTCGCCAGCGCGATATGTTCGAGGGCCATCGCCACCGTCAGGATGACGATGAACATCCGGACCGCATTGCTGAGCAACCGGGCGGACGGAACGTTGGCGTTGACCATGCCGAGCAAGACGGCCCGGGACACGAAATTGGCCAGGAGGATCCCGATCAGGAGGATCAACAGCGCGACGAAGATCTGGGGCACGTAAAGGAAGAACCGCGAGATCTGTTCCTGAAGTACCACCAGACCCAAGGTGCTGATCCCCAGCATCAGGAAGGTTGCCCATGTCACCCAAAACACGAGCCTGGCGAGCAACTCCGTTGGCGGGGGCAGGTCCGCCTTGGTGAGCATCTGCGAGGCGCCGACGTTGTCACAGAGCACGTTGAACTTCACCAAGTTCAACGCGTGTCGGAGAATAATCTTTACGATCATCGCGATCACCCAGCCGACCGCGACGATGATCACCATCCCGAGGATCTTGGGTACGGTGTGCAGCGCCATCTCCAGCGCCGCGTTCAATGCTTGGGTGACCCCGTTCAGCAAGGTCTCGGTCATGGGTGCCTCACCTGGTTAAGGTCCAGCGTTCCATCAGATACGGCTTCAATCGCTCGTATTCCAGGCACAGCGCGTCGAGCCGTTGTTCGAACTCGCGCGAATCGATTTCGAGGTTCTCCGCCACGAACGAGCTGGTGCGTCCCAGATACAACGGGATGAGCGCTTTGAGCAGATGATCGCGATGAATCGCCGAATGATGATACGACGAGGCGAATTCGTAGACGGTTTTCACCCAGAGCTCATCGGGAAACCGGATGTCGACGTCGTCGAGGCTTCCGAGGCGCTGTACCTCCGCGAGGGTATCTGGGGAGAGAATGGGCTCCAGGATCGAGGCGAATTCACGGACACCGGTCCGGAAGACCTGGAGCATCCGCTCCCGGTTGACTCGAACCGGCTCGAGGCTCATTTCGTACTCGAATCCGAATACTGGAACCGCATTCGACCCCGTCCGGGAGAGCCAGTAAGACTGATCCGCTTCCAGGCACTCGAAGAGGGTTCCAACCACTTGTTGGAGCAGGGCGGTCAGGTCCGGTTCCGAATAGGCCGGGGCGTGAATTCTGGGGCCGAGGAACGCTTGGCAGAGGCGGTAGCCATCCCTGATGGCCGAGGTGGTCAGGCGGAGGTCGACGCCGGAGCGAACATTCTGGCCCCCTTTGAGGTTCGCTTCGAGAAACGACCTGGCGAGACGCCCGGACAGCCCAAATTCTCCGCCCAGTGGTTCTTTGACGTGCGAACCGTAGACGGACCGGACCATGGGAGAGACCACATTGTTGATCAACAGCCCGTCGAATTTGTGGCGATGATACAGGGGCGTGACGAGGTCAAACTGTTCCTTGTAAATGGGCCGGATCAAGCCCTCGATCCACTCGGGCGTCACGCTCTGGAGATCGGCGCTCACCACCGCGCAGGCCTTGGCCCGCAGCAGGTCGGCCGCGGCGAAGATGGTGCGTAACGCATTCTCGCGACCGGGGATTCCGTGGTACGGAATGCTGATCCGGTGCAGCGTGCGCAGCGGCTGGGAGGTCATCAGGGTCCGATAGTCCCTGATCGTGGCGTTCCGTACGGCATCCGGCGTCCCGTCGGTGGACCCGCCATCCGGATTGATCAGAACGGCTCGTTCCCGAGGGAAGTACTTGAGAAACCCGACCTGGACCGCGCGGACCACCTGCCCGGCCGTCTTGCCGTTGTTGTAGGTCGGCACCCCGACGAGGATGTCCACCTCACCCACGGCGATGAGTTGGTGCACCAACTCGTCGGAGAGTACCGACTCTTCCGCCAAAACGTCCCTTCCTTCCGAAACGCGTCCGCCGTTGCCGGACAGCCGGTTAGAATCGCCGCAGTAAGAACCAGAAAAAATGATAGGGACCGAGCGTCAGCAGATACGGTAAATCACCGACCCGCGGAAACGGGTTGCCGCCGAACATTTCGATCGGGATCGCGCCCTTGAACCGGCGTAAGTCCAGCTCAACCGCTTGGGCTGTGCGCGAAAGGTTGTTGACCACCAGCACGGTTTCTTCGTCCTTTTGACGCAGGTACGCCAAGATCCGGTGGTTGGCGGGATTCACGAACTCGATCGTCCCGCTGCTGAATACCGCCGTCGACTTCCACAGGCGAAGGATCTTCTTCACCCAGGACAGGAGCGAGTGCTCCGATCGCCGCTGTGACTCCACGTTGATCGCCTGAAACCCATAGAGAGGATTCGAAATCACGGGAAGAAACAGCTGCTCGGGATCCGCCGTGGAGAACCCCGTGTTCCAGCCCCCGCTCCACTGCATGGGTGTCCGGACCCCGTTCCGATCTCCGAGGAAGATGTTGTCGCCCATCCCAATCTCGTCCCCGTAGTAGATGATCGGACAGCCCGGGAACGACAAAAGCAGACCGTTGAGGAGTTCAACCCGCCGCCGGTCGTTTGCCATAAGGGGGCTCAGGCGCCGCCTGATGCCGAGGTTGATCCGCGCGGTGGGGTCCTTGGCGTACATATCGTACATGTAGTCGCGCTCGTCCTGGGAAATCATCTCCAGGGTCAACTCATCGTGATTACGAAGGAACGTTGCCCACTGGCAGGTCTCCGGGATCGGGGGCGTCTGCTCCATGATCTCGACGAGCGGTTTGCGATCCTCCAATTCAACCGCCATGAACACCCGTGGCATAAGGGGAAAATGAAAGGCCATGTGAAACTCATCCCCGTTGCCAAAATACGCGCGCACGTCGGTCGGCCGCTGGTTCGCTTCGGCGAGCAGTACTTTATCTTTAAAGTGCTCGTCCAGCCGGCTCCTGAGAAACTTGAGCACCTCGTGGGTCTCAGGCAGGTTCTCGCACGACGTGCCTTCTCGCTCGATCAGGTAGGGCACGGCGTCGACTCGGAACCCGTCGACGCCCATGTCGAGCCAGAACTTCATGACGTTCCACATTTCCTCACGGACGTCCGGGTTATCGAAGTTCAGGTCCGGTTGGTGGCTGAAGAAGCGGTGCCAATAATAGGTCTTGGAGATCGGATCCCACGCCCAGTTCGACCGCTCGGTATCGAGAAAGATGATACGCGCGTTTCGATAGCGGTCGTCCGAGTCGCTCCAAACGTACCAGTGTCGACGGGGGTTGTCCCGCGAACTTCTGGCCTCCTGAAACCACGGATGCTGGTCGGACGTGTGGTTGAGGACCAGTTCGGTGATCACCCGAATCCCGCGGGCGTGGGCGGCGTCGAGAAACTCGCGGAAATCGTTCAGCGTGCCGTAACTCGTATGGATGTTGTAGTAATCCGAGATATCGTATCCGTCGTCGCGGAGGGGGGAAGGGTACATCGGGAGAAGCCAGATGCAGTCGATTCCCAGATCGTGCAGATAATCAAGTTTCGTCAGCAACCCCCGGAAGTCGCCGATGCCGTCCGCGTTGCTGTCATTGTAAGCCTTCACGTGCAGCTCGTAAAAGATGGCCTGTTTGTACCAAGGAGAGGAGTCGCTCGTCATGGTTCCATCTCGATCCGTCATGACGCGAAGCAATCGAAGTTTTTTTCGAAGTTCACGCCCCGTCCGTCCCAGGTTGCCCCAAGGGGATACGGATATCCTGGCATAGTGCGCATAGATATGCTTTATAAAGCCCGTGCCCCACGCTGTCAACCGGCGGCGAGGCGTCCATCACAGGCGGCGGGTCAACTCAAGAATCCGGGCGGTCCCCATCAGGAACGGCCCGACAGAAAGACCAGGGCCGGATACCCCGGAAGAGCGACCTCGGCGCCCTCGGGCGTGATGTCGAGCGTGGACGGGGAACGGGCGGCCGGCCCCGGGCCTCCGAAGGGCGCCTCGTTGGCGTCCAGTCGGCGATGCCAGGTCCCGGCCGGCTCATGGATCTTCACCGTGGCCGGCGTCGGTGCGAACCCGAGGATCAGCAGCGCCTCGGATCCGTCCGCTCCCCGCCGATGGATGACGAGGACGCGTTCGGACTCCCAAGCCCACACCGTGTGCGTCGTGGCGGACGCCGCGCCGAGCGCCTGGATCGACGTGCGCAGGGCGATCAGCTTGCGGTGCCACGCGAGCATGGCGGCCTGCGCGGGCGCGAGGGGGCCGTCCCGCGCGAGCCGCGAGCGCTCGAACGTCCGGGGGCTCTGCGGATCCGGAATCTCTCCCTGCCACCCGAACGACGCGAACTCGGCCGTCCGTCCCTTGCGCACCGCCTCGACCAGCACGGGATTTCCGTGGTCGACGAAGTACAGAAAGGGCGTGGTCTCCGCGTATTCCTCGCCCATGAAGAGGAGGGGAATGTTCGGACCCAGGAGCACGGTCGCGGCCGCCACCTTGAGCGCCGTGTGCGGGACGAGGGCGCTCAGGCGCTCGCCGCGGGCGCGGTTGCCGACGTGGTCGTGGTTCTGCGCGTACACCACGAACCGGGACGGCGGCCGATTCCGCGACGGGCTCCCGTGCCGGCGCCGGCGGTACGGCGATCGCTGGCCCGAGTAGACGAACCCGTCGCGAATCGCCGTGGCGAGCTGATCGAACCGGCCGAAATCTCGGTAATACCCCGTGTGTTCGCCGGTGAGGACCGTGTGGAGCGCGTGATGAAAATCATCGTTCCATTGGCCGTCCAGGGCGTAGCCGCCCTCCGCCCGGGGCGCGATCACGCGCACGTCGTTGAGGTCGCTCTCCGCGACGACATGGACGATCCGGCCGAGGCGATCGGCCTCCGCGTGCACGGCGTCGGCGATCTCGGCCAGGATGTGACGCGCGCCGACGTCGTAGATGCCGTGGATCGCGTCCAGGCGCAGGCCGTCGACATGATACTCGGTGATCCAGTAGAGGGCGTTGCTGACGATGTAGTGGCGAACCTCGTCGCTGTCAGGCCCGTCGTAATTGATGGCCTGGCCCCACGAGGTCCGGTACCGGTCGGTGAAGTAAGGGCCGTAGTCGGCGAGGTAGTTTCCCTCCGGGCCGAGGTGGTTGTAGACCACGTCTACGATGACGGCCAATCCTCCAGCGTGACAGGCATCGATCAGGCGCTTGAGGCCCGGCGGCCCGCCGTAACTCGCCTGCGGCGCGAAGGGATAGACGCCGTCATATCCCCAGTTCCGCGCGCCGGGGAATTGCGCGACGGGCATGAGTTCGATGGCCGTTACGCCGAGTTCGCCGCCAAGATACCCCAGCCGCGGAATGATCGCCTCATACGTGCCCGCGGGCGTGAATGTCCCCACGTGGAGCTCGTAGATGATCATCCGGTCGAGCGGAAGGCCGTGCCAGGACTCGTCCGACCAGCGAAAGCCAATCGGGTCGATGACTTCGGACGGCCCGTGCACGCCTTCGGGCTGAAACCGCGAGGCCGGATCGGGGCGTTCCACGCGGCCGTCGAGCACATATCGGTAGCGAGATCCGGGCGGTGCGTCGGCGACGACGCCTTCGAAGTATCCGCCGTCGGACGGGGTGAGGGGCACCAGGGGACGATCGCGGCCGACGAGCCGCACGCCGACCGTCGTCGCACGGGGCGCCCACACCCGAAACCGAACCGCCGAGGGGGCCAGGGGGCTCGCGCCCAGATCGAGGGCCCAGGGGGTGGCGAGATCGCGCATCATGGCCTCACTATGCCACAGTGGATGGCATCCTCCAAGAGGGGAGGCGCCCGGCAGGGGCTGACAGCGCCGTGACGGTGGGCCCGGCGCGCCAACGCCCTCCCCGGCGTCGTGGTCAACGAATAGATGACTCAGACCCCGAGAGTCGCGCCGTAGCGCCGGTAAAAACCCTTCAGCAGAAACGGCGGCAAGAGCGTGGTGAGCGCGATCACCAGGATCAGGGTCGCATACACCTCGGCGCCGAAGACGCCCGAGGCGCGCCCGAGTTCCGCCTATACGACCTGGGTCACGAATCGGGACGGCTCGCGAGCGGTCGTCGTCATCGAAGCCGGTGTCCAGGCGATCGGTTCTTGTCCGCTGACATGTTGCGCGTTGTCTGCCATCGGGCAAGCAGCCGACGGACCTCGGCGGGGCCGCTGAGTCGATACCGCGCCGCGCTCCGACGGGGCGGGCCGACCAGGATACCGATGCCGTTCTCCCGCACGACGCGGAAGGCGTCCTCGTCCGTCGTGTCGTCTCCGAGGTAGACGGGCGTGCGATCCGCCATTCCGGGGCGCGAGAGCAGCCAGCGAACCGCCGCGCCCTTGTTCCAGTCCAACGGCGGTCGCAGTTCGTACACCGCCTTGCCCCGCACGAGGCACAGCCGGCCACCCGCCGCCCACGCCGCCAGCCGTCTTCGGAGCGTGGGCAGCCACCGAGACCGGTCTTCGATCGACACCAAGCGGTAGTGAACGCTGGCGGTGACTCCCTTTCGCTCGATGACGAGTCCGTAGGGAGCGTCGGCCTCGATCGCGCCGAGGAAAGTGCCGAGATCCCGCTGCCATCGTGCGGGGACGGCGACGTCGCGTCGAACCCTCGGACCGGAGATCTCGATGCCGTGATTGCCGACGTAGTACAGCGACGGCACGCCGACCAAGCTCCGCACAATGGCCCGTGCGCGCCCGCTGATGATCGCCACGGGGAACATCCCCGCCAGGGCGCGGAGGAGGGCGCGCCCGTCGTCGTCGAAAGTCGCCTGGGCCGGCCGCGGGGCGATCGGCACCAACGTACCGTCATAATCCAGGAAGAGAAAGGCGTGAAGGCCCCTCAACCGCCGGGCCAACGCGGCGGGATCGAGCAGGCGGGGCCGACCGGTTGGCCGCTCGGCGTCGTCACGCGGGATCCGCGCCATCGCCACAGCCCTCGTTACGGGGGGGCCGGTTCGGCGGACGTCACCCGGACTTGGCTGAGATCATCCACGAGGGCGGCGGCCCAGCGGTAGACGTTGTAGGATCGGATCTGTTCTCGCAGCGCCAGCATCCGCCGGCGCTGTTCATCCGGCGGCATCGCGAGGGCGTACCGGATGGCGTCGGCGAGTTGTTCCGTGTCGTAGGGATTGACGATGAGGGCGTCGGTCATCTCGCGCGACGCGCCGGTGAAGACGCTGAGAATGAGCGCGCCAAGCCCGTCCTGTCTGGCGCTGACGTACTCCTTGGCCACCAGGTTCATGCCGTCATGCAGGGACGTGACCAGGCACACCTCGGCGGCCCGATACCAACGAAGAATCTCGCGGTGGGAGTGGTGCTGCTTGAGGAACAGGATCGGCGACCACGTCTTGGTCCGGAAGCGCCAGTTGATGCGGTCGACCTCGGCGTCGATCTCGCTGACCAAGTCGTGATATCTGGGGATGTGGGTGCGGCTGGGCGCGCCCAACTCGACGAACACGAAGCGCTCGCGGAACTCGGGGTACTTCTCGAACAACCGCTCGATCCCCCGGAATCGTTCCAGGAGGCCCTTGGTGTAATCGATCCGGTCGACCCCGACGCCGATCCGCACCGCGGGCAGGCCCGCTTCTTTGAGCAGCGCGTCGCGGTCCCGGGGGCCTGGGTCGGGGGTCTCCCATGGGGCGACGCTGATCGGGTACGGCCGGACGAGCGTGGTGTGGGACTCGCGGGTGACCGCGAACCGTTCGCGGTCGAGGCGGCACTCGAGCACCCGGTCGATGGTGTCCAGGAAGTTGTTGCAATGGAACTGAATGTGGAACCCGATCAAATCGGCGCCGAGCATCCCGTCCAGGATCTCGCGCTGCCACGGGCAGATGGCGACCGCCTCGGCGTTGGGCCAGGGGATGTGCCAGAACAGGCCCACACGGGCGTCGGGCCGGGCCGCCTTGATGAGGCGCGGCAACAGGGCGAAATGATAGTCCTGGACCAGGACCAGCGGCTCGACACTGTCCTTGATCTCGCTGAGCACGGCGGCGGCGAACTTGGCGTTGACGGCTTGGTAGGCCGCCCAGTCGCCGCTGCGAAAGACGGGGCGGGTGTGGGCGATGTGACAGAGCGGCCAGAGTCCTTCGTTGGCGAAGCCGTAGTAGTATCCCTCCTCCTCCTCTTTGGTCAGCCACACGCGCTTGAGCGTGTAGGCCGGTTCGTCGGGCGGCACGCGCACACGGTCGTCCTCGTCCACCGTCGCGGCGTCGGCGTCGCCGCTGCCGTGCGCCACCCACAACCCCTCGCACGCCCGCATGACGGGTTCCAGGGCCGTGACCAGCCCGCTCGCGGGGACGACGCACTCGATCGCCTTCCCGCGGCGCGTATGCACGTACGGCTCGCGGTTCGACACCAGGACGAAGGCCCGTCCTTGAAGCCTGCCGCGGACGAATTCTTTGAGCCGCTCGGCCGTCCAGAGCGATTCCGACGACTGGCGCAGCCGGGCTTCTTGTTCGGCCGAGGCTCTCGCTTGGGTGAGGCTGGTCACCATCCGCGCGGCTTCGGACGCCAGGGGACGAAAGAGCGGTTCGTGCACGGGAGGCTTTCCCGGCGTGTCGTAACCCAGGCGGAGCTGCTGCATCCACTCCGCCATCCGGGCGATCGGGCCCGCGATGCTCCAGCGGACGACGATCAAGGTCGTCACCGCGATCGCGAAGGCGTACGTGAGTAAGTGGAAGAAGTTGTCGGTCCAGATTTGTTTGACTCTTGCGCGGATATAGTCGGCGTCGTGCACCACGGCCAGCGCGCCGAGGACACGCTCGCCGTCGACAAGCGGGAGGGCGTACACGTGGAGCGAATGGCCGTCGCGGTCGACCAGTTCGGCTCGATCTTCTCCCGACGCCAGCACCGCCGGCACATCAAGCAGCGACGCGGTGTTCGTGAGGTTCGAGGTCGCAGCGAGCAGGACGCCGGCCGGGTCGAACACCGCGATCCCGGTCAGCCGCTCCCGGTTGCCGAACTTGTCGACGATCCGTTTCAGCGCACTGGGGTTCTGGGCCGCCAACACGGGCGCCGTCGCCTCTTGCAGGCTTTCCGCGAGAAGTTGGGCGCGCCGCGAGAGATCGTTGGTCAACCGGTCGTATTCGCGCCGCGTTTGATTCAGCGTAAAGAGAGCAATCGCCGCCGTGAGGACGACGACCAGGGAGACGATCAACCGGAGCGAGATCTTCATGCGCCTTCCTTTGCCGGGATCGGGTAGGGAACGTTGACCCAGCGTACGGGTTTTTGAACGGCCGCGTCAACGGGCCGCTTGTCCTGCGCCTCCGGGAATGCTACGCTCCCGCGTCAACCGTGTGGGGATCGTCGTGAGACTCCGAAGCGGGAAGCAGCATTCGTCCGTCACGCGAGACGGGAAGCAGCATTTGTCCGTCACGCGAGACAGGATCGGTTCGTCAGCCGCGCTGGGGATCGTCGCGGCCCTGACGGTGTGGCTCCAGCCCGCCGCCGCGGAAGCCGCCGGGCGTGGCTTACCCCCGGGCCCGGCGCCGTTCGGCGTGCCGATCGAGTTCGTCGGCTTCACCCTGATGCTCGTCGGCATCGCGGTGTTTCATCGCCGCAGCTTCGAGGTGGCGGTCGGTGGGTTCGCCGCGCTCCTCATGTATAAGATGAGTCTGTCCGGCCTGGACGCGGCCGCCCACGTGGGCGGCGAGTGGCGGCTCGCTCTCAATCTGCTCGGCCTCTTGCTCGGTTTCGCGATCCTCGCCAAGCACTTTGAAGAGTCGCGGTTCCCCGAGTGGCTTCCCCGTTGGCTGCCCGACGGTTGGACCGGCGGGTTCGCGCTCCTGGTGTTGGTGGCCGTGCTGTCGACGTTTCTCGACAACATCGCCGGGGCGGTGATCGGCGGCGTGATTGCGAAGAAGGTCTACCGGGAGAAGGTCGGCGTGGGCTTCCTGGCGGCGATCGTGGCGGCGAGCAACGCGGGCGGAGCGGGATCGGTGCTCGGGGACACGACGACCACGATGATGTGGGTCGCCGGCGTGCCCGCGCTGGAGGTCGCGAAGGCGTTCATCGGTGCGGCGGTGGCGGTGACGGTGTCCGGGATCGTCGCGGGGCGTGCCCAGCACCGGCTGCAACCGATTCAAAAGGATCCCCGGCCCGGCCTCGTCGTCGATCGCGTCCGGCTGCTCATCGTCGCGCTCATGATCGCGGGTGTCGTGGCGGCCAATGTCCTGATCGCGTTTCCGGCTGCCGGGCTCTGGGTGGCCATTCTTGCGGGCGGCCTGCTGCGGCCGATCCCGTGGCGGGAACTTACGGGGGCGCTGAAAGGCGGCCTCTTCCTTGTCGCGCTGGTGTTGGCGGCGAGTCTGATGCCGGTCGAGCGGCTCCCGCCTCCGTCGTGGCCCTCGACGTTCGGTCTGGGGTTCGTGAGCGCCGTGTTCGACAACATCCCGCTGACGGCGCTCGCGCTCTTTCAGGGCGGGTACGACTGGGATTTCGTCGCGTACGCGGTCGGCTACGGAGGCTCGATGATCTGGTTCGGCTCATCGGCCGGGGTGGCGATCAGCAACGCGTTTCCCGACGCGAAGGACACGCGCCGCTGGCTCGTCGAGGGCTGGCACGTGCCGGTCGCCTATGTGCTGGGGTTCTTCGCGATGCTGGCGCTCGTCGGCTGGAGCCCCGAAGTTCCATAAGGCGTCTCGACCGGGCGACCGCCGAGGACGGCTCGAACCGCGGCCGCCGTCTCCGGGTCGAGCCTTTCGGAGATCCACCGTTCGCCGCCTTGGCGCATCGCGACACAGACGCCTCCGGCGACGATGACGACGTTCCCGGGGTGAGCGCGGACGCGTGGTCCCGGGATGAGGAGGCCGCTGAGGTTCAACGGGTCCACGGCCGAGAGACGGATGGGTGCGTGGTGCGGTTGATCCCGGAGCTGGCGCAGCCGCTCGACCGCTTCGGGCAGCGCGTACTGTTCGCCGCCGACGTTCGCGACGAATCGCCCCCCGCGGAGTTCTCCTCGGGCTTCCATGGCCCGCAGTGCCGGTAAGATTCGGTACCAAGGCGGCGCGGCGTGTTCTCTCGCCAGAAGATCCCGGAACACGATGCCGTAGCGAGCCAGGAGTTGGCGGGCCCAGCCGTCGAGCGTCTCGTCCGGCGAGGAGGAGGGCGACGACAGCATCGTCCACCGCCCCTCGCCACGGGGCGCCGCCAGAGGTCGGTGACGCCGGCGGCGGTGCCCACGGATCGGCGAGACCAGCGACCGCACGGCGCCGAACCCATCCTGGCTGACCATTCCCGCCGCGACCAGCTCGCGCAACGCGCCGTGAAGTTCCGCGGGCAGGAGGTGGCCGAGGCCCGCAAGATCCGAAAAGAACGAGGCGCCGCGCCCGACGAGCACGTCCAACACCCGTCGCGCGCGGGGCGAGAGCGGCGGAGGCTCCGCCTTCGCCGCGTATCGCCAGCGAAGCCACGGCAGATCTTCCCGGACCATCAAGGTAATCGGCACGTGACGGGTCGCGGACCGAACGGGCCCCGCCGGCTCGGTCTCCGTCCCGGCGGCGGGCGGCGTGATGCGTCCCCAGACGATCTCGCCGGTCAGGCAGAGCTCGTCCAACCAGCGCGGATCGTACGACGCGATTCGGGCGGGCAGGACGGCGGTCTCCCACGCGGCGGCCGGAATCTCGAACCCCTGAAGCTGGGTGATGACCGCCAGCACCCCGTCTCGGCCGCGACCGAGCGTGCCCGGCGACGTCCGCTGCCAGCGGAGCACAAAGTCGAC
>Ga0210377_10001882_pt1 | contig 18719 bp, 28 predicted proteins | sample PLM4_65_b1redo_FD_155480 | JGI IMG/M metagenome (GOLD analysis project Ga0210377, IMG submission 155480) | Groundwater sediment microbial communities from an aquifer in East River, Colorado, USA - PLM4_65_b1 redo | ecosystem: Environmental > Terrestrial > Soil > Riparian zone | place: USA: East...
GAACATCTTGAACAAAACCAACTTAGACAGTTGGAGATTGAAAAACGCTTAAGCAGATGTGAATTAATCGCAGAGACATTATTTAGAACAATTGGGACGGGGCAGCAATTAGTAAGTAGAAAGTTAGAGGTATTCGATGCGGAAGAAACCTTTAATACTAAAAAAGGAAATGGACCAACATTTTAAGGAGAAGCCTATGAGTAATTTAAGTGTGAATGAAATCAGTGCAGCTAAGGTACTTCTCCCCGTATTTACAGTAGTGGGTAGTGCTTATGAATTTGATGGTGATTTACTTAAAGTAGTCACCCCTAATTTTACCAAACACTGGTTTAACTATCTATTGATGGCTATATGTTCACGTGAAAGCCGTTTTGGTTTAGCTCTTAGTACTAATTTAACCGGGGATGGTGGACATGGGCGTGGCTTAATGCAAATTGATGATAGAAGTCATACTGAATGGCTTCGTACCCACAACTGGAAAGACCCTCTTATTAATATCGAATACGGGGCTGACGTTTGGTTGGAAAACTATAACTTCTTTGCAGACCATTTTGATTTGGTTGAAGAAGATTACATGAAATTGGTATGGGCAGCAACGGCAGCTTATAATTGTGGTGCTGGTAATGTCAAAAAAGCTTTACAGAACGGTGCTGATGTAGACTCAAGAACAACCGGCAAGGATTATTCAGCCGATGTAAGAGCCAAGATGAAATTCTTGGTGTCTTTGGAGTTATTCTAATGGCAGAAGAAAGTGCATTCTCAGAATCCGTAATTGTCAAAGCTGCACAAGTTCAATCTCGGCGCAACTTTATTGCACCTACCTTGGCTGTTATAATCATATTAGGTGTTTTTGCTCTGTTCTATGTCTTTACCTATACTGATTGCAAATCTCCAAAAGAAGTCACCTTCTTTATCCTGGGGGCTGCTTCCGGTTGGGTATCTAACATATTAACTTTTTACTTTGGAAGTTCACAAGGCTCTCAAGCAAAAGACAAACTTCTGGCTGAAAAGGATAAGAAATAGAAAAAAGGGAGAGGCTAATTGCCCCTCCCTAATTCTTTCCCTCAACCCCACTAAAAATTTCCTAAAAACCCAATATAAAGTACCGTTAGAATTTTTCTACGGGACGATAATTTCATACAGGTACTCTTACCTGTATTTAGCCCGTAGCAGCCTTCTTCGATTCTCTATATTTAGCAAAACGTTCCGCAGCCTTCTCCCGGTTAGCGTCTGACATACTTCTGCGTTTCTGACCCTTGCCGGATTCAAGTACCATCCCGGCCAATTCAAACGGGAAGAACAACTCCGCTTCCTTGTCCAGTTCCCCCAGGATGATGTCCTTATGGAGCAATGCCGCAGCCCTGGCCCACTTGTACCGTGGTGTCCAGACGGCAAGCATTCGCTTGTCCATATCAAACAGGCGCAAGTGACCACCACCACGTAACGCAATGCGCTCATAATCAATGCGATGGTCCATTTTCTCAGCGTGTTCTTCTTGCTTCCATGCTTCGTCATAGGTGATTTTCCATCCTTTACCTACAATGTCCAGAAGGCTCTTTAAGGCTTTCTTTCTTGGTTTACGCAAGTTCTAACCTCCTATGAATTTGGGATTTTTCAGGCTCTACCATACGCTCTCTAAGAGCTTCCTGTAGCTCCTTGTTCTTTTGTCGTAGTTGCTCCATAAGAGCATCAACTTCTTGTTGGGTAGTTGTGGGATGATAATCCTCACCACCATCAGTAGCATCCACCCTCATTAATTCATGTGATAGAGGCTGCATTCTTGGAACGGGTGCTCCCACTTGTAGTCCCTCCTTAGCTAATGCTTCACGAAACTCTCTTATTGAGATAATCCCTGCTTGCAAAGCCCTTCTATAACCATCCAAATTTACAGAAATTGTAACTAAGTGTTTTTCTTCCTGACTCATTTGTGGCGGTTTCCTTGGTGGACGTGGTGGTACAAAACCCATTACTCACTTCCCAGGAGCACCACATCTTTTTTAATGTGACGTTTAATAGGTCTGGAAAGTCTAATTAAACGTCCTTTGGGTGAAAGAACTTTAGGGATTCTTACCCAAACAGTTCTGTTATTAATACTGATAACTTCACCAGTTTGCCAAACCATGCGATTAAAAAGTTTAAACGCACAGAGTTGGGGTTCCTTATTTACATTTACTGTATCCGCAGCTTGGGCAATCAATGCAACCTCCTTGATTTCTAAGTTCCCCACCACAATCAGGGCAAGGAGTAGGGTTATTTTCGACAATAAGGGCAACTCCATCTACAACTTGAGATAAGACTTGTCCAATGGCATCAGAACAGGATAGGACTTGCTTTCCTTTATGCCATACAGAATTAGGGCACCTGATACCAGACAATTGCTTGATAACTTCTTTTGGGTCTATATTACTGCGAAATGAAAGAGAAATCAACCTACCAATCACTTCATTATTAGCAGCAGGACAACCCCCACCACGTGCAATATTTACAACGACTTCGAACAATCTACCAGATTCATCACGGTTATAGGTGACAAGCATCTTACCACACCCCGTTTTAATCTCAGTAGTTTGTCCAGTAGTTGTCTCTGGTCTTTCACGTGGGATAATATAAGCCACTTCTACAGACTTCCCGGTACTAAGAACCTGTCCTTCACGACTACCATCACGATAGATAGTAACACCTTTCAAACCAAGTTTCCAAGCACTCTTATAAACTCTTTCAATATCCTTCTGAGTAGACTCTTTGGGAAGATTGATAGTCTTTGATACAGCATTGTCAGTATACTTCTGAAAGGCAGCTTGCATCTTCAAATGCCATTCAGGAATTACAGAGTGTGCAGTAACAAAAATTTCCGGGTCCATAAACTCAGTAAGCTTGTATTGAGTAATGATTTCTTCGGTAAGACTTCCAGCTTGAACTAAGTCTTCCTTGAAATTATTATATTTATACCTGGATAGGTTTGGTTTAACTGCTTCTTCAATGTACGGATGGATTTCCTCAAATTCCTCTCCCGCCAAAATTCTACGCTTGAACGCAAGAGCAAATAAAGGCTCAATGCCACTACTACAATTAGCGATAATAGAGATTGAACCTGTTGGAGCGATGGTGGTACGGGTTGCATTACGATAAAAGGCATTTTCATTCCCCATTGGTCTTGCCGCATATGGGCCACGCAGTTGTGCTAATACTTTAGATGCCGCCGATGCTTTCTCTTGAATGTGCTGCATAATTGTTTCAGCCAAATTTAAAGCCTTACGAGAAGTATACGGAATTTTCAACTGGATAAGCATATCCGCAAAACCCATGACTCCTAATCCAATCTTACGAGTTTGGTAAGTCATATCAGCAATTTCAGGTAGAGGATACTTGTTAGCATCAATTACATTGTCCAAAAACTCCACCGCCAAATTAACTGTTTCAGTTAGTTTCTCATAATCCAACTTCCCATCCGCTACCATTTTAGCCAAATTGATTGAACCTAAGTTACAGGACTCATAAGGCAAAAGCGGTTGTTCACCACATGGATTAGTTGATTCAAAATCACCCAACCACGGAGTAGGGTTAGCTCTATTGATAGCATCAATGAAAATAACCCCCGGTTCACCACTGTTGTAGGCATTTTCACCAATTGCTGAAAATAACTCTCTGGCTGAAACCTGTTTAACTATCTCTCCGGTACGGGGATTACGCAGAGCAAAGCTTGAGTTTTCTTCCACCGCTTGCATAAATTCATCAGTAAGAGCCACACTGATGTTGAAGTTATTCAAAATATTTTGGTCACTCTTACATTTGATAAATTCCTCAATATCCGGGTGAGACACATGGAGAATACCCATATTTGCTCCCCTACGTCTACCCCCCTGCTTAATAGTCTCTGTGGCAGCGTCATAGACCGTCATAAAGGAGATTGGACCAGAGGACACACCAGAGGTTGACTTTACCGTATCATTCGCAGGACGGAGCTTAGAGAAGCTGTAGCCTATCCCTCCACCAGCCTTATGTATCATGGCAGCGTGTTTAATACCATCAAAAATGGATTCGATTGAATCCTCTATAGGAAGTACAAAACACGCAGACAGCATCCCCAAAGATAACCCCGCATTCATCAGAGTAGGGGAATTGGGTAGAAATTCCATGTTCAACATCATTTGGTAAAACTTTTCAGCCAGTTTCTTGTTTTTGGATTGCTCATTAATATTAGGTGAATTGCCAGCAATAGCTTTTGCAACACGCCAGAGCATTTGTTCAGGAGTTTCAATATCTTCCCCATTTTTATTTAGATAACGCTTCTCCAACACTGTTTGAGCAGTAGCGGAAGGAACGTAAGTTTGTTTAATCATGTGCTTCCTTTTCCTTTTTTGCTTCATTTAACATGATAATTGCCAGCAAAGAATATACTGCATTATCCATCAAAGTATCTTCAATGGATTCCCCCACCAAATCAGGTTTTCCTTTAGATAGCTGTTCTAAACGGGACCATTTATCCTGTAATCTAATCATAATCCCCATAAAAGGAGGTATATTCAATCTACTACAGGCTTTCAAATTGCTTAAAGGGTCACTATCCTCAGCATAATTACTATTCTTTCTGGCGTGTAAATCCCCTATTTTTTCCAGTAATTCGTAGAACATGGGGTGTCCAGGTTTGATTTTTTCAACCATCATCTTCCTCCATTAAATCATGTAAATTTACAGGTATAGCGTCCATCTTTACAAGAGGACAGTTAGTATGGTCAATAATGCTGATATTGGTTGGGTCTTGAGGATGGGGTATTACCATATCCCAAGGAATCCAACATCTTGTACAAATCCATTCCCCACAAGTATCGTCCGGTTGCCGTTCTATATGATGGGGAAAACGTGTACACACCTTTAAAGCACCTGAAACAGGTGTTTGTATATAATGTCCACATTGGGAACATATTTTGTAGAAAGGTTGTTCTGACATTAAATTTCTCTTGGAGTTACATCATCCATTTCATCTAAAGCATCCTCTATGCAAGCTCCACAGACCTCAACTTCCTCACCACAACCATTTTCAAAGACAATGATATTGCCTTGAAATTCACAATAAGAACATTCTCCGTCACGTTGTTGAAAGTCTTTCTTACGGGACATTACTTATTCCAACACGGCTCATGGCTCATTGCTATTTGTGGTTGACCACATTGAGCACAATACCAATTACCACAACCAACAGATTCACGTGGTCTTAAGTTAAACTCAGGCATCTTTTCCGTAACCGGAATACTTAAATGGTAGTGACAGTCAATATAATTCAGTTTCTCTTTCGTTGGTATACCCAATGCTGCATCTTTTAAAAAGTCTACTAATAGACCCTGTGCAAAGAGACAACAATTGCAGGTAAAGTAATTTATAATCTTTGGCATTAATAATCTCCTATTCGGTTGCATCCAAACGCCTATAAGACGTTGGTGTATCTAAGAAAGTTTTTACGTGTTCAATCATTTTTTCATCTATCTTCCATTGGAAACAAGAGTTGAATCCCATTCGTTTTACAGAATGGTCGTAGTCATTGTCTACATTCAAATCATATATCAACTCATAGATAATAGATGAAATTCCTGCCACTCTAAGAGCCTTAAGACAAATCAAACAAGGATTTAAAGTGATGTATAGAGTAGCACCATCTACTGCAATGCCTCTCTTAGCTGCCATTGCCAGGGCATTAATTTCTGCATGAGAAGCCTGACACACATCTTGCTTTTGTGCATTCAGAATACCCATAGCACGTCCACGGCAATACCCTTTACCTCCTATCTCAGAACAATGTTTCATTTGTGGTGGAGGACCATTGTAGCCGGTACTCACAATTTGATTGTTCTTTACCAGGACACAGCCTGTAGGACGGGAATTACACATGGACCTGCTGGCAGCTAATTTAGCCACTAACATGAAATAATCACCCCACTTCGGACGCATCTACACCCCCTCAGTACGTTCTTTTCTATGACAATTAGCACATAGAACATCACATTTTTTAATTTCTTCAAGAATCTTCTTTCTGGAATGCCTTATCATACTTGCTACTGCTAATATCTTACTATCAGGGTTACGATGATGGAAGTCAAGACAACGAATATCTGTTTCTCCACATTTGATACATGGTAATTCAGATTTAATTTCGTTTACCCATTTCAAATTATCTTTTCGGCGGTTACTACTTCTTGTTAATTCGTGACTTCTATTTTGAATATAGTAGTCTTTAAGGTACTTTATTCGGTGTGCAGTTCGTTTTGCTTGACCCATTTTAGATTCCTTGAATGTATGATTGATGGTTTTCTTTTACTACAGTGATTTCTTCATCCATTTTTTCACAGAAATATTCATCATGCTCAATAACCATAACGGTTTTATTTTGAGATAAAGTCTTGAATACTTCTATGTTACCATCTTTTCCCATTCTGTCAAGACCTGAACTTACTTCATCGAAAATAATTAGATTATATTCCCTTTCAGCCTTCTCAGCAATGATGGAAGAAAGAGCCAAGGAGATTGCCATACGAATCTTTTGAGTCTCACCACCACCATAACCCTCATAACTTACCTTACCTTTTGGAGTGATTATGGTAATGTTTACTTCATCCCTGATGTTACCGGATGCTGTATGTCTTTGAGTGTCCAATTCTACAGAAAGCTCAGAACAGTATTTGGCTAACCATCCCTGACACTCAATTTCCAACTCTGCAACCAAATCATCTAATAACATCATTCTCAATTTGGGAAAATTCTCAGACCAAACTACGAAGTATTGCAAGTCATTGTTTAGTTCTTTAATCTCTTTATTGAGTACTTCCAATCTCTTATGGTTCTCACCCATCTTCTTACGAGCTTCGGCCTCAATGCCGATGTATGGACTTTTCTCTACCTTTTTGGAAGTTATTTGAGTATTAATCAAGGCCATTTTATCAATTAGAAGTTTTTCATCTACCCTATTTTCCAAATTGGTAATAGCTTGTTCACCTTTACGAACATCACCATTAGCTGTATGAACTTCATTCTTAAGATTATTAAGTTTTCTTACTGTTTCCTCTGCTTTATCATAAGCTTCTTCTTCATCTTTGAGAATGGAAGATAGTGTTAACCACTCTCTCTTAAGATAATCAAAATCAATCTTAAGAGTTATGATATGCTCTTTCAAAGTTTCTTGAGTGATAGCTTGGGCACAATAGGGACAATCACCAGCCTCAGCTTGTTCCAATCTATCAATCTCTCTGCTTTTTTCATTCAACCTCCCTTTAGCTGCACGAACTTGAGATTCTGTTTGAATATACTGATTATTTTTAGTCTCTTTATCCTTAACAGCTTCCGGTAAATCTGCCAACCAAGTTAAGGCATCTTTAATCCTTTCTTGGAGGGATAGTATTATTAGCTTCTCAGCCTTAACTGCTCTATCATGTTTCTTTCTATACTCAATAAGTTCCTTTTCAGTTTGGGACATTTGACGATGTAATTCAATAATAGCATCACCGTGTTGTTCTTCCCATTCCTCAGCCATGTTAGAAATCTTATTTAGGTCCAATTGTTCCAGAAGTTCTTCTACGTGTTTCTTATCCCTTTCTCTTTCAGCAATCAAGTTACGTAATGCTGTAACTCTTTCCTTCGCCATTTCAGCAGCTTTTAGATAGACATCGGCACCTGAAATCTCTGATAATACAGCCGCACGTTGTGGAGCCTTTAATTCAGGAAAAGCAACGAATCGTTGACAAAACATTATGGTGTGAGAATAGGAAAGAAAAGTTAACCCTATCAACTTCTCAATGTACAACTGCTTTTCTGTATTGTCAGAATCAGGTATTTCCTCCACATCATCATTGTTTACTCTCTTAAAGATGTGTATCTCATTGGTTTTAGATTTACTACGGTTTCTCTTAATAGAGTAATATTCATCATTAAGAGTAAAACCTACTTGGACAACAGCTTCATCACTCTCTAAATTGATAATATCATCCAAGTAACGTAGTTTCTTAGAGATTTTACCATACAGGGCAAAGGTCAATGCTTCCAGCAGATTACTTTTACCGCTTCCATTAGACTCTGCCATAGGTTCATCTTTATTTTCACCTTGAATGAAAACAGTTTGAGTACCCCACAAAGAAATGGGAAAAGCAAAAGGAGCTTTAAAAGTCATAAACCCTTGCCCTGATATTGATTGAAAATTACACTTCATTGTCTAACTCACGTGTAGTAAATACACTGACAACAGGGAAACGATTCTTAAGCGTCATTGATTCGGGTTCCTCTCTATCCAAAAGTACCACAGCACCTTTGATTGTCCAACCCATTTCATCACATTTATTTGCCATTTCCCATAATGTTCCTCCGGTAGAAAGAACATCATCTATTAATACCACTTTTTCAATCTTCCCTTCTGGTATAATCAAATTATGTTTATAAGTATGATAAGCAAAAGGGATAACCAAACTATATGGAGATAATAGATTGGCAAATGAGACAGCCATTATAGCCCCCGAAAAAGTTGGTCCACCAATACCCTGAAATTCTCTACATGGGATTATAGGAAATAATGTAGTTAATGTTTGGGCTATTTGGGACGTTATTAACACCCTTGCGTAAGGGTCAAGTACTAAAGGACGACAATCAACGTAATAATGGCTATCTTTACCAGAGGTTAAGGTTGTTTTCTTTCTCTCAACTTGTAATTTAAGTATCCGTAGTAAGTTACTTTTGTTCTTCATATTCTTCCAACCCATGTGATGTTACAATCTTAGCTATTTGTTCGAAGATTGCTTTAGGAAATTTATCTACAGTCACGTCCATTGTTTTACCATACTCACGAATGGTAATTACATATGGCCTTATGTGTTCCGCAATCAAATGAAAATGTTCCCTTGGAAAGTGGAACCAGCCAGCCATTAGAATCATAATTGTCTTGCCTCCTGTAATAGGGCTTCCCCCACCCGAATTAACTGTTTCGTATCAAGATGTTGAATGAGTGCTTTTGACATATACCCCACAAACGTTGGTATTACTTCTTGTGGGGTATTGGAAGAAGTAACCATGCGCTTCTTAATTTCTCTCATATAACGAATATCACTGGTTATTCCAGCAGCACCCCATTTACGTAAATGGTCTTTAGCTTCAAGAACCATCCCACGTTGGTCAGGAGTTAAGTTTCCAGTTAACTTGATATAATTCCCTTGAATTTGTTTCTGAGTTAAAGTGTGAGAAATATTAACTATTCTAAATTCAGGATACTCAAGCTTTAAGGGTTTGAATTTACCTATATCAGGTTGATACAACCAAATAAACTTGTCTTCTCCAGCCTCACCAAAGGTCACTTGGTAAGGGCTTCCCAGGTAGAGGATTTTGTTAAATACCTCATGTGTTTGATGAATATGCCCGGAAATGTATTTTGTACCCTCTCTTAGTTCAAGGTTAAACGTTCCAGGCACCCGCTTTCCGGTATTGAAGGTTATCCCTGGCAGCGTTTGATGAAAACAGACTATATCCATTTCTGGATTACTGTTGTGGAGCCTTGTCCAGGCTTTCTTGAAGTCTTCATAGTCACGGTAATAGGGGATAAAGCCTATCTTCAAACCGTTGATTACAAGGCATCGTGGACGCTCTACAAGGGTAATTAAATCTCCCAGGTGATGTACTTTGATATTAGGATATTTTTTGATTTTAAAATCATGGTTTCCCAACAAAACATACACATGGGCATCTATAGCATAAAGAGCCTCACCGAATGCAGATTGAATGTGATTAGGTACACGGTCCTTAAGTTCAAATATATCTCCCAAGCAAACAACATTGTTAATTTGATTGGTCTTAACAATATTGGCGATTTGATGCAGGATAGATATTCCTTCCTGTAACCGTGTACCTAACTCACCTTCTGAACGATTAAACTCTTTTCTTTCATGCAAATGTAAATCTGCAAAGAAAAGAATATCATTATTCATCCATTTCCTCTAATTGTTCTTGAATAATACGTCTACTTTCTTGACGTTTTTGTTGTCGCTTTGGGTTAATGGTTTTAGCGGTGCGAAGTTTCATGTAAGTCTCTTTCGGCAAACGGTTTGCCACTACTTCCTTGCCATTAGGAAGAACTACTGTTCTCATAGGTTTTTAAAAACTCCCTCAGTACTGGCCCAGGTAGCCAAGTTAAAAAATGTTCGAAGTTTATAAGAACAACATTATCTATGTCCATAACCCCACTTCTAAAAATGAGATACGGGATACGTGGTTCATATCCATAGTGTTCTAACATTTTCTCAAAGAAAAATTCTGATATAGCCACACACGTTTCTGACCTGTCCCGTTTGAAGATAACTACAGGGAAAGTATTTCGTGCAGTACATTCCAAAATTAATTTCACCCACCATCCTATAAAAGTATGATTCTTATTTGATGGTTTGTCAAGTAGTATAAGGAAATCTAATTTGTTATATCCACGTTTTATTTCAACTGTGAAGTTCTTAACAAAAATATCTCCTTCTACACATCGAGAGGAAATGTCACCGGCAGCATTGACAGTATCTTTGCCCTGCTTCGCCCTTTGGGTGAATCGTCCCCCGGAACTGTCAGTACGCCAAAAAACATCATCCTGTGAATTATCATTCATCCACCATTTGGATAGTCTTCGGGCTATATCACGTTCAAACTGACTACCCTTGTTCTTTGGATTCTTCACTGCCATGAAACCTCGCTTTGGGTTTTCTGTCCACTGCAAAATGGGATTCAATTTCAACCCATAATACAATAACTTCTTCTCTAACCCAATCTTGGAAGTCATTATCTTCCACGTATTTAATTGCCGCTGGAAGTCTGGTAGTCTGAAAGTCCTTGATAATATAAGGTTTTCCCTTCTTCTTACCTTCCTCTCCTTCTTCAAGTGTCTGAGCCTCAACTACAGCAAACTTCTTAAGAAACTCAAGGTTGGTTCGCACATCATCCAAACCATAATCAAAGATGATACAAATAGGAGCATCACGGAAAGGAGCATCGCAAGAGTTCTTCACCACATTAACCAAAGAGTTGATACCTACAACCTTCTCTACTTCAACCCCACGAATCTTTTTGATTTGAACAATCTTGTGTCCTTGAGCCGGAACACCTACCCTTAAACGTAAAGAAGCATAAAATTTGATAGCTTCTCCACCAGGAGTTGTTTCAGATGGTCCACCAAACCCACCAATGGAGGGTTTTTGTCTTATTTGATTAGTAAATACTACAAGGCGATTCTTGTTGGATACCATTCTGGCAATGCGCCGGGTCATTTGTGAAAATGCTTTGGCACGTAGCATTCCTGCCTTATCCCCACCCTCCATTTCAGCAGTAGTGGATAGCGCAGCCAATGAATCACAAATATACACGTGCATCTTGTTTATTGGTAAATCCTTTTTAAACCAACCAATTAAATCATCAAATACTTCTTCGATGGTATCAGATTTAGTATAGTTTTTACCACCAGCAAGGGTCAAACCATATGCCTCAGCATACTCTTGGTCTAAACGTCCTTCCGGGTCATTAAAAAATACCGTCCCACCCATAGCTTGAGCAGAGGCACCAATCTCTACCGCAAGGGCTGTTTTTCCTTTTCCAGAGGGTCCATAAATTTCTATAAGGATACCTCCGGGTATACCCCCACCCTTTACCCGCTTTCCTGTAATTGCACAATCTAAGAGCGTTGAACCTGTACTAACCAACATATCAAATCGTGGTATAGGCTGAAAGGGGACCATTTCAACTTTTTCAGTTGAAGCCGCAGCAATGTCGGCAGCTACCTTACGGGTTAACTTTGCCATGAATTGCCTCAAAGTCTTTCTTTTGAATCACATCTTGAATTAATAAGTTCTTGGGAACATGGATAACCATTTCTACCAATGTCCCACACTTTTGACACGCTACACTGATTTCTGAGTCCTTTTTAAGGATAAAATCGTGTAATGCATATGTTTCACCACAACCGCAAATAAATTGTGGAGTATGATAAGCCATGTTATCTCCTTATAAAAAAGGGGGTAAGCTCTGTTTCCCGGCCTGAACTGAACCTTCTGTATCCATTCTTACCCCCATATTACTTAAGCAGTTTTACGGTCTAATCTCTTAGCAGCACGTTCAGCTTTGCGTTTATCAGCTAAGATAGTTTCCTCAGCAGAACATCCTTCATAGATAGCACAATCAGCACAAGCTGCCAATTGGTCAATGTCTACTCCAAATGTTCCTCCACCGGGACAAACTGTAGCACCCGTTGCAGGTGGTTTATCCTGGCCGGTAGGTAGGGGCAAGACACCTTGTGGTTCTTGCTCTGGCAATGCGGGTTGTTCTGTCACAGGAGCCTTTTCCTCAACCGGAGTCTCCACTTTCTTTGCTCCCATACCAAACAAAGCAGCTTTTACTTCGGGATACTCAGGAATATGTATCAGAGTATCAATAGGACGCTCATTTGCCGCAATCAGGAACTTATCATCAATGATATATTCCCTGTCCAACAAACGGTGTCCAATATAGTCAGTGGATTCTTGCTCACCAACTATCTTAAAACATACAGTTTTGCCAACGTCCGGGTCAGTAAAGGAAATGTGACCACCAACCTTAACACCTTGACGCTCTGGCATCTTGGACAATTCATTCAAGATACGTTGCATCTTCCAGTGCGGAGCATTCCAAATTTGCAGACCTTTCTTTTCTTCTTCCGGGCTATCGTAAACCACAACATAGTAAAGTGCTCTTTGCTTGGCTTTGATAGCCTTCAAAAGTTTGACGGTTTCTGCGTCAGCTTCGGAACGTTGCTTCTCTTTGATATAATCGCAGACAGCACAAGGCATATTAAAGGATTTGGCAGTACATACGTAGCTGTCCTTTTGTGGTCCAACATTGAAGTGTACCCAAAGGGTTTCTACATAGGTCAAATCACCTTCTTTTACATCAACATCAGGGTCAAATGGACCTGCTTCGTAAGGAATAATATCCAACGAGTGAGCACCCGCTTTAGGTTTAAAAAACTTAACTGCTTCACCCAAATTGGGTTTAAAGATGGTCTTGAAATCAGACCCACTTCCCTTGTCGTATACTTCTTTGGTACGTTCTTGCAAACGTTGGCGATACTTCTCTCTATCAATTGCCATCCAGATTCCTCCTACTAAATTTCTGTAAACGTGGGTTTTTGTTCAGGAGTTCTCTCTCATGGACCTTTCTTTGATTATCAACGGCTTCCTCACTACTCTCAGGTAACTTCACTTTACCGAAGTAACCGGATAGATGTAGTTGGATTAAACGCCCAATCTGGATAGAACGGTCTTTAAATGTCTCGACTCCTGGTTTTAACAGTTCACAATCTCGATTTAAACGAATTAAACGTTGTCTTGCCCTGATATACTGTTTTTGAATAAATACAGTGTTTTCTACAGTTTTATCAGTTGGTCTTCCTTCAATATCAAAGGACTTTGGATTTCGCCTGATTTTAGCGGAAAGATTTGCGTAGATAACTTCTACACTTAATTTGGCATGGTCACGTAAGGCAATAGAATCAGCATAAAGTTGAGCCATTCCCAATACCTTACGTCCTTGGTCCAAACATTCTACATCTAAATCAAAGGGGTCAATTTTAACTTCTTCTTTGTAATTGAACATTAATGGCACACCATATAAGTAGCCCACATTAAAACAGGTTTTCCTTGGTATTCAAGTGCTGCAAAGTCCATGAAAATTTCAGCAGCACGTTTGGACTTATCTTCGGAGCCATTTTCAATTACTTTTCCCATATAACCTAATACCCCTCTGCGAACACCTTCCGCATCTTCTTCAATTTTGGCGAGAGCCTTCTTAGCCTCCTTCCAATCTTTGTTCAAAAGCATCTGGCAGAAATTTGTTACTTTTTCCTCCGTACCGTAGAATGCCGATAATAATTCCAACATCTTATCGGGACTATCTAAAACTGATACTTGTTCTAATAGAACTAATGCTCTACGTGGACTTCCTTCTGCCAATTCCACAATTCTATTAAATACTTCACGTGGAATATCCATTTCTTCACCGCCAGCAACTTTCTTTAATACCTTCATTATATCGAAAGATTTTAGATATGTCACTGGAAATTGTGTACACCTGTCTTTTAAATTTTTAGGAACCTTTGCAAATTCTGAGGTTGCCAAGACAAAATAGACATATGAAGGGCAATCCTCTATTGGTTTAAGCAGAGCCTCAGAAGCGTCTTTAGTTATCCTGTGAGCTTCATCAATCAGATAGACCAGAGTTTTACCTGCCAGGGGAGGGCTTTTAATTACGTTCACAATTCCTCTGATTGTTTCGATGCCTCTATCATTCCCGGCATTCACTTCGATAAAACCTATGCTGAGGTCTGCTTCAAGCTCCTTGGCGATTAATCTCCCTAACGTAGTCTTCCCGCAACCATAGGGTCCGGTTAATAGGAAGGCATGAGTATTTTTGCGCCTTAGAATGGCTTGTAGAGCCTCACAGGTTATATCCTGACCAATTACCTCACCCCAAGTTGAGGGGCGGTATTTGGTGTATAGCGATTCATTCATAAAACTTCCTCCATATATAATATACCGGAAAGGAGGGCAGTTTTGCCTCAGCTTTCTACCAAATTATGCATTTCGAACCAGTTACCATCAATGTCTGAGCGTTTAAATTCAGCCAGTAAGGGTACGATAATACGGGGGAATTTCTCCCTCACGTCTTGAGTCATTACCCTTGTAACAGTATCTTTAACATACTGAAATTCATCGGGTTTCTGGTCAATTGCCATAGAATCGTGAATTTGGCCTCTGACTAAGCTCTGCCAATCCTCTACTATACTAATTCTGTCCAGTTTATTGAGTGACCATTGAAGGCAATGAAAAGCAAAAGCTTGGACAGGCGTATTGATAATTTGGGTCTTACGGAGGTATCCATGTCTGCGGAATCCAGCAAGAGTCTCCACGTACCCTTTTCTTTCGTAGTCCTTAAGTTGGCGGTTACGAAATTCCAAAGTGTGGTGGTAGTGCTCCCAAAAGGATTTCTCAGCAGCTTCCACCTTATCAGGGCTAATTTTGTAGCCACGTGATACCAAATCCTTATGTATGTTATCCCACCACGAACCGTAGAAAAGGGGGAAAACGAATCCATTCTTGGTATCATACCGTGAAACACCTTCGTCTTTGAAGTAGTCACACCAGAATTGATGTATATCAACACCATCATTTAGCTCCTTAGTTAAGTTAGGGTCTTGAGAATAACAGCAAATGATACGTACTTCCATAGCCCCATAGTCAACTTCAACCCAAAAGTTGCCAGGAGAAGGAATAATACCACTTCTGATAATACGTTCTGCTTCCTCAGCCCTTTTAGGAATATTCTGAAAGTTGGGGTTACTGGAAGAAGAACGATAAGTCATTACTGTATGAAGATTAAAACTTGGATGAATAAAACCATTTACTTGCAGTGTTAAGAAGTTCTTAGCATAATCTTGAATCTTCTTTAACTTACGTCTTTTAATAAGACGCTTAGTAAAGGGGGTGTCAATCAATTCTAACACTTCTTCATCTACCGACACATTGTTTTTGGCAGTGAACTTAGTAGGAAATTCTTCCATAATCTTATATAGAAGAACTTTCAAATCATCAGAAGATTCAAAGTTGGGTTCTTTATTAAACTGCTCAATGAACTCCATTGATGCAGGGTCAACAAGTAACCTTTCCTTTAATTTGTCTTGTCTTTGTTTAAGTTCCTTAACATTATCCTCATAATGTTGCACATTAATAGGAATACCACGTGACTCCAACCTAACCGAAGTCTCCACCCCTTCATGGAAAAGCTGATAAGCAGTATCACGTAATGCACTTCCTACAGGTAATAATTCTTCTGTCTGCAACTGATATAATCTAAAAGTCATCATTGCATCCATCCCATTGTAAACCAACAGTTTATCAATAGGAATCTCATGGACTTTATTGAATGGATTACCTTTCAATAGGTGAGCTACTTCATCCCCATATCCCACAACCCCCCAATGGATTAAGCTCTGGAATTTCAAACCAGTGTATTTATTTCTACCATCTACAATATGGGCAGCAATCATAGTATCCCACAAAAAGTTTTCCATATGTACAAAATAGTTATCAGCCCAGGAACCTTCCATCTGATAATTCTGAACAATTTTAGGTATTTCCGGGTCAGCCAACAAACCTTCCCACTTCTTACGAATGATTCTCAACTGTCTCTCATTCCAAATATCAGGATAGGCAAAGGGAAAGGCAAATCCTCCCTGACCACCTGTAGCTATAGCAATAGAAGCAACATGAGATTCTTCCCTCCATGCTCTAAGACAGTTGGTTTCATAGTCATGTGCAAAAGGTGTTTTGGAATACTTTAAAGCATCCAGGTAGCTACAGACTTCATCAAATGAAGTACTTATATGAATCTTTCCAGCTTCATCAGGAAATTCCGGTGCCGGTCTATTCAATTGCTGGATAGCAAATTCCAATTCATGTTCAAAATAGAATTGGTCATACTTATTTCTTACAAAGAAGGACGGATGATATAGTGGTATCACCCATGCTCCCGTTCTATCTGGTATGCAAAGACGATGCCAACGGCTTACACTTAGCTCCTGAGAATAAACCTCACTCTTACGATTCCCAAATAAGGATTCAATAGCTGCTCCACCTAATAACCAAATGAAGTTAGGTTTTAGTTCCTTTATTGTATCCATTAATAGTGTTCTACAAGCAGCTATCTCATTAGACTTGGGGGGCCGGGTTGCTTTCCCTTCATTACGTACTGATGGTCTGCAATTAACTGCATTGTGTAACCACGCATCCCTTCGTATGTTGAAACCATACAAACGTGCGGTGTAATGTAACAAACCACCAGCCTCAGCTTCCTCCATAAATTGCATATTTGCACGGTCTTCATTAGCACCCGGAGCTTCCCCTACAATTAAAACCCCTTTTCTACCTTCTCCGGTATACACCATTTTAGGGGATATACAATATTGGTCTAAACCACATTTTTTACAATTTGGAATAGAGGGCAACATGACTTCCTCTCCGAATAATAAACCAGTTTTAAGGTTACTGGTTTTCTTGAAAAACCCTTGCATCTATCACTCCTTTTCCAATTTCTTTATGATGGGTTGGACAAACTATCAACCAATTTGAACCATCAAGAGGATTGTTGTTTCTATTTTTATCTTTATGATGTACCTCCAAAATTAATGGGTTAGAATAACCACACACAAAACATTGATAGCCGTGAATTTCAAACGCCCTATCTCTATAAGAACCTATACCAGTGGTGCGATAACTTGCCGTAGCACAAGATGGGGAACAATATACTTGTCCACTTTTACTCCGCACATATGCAGATGGACACCTATTAACTGGTTTACCACACGTTCCACATGGTTGTGTTACTTGTTTGTTTTTGTAGTCTTGTGAACATTTTCGTGAACAGAAAACTAAAGAACACTTACTTGAACCCTTTCTACGTTTTGCCTTATCTACTTCCCTATCATACCTTTCAAAGATTTTATCGCAAAAATTACACTTTAGTCTTAACATAACTTTACCCATTTAGTGCTCCTTTTATAGTCTTTCTATAAGTATAACACTAAATGGGTATTAGTCAAGTCCTTGGTGATGCCAAAACTAAGGGGTGAATGTCAATACTTGGGGTGGACAACGAGATTCGACCTCGTACCTGCATGATTCACAGTCATGCTCTCTACATTAAGCTATGCCCACCATATTAACCATTCATAAATTCTGTATCAACCTCTGCTTCTTTAGGCAAAGGGTATTCTTTGGGCCATTTGTAATAGGAAGGTGGTGTAGACCAAGGGAACCATTTCTGACAAACCTTGTCTAATCCGTTTTGTCTTTGATTTCCACCAATTACATAAAGACCTTTATCTTCATCTTCATCTAAAACAAAGGCAACATGACCATGACCATTATTCCAATCCCAAATTGCCAAGCAGCCATATTCTGAGTATTCTAATTCAATACCCCAATTAGTAAAATCCAAGGCTGCTGCACTCCTTGAACCCCTTATACCAGCAGTGATTAACATGGCATTGGCAAAAGCAGCACACCACGAAATACTATCATATGAAGATTTTAATGTAGTAAAGGTATGATACCACAGAATACGTGGATTATTTTTGGCTCCTGGTTCTTCCGTAATACATAATTCTTTCTTGGCATTTTGCATCCAAGGATAATCTATAGCAGGTATAATTAATGACATGGCTACTCCTTAAAATGGGGCCTCTCACAGGAATCGAACCCGTACCCTCTGATTACAAAACAGATATGCTTGACCGTTAACACCAGAGAGGCTTAGATACCTCCAATCAAATTCAATGCAGTTGCAATAGAATTGGCTGTTTCTTCATTGGGACATAATGCAATTATCTTACCAAAAGCAAATGGGGGAGCATCAGTACAAACAGCAAAGGGCCATTGTTCTTCACTCACTCCTGTTTCTATACCACTCGTTACTCCTTTTTCTTTCTTACGGTCACGTATTGTAACCATAAATCCTCCTTAAAAAAATTTGGCTCCAAGAGTAGGATTCGAACCTACACCGTAGTGATTAACAGTCACCCGCCCTACCATTAGACCACCTTGGAACATTTTATAAAACTCTTTTTAAATCTTGTTCAACAGCTATTTGAGTTTGTTTGCGAATATAATCCGCTACAACTTTCTCTTGTATAACAG
>Ga0210377_10001883_pt1 | contig 18711 bp, 15 predicted proteins | sample PLM4_65_b1redo_FD_155480 | JGI IMG/M metagenome (GOLD analysis project Ga0210377, IMG submission 155480) | Groundwater sediment microbial communities from an aquifer in East River, Colorado, USA - PLM4_65_b1 redo | ecosystem: Environmental > Terrestrial > Soil > Riparian zone | place: USA: East...
CGAGATGACGGCGCGCGCGGGCGAGCAGCTGCGGCGCATCTGGCGGCGCCTCGAGCGCGAGCTCGAGGGCCGCGAGTTCATGAACGGCGCGGGCTTCGGGCGCGGCGACGCGTCGGTCCTGCCCCATCTGGGAACCTCGGAGCTCTTTGGCATGCCGCTCGGCGACCGCTTTCCGAAGCTCAGCGCCTGGCTGGCTCGCTGCCGCGAGCGCGCGAGCGTGCAGCAGGAGGGGCGCGAGCTCGCGGAGTGCCTGAAGACGGAGCTCGCGGGCGGCCCTGCGAGCGGACGCATGCCGATCGTGCGTCAGTACCGCGACTACCGCCTGGAGTGGATGATGAAGAGCGGCGGTACCAACATCGTGCTCGAGGGCCTCGCGAAGGGCACGATCCGCTTTGCGCAGGAGTTCGAGTAGGGCAGCGGTCGAGCATGCTGGCCGAGAGTCAGATCAGCTTCGCGACGTCCAGTATGGGTCGCGTGGAACGTCGGATCCGCGAGAGGATCAGCGCGCCTTCCATCGCGGCGAGGATCAGCTGGGCCCGGCTGCGGGCTTCGCGTGGCTCGATTCCCCCTTTCGCGAGCACGCCGGCGACCACGTCGATCCACTCGTCGATGGCGCGTTGCCCGGCCGCAGTGATCGTGGGGGACTGCGGCGCCGTCTCGAGCAGCGTGGTGGCGACCGGGCAGCCCGAGCGGAAGCCCGACTCCTGCATCCAGCCCGCCATGACCTTGCAGTAGGCCTTTAGAAACGCCTTCGGCTCGCGGTGGCGAGCGGCGAGGTCCGCGAGCATCTCGCGGATCAGCCCGCCCGCCAGGACGATCGCGGCCTCCCCGAGCGCTTCCTTTCCGCTCGGGAAGTAGTGGTAGAGCGAGCCCTTGGGAGCGCCGCTCTCGGCGACGATCTGCTGCAGGCCCGTCGATGCGTACCCCTGCCGCCGGAACAGGCGCATGGCCGTGCGGACCAGGTTCTGCTTGTGCCGGGCAGCCTTTCCCACGGCGCTGCGCCTCCCTTGAAATTATAACGATCGGTCTATATAGTGCCAGGAGCGCCCGCCGGACAGGAGGCCCCCATGAGCCAGAAGACGCGGGTCGGGATCGAGGACGGGATCGCGTGGATCACGATGGACGACGGCAAGGTGAACGCCCTGTCCACGGAGAGGATCGGCGAGATCGGAGAGGCGCTGGATGCGGCCGAGAAGGCGGGGGCGGTCACCGTCCTGCGCGGTCGCGAGGGCATCTTCTCGGCCGGCTTCGACCTCCCCCCCTTCAAGCGAGGCCTCGAGGCGAGCCGGGAGATGGTACGCGCGGGCGCGCAGCTGATCGAGCGCCTGCTCGCCTTCCCGCTTCCGGTGCTCACGGTCTGCACCGGTCACGCGTACCCGATGGGAGCCTTCCTCATGCTCTCGGCCGATGTGCGGCTTGGCGTCGCGGGCCCCTGGCGGATCGGGATGAACGAGGTCGCCATCGGATTGACGGTCCCGAAGTTCGCCGTCGAGCTGGCGCGCCATCGCCTGACTCCGCCCGGCTTCGCGCGGATCACCACGGCGCCCATGTTCACCCCGGAGGAGGCCCTGCGCCTCGGCTACCTCGACCGGATCCTGGACCCGGGCCAGCTCGCCGACGCCGTGAAGCAGGAAGCCTCGCGCCTGCGCGCGCTGGACATGCCCAGCTTCGCGGCGACCAAGGCCCGCATCAACGAACGCGCGCTCCAGGCCGTTCGCGCGGCCACGAACGACGAGATCCGGGCCAGCGACACGACTAGAAGTAGCGCGGAAACTCCCCCGCCCGCAGCTTCCGCCAGTAGACGTCGAGGTCGGCTTTGATCTGTCCCGAGAGCAGGATCACGCCGACCAGGTTCGGAAACGCCATGCCCAGGATCATCATGTCGCCAAAGTTCGTGACGGCGGTCGCCTCGAAGATCGCGCCCAGCCAGGTGAAGATCAGGAAGATCGCCTTGTAGAACAGGATCGAGCGCACGCCGAACAGGTGCGCCCAGCACTGCTCGCCGTAATAGCTCCAGGAGATCATGGTGCTGTAGGCGAACAGGAACGCGATCAAAGAGAGCAGCACCGGAAACCACGGGAAGACCGTCGCGAAGGCCCAGGAAGTCATCGCGATGCCGGTGCCGGCCTCCGGGTGGAGGTAGGCCCCCGTCACGACGATCACGAGTCCCGTCACGTTGCACACGATCAGCGTGTCGACGAAGGGCTCGAGCAGGGCCACCATGCCTTCGCGCAGCGGCTGGTCGGTGCGGGCGGCGGAGTGCGCGATCGCGGCCGAGCCCGCGCCCGCCTCGTTGCTGAAGCAGGCGCGCCGGAAGCCCTGGATCAGCACGCCGACGAAGCCGCCCAGGCCGGCCTCGAACGAGAAGGCCTCGCGCACGATCGTGGCGAACGCACCGGGTATGGCGCCCGCGTGCGTCAGCAGGATCAGCAGCCCGCACAGCATGTAGGCGAGGCACATGAAGGGCACCAGCGCCGAGGCGACCTCGCCGATCCGCCGGATCCCGCCGATGATCACGGCGCCCACCAGCATCGCGAGCACCAGCCCGAAGAGGACCGCGCCGCTGCCGCCCGCGAGGAAGGGCAGCACGCTCGATGCCTGCGCGTACGACTGGTTCGCCTGGTACATGTTGCCGCCGCCGAAGCTCCCGCCGATGCACATCACGGCGAAGACCACCGAGAGCACGGCGCCGAGGCGCGGCAGACCCAGCGTCGCGAGCCCGTCGCGCAGGTAGTGCATGCCGCCGCCCGAGACGTGGCCGTCCGCGCGCTGCACGCGGTACTTGAGGCCGAGCGTGCACTCGGCGAACTTGGACGTCATCCCGAGGAAGCCCGCCACCGTCATCCAGAAGACGGCGCCCGGTCCGCCGATCCCCACGGCGAAGGCGACGCCCGCGATGTTGCCCAGCCCGACCGTCGCCGAGAGCGCGGCGGAGAGCGCCTGGAAGTGCGAGATCTCGCCGGCCTCGTCCGGCCGCGTGTAGCGCCCGCGCACGCAGTCGACCGCGTGGCGGAAGCCGCGCAGGTTGATGAAGCGGAAGCGCAGCGTGAAGAAGGTCGCGCCGATCATCAGCCAGAGCACGACCAGCGGGAGCTTCACGTCGGGCTGGCCGGGTCCGCCGTCCCAGAACCAGACGTCGAAGAAGATCACGGACTCGAGCGCCGCCACCACGGTGCCCGTGAAGAACGCCTCGAGTCCGCTGATGAAACCGCCGGATCCGTCCATGCAGGGCCCCCGTGGCGGTTGGCCTCGGGGGGTGGGCCGGCCGTTCGAAGTCGGTAGCATAGGTGGATCGGCACGACACCCGAAGGAGCTGAACATGCGTGAAGCCGTCATCGTCGCGAACGCGAGGACCGCGCTCGCCAAGTCGAACCGGGGCTCGTTCAACCTGACGCGTCCCGACGATCTGGCCGCCTTTGCCATCCGGTCGGCGCTCTCCCAGGTGCCGGACCTCGATCCAGCCGAGATCGAGGACGTGATCCTCGGCTGCGGGCTGCCCGAGGGTCCCTCCGGGCACAACGTCGCGCGCGTGGCGCTGCTGGCGGCGGGCCTGCCCACCTCGGTGCCCGGCACCACCGTGAACCGCTACTGCTCCTCGGGTCTCCAGGCGATTGCGATGGCCGCGCACCGGATCCTGGTCGACGGCGCCGACGTCGCGATCGGCGGCGGCACCGAGTCGATCACGCTGGTGCAGAACGACAAGATGCGCTTCCAGGACATGGTGAACCCGGAGATGAACGCGAAGCTGCCCGGGCTCTACATGGGGATGGGCATCACCGCCGAGATCGTGGCCGAGCGCTACAAGGTCTCGCGCGAGGACCAGGACGCCTACGCCCTCGAGAGTCAGAAGCGCGTCGGGCTGGCCCAGGACAAGGGCTGGTTCGACGAGTGCATCGCGCCGATCACCGTGAAGCGCGCCGTCAAGGCCAAGGATGGCTCGACCCAGATCGAACAAAACGTGGTGGTGCGCAAGGACGAGTGCAACCGTCCCGACACGACGCTCGAGGGCCTGGCCAAGCTCAAGCCGTCCTTCAAGCCCGACGGAACCGTCACCGCCGGCAACGCCTCCCAGCTCTCGGATGGCGCCTCGGCGACGGTCCTGATGGAGGCTGGCTACGCCAAGCGACGTGGGATCCAGCCGCTCGGTATCTTCCGCGGCTTCCAGGTGGCGGGCTGCAACCCCGACGAGATGGGGATCGGCCCCGTCTTCGCCGTGCCGAAGCTGCTCGCTAAAACGGGAGTGAAGCTCGCGGACATCGACATTGTCGAGCTGAACGAAGCCTTCGCCTCGCAGCTGCTCTATTGCCAGCGCCGGCTCGGGATCCCGGATGAGAAGCTGAATCCGCTCGGCGGCTCGATCTCGATCGGGCACCCCTACGGCATGACCGGATCCCGCCAGACCGGCCAGCTGCTCCGCCATCTGCGGCGCACCGGCAAGCGCTTCGGGATCGTCACCATGTGCGTGGGCGGCGGCATGGGCGCTGCGGGGCTGTTCGAGGCAAGCTGACGGGTCCCGGCGCGCGGGCGGCCGCGCGCCACCCGTTCTTCGCTCGCCTTCGGCTCGCTGCGCGCTTCGCTTGCCGAAGAGGCCTTACTCTTCGCGGACGCGGCCGGCGCGGTCGACGGAGAAGCGGGCGGCCTCGCGGCTCGGCCCGAGCCAGCGGAGCGCTGCGGCGGGTACGCGCATCAGCGTCACCACCAGCCGCTGCGCCTCCCCGTCGCCCATCAGGTCGACGCGCGCGTAGCCCGCGGCGGCGAAGCCTGCGCGACGGCGCGGGTTCGCATCGTGCAGGCTGCGCGCGCCCGAGCCGCCGCCGGCAATCACGTGGAGCGGCGGCGCGGGCGGCTCCATCACCAGGGCCTGAAGGTTGTGCTCGTGGCCCGAGAGATAGAGCTGCACGGGAACGCCGGCCGCCGCGATCTCCGCCACCACGCGCGCGCGGAAGCTCGCATATGCCTCTCGCTCGCTGGTGCCGACGACGGCGATCGGCTGATGCGCGACCAGGATGCGCCAGGGCCCGACCGCCTCGCGCAGCGCGCGCGCGAGTCCCTCGGGAGCCGCGCCCCGGAAAACGGGGTCGGAGTCGAAGAGCACGAGGGAGACGCCGTGGCCGAGCTCGGCGACGGCGACCGGCGGCTCGGGCATCCGCCAGTTGGCGAGAAACAGCGGCAGGCTCTCGCGCTGGAGCCTGTCACTACCGGGTGTCATGTAGTCGTGATTTCCGAGCACGGCGTAGAGCGGCACCGGGTGCCGCTCGGCGCCCGGCGTCTGGCAGGCGCTCTCCACCTCGGACGAGCGCGGCGCCGTGAGCGCGAGGAAGCGGCAATAGGGGCGCACCAGGTTCGCGCGCACGCGCGCCAGCAGCTCGTCCTCACGCAGACCCACGTCGTAGAAGTGGTCGCCGAGCAGCAGGAGCGCGTCGATCGGAAGCTGGCGGTCCTCGGCCTCGAGCGCCGAGGCGACCGCGAGCTGCGCTCGCACGCGCGGCGGATCGTCCGGGCGCGCGCCGGTATCGCCGAGCGCGAGCAGCGAGAGGGTGACCGGCTCGCGCAGGTCCGGCGCGTCGCAGCCGAGGACGAGCCACAGCACGCCGGCCGCTGCGAGCGCGCGGATGACGCCCCCCGCGCGGTTGCGTATGCTGCCTCGCCCCATGCCCGAGCTCCCTCCCACGCGAGCGGGCGCCCCTGGCGCGACGCTCTCCGAGCACGAATCGAAGCGGCTGCTCGCCGGCTACGGCCTGGTCGCCGCTCGCGAGGCGCTGGTCGACGGCGTGGACGCCGCGGTCCGCGCCGCCGCGACGCTCGGCCATCCCGTGGTCCTGAAGCTATGTGGAGCGCAGATCGCCCACAAGACGGAGCGCGGGCTGGTGCGCCTCGGCCTCGCCGACGACGCGGCGGTGCGCCAGGCAGCGGGGGATCTGCTCTCCCGCGCGCGCCCCGAGGACGGCGAGGTGCGCCTGCTGGTGGGCGAGATGGTGCGCGGCAGTCGAGAGCTGATCGCGGGCCTCGTTCAGGATCCGCAGCTCGGCCCCTGCGTGATGCTCGGGCTCGGCGGCGTGCTGGCCGAGGCGCTCGGCGACGTGGTCTTCGCCGCGGCCCCGGTCTCGGCATCCGAGGCGCGGCGGATGCTGCGCGGCCTGCGCGCGAGCCGGCTCTTGCTCGAGCCCTTCCGCGGCGAGCCCCCGGTGGATGCCGTGGCGCTGGTGGCGCTGCTCGTGGGCCTGGGCCGCCTTGCCGCCGAACGCCCGGACGTGCGCAGCGTCGATCTGAATCCCCTGATCGTGCGCGGCGCCACCCCGATCGCCGTCGACGCGCTGGTGGAGCTCGGTCCTCCCGCCGTGCGGAGCGCGCGCGCATCGGTGCGCAGCGCGGACGAGACCCTCGCGCGCTTCGCTCCGCTCTTCCACCCGCGCGGCATCATCGTGGCCGGCGCGTCCTCGCACCCCGGGAAGTTCGGCTTCGTGGTGCTCCACAACCTGCTGCGCTTCGGCTACGCCGGAGAGGTCTTTCCGGTCAATCGCGACGGCGCCGAGGTGCTCGGCCGCAAGAGCTTCCGCGACGTCGCCGAGCTTCCGGATGGCGCCGCCGATCTCGTCTTCGTGTGCACGCCGAACTCGGCGAACGTCGAGCTGCTGCGCGCCTGCGCCCGCAAGGGGGTGCGCGCGGCCTTCATCGCCAGCGCGGGCTACGGCGAGGCGGGGCCCGAGGGCCGGGCGCTGGAGCGCGAGCTGGTGGCCGTGGCCGACGAGCTCGGCATGCTGGTCGCCGGGCCGAACGGGCAGGGCGTGATCTCGACGCCGCCTTCGATGTGCGCGCAGATCGTCGCCCCCTTCCCGCCGCCGGGCAGGATCTCGATCGCGAGCCAGAGCGGGAACCTGGTCTCCTCGTTCCTCAACTACGCCGTCGAGAGCGGGATCGGCGTGAGCAAGGCGATTTCCTGCGGCAACTCCGCGCAGACCGCGCTCGCCGATTATTTCGAGTACTTCGCGGCCGATCCCGAGACGGCCGTCGCGCTCGGCTACCTGGAAGGGGTGGGAGACGGACGGCGCTTCCTGGACGCGGTGCGCGGCCTCACCGCGCGCAAGCCGCTGGTGCTCGTGAAGGGCGGCGTCGCCGCCGAAGGCAAGCGGGCCGCCGCCAGCCATACGGGCTCGCTCGCGAGCGACGACCGCGTCTTCGACGGCATCTGCCGCCAGCTCGGCGTGCTACGGGCGGCGACGGTCGAGGAGGCCTTCGAGTGGGCGGCGACCTTCGCCAGCCAGCCGCTGCCGCGCGGCCGTCGCGTGGCGGTGTTCACCACCGCGGGAGGCTGGGGCGTGCTCGCCGCCGACGCCTGCGCGGCGGCGGGTCTCGAATTGGTGGCGCTCCCCGAGGACCTGCGCGCCGCCATCGACGCCCTGGTGCCGGCGCGCTGGAGCCGGAACAACCCGATCGATCTCGCCGGCGGCGAGACGCGCGACACCGTCCCGGAGGTGCTCGATCTGATCTGCGCGCACGCGGACGTCGACGCCGTGATCCACCTCGGGATCGGCATCCAGGCCGCGCAGGCGCAGGCCTTCCGCACCGGCAGCTTCTACCCGGGGTTCGGTCTCGACCGCATCGTCGCCTATCACGAGCGCCAGGACCGCCGCTACGCCGAGGTCGCCCGCGAGGTCTCCGAGCGCCACGGCAAGCCCGTCCTCACCGCCAGCGAGCTGGCCGCCACCGACCGCGCCTACGGCAACGCCGGTCCCCAGGGCGTCAAGGCCGAGGGCCGCCTGTGCTACCCGAGCGCACACCGGGCCGTGTCGGCGCTGAAAGCGCTGGTCGAATACGCGGAGTACCGGCGCGAAAGAGCCTGAGTGATCTCCGCGCGCGAGTCCGTGGCGGCGCGGCTATCATCCCGGATCGAAGCGGAGGTGAACCATGGCTGCGGAAGCACCGCTGCGCTTTGCCGTGATCGGTGCTGGCATGTCGGGCATCCTGGCCGCGATCAAGCTCCAGGAAGCCGGCCTTGACGACTTCACGATCTACGAGAAGGCCGAGCGCCTCGGCGGCACCTGGCGCGAGAACACCTATCCAGGCATCGGCTGTGACGTTCCGAGCCATCTCTACAGCTACTCGTTCGCCCCCAATCCCGAGTGGAGCCACCGCTTCTCGCCGGGCGACGAGATCCAGGCCTACTTCGAAGGCGTGGCCAGCCGGTACGGCGTGGAAGGCCGCATCCGATACGGCGAGGAGGTGAGCCGCTGCGTCTTCGAGCGCGGGCGCTGGCGGCTCGAGACGAAGAGCGGCCTTCGCGACGAAGCCGACGTGGTGATCGCGGCGACCGGGGTTCTGCATCATCCCAATCTGCCCGGGATCGCCGGCCTCGACCGCTTCGAGGGCGCGCTCTTCCACAGCGCGCGCTGGGACCACGGCGTCAGGCTGGATGGACGGCGCGTGGGCATCATCGGCACCGGCTCGACGGCCGTGCAGATCGTCTCGGCGCTGGTCGACCGCGTGGCCGGGCTCTCGCTGTTCCAGCGCACCGCGCAGTGGATCATGCCGCAGGAGAATCCGGTCTACAGCGACGCGGAGAAATCCGGGTTCCGCCAGCATCCGGAGCAGATGCGACAGCTTCACGGCGATTTGTCGAAGCTGTTCGCGCAGGGCTTTTCCAACGCGGTGGTGGACGCCGGGTCGCCGCAGATGCAGATGATCGAGGATGCCTGCCGTGCGAACCTCGAGAGCAGCGTGCGCGACCCGGTGCTGCGCGAGAAGCTGCGTCCGAGCTACCGCGCGGCTTGCAAGCGCCTGATCATCTCGCCCGACTTCTATCAGGCCATCCAGAAGCCCAACGCGCAGCTCGTCATCGAGGGCATCGACCGCGTCGAGGGCGGCGGCGTGCGAACGCGCGACGGACGGCTGCACGAGCTGGACGTGCTGGTGCTGGCGACGGGCTTCCGCGTGGATCGCTTCGTGCGACCGATGCACGTCGTCGGGCAGCGCGGCCAGCAGCTCGACGAGCGCTGGTCCAAGCGTCCGGACGCCTATCTCTCGATCTCGGTCCCGGGCTTCCCCAATTTCTTCATGCTGAACGGGCCGAACGGACCGGTCGGAAACTTCTCGCTGATCGAGGTCGCGGAGCTCCAGATGGCGTACATCCTCCAGCTCGTCGAGCAGCTGCGCAGCGGACGCTGCCGCACGCTGAGCCCGCGCGAGGAGTCCACCACGCGCTTCGAGGCCGATCGGGAAGAGGCGGCCCGGCGCACCGTCTGGAGCACCGGTTGCCGGAGCTGGTACCTCGACGACCGCGGCATCCCGGCCGTCTGGCCCTGGACCTTCGACCGCTTCCGCGAGGAGATGGCGAGGCCGAAGCTCGAGGCCTGGACGCTGGAAGGCTGAGCGTCGTGTCCAGCGAGCGCGAGGCCCGCTTCGAGCCGTGCGGGGGGGAGAGCTGGCGCGACCCCTTCGCCATGTACCGGGCGCTGCGCGACCACGACCCCGTCCACCACGTGGCCGGTGGCGGCGAGGGACAGGACTACTGGGTCCTCTCGCGCTTCGGCCACGTGCTCGACGCCGCCGTCGATGCAGATGCATTCTCTTCGGCCTCGGGCCTCACCTTCTCATACGGCGAGATGGAGCGGCTCGGCCTCGAGGCGCCCATCGTGATGATGGACCCGCCCGATCACACCGCGCTGCGCAAGCTCATCATCAAGCGCATGACCCCGCAGCAGGTGAAGGCGCTCGCGCCCATGCTGCGCGAGTTCGTGGTGACGCGCGTGGAGACGCTGCGCGAGCGCGGCGAGGGCTGCGCGGTGGCGGAGCTCTTCCGCCCGCTGGCGAGCTTCGTGGTGGCGCACTTCCTGGGCGTTCCGCGGGCCGATCGCGCTCGCTTCGGCCGCTGGACCGACGCCATCGTCAGCGCCAGCGCGGGGGGCAACGTGCTCGGCGCCGGCGATGCGGTCGGCGAGATGTTCGCCTACTTCGCCGGCCTGATCGCGCAGCGGCGCAGCCAGCCGGAGGGCGACATGCTCTCCGCGCTGGTCCACGGTCGCCTGGGCGCCGGCGAGGAAGTCTCCCCCGCAAAGATCCTCGGCGTCGCCTTCACCATGGTGACCGGCGGCAACGACACCATCATGGGACTGCTCGGCGAGGCGCTCGAGCTGCTGACCCGGCACCCGGAGCAGCGCGAGCTCCTGCGCCAGGACCCTGCCCGCATCCCGAACGCGATCGAGGAGTTCCTGCGCTTGAGCTCGCCCGTGCAGGGCCTGGCGCGCACCACCACGCGCGATCTCGTTCTCGCGGGCAGGACGATCCCGCGCGGCCGCAAGGTCATGCTCCTCTACGCTTCGGCCAACCGCGACGAGCGCGAGTTCGGCCCCGATGCCGGGGTCTGTGACGTCGAGCGCAGGATCCGCCGCCACCTGAGCTTCAGCTACGGCCCGCACCACTGCGTCGGCGCCGCGGCCGCGCGGCTCCAGGCGCATCTGGTGCTGGAGGAGGTGCTGGCACGCTGCCCGGACTTCGCGGTGGACGCCGAGGCGGGGCGCTACGCCCCCGGGCCATTCGTGCGGCGATTCGAGCGCCTGCCTTTTCGCGCGAAGGCAGCGTGAGGGTGTAGTCTCCGGATCGGGGGCGGAGCCGGGGCTTGTGGTGACGCAGCGCGGCATCGAGATGATCCTGATGCGGCGGTTGGCGAGTCAACTGACGATGCCGATCGTGTTGGTGGATCCGCTCGGCGACCTGGTGTTCTTCAACCCGGCGGCGGCGGCGATTCTCGGCCGGCGCTTCGAAGACACCGGAGCGATCGTCCGGGGCGAGTGGTCGACCCTGTTCAGGCCGGCGAATCCCGATGGCAGCCTGATCAAGCGCGAGAAGCTCCCGCTGTTCGTCGCCACCGAGCTGCGCGAGCCGTCGCATGGCCGAGGCTGGGTGCTCGGGCTCGACGGAGTCGCGCGCGACCTCGAGGGCATCGCCTGTCCCCTGATCGGACAGGGGGAGCGGATGCTGGGCGCGGTGGGATTGTTCTGGAACCCCGCCGACCCCCCGCGGCCGGGTGTGGCGAGCGCGACCGGTCCGCTCGATCTGGCCGGCCCCGGTGGGGATCGGCCGGTCGAGCTGCTGCTGATGCGACAGCTCGCCAGCTACCTGAAGACCGCGATCTTCTTGATCGGCCCGGACGGGAGTCTGCTCTTCTACAACGAGCCCGCCGAGCGGCTGCTGGGTCTCCGCTTCGAGGAAGCCGACCCGATGAGCGCCGAGCAATGGATGGCGCTGCTCGAGCCCACCGACGAAGCGGGTGCGCCGATCCCCATCGAGGAGCGGCCGATGATGATCGCCTTGCGCCGCCAGCGGCCCGCACACCGGCGTTACTCGCTGCGCGGATTCGACGGCATGCCCCACCGGATCGAGGGTCTCGCCTTCCCGCTGGTCGGCGGCGCGGGCAGACAGCTCGGCGCCGTCGGCATCTTCTGGGAGCGCGCGGGCCGATGAAGGTCACGCTCTGGGGCACGCGCGGATCCCTGCCGACGCCCGGTCCGGAGACGACACGCTATGGTGGCAACACCAGCTGCGTCGAAGTGCTCGGTCGCGACGGCTCCCTCGTGATCCTCGACGCGGGAACCGGGATTCGCCGCCTCGGCGACACGATCGGTCCCGAGGTCCGGCGCATCGACCTCCTGCTCACGCACCTGCATTTCGACCACATCGCGGGGCTCGGGTTCTTCGCCCCGCTGTTCCGACGCGGGATGGAGGTTCACATCTGGGGCCCGGCCTCGACCACCCTCGACCTGCGGTCCCGGCTGACCCGCTATCTGTCGCCGCCGATCTTCCCGGTCCGGCTCCGCGATCTTCCATGCCAGGTGGAGTTCCACGACGTGGCGAGCATCGAGCGCCTGAAGATCGGCCAGCTCGAGATACGCGCCGCGCTGGTCTGCCACCCGGGACCCACGGTCGGCTTCCGCATCAGCGAGGGCGACGCGTCCCTGGCGTACCTGCCCGACCACGAGCCGGCTCTGGGCGCGATCGACTTCCCGCGCAATCCGGAGTGGACGTCCGGTTTCGATCTCGCCGCCGATGCCGATCTGCTGATCCACGACGCCCAGTTCGGTCGCGAAGAGTACGCGGGCCGCGTCGGTTGGGGGCACTCGGCCATCAGCGATCTGCTCCTGTTCGCGACCGCCACCCGCGCCGCCCGGGTGGTTCCCTTCCACTACGATCCCGCTCACACCGACGCCTACCTCGACCGACGTTTCGACGAGGCGCGCCGCACGCCGCTGCCCTTCGAGTTGGTTCCCGGGATGGAAGGCGCCACGTTCGAGGTCGCCGCGCTCGCGGCGACGCAGGCGCGCCCGGTCGGCTAGCCGCGCAGCACCCGCCCGGCGAGCCGTCCCGTGTGCCGCCCGTCTTCGATCGCGACCCGACCATTCACGATCGTGGCGACGTAGCCGCGCGCGCGCTGGGTCCAGCGGCCCGCGCCGGCCGGGAAGTCGCGCACGAACTCGGGCACCTCCGGCGCGAGCGCCGCGAGGTCGATCACGTTCAGATCGGCGAACGCGCCGGGCGCGAGGATGCCGCGTCCTTGCAGGCCGAACACGCGCGCGGGCTCGGAGGTCAGGCGGCGCACGGCTTCTTCGATGGAGAGCGCGCCGCGATCGCGCGACCAGTGCGCGAGCACGTGCGTCGTCATGCTGGCGTCGCAGATCCCGGTCACGTGTGCGCCGGCGTCCCCGAGGCCGACCAGCGTGCCCGGGTGGCGGAAGACCTCGTCCACCGCGGCAGGCACCTGGTTCGCGCCCACGGTCACGAAGATCTGGCGGCCGCGCGTCTCGCGGAGCAGCGACACGATGGCCGCGGCCGGGCGCTCTCCGCGATCGCGTGCCACCGCATCCAGGCGGCGCTCGGGTCGCAGCTCGTACTCGCAGCGCTCGGGTCCGAACAGGTAGAGAGACCCGGCCGCGCGCTGCTCGGCCTCGGGACGCACCTCGCACAGCGCGCGCCGCACCACCTCGTCTTCGAGCGCGGCGAGGCGCTCGCCCTGCGGCCGCTCGTAGAGAGCCTTCCAGGCAGCGGAGCGCAGCGGCGCATGGTTCTCGAGGCCGATGAACGAGAGCACCGGGCGAGGGTTGAACATGGGATGGATCCCGGCGCCCGCGGCCCGCTCGCGGTCGGCTTCTGCCAGCACGATGCGATGCAGGGTCGGGACGAGCGCGTGCGTGAAGATGCTGAATACGACGGGGCGCCCCGCGCGGCGGCTCGTCTCGGCCATGCGGTGCACCTCGGCCCGGGCTCCGGCGTAGTCGGGCCCGTGGTCGCGTTCGCCGAAGCCCGCCACCCACTGCACCATGCCGCGCCCCTGCTCGCGCAGCACGTCCGCCAGCGCGAACAGCTCGGCGTCGGGGGCGTAGGTGCCGGGGATCGCGACACCCTCTGGCGTCGGGTGGCTCGCGGTGCGCGAAGTCGAGAAGCCGAGCGCCCCGGCCGCGAGAGCCTCCGCGACCTCGCGCTGCATCTCGGCCAGCTCGGAGTCGAGCGGCGTGCGGCCTTCCTCGGTCGCGGCCGCGCCCAGCGCGAACTGGCGCAGGGCGGCGTGGCCGACCAGGCCCGCGGCGTTCACGCCGAGCGGGCGCGCAGCCAGCGCGTCGAGATAGCCGCCGTAGCCCCGCCACCCGAACGGCACGCCGGCCAGGATGCTCTCGGCCGGGATCTGCTCGACGGATTCGAGCGTGCGCGCGAGCCGCTCTTCGTCGCCCGCGCGGACCGGCGCGAACGTGACTCCGCAGTTCCCCACCACCACGCTGGTGATGCCGTGCCAGCAGCAGGGACTCGCGAGCGGGTCCCAGAACAGCTGCGCGTCGAGGTGCGTGTGTGCATCGATGAAGCCCGGCGTCACCAGCCGTCCGGCGGCATCGATGCTGCGCCAGCCCGCGGCGGGCACCTCGCCGACCGCGACGATGCGGTCGCCGTCCACGGCGACGTCGGCGCGAAAGGCCGGCCGGCCGGTGCCGTCCACCACGCTGCCGTTGCGGATCACGAGGTCGTGCATGGCGGCCTCCGGTCGAGGCGAGTCACCCGACCGTGCCCGGGGTGACGGAGAGGGACAGCCTACCGAACCCCTCGGTTGCCCGCGGGTCCGCGGGTGGATCGACGCGCGGCAGGCACGCCGAGGCAGGCTGGCCTCGGTCATGCAATGGGCAATCACCCCGGAAGGGACTCGATTGACCGTGCGCGCGCTGTGTGCGACGAATCGGCAGCGGGGTAGGCACGGATGGATAAGACGGCACTCGTCGACCAGCTGATCGAGAAGCTGCGCGCCTCGGCGCTCGTCGCGGAGGCGGAGCGCGACGCCGCGGCGATCGAGGCGCGCGACGGAGCCACACCCGGCGAGCGCGTCGAGACTTCCCGCAGCGCGCTCGAGTTCTCGCGCATCGCGCGGGCCCAGGCGCTGCGCGCGCAGGAGATCCGGATCGCGATCGAGGCCCTGAGGGAGTTCCGGCCGAAGCCGCTCCAGGGCCGCGCGCGAGTGGAGCTCGGCGCGCTCGTCGAAGTGGAAGACGAGGAAGGGCACGGCCAGACCCTCTTCCTCGCGCCGGTCGGCGCGGGCCAGGAGCTGATCGGCCCGGGCGGCGACGGATTCTTCACGGTCGTCACGCCGAAATCGCCGATCGGAAGCGCGCTGCTCGGCAAGCGCGAAGGCGACGGCGCCAGCGCGCGCATCCGCGGGGCGCTGCGCGAGTGGACCGTGCTCTGGGTTGGGTAGCTCAGGCCGACGGCACCACCTGCATGCCGGCCGGCGGATTCGCGCGGGCCGCGGCCATGCTCAGGTAGAGGCGGCCCGTCGCGTCGCCCAGCAGCGCGTCGCGGATCATCCCGTCCGGATCGCAGCTCTCCGCGACGCGCAGCAGGCGCTCGAAGGCGCGCACGAACGTCTCGCAGTGGCGCGTCCGGATCGGCGTCCCGTAGTACAGCTCGAACGACTCGCGCTCCGGCAGCGTGAAGCGCAAGCCGAGCAGGGCGCGCATGAAGGCCTGATCGTCGCCGCTTCCGAGCTGATTCCACATCTCGCGCATCTGCTCGGCCGGCACCGCGCCGCCCACTCCCGCTCCCTGGCTCGAGATGAACAGGAAGCCTGCCGTCACGCCGAGCTGGCGCGTCACCAGGCGCGAGATGTCCACGAAGGTGTCTTGCCGCGCATGCAGCTCGTTGGCTTGGATCGCGCGCGCCTGGATCTCCGCCTGCTCGGCGCTCTTGAGCAGCGCGTCCGATTGCAGGCGCAGCGCATCGCTGTTGCGGGCGATTTCGCTCTGCTGGAGGAAGAGCCCGAGCACCAGCCACAGAAACGCGATCGGCGCGACCGCGCCCTCGAAGAAGCTGCCGAGCTCGCTCGGCGGCAGCGCCAGGAAGTGCTGCCAGCCGACCGAGAACGAGACGTAGGTGACCGCGAGCCCGAGCCAGAGCAGGGTGAGGGTGAGGCCCAGCGCGACGCGGCGATCGGGGGCGCGCGCCGGGATCGATGCGAGATCCGGCTCCGACATCGCCAGCAGCCTACTCGCGGCGATGCAGAGCGGTCAATCCGCGCGCGAGCCGAAGATCTCCGGATCCACGTCCACGCCCACCGGGCAGTGATCCGAGCCCATCACCTCGGGCTGGAGGAAGCCGTGGCGCACGAAGCGCATGGCGGCGGGGGAGGCCAGCACGTAGTCGATCCGCCAGCCGACGTTGCGGGCGCGCACGCCGAAGCGCTGGCTCCACCAGGAGTAGCGCTCCGGCGCGGGATCGAACGCGCGGAAGGTGTCGACCCAGCCGCGCGCGAGCCAGCGATCCAGCTCGGCGCGCTCCTCGGGCAGGAAGCCGCTGGTCTCGCGGTTTTCGCGCGGGCGGGCCAGATCGATCTCGCGGTGGGCGGTGTTGAAGTCGCCCATCACGAGCACCCGGCGCCCGCTGCGGCGCAGCCGCTCGAGCGTCTCGAAGAGCGCGCGGTAGAACTCGAGCTTGAAGGGGACGCGGCTGTTGTCGCGCTGCTTGCCGTTGCCGTTCGGGAAGTAGACATTGGCGAGCGTCAGGCGACCGAAGCGCGCCAGCTGGAGCCGTCCCTCGCGGTCGAACTCGGGGATGCCGAGCGCCGTCTCCACGTCGTCCGGCGGGCGCCGCGCGTAGAGCGCGACACCGCTGTAGCCGGGCCGCTCCGCGGCGCTGAAGGCGGCGTGCCAGCGCGGCGGCTCCCTCAGATCGACCGGAAGCTGCTCCGGCCGCGCGCGCACCTCCTGGAGGCCGACGATTTCGGCCTGCGAGAGGCCGAGCACACGCCCGAAGCCCTTGCTCGCGCAGGAGCGCAGGCCATTCACGTTCCAGGAGAGGATGCGGACGGGGGCGGGGGGCATGGGGCGGTGCGCGGCAGGACTCAGTCGTCTCGCTTCAGGTAGGTGTATTCCTGCAAGCCCTGCTCGTAGCGCTTGCGCAGGCGAGCCGACTCCTCGATCGTGATCGCGTTCTTGCGCAGCGCGGCCTCGATCGTCTGGCGCACCTTCTCGATCAGGCCGCCGCGGTCGTACTGCACGTAGGAGAGCACCTCGTCGACGGAATCGCCCTCGACGACGTGGTCGACGGTGTAGCTGCCCTCGCCGTCGAGCCGCACGTGGACGGCGTCGGTGTCCCCGAAGAGATTGTGCAGGTCGCCCAGGATCTCCTGGTAGGCGCCCACCAGGAACACGCCGATGTAATAGGGGCTGCCGTTCCAGGAGTGGAGCTCGAGCACGTCCTTGACGTCGTGCTGGTCGATGAACTTGTCGATCTTGCCGTCGCTGTCGCAGGTGAGATCGGCGAAGACACCGCGGCGCGTGGGCTTCTCTTCGAGCCGGTGGATCGGCATCACCGGGAAGAGCTGCTTCACGGCCCAGTGGTCGGGCATCGACTGGAAGACGGAGAGGTTGCCGTAGTAGGTGTCCGCGAGGCCCTTCTCCAGATCCTCCAGGTCCTCGGGCACCGACGGCAGATCGCGCACGATGCGCAGGATCTTCTCGAGGCAGTCCCAGAACAGGCGCTCGACGCGGGCGCGGGCGCGCAGGTCGATGAAGCCCAGCGAGAAGAGCGTCGAGGCCTCCTCCTTGAGCTGGAGGGCGTCGTGGTACGCCTCCTGCACGTTTTTGCGCGAGACCGTGGTCCAGACCTCGGAGAGATCCTGCAGGACCTTGGGATCCTCCTCCGAGACCGGGTCGGGCTTCTTGCCCGAGAGCATCTCGTTCACGCCGAGCACGTCGAAGACCAGCACCGACTGATGGGCCACCATCGCGCGGCCGGCCTCGGTGACGATGTCGGGGTGCGGCACGCCGGCCTCGTCGCAGGCCTCCTGGATGTGCGCCACCACGTCGTTCGCGTACTCCTGGGTCGAGTAGTTCTTCGAGCTGTGGAAGTTCGTCTTGGAGCCGTCGTAGTCGACGCCGAGCCCGCCGCCCACGTCGATCAGCGTCGGCCTGGCGCCCATCTCGTGCAGGCCCACGAAGACCCGGCTGGCCTCCTTGACGGCGTCCTTGAGCGCGCGGATCGCGGTGATCTGCGAGCCGATGTGGAAGTGCAGCAGCTCCAGGCAGTCGAGCATGTCCTCGGCGCGCAGGCGCTCGACGGCGTCCACGATCTCCAGCGCCGAGAGTCCGAACTTCGAGCGATCGCCGGTCGACTCCACCCACTTCCCGGCGCCCTTGGTGGTGAGGCGCGCGCGCACGCCCAGATGCGGCCGGATGCCCAGCTCGCGGGAGGTCTTGATCACCAGGTCGATCTCGTGGAAGCGGTCGATCACCACGATCGGCGTGCGGCCCAGGCGCTGGGCCAGCAGCGCCAGCTCGATGTAGGCGCGGTCCTTGTAGCCGTTGCACACGATCAGCGCGTCCGGGGTGTCGAGCAGCGCGAGCGCCACCAGCAGCTCCGGCTTGCTTCCGGCCTCCAGGCCCACGCCCAGGGCGGCGCCGTAGCGGACCACCTCCTCGACCACCTGCCGCTGCTGGTTCACCTTGATCGGATAGACCCCGCGGTAGCGGCCCTGATAGGTGTACTCGGCGATGGCCGAGTTGAAGGCGTGCGAGAGGCCCTCCACGCGGCTCGCCAGGATGTCCGAGAAGCGGATCAGCAGGGGCGCGCGCAGGCCGCGGCGCTCGAGATCCTGCACCAGCTCGAGCAGGTCGATGCCGGCGCCCTCGGTCCCGCGCGGCCGGACCTCGACGTGGCCCTCGGCATTGATGTCGAAGAAGCCTGCGCCCCAGTTGGGAACGTTGTAGAGCTCGAGGCTGTCTCGGACCATCCAACCGCGTCGCATCCTGCCTGACACTCCTTCGCGAACCGGTTCGCGTCGCCAATTGATCTTAGAGGCGATCGCCGCTCCCCGCATCGGAAGACGGGGCGCGAGGTTGAGGAATTCAAGCCCCGGGCAGCGGCCGCTCCGACTGCTCGCCGCTCGCGAGGTCGCGCACCAGGGCGGCGCCCTTGGCGAGCTCCTCCGGGCCCACCAGGTAGGCTCGCCGGGCGCCGGCCTTGTCGGCGTCGGCGAGCGCCCGCTTCAGGCGCGGCTGGCCGAGCACGAGCTCGACGGACGCGCCCTCCGCCCGCAGCGCGCTCGCGAGCCGGATCGCGGCCTCGCGCTGCGGCGGGCCCAGCGCGAAGACCACCGCGTCGATCCGGCGCGGGAGCTCGGGCAGCAGGCCCTGGTCGGCCAGCAGCTCCTGGATCACGACGTCGCCGAAGCCGAAGCCCACGGCCGGG
>Ga0210377_10001884_pt1 | contig 18710 bp, 17 predicted proteins | sample PLM4_65_b1redo_FD_155480 | JGI IMG/M metagenome (GOLD analysis project Ga0210377, IMG submission 155480) | Groundwater sediment microbial communities from an aquifer in East River, Colorado, USA - PLM4_65_b1 redo | ecosystem: Environmental > Terrestrial > Soil > Riparian zone | place: USA: East...
GCTATCTCGACCCGAGCCGCGCGCGGGAGCTGCCCGCGCAGGACTTCGCGCTGCCCGTCGTGCACCCGCTCGACCAGCCGTGGTTCGGCAAGGCGCCACCCGAGACGGCGGTGGACTTCGTCGTGAACGTCGTGCGCGAGCTCGAGGCGCGAACTGGATTGCCGGTTCTGGTAAAAGAGACCGGCGTGCCGAGCGGACCCGCCGACCAGGGATTCAGCGACTCGCGCCAGGCGGGGTTCTGGGCCGCGCTCGCCGCGAAGCTTCCGCCGACGCGCGCACACGCGGTCGTCTCGTTCGAGGCCTTCGACGCGCCGTGGAAGACAGCCTCCGTCGCCGCCCAGACCGGCGACGTGCGGCCGACGGAGTCGCACTGGGGCTTCTTCCACAGTGATGGCAGTCCGAAGCCGGTCGTCTCGGCGCTCGCGCGATGAAGCTCGCGGATCCCGCCCACGTCGCCGAGCAGTACCGGGACAGCGCGCGCTTCGACGCGCGCGTGCGCATCTACGAGCTCTACGACGCGAGCCCGGAGCCGTGGCTGCGCTGGCTCTTCGACCGACTCCGGCTTGCGCCGGGCGAGCGCGTGCTCGAGCTCGGCTGCGGAACGGGAAACCTCTGGCGCGAGAACGCGGCGCGCGTACCCGCGGGTGCCACGCTCGTGCTCTCGGATCTGTCGCCCGGGATGCTCGGCGAGGCGCGCGCTCGGCTCGCCGGGCTGCCGCTCGCGCTCGCGTTCCTCGAGGCCGACGCACAGAAGCTTCCGCTCGACGATGCGCGCGCGGACGTCGTGATCGCGAACCACATGCTCTACCACGTGCCCGATCGCGCGCGGGCGCTTGGCGAGGTGCGGCGCGTCCTCCGACCTGGCGGTCGTCTGATCGCGGGCACGAATCACTGGACGCACCTGATCGAGCTGCGCGAGCTGCTGACGCGATTCGGTGTCGAAAGCCTGTTCCTGCCGCCGCTGCGGGACCCGGCCGGCTTCGACCTCGAGACCGCCGCCGATGAGATCTCGGCCGTTCTCGACGTGGTCGGCGTCGAGCTCAGACGCAGCGCCCTGGAGATCCGCACGGTCGAGCCGCTCGTCGATTGCGTGCTCTCGATGGCGGGCGGCGCGCGGGCGAACGACCCGGCGATCGAGACACTGCGCCGCCACGTCGCGCGGCAGATCGCGCTCGCGGGCGCATTCCACGTCGGTATCGCCGCCGGCGTCGTCGTGGCGCGCAAGCCGTGAGCGCGCGCATCGAGCGGCTCGACGGCGCCCACGCGTTCTATCGCAAGCTCGGCTACCTGCCCGTGGGCGAGATTCCCGACTGCGCGGCGAACTCCGACGGCGCGCTCGCGGACACCGCCATCTTGTACCGCTGGTTCTGAGCGTCAGCCCCCCGCCGCGAGCGCTTGCACGAGGCGCCACAGGAAAGTCTGACCCTCGTAGAACTGCGCCACGCCGAGGCGCTCGTCGCGGCCGTGGGCGCGCACGTCGTCGACATCGACGAAGATGCCGGACACGCCGTAGGCGGGGATGCCCGCGAGCCGGAAGTACTTCGAGTCGGTCGCGCCCGCGCTCATCATCGGCACGACCGGGACGCCCGGAAAGACCTCCGCGCTCACGCGCTCGACGGCGGCGAGGAACGCCGGGTCGAGCTCCGCCTTTGGCCCGGCCACCTCTTTCTCCGCGAGGGAGACGTGGATCTCTGGGTCGGCAAGCGCGCTTGCGATCGCCTTCTGCACCTCCGCCGCCGTGTGGCCTGGCAGGATGCGGCAGTTCACGTTCGCGCTCGCGCGCTGCGGCAGGGCATTGGGCGCGTGCCCACCGGCGAGCTCCGTCGCGACACAGGTCGTGCGCATGATCGAGTTGTAGCTCGGCTGCGCCGCGAGCCGCGCGGCGGCCGCCGCGTCCTTCGGATTCTTCGCGACCGCTCGCATGTCCTTGGCGATCTCCGCTGACTCCACCGCCGCCGCGCGCTCGAGATAGGCGCGCGTGACGTCGTTCAGCTCGATCGGGAAGGCGAGGCGCTCGAGCCGGACGAGCCCGTTCGCGAGCCGGTAGATCGCGTTGTCCTTCACGGGCAGGGAGCTGTGCCCGCCCTTGTTGGTGGCGACGAGCTCGAAGTCCATGTAGGTCTTCTCGGCCGCCTGCACGCCGTTCACCAGATACTTGCCCGCGCGCATGCGCCCGCCGCCGCCCTCGTTCAGCACGAGCCCGGCATCGACCAGTGGCCGGCGCTCGCGCAGGAGCCACTCGACCCCGTTCTCTTCGCCGCCCTCTTCGTCGGCGGTGAGCGCGAGGATCACGTCGCGGTGCAAGGGCGTGTTCTCGCGCTTCATGCGGATCAGCGACGCGGTGAAGATCGCGGCCATCGCCTTGTCGTCGAGCGTGCCGCGCGCGTAGAAATAACCGTCCTTCTCGAGCAGCGTGAACGGGTCGACGCTCCAGTCTTCCCGTTTGGCCTCGACCACGTCGAGGTGCGCGAGCAGGAGCAGCGGCTTCTCGCTGCCGCCGCCGTGCAGGCGCGCGACCAGGTTTCCGCGCTTCGGCGATGGGCCGGCGAGCGCGATGTCGCCGACGGGAATGCCCGCGGCGAGCAGGCGCGCGGCCACGGCTTCGGCCGCGACGGTCGTGCTGCCCGTCGAGTGCGTCGTGTCGATCTCGAGCAGCTCTTCGTAGATCTCGCGGACGAGCGCGCGGTCGGCTTCGGGCATCGCGTCGGCCGCGCGCGCCGCCGCGGGCGCGAGCAGAACACAGAACACTGCCGCCAAGACCGTCTTCATGCGCCCGAGTCTAGTCGGTTTCTCACTGCGCCACTTCGCTCTATAGTCGGGGACGTGCGCACGCGAGGCAGCGGAAAGCCTGTGTTCCTGGGGGCGGTCGCGCTCTGTCTGGCCTTGGGCCCCCGAGCGGCCGCGGAGGATCCGACGCCCGCGGAGTCGGACGCGGCGCTGCTCGAGGCGCTCGACGCGGCGGACGGCGCCGCCGCCTACCCCGACCCGTTCGAGCCCGCCAACCGAAAGTCGCTCGGCTTCAACGAAGCGCTCGACCGCTGGCTCGTCGCGCCGATCTCGCGCGCCTATGCCGCGGCGGTGCCCGATCCCGCCGAGCGCGCCATTCGCCGCGTCTTCCGCAATGCCGCCGAGCCGATCACCTTCGTGAATCAGCTGCTGCAGCTAGAGCCCCGCAAGGCGGGAGAGACACTCGTGCGCTTCTGCATGAACACGACCGCGGGCGTCGCGGGGATCGTCGATGTCGCCACGCCGGGAGGCCTGCCCGAACGGCACGCGGACTTCGGCGGGACGCTACACAGCTATGGAACACCGAGCGGTCCGTACCTGGTCGTGCCCGTGATGGGCCCGAGCACGGCGCGCGATGCCGCAGGAGATCTCGTCGACGGTTTGCTCGGGCCGCAGCGCTACCTGCTCTCGGGCGCCGGGCAGATCGTGATCGGGACCAGCGATGGGATCTCCGCGCGCAGCGAGCACGGTGCCTCGCTCGAGGCGCTGCGCGAGCAATCGGTCGACTTCTACGCCGCGCTGCGCACCGCCTACTACTTGAGCCGTGAGTCCGAGCTCGCGGGCGCGCCGCCGGGTCCGTCCGCGACCTTGCGTTCGAGCGCCGAGACGAGCGCGTCGAATCCCTCGCGCTCGAGTACGGACGTGTACTCGGCGCGCCGCAATGCGAGCTCCGAGACAGTTCCACCGAGATAGACGTCGATCACGCGCCAGCCGCCGGCTGTGGTGCGCATGCGGTAGTCGAGGTGCACCTCCTCGTTCGGCGCGTGCAGCACGCTGCGCACGATCTCGGTGCCGGCGATGGACGGCTCTTCGCCCAGCGTCTCGAAGCGCTCCGATTCGTAGCCGTCAAAGCGCGTCGCGTAGGTGCGCAGGATCAGCGCGCGGAACACCTGCGCGAAGCGGGTGCGCTGCGCGTCGGCGAGCTTCGCCCAGGCGGGGCCGAGCGACCGCTGGGCCATGCTCGGGAAGTCGTAGGTCGCGTCCATCACCGGCGCGAGGCGTTCGCGGCGGCCCTCGACGCCCAGCGCCTTGGCGTTCTTCATCAGGTCGAGCAGGGTCGCGTGGAACCGGTCGATCACCGCCGTCGCCGGTTCGGGCTCAGCTAGCGCGGACAGCGCCACCACGACGGCCATGACGAGAACGGCGACGCGGGCGGCGCGATGTGGAAACATCCGCGGCCGAGGATAGCCGATCGCGGGAGGAGCGAGCATGGACGAGCGGATCGGGCGCTGGCTCGCGGCCTGGGTGGACGCGGTCCGCCGCCGGCCGTACCTGACGCTCGGACTGGCGCTCCTGGGGACCTGCGCCGCCGGGCTCTACGCGTCGCGCAACCTCGGCGTGAACATGGACCTGCAGGCCATGATGTCGAAGGAGCTGCCGCGCCAGCACTACTGGGTCGAGGTCCGCAAGAGCTTTCCCGAGACGCTCGACCCGCTGCTCGTCGTCGTCGACGCCCCGACGCCGGAGGGCGCGCGCGATGCGGCGCTCGCGCTGCGCGACGGGCTGGCGCGCGACAAGACCCTGTTCCGCGCGGTGGAGGTGCCGGGCGAGGATCCGTTCTTCGAGCAGAACGGCTTGCTGTACCTCTCGACGGACGATCTCGTCGCGCTCTCCAATCACCTGGCCGAGGTGCAGCCGTATCTGGCGGAGCTGCAGCGCGACGGCAGTTTGCGCGGTCTGTTCGCGCTGCTACAGCGCGGTGTAGAGGCGTTGCAGAGCGGCGAGGGCACGGTCGTGAATCTCACGCCGGTCTTCGCGCGCTTGTCGGGAAGCGTCGACGCGGCGGCGCAGGATCGCCCCGCACCGGTGTCGTGGCGCGAGCTGCTGCTCGGCGCGAGCATCGCGGAAGCGCCGCGCCGGGTCGTGATCGCGCAGCCGATCGTCGACTACTCCGCGCTGGTTCCGGCGCGGGCAGCGATCGCGCGCGTGCACGAGATCGCCCGCGAGCTCGGCCTCGAGGCCGACTCCGGCGTGCGCGTGCGCGTGACCGGCGAGCTCGCGCTCTCGTCGGAGGAGCTCGACACCGTCTCGCGCGGGACGGCGTGGTCCGGGCTGATCTCACTGGTCGCGGTGACCGTGATCCTCGTCTTTGGTCTGCGCAGCTGGCGCCTGGCGCTGGCGAACACGGTTTCGCTCTCGGCGGGCCTGGTCTGGACGTTCGCGTTCGCGGCCGCGGCGATCGGCTCGTTGAATCTGGTGTCGGTCGCCTTCTCGGTGCTCTTCATCGGACTCGCGGACGACTTCGGCGTGCATTTCTGCATGCGCTGGCAGGACCTGTGCGCGCAGGGGCGATCATCGGCCGAGGCCATGCGCGAGACGGCGGGCGACGTCGGCTTCTCGCTCTTGATCTGCGCCGCAACCTGCGTGATCGGCTTCCTCGCATTCGCACCGACCGACTTCACCGGCGTCGCGGAGCTCGGCGTGATCTCGGCGGCGGGGATCGTGGTCTCGCTCGTCGCGAGCCTGACGCTGCTTCCGGCGCTCGTCACGGTGCTGAATCCGGGGCTGCCGCGCGGTCACGCGCGCGTCTTCGAGAGCGAGTGGTTCGCGCGCCTGGTCGGCCTGCCCTTGCGTCGGGCGCGCGAGATCCGTCTCGGCGCGCTCGCGCTCGGCATCGCCTGCCTGCCCTTCCTGCTCGGCGTCCGCTTCGACTACAACCCGCTGAACCTGCGCGTGCCGGACTCGGACTCGGTCACGGCGTTCAACGATCTACTCGACACGGAAGGCATGTCGCCCTGGAGCGCGATCGTGCTCGCGCCCGATCGCAGAGCCGCCGACGACACCGCGCACACGCTGGCCGGGCTCGACGTCGTCGCGCACACGGTGACGCTGTCCGACTACATCCCCGCCGATCAGCCGGCGAAGCTCGCGATTCTGGAAGACGCCGCGCTGTTCATGGCGCCGCCCTCCCCGTCGGACGCGTCCCGCGCGCCGGCGTCGGCGCCCGATGAGCTCGAGGCCTTGCAGCGCTTCGTCGCTGCGGCCGAGGCGGCTCCGGGCGCCGCGGATCCGGAAGCCGCGGCCGCGCTCGCGAGTCTGCGCAGCGCGGTGTCGCGCTTTCTCGAGGGAGTCGCGAACGCCGATGACGCCGCGCGAAGCCGCGCGCTGCGGCGTCTCGAGCGCAACGTGCTCGGCAGCCTGCCGGACCAGCTCCGGCGCATCACGACGGCGCTTGGCGCGCAGCCGATCGACGCTCGGACCCTGCCGCCGGAGCTCGTGCGCCGCGCAGTCGCGCCGGACGGTCGCGTGCGCGTCGACGCGTACCCGCGCGAAGACATCTCGCGCGACGAGGCGGCGCTCTTGCGCTTCGCCGATTCGACCGTCGCGACCGCGCCGACGGCGACCGGCATCGCGATCACGAACGTCGAGTCCGCGCGCGCCGTAATGGGCGCCTTCCGCGAGGCGCTGATCGGCGCCGCGCTCGCGATCACGCTGCTCCTGCTCGTGCTCTGGCGGCGCGTCTCCGACACGCTGGTCGCGCTCGCGCCGCTCTTGCTCGCCACTTTGGTGTTGACGGCGATCGTCGTGATGCTCGACATGCGCTTCAACTTCGCCAACGTGCTCGTGCTGCCGGTGCTGCTCGGCATCGGAGTCGACAGCGGCATCCACCTGGTGCACCGCTGGCGGCACGCGGACCACACCGGCGACGAGCTGCTCCACACCAGCACCGCGCGCGGCGTGATCCAGAGCACGCTTACGACGATCGCGAGCTTCGGCGCGCTCGCGCTCTCGGTTCATCCGGGTCTTTCGAGCCTCGGCACGCTGCTCACGATCGGGCTCATGCTGATCCTCGTCTGTAATCTCGCCCTGATCCCCGCCCTGCTCGCAAACCGGCGCGCGAGCCGCGCATAGAGGATCTCCGCGGCGACGGCATGACCCGCCGGCGTCCAGTGCGGATCCTGTTCGAAGTACGGCTGCTCGCCCGCCTGCGCGGCCGCGCGCAGTGCCGGAAGAAAGTCGAGGAGCGCGAGACCCTCGGCGTTCGCGAACTCCGCGATCGCCGCGCTCCCGCGCGGCTCGACGGCCGGGTCGACGACGTACTCGCGCACCGGGATCGAGAGCAACAGGAGCTCGCTCCCCGACGCGCGCACCGACTCGGCCACGCCCCGGACGAGCGCCGTCGTGAGCGCCCATTCCGGCGAGCCGGCGTCGTACTGCGGATACGGGTCGGTGCCCGGCGCGGCGAGTGAGCGCGCGCCCGCCGCGCGCGCGCGCCCGACGAGCCGCGCGAGCGCGCTGAAGGTGACAAGCGGCCCCTCGCGCGGCACGGGCACGTTGCGCAGCTCGAGCAGGCCGCCCTCGAGCGCGAACGCCGGCTTGCTCACGACCTTCCCGCCGCCGACCACGAGACTCGTCCGCGCGTTGCGCACGATGTGATCGGTCATGTAGCCGAGCACGACCAGGTCGGCGCCGTACTTCACGCCTTCGCGCTGATAGAGCAGCCACTGCTGATCGGTGCCGGTCGCGAGCACGCCCAAGTTCACGATCTCGACCCCGGGCAGGCGCGCCGCGAGCAAGTCGCCGAAGCGCTGCGCGTCCTGCACGCCGTAGCCGAACGTGAACGAATCGCCGAGCAGCAGCACGCGCTTGCGCAGCGGGTCGCGCGCGTAGGGCACTTCGCGCGCCATGCGCGCGCCGTGCGCGTCGATCGCGAACGCGGTGTCGAACTCCGCGCTCGCGATCCGCCCCTTGGCGCCCGGCGCGAGACGCCAGCCGAGCGTCTCGTCGTAGCTCACGAACTCACCGGACTGCGCGACCTGCGCAGTGCCCGGCGCGCGCAGCCACTCGAGCCCGCGCGCGAGCAGCTCCGAGAGCGCGAGCGCGACGACGAGGCTTGCGGCGACGGCGAGCGGCGTTGCGAGGCGAGTGCGCATTCACGCGCGAGTTTACTGGATCCCGTAGCGCCGGAGCTTCTTGTACAGACACTCGCGCGTGATGCCGAGCTCGCGTGCGCTCACGACACGGCGGTTGGCGTTGCGCTCCAGCGTCCGGCTCAGATACCAGCACTCGAAGCGCGCGACGGCCTGGCGCAGCGTTTCGCCGTGCTCGTCGCGCGGCAGGCCCGGCGCGACGCCGCGAAGCTGCGGAGACAGCATGCGCGCCGTGATCTCGGCGCCGCCCTCGGCGTGGGTGACGATGCGCGCGACCTCGTTCTCGAGCTCGCGCACGTTGCCCGGCCACGGATAGGTCTCGAGCAGACGCCGCGCATCGGCCGCGACGCGGCGCAGGCCCGTGGCTTCAGCGCTGGCGGTCAGGAACTGCAGCACGAGTGGCACGACGTCCTCGGTGCGCGAGCGCAGCGGCGGCAGGAAGATCGGGAAGACGTTCAGCCGGAAGTACAGATCGCGGCGGAAGCGCCCGCACTCGACTTCCTGCGCGAGCTCGCGATTGGTCGCGGCGACGATGCGCACGTCGACCGGCGTCTCGCGCTGCGCGCCGAGCGCGCGGACCACCCCTTCCTGGAGCGCGCGCAGGAGCTTCACCTGGAAGCCCAGCGACGTCTCGCCGATCTCGTCGAGAAAGAGCGTGCCGCCGGACGCCTGCACGAAATGACCCGGGCGCGCGCGGCTCGCGCCGGTGAACGCGCCGCGCTCGTGGCCGAAGAGCTCGCTCTCGAGCAGCGTCTCCGGGAACGCGGCGCAGTTGATCGCAACGAACGGCCCGCGCGCGCGGCGGCCACCCTCGTGCAGCGCGCGCGCGATCACCTCCTTGCCCGTGCCTGTCTCGCCGAGCAACAGCACCGAGGCGTCGCTCGACTGGGCCTTGCGCACGAGCTCGAGGCACGCGCGCATTCCGGGGCTGTGCGCGACGATGCCGCTCCCCGCCTGCAGCGGTCGCACGGGATCGCGCGGGCGGGCCAGCTCGTCGACGCGCGCGCGCACGCTCGTGGGCGTCGAGGCGTCGCGCACGACGATCTCCTGCACGCCGCAGGCGAAGAGCTCAGAGGCGCGCTCGACCTCGGCCGTGTCGACGACCGCGATCACCGGCAGCCGGTTTCGCCGCCGCCGCAGCCAGCGCGCGTCGGAGAGCGCCGACTCGACGCGGGTATGGTCGAGACAGATCGCCCGCAATCCCCGCTCGCCAAGCGCCGCCGCCGCGGTCTCGCGATCGGCGACGATCGAGCAGGGCTCGCGCTCGCCCGAGTGACCCGCGCTCGCACCGTCGGAGAGAATGAGAATTCCGTCGTCCATGACTGCTCCTCCCGAAAGACCGGAGGCTTGAGCAAGTCATGTGCCTGTCGTCACGGATGCACTCGCGCGGATCGATCGATGCGCGACGCCGCGCCAAACCCGCCTGGTCGCCAGAGCCGGCCGCGCGCCGGCTGCTATGCGACGCAGGTCCGGACCAGCTCGACGAGCTCGGCGAGTCCTGCCGACACGAAAAAGTGATCGGCCTTGGGAATCACGTCGAGGTTCGCATTCGGCAGACCCTCGAGCAGCGCGGAGAGCTGACCGAGCGGTGAGAACGTGTCGCGCCCGCCGACGATCACGTGGATCGGACCGCGGAACTTGTCGAGCGCGAGCGACTCGATCATCGAGACCGGCGGCGCGACCAGGATCAGCTCGGCGATGCGCGGATCGCGCAAGCCCGCACGCAGCGCCGTCGCCGCGCCGAACGAGTAGCCCGCGCCGATCAGCGCGGAGCCGGTGGTGTCCGCGACCTGATCGACCGCGGCCTGGTAGTCCTCGTCGGCCGCGGCCGAGTCGCCGCTGATGCGGCCCTGACTCGCGCCCACGCCGCGCCAGTTGAAACGCAGCGAGGCGACGCCGGCCTTGTACAGCCCGTACGCCAGCTCACTCACCACCGGGCTCTCGAGGCTGCCGCCGTACTCGGGATGTGGCGGCGCGATCACCGCGCCTCGCCCCTCGCCCTTCTGCCAGACGCCTTCGAGCGTGAGTCCGGCGGTGGGCACTGCGATCGGGACCATCTGCTCTTTCCAAGCCATCGGCGCTCAGAGTAGCGCGCGCACGAGCGCTTCGGCGCCAAGCGGGCCGACGCCGAGCTCGAGCGCGAGCGCTTCGGGCGTATACGTCGTGCCGGTGTTCCAGAGCTCGAGCAGAAGCTCGCCGGCCGCGCGCACCGACCACCAGCGGCGGCCGAAGCGCTCGCGCAGATGGCCCGCGAGCTCCAGCGCGAGCGCGAGAGCGCGCAGCTCGTCCACCGATCGAAGCCCCGCCGAGCACTCGATCAGGAACGCCGCCTCGTCGGGGTCGCGGCCAAGGGCGAGAGCGATGCGCTCGGCGTAGAGCGTTTCGAGGCCGTGCGGGTCCGAGCCCGGAGCGAGCTCGGCAAGAGCGAGCTCGGCAGCGACGAGCGCTGCGGCGCGCCTTGCGGCGGCGAGTCGCTGCGCGCGCAGAACTGCGGCGAACGCGTCGGCCCGCCCGCCAGCCGGCCCCGACTCGGCGAAGCTCGGCTCCGCCAGAAGCTGCGGCAGGAAGAATCGCCAGACGAGCGCGCTGGCCGGGTCGCCGAGCGCGCGGCGTTCGAGCGGCAGCGTCGCGGACGTGAACGCCGCGTGCAGCGCCTCGCCCGCCGCCGTGAAGATCGCCTCGAGCGCCGGGATCCCCGCGCGTGGAGCGCCTACGAGCCAGACCTCCGCCGGCACGCGCGGCGCGCAGGCGAAGGCGAGCCCGCGCGCAGGCGCGCTCTCATCGGTTCGCAGGCCCGGCGCGCGCGCGAGCGGCACAGACAGTCCCTCGAGCGCGAAGTCGAGCGCGGGACGCAGCCGCGCCGCGGGGAACACCTCGTCCCAGGCGAGCGGGCGCAGCGCCCGCTCCGCGTCGCGAAAGCCCGCAGCCGTTGCAGTGAGGAACGACTCGGCCTGCCCGGACCACCAGGCGTAGTCGACACCCGGCCGCAGCGCTTCCGCGAAGGCGCGCGCGTTCGCGAAGCCGAGCTCCGCCAGCGCCTCGCTCTCGCGCGCCACGAGCTCCTCGCGCAGCGCCGGCGCATCGGGTCGCGCGCGGGCACGCGCCGCCAGCTCGCGCGTGCGGCGGGCGACGACGGCGGCCTGCACCGCGGCGATCATCCGCGCGTGTCGTTCGCGCGTCTCGGCGAAGCTCGCGGCGGCCTCTTCCGCGCGAAGCTCCGGCAGCGCGTCGCCGCTCGTCACGTCGAGGTGGTCCTCGTCAGCGCGCTGGTAGTCGAGCTCGGCGCTGCGGCCCGCGAGCCAGTCGAGCCGGATGCGCACGCGCGCCTCGCGAAAGGATTCGTAGCGCGCGCGCACATCTGCCATCGACCGCGGATTCTAGGCTACGCTGCGCCGCGGATGAGCGATGGCGACGGCGGCGGACGGCTGATCGAGCGGCGCGTGCTCTGGCAGGGCAGCGTCGGCTCGTTTGGCTTGGATACGGTCGTCCTGCCGACGGGGCGGCGGGCGGAGCTCGCGATCCTGCGCCATCCGGGCGCGGCGGCGGTGGTGCCCTTCCTCGACCGCGAGCGCGTCGTCCTGCTGCGGCAGTTCAGGCACGCCGCAGGCGGAACGATCTGGGAGGTTCCGGCGGGCAAGCTCGACGGCGGCGAGGACCCGGCCGTCTGCGCGGCGCGCGAGCTGCAAGAGGAGACCGGCTATCGCGCGGGACGGATCGAGCGCACCGGCTCGATCTTCACCACGCCGGGCTTCACCGACGAGAAGATCCACCTTTTCTGCGCCTTCGACCTCGAGCCGGGCGAAACCGCGCACGAGCCGCACGAGGTGATCCAAAGCGAGGTCGTCCCGCTCACGCAGGCGCTCGAGATGATCGAGCGGGGCGAGATCAGCGACGCCAAGACGATCGCGGCGCTCTTTCTCGCCGCCCGAAGGAGTGGCGTCGCATGAACGCGGCGCCGCTCGGCGTCGCGCTCACCGCGCACCGGCTCCGCCTCGACGCGATCCGGCGGCTGGTGCGCCGCGCCGACGAGCTCGGCTACGCGCTCGTGCTCGTCGACGGCGACGCCGCGCTCGCCTCGGCGGATCCGGCGCGTCCGATCTACGACGCCACGGCGCTCGCTGCCGCGGCCGCGCTCGCCACGCAGCACGCGCAGATCGGCTCGATCCACTTCGCGTTGCTCTGGAACCCGGTCCTGCTGGCGCGCAGCCTGGCGACGCTGCAGGAGCTCGCGAGCGGCCGGCTGGTGGGCGTGTTCGGCGTGGGCGCGCGGCGCGCATCGCGCCAGCTCGGCCTGCCCGAGCCCGGCGGCGCGGAGCGCGTGGACCGTCTGGACGAGATGCTCGACGCCGTGCGCGCGCTGCTCGCGGGCGAGACCGTGTCACGGCACGGGCGCTTCACCTCGCTCGAGCGAGCGAGCGTGACGCTGCCGGGTGTGCCCGTGCCGATCGCCGTCTCCGCTGCCGGTGCGCGCGCGCTCGACGTGGTGCGCCGCCATGCGAACGCCTGGGACGCGAACGTCCCGCCGTTGCGCGAACGGCTGCTGCCGCTGCGCGAGAAGCTCGGGCGACCGCTGCCGACGTGGTGTTGGGTTTTCGCGCGCCCGGGCGCGAGCTTCGAGGACGCCGCGCGGGCCTATCGCCAGCACGCGCCGTGGTTCCGTGGCCTCAAGCCGGCCGAGACCGAGCGCGCGATCCTGTTCGGCGAGCCGGAGCGCTGCCGCGAACGACTCGCGCGCCTGCGCGAAGAGCTCGACCTGGCGCTGCCCGTCGTCGACCTGACGGGCCTGGACGAAGCAGGCGCCGCACGCGCGCTCGAGGCGCTCGCCCCAGCGGCCCAGGCGCGAATTTCGTAGCCTCCCGAACGTGTATGGGCGAAACAGGTACTCGGGCGGAGGCATGCCGGGCATGACGCCCATGGTGCAGCGCATCATGATCGCCTGCGGCGTGATCTGGCTCTTGCAGCTCGTGCTCGGCCGCAGCGGCGTGCCGCTCACAGAGCTCGGCGCGGTCAGCGTGTCGGGCGTCTTCGAGCACGGCTTCTTCTGGCAGCCGTTCACCTACATGTGGCTGCACTCCACCGAGTCGCCCTGGCACCTGGTCATGAACATGTTCTCGCTGTGGATGTTCGGCGGGCAGCTCGAGATGGTCTGGGGCTCGCAGCGTTTCTTGCGCTTCTACGTGCTCTGCGGCGCGGGCGCGGGCGCGGTCATCCTGGCCTGGAATGCGCTCGTGGGCGTCTGGGCGCCGACGCTCGGCGCGTCCGGCGCGATCTACGGTGTGCTGACGGCATTCAGTCTGCTCTGGCCCGATCGCACGATCATGCTGCTCTTTCCGCCGATCCCCATGCGCGCGATCTGGTTCATTCCATTTCTCTTCGCGATCCAGCTCGCGATGGGCGGCCAGGAGAACGTGAGCACCGTCGGCCACCTCGGCGGCGTGCTCGTCGCCGGGCTCTTGCTGCGCGGCGAAGTGCAGCGCGCGCTTGGCCTGCGCACGCTGCGCTACCGCTGGCACCGCATGCGCATGCGCAATCGCCTGCGCGCGGTGCGCCGCGAGGAGCTCGAGCGCAAGCCGCGCTCGGACGACGATCGACCGACGCTCCACTGACCGACCAATCGATCGGTCAGCGTGCGTGCGCGCCGCGCGGAACGCAAAGGGCCCTGCGACTCTCGTCACAGGGCCCTGAACGGACTTCCTCTCCGACCCGGTGAGATTGCGACCCGGTGCTCCTGCCGTCGCCTCTCACCGACGGAGCGGATTCTATTTTCGATGCGAGCGCAGTGTCAAACGCATTCGAGAACTGCGATGACCTCCACGTGATGCGTCTGCGGCAGCGCGTCGAGCACGACGAGCCGCGCGATGCGAAAGTCGCGTCCGAGCCGCGCGACGTCGCGCGCGAGCGTCGACGCCTCGCAGGAGACGTAGACGACGCGGCGCGGACGCGCCGTGCGGACCGCATCCGACACCGATTGGTGGCAGCCCGTGCGCGGCGGGTTCAACAGCACGAGCTCGGGAGCGAAGGCGCCGAGCTCGCGCTCTGCCCAGTCCTCGCACGCTGCCTCGACGATCTCCGCGCGTGTGTTCAGGCGCGCGTCGCGCGCGGACGGAGAGCGCTCCACGGCGATCACGCGCGCGTAGCGTTCCGCGAGGCCTTGCGTGTAGAAGCCGACGCCGCAGTAGAGCTCGCAGGCGCGCTCGCCGTGCCCGCAGGCCTCGAGCACAAGCTGCTGCCAACGCTCCCAGAGGGGCCGATTGGCCTGGAAGAACGCCGCCGGACCGACGGCGAGCGCGCGGCCGGCGATCTCGAGGCGCTCGCCATAACCGCGAATCTCGAGCTCGCCCTCGCCGCGCGGCGGGCGCGCGCGCACGCGCGCGAGCTCGGTCTCGGTCGCGGCGTCGAGCACCGCGCAGCGTTCGACGTCGACGACTTCGTGCGAGCCCCGCGCGCGAAAGCCGACGCGACCGTGCGCGTATGCGATGCGCGCGCGCGAGCGGTAGGCCAGCGTTGCCGGGCTCGCGACGTGCTCGATCTCCGGCAACGCCGCGATCTGCGCGATGCGTTCCAGCGCCTCGCGCACGATCGCGACTCGCGCGCGCGATTGCTCGGCCGGGTCGAGGTGAAGCCACGAGCAGCCGCCGCAGCGACCGTAGTACGGGCACGGCGGCTCGCGCCGCGCCGGCCCGGGCGCGAGCACGGCCTCGATCTCGGCGCGCGCGAAGCGCCGCTCGACGCGCGTGATGCGCGCGCGCACGCGATCTCCGGGCGCGGCGCGCGGGACGAAGACCGTCAGCCCCGCGAGGTGCGCGACGCCATCACCGCCCGCGGCGAGGCGCTCGATCGCGAGCTCGAGCGCAACGCCGACCTGTGCGCTCAAGGTCCGGGCGAAACGACGCGCTGCGCGCTGCCGACGCGAAGCTCGACCGCACCCGGATCGATGCGGTAGACGAGCACGCCCGACACGATGTCGCCCTCGTGCGCTTCCGGAACGTCTTGCTGCTCGAAGTGCAGGCTCGCGACCCGCCGCTCCGCGACCGGATGCCAGCGAATGCTCTCGACACGCACGTCGGGGAAGGCGCTGGGCAAATCCGCCGTGCCCGCACTGCGCTCGGGCGACGGCTGCGCTGCCGGCCTCGCGGCTGCGGGTTTCTCGGCGGCCGGCTTGCCTCTGGCCACAGGCTTGGCCGCAGGCGCGGCCGGCTTCGGTGTGGCCGGCAACTCCGTTTGCATGGTCTCTCGCACGGCGGGTGGCGCGACGGGCGGCGCGGGCGCGATCGCAGGTGAACGCGAAGGCGTGGCTGGCGGCTGTTTCGCAGCAGCCTGCGCAGCAGCCTGCGCCGCAGCCTCGAGCTCCGCCTGGCGCTGCGCTTCCTGAGACGCGCGTGCATTCGCGAGCGCCGCTTCGAGTCGCGCCCGCTCGACCGCGGCATCGGGCGTGTCCTGGGGCGCGGGCGGTGCCGAGATGGGTGGCTGCGCACTCGGCGCGAGCGGCTGCGCGGCTTGCGCGCGCAGCCTCGGTGCGACCCGACGCGCAGGCAGCGGCTGCTGCGGTGCAGACAGCGTCGGAGCGGGCGATCCCTCGCCCGGCACCTGCGCGAGCTCCTGCTCCACCTGCGCGAGCTCCTCCTCCGACGCGCCCTGTTCGCCTGAACTGCGCCCGAGCAGCGCATCGAGCTGTCCGCTGCGATAAAGCCAGGCGCCACCGGCCCCGACGGCGAGCAGCACGAGCGCCGTGCCGACCCAGCGCGCGCCCGAGCTGCGCTGCCGCGCGCGCGAGCGCGGTGTCTCGGCGGTGATCGAGCTGCGCAGGTCCTTGGTCGGACTCTGCGCGGAGCGCTCTCGCTGCAGCTTGCGCAGCGCATCGAGGATCGTGCTCACGGCACCTCGTCGAGCGCGAAGAGCCGCGGCGTCGTGTAGTCGAGCGCCTGGTACAACGCGATCAGCGTCTCGGGCCCGACCTGGCCCGACGCCTCGATGCCGTTGGCGCGCTGGAAGTCGCGGACGGCCGTAGCAGTGCGCGGATCGAATTCCTCGGTCGGATCGCCGGCGTGCAGGTAGCCGAGCTCGCCGAGCCGGTCTTGCAGCCAACGCACGGAGCTGCCCTTCATGCCGGCCGAGAGCACCGGTAGCGACTCGAAGTTCGTCCACAGATAGAAGGCGCGGCCGGTCCAGATCCGCTCGAGCTCGGCGCGCTCGAGATCGACCTGCTCGCCCGCCAGGCCGACGCGCGCGAAGCCCGCCTCGTTGAGCCCGACCAGCGCGACGTAGCGCCGCTCGCCGCCTTGAGTCGCGACCTCGAGCACCGCCGGCAGGTCCAGGCTCGCGAGCATCTGCGGATTCGCGCGCGTGGCGAAGACGCTGAGCGGCGCGATCGCGGTCACGGCTTCGGGATAGCGCTCGGGATCGAGCTCTCCGTCGATCTTCCTGTCGTAGCCCCAGCTCGCGAGCAGCGCCTCCAGTGCGCCCGCGGCGCTGGCCCGCGGCGTGAGCGCGTCGATGCGCGCGCGCAGGCCGGGCGCTGACGACACCGGCGCGATCGACAGGCTTGCGTTCGGGTCCTCGGCGGGCGCGGACGCAGCGGCGGCGGCGGCCGTCTCTTCCGTCGACCGCACGCGCGGAGCGAATGCCGTGACCGCGAGACCGAGCACGAGTCCGGCAGCCACGAGCCCGACCGCGATCCCCAGGCGCAGGCCCGTCGCTTCGCGGAAGCGCGAGAACTCCGCGGCGGGCAGCTCGCGCGCCGCACGGCGCACGAGCCTCGCGTCGATCTGGCGACGCCCTTCGGTGTAGCCAGCGAGCAGCGCGCGATCGCCGACGGCGTTGATCAGGCGCGGGATGCCGCGCGAGATGCGCGTCATCACCCGCACGGCGGCCGGCGTGAAGAGCTGCGGATCGGCCAAGCCCGCAACGCGCAGTCGGTGCTCCAGGTACTCGCCGACCTCGGCGCGCGAGAGCGCGCGCAGGCTCCAGCGCACGGTGATCCGCTGGCGCAGCTGGCGCAGGTCGGAGCGGGCCAGATTCTCCTCGAGCTCGGGCTGCCCGATCAGCACGATCTGCAAGAGCTTCGCGCGGTCGGTCTCGAGGTTCGAGAGCAGCCGTACCTGCTCGAGCACGGCCGGATCGAGATTCTGCGCCTCGTCGATCACGAGCAGCACGCGGCGGCCCGAGGCGTTCTTCTCGAGCAGGAACTGGTTCAGCGACTCGAGCAGCTCCGTGCGCGTACGCACCGCCGTGGGCAGGCCGAACTCGCGATTGATCGCCGACAGCAGCTCGATCTCGCTCGGGCTCGGATTGAAGATGTAGGCGATCTCGGCGTCCTGGCCGATCCGGCCGAGCAGCGTGCGGCACAGCGTGGTCTTGCCGGTGCCGACCTGACCGATCACCTCGATGAAGCCCTCCCCCTCCTCGATCCCGTACAGGAGGTGGGCGAGCGCCTCGCGATGCGACGCGGACAGGAACAGGTACTTGGGGTCCGGCGCGAGCGAGAAGGGCTTCTCGCGAAGGCCGTAGAACCCCGTGTACATCGCGTGCGCTCCTAACCTGCCGCGCTTCGGCGGGGCGTCGGGCAGGGTGATATTCTGCGCCGCGTATGTCCAACCCGACGCAGGCGAGCAGCACGGTCGGCGTCGATGCCGGCGCGAGTCTTTGCAAGCTCGTGCTGCCAGGTGAGACTGAGCTCCGCGCGGCGAAATTCCCGGCGGCGGACGTGCGCGGCGTGCGCGCGTGCCTCGGCGACTGGAAGCCGCAACGCGTAGTCGCGACCGGGGGCGGCGCCGCGCGGCTCGCGCGCGAAATCACCGGCGTGCCCGTGCACACGGTGCCCGAATTCGCGGCCTGGGCGCGCGGCGCGCCGCTCTTGGCCGCACGCGAGGGGCTCGAGCTGCCGCCTCACTATCTGCTCGTGTCGCTTGGCACCGGCACGTCGGTGCTCTCGCTCGACCGCGGCCAGGTGACGCGCGTGGGCGGCTGCGCGCTCGGCGGCGGCACGCTGCTCGGGCTCGGGCGGCTGCTGCTCGGCGTGGAGACCTTCGACGAAATCTGCGCCCTGGCCGCGCGCGGCGACCGCCGCCGCGTGGACCTGCTCGTCGGCGACATCTACCCGAGCGGTGAGATCCCCCTGCCACTCGACTTGAACGCCGCGAGCTTCGCGAAGCTCGACTCCCGCGATCCAGCCGATGTCGCGCACGCGCTGGTCGGGATGCTCGGCGAGAACATCGCGCTGATCTGCGGCACGCTCGCACGCAGCTGCGGGGCACAGGCCGTCGTCTACTGCGGCTCGACGCTGATCCAGAACGACGAGCTGCGCGAGATACTGCGCTGGGTGACGGCAGCGTACGGCGCGCAGCCGCACTTTCTCGATGCGGGCGCGTACTGCGGCGCACTCGGAGCGGCCGCGCTCGCGGACGAGATCCCGCTGCACGCAGCCTAGCTCGCGCCCTCGCGCCGGCGCTCGAGCCGGTGCAGGCGGTCGCGCAGGACCTTGAGCTCTTCGTTGGCGTGCGCGAAGCGCTGCTCGAGCTCGAGCCGCGCTCGCACTTCCTCGTCGAGGCGTTTCGCGAGCGCGCCGTCGTGCTCGGCGGCCGCGAGCACGTCCGCGGGAGAGATGTCGTCCGTTCCGCGCGCGGGCAGCGCATCCTCTTCCTCGGGGGGAAAGCGGGAACTCGACGGCTCGCTGCGAGCGGCGCGGCGGCGCAGAAGGGCGGTGGCCGCACCGATCGCGAGCGCGAGACCGAGCAGCGCCCCGAGCGCCAGCGCGTATGGGAAGCCCGCACTCGGGCTCGGAGCCGCGGGCTTCGGCGCGACGGGCGTTGCGGGCACAACCTGCGGTTCGGGCTC
>Ga0210377_10001885_pt1 | contig 18702 bp, 18 predicted proteins | sample PLM4_65_b1redo_FD_155480 | JGI IMG/M metagenome (GOLD analysis project Ga0210377, IMG submission 155480) | Groundwater sediment microbial communities from an aquifer in East River, Colorado, USA - PLM4_65_b1 redo | ecosystem: Environmental > Terrestrial > Soil > Riparian zone | place: USA: East...
GTGGTCCAGCGGGTCGTCGTACGCGACCGGCAGCTTGAGGCGATTGACTGGACGCCCGCCGCCCGACCGTTCTTCGGAAAAAGACAGCGGGAGTGCCCCCAAGGGGATTCGAACCCCTGATCTCCACCTTGAAAGGGTGGCGTCCTAGGCCTCTAGACGATGGGGGCAACGGACGGCGGGAGTCTACCAGAGGGTCCCGGTCGGACCGGTCTGACCGATGGCGAACTGCTCGCCGCTCGCCGCTCGCCGCTCGCCGCGATTCCCTGCCAGATGACGGCCTGGCGACCATTCGGCACGCTCCGGAACGCCGTGGATCGTCGTCACGGACCTGATCGGCCAGCGGCCGTGCTCATGGGCCATCCCTGGCGGGCCCGCTCTTCGCCGAAACCCCTTGAGAAGGCCGACGACCCCGCCCAACGGTCGTGTGGGCGTCTTGTGGCAGGATGGACCCGGGTCGACGGCGGCGCCTGCGTCGGCGCCCGATCAGCTCGGCCGCTGCGACAGCATGAACAGGATGATCGCCCCCGCCAGGCAGCCGGCGCCGACGATCGCGGCCATCCCGCCGGACAGCGCCATCACGATCGCGCGCCGGTCGTGCCCCTGGATCCCGGCCTGCCAGGTCGCCCGGGCCGAGTAGGCCGCCAGGGCCAGGAACGCGATGCCCAGGACCGCGGCCCCGGACGCGAGCAGCGGAATCTGCGAGGCGTCGCGGACGGTGATCGAGAACAGGGCGAAGAGCACCGAGCCGCCGAGCGAGATCGCCAGCATCACGGCACCTGGGGAGATCCGACGGCGCCCGGCGGGCGAGGGCCGGTACGCCTGAGCCGGGCGCCGGGCACCCCTGGCGCGGGTCATCCGGCGGGTCGAGCTTGCGCCGAGGTGCCGGCCGGTGCCGTCGTGCCGGCCGGTGCCGTCGTGCCGGCGGGCGAGGTCGAGCCGGCGTGTGCCATCGTGCCGGCGGGCGAGGTCGAGCCGGCGTGTGCCGTCGTGCCGGCGACCTGACCGTCAGTGGGTACAGCGTCCCCGGCCGCCACCAGCGCCCCGACCTCGACCTCGGGCGCGGCCTCGCCGAAGGTACGGTGATAGACGGCCACGTTGTAGGACAGGCGGGGTCGCTTCAATCCCGCGGCGACGGCCCGACCCGCCTGATCGAACGCCGCCGCGAGGAACTCCGCGCAGTCCTCCATCGACTCGAACGTCCAGAAGCAATGGATCACCCGGACCTTGAAGCCCTTGCTCAGGAACGGCCCGTTCCGCTTGCTCCAGGGACCGTACTCAGGCCGCTCGCCGTTGAGGTGCGAGACGTCGTCGCGACCGTAATCGTGGACCAGCAGCAGCCGCCCGCCCGGCCGCAGGATCCGTTCGGCCGCCGCCACCTCCGCCGGCGCGTCGCCGCGGAACGACGCCCAGAAGCTGACGATCACGTCCGCGGACGCATCGCCGATATCGGCCAGAGCATCGGCCTCCGGGACGGCGACGACGCTCGCGCCGAGGTCGCGCAGCTGGCCGGCCCGCAGGCCTCCGGCGGCGCCGAGCACGAGCACCTCGCGACCGGCCACGGGACCGAGCGACTCGAGGGCACGGGGGATCTTCCCCTCGACATCGAGGATGCTGGACAGGCGGTCATCGAGCCCATCTGGGAGTTCGACAGGGAGGTCAGCCACGAGACCGGGAGTATACGGGCGGACCGCGCTAGACGATCCTGAGGACCGCCCCGCCGAGCGGCGCGACATCCAGCGCGGCCCGTCCATCCTCGATCCGCGCCTCTCCGACCCCGCTCAGGCCGGGCAGCTCGATCGGGGCGAGATGACCGCCATGTCCAGCGGGCGCGTCTGCGAAGGTCAGGTCGAGGCGAACCGTCGACGGGCCCGGGTTGACGACCACCACGAAGCGCGCCGGCCCCGACCCTCGCTCGAATCCCAGGGCGGTGCCCGCCGTGCCGACGATCGACACCGGGCCGTCGCGGAGGGCGGGTTCGAGTGACCGGAGCCGAAACAGCGCACGAATCGAGTCGCGGAGGCCGGGCTCCCAACGAGCCGGGTCCCACGGGAAGGCGCCACGGCACTCGGGGTCGTTGCCGCCGGTCAGACCGACCTCGTCGCCGTAGTACAGGCACGGCGCGCCGGGCAGCGTCGCCTGGAGCAGCACGGCCAGGACCACCCGGGCGACCTCGCCGCCAAGCACCGTTCGCATCCGGGGGGCGTCGTGCGAACCGAGCAGGTTGAGCTGCACGGCCGTCGTCGCCGGGCGGTAGGCGCCAAGGAGCTCCTCGAGGTGCCGGCCGAACGCGGCGCCATCGCGCGGCACGACCCGTCCGGCGTACTCCTGGTGGCCCCGGACGATCGCGTCGTCCAGCGACGCCCCGCCGACGAACCCGAGGATCGCCTCCGCCAGGGGGTAGTTCATCAGCGCATCGAACCGGTCGCCCATCACCCACTCGGGCGCGATGTGCCAGATCTCGCCGACCAGGTACGCATCGGAACGCACCGCCCGGCAACGGCTCCGGAACTCCTGCCAGAACGCCTCGTCATCGATCTCGGCCGGGACGTCCAGCCGCCAGCCGTCGATCCCGAACCGGAGCCAGTGCTCGGCCACGCCGAACAGGTACTCGCGGACCAGCGGCTCGTCCGTGTTGAGCTTCGGCAGGGCGGGCATCCCCCACCAGGCGGTGTAGCCGAATGCGTCGGCCGGCGTTCCCGCCGGTGGGTAGGCGAGCAACGGCCGCCCACGTTCGAGCGCCGCGTCGTCGAGGTGGAACCAGCGCCGGTAGGGCGAAGCCGCGCCGGTCTCGAGCACGTGGTGAAACGGCCAGAAGCCACGCCCGGTGTGGTTGAACACGCCATCGAGCACGACTCGCATGTCGCGGTCGTGGGCCGCGTCCAGGAGCTCCCGCAACGCCTTGTCGCCGCCCAGCAGCGGATCCACCGCCAGGTAGTCGTAGGTGTGGTAGCGATGGTTCGAGGCGGACGCGAAGATCGGGGTGAGGTACAGCGCGGTGATGCCAAGGTCGGCGAGGTAGTCGAGCCGCTCGACGATCCCGAGCAGGTCGCCACCTTTGAACCCGTGCATCGTGGGCGGCACATCCCAGGGCTCGAGCGGTCCCGGCTTGACGACCCGGGACGAGCTGGCGAATCGATCCGGGAAGACCTGGTAGAAGAACGCGTCGCGCACCCAGGCCGGCGTGTCGGCGGTCATTGCCACCTCCCTCCATACTCGCCGCGATGAGCCACCATTTGTCCTCGTCTCCCCTGTCCCGCTACCTGGCCATTGCCTTGGCGCTGGTCCTCGTCGCGTCGTGCGGCGCGCCGCCGAGTCCGACCCCGGCCACCGCCGGTCTGTCCGCCGGAGCCACGATCCCGGCACCGTCGCCCGCCGAGGCGACGCCCCGGGCATGCGACCCGGACGTCCCCGGTGCGACGGCGGCCGGACCGGCCCCCTGGTGGCGCGACCGAATCTTCTACGAAGTCTTCGTGCGCAGCTTCGCCGATTCGGACGGCGACGGTATCGGCGACCTGCGCGGGCTCACCAATCGGCTGGATTACCTCAACGATGGCGATCCGGCGACGACGAGCGACCTCGGGGTGACGGCGATCTGGCTGATGCCGGTCACCGAGTCGCCCAGCTACCACGGCTACGACGTCACGGACTACGAACGAGTCGAGCCGGGCTACGGGACGGCCGACGACTTCAAGGCCCTGATGGAGGCAGCCCACGCGCGCGGAATCGAGGTGATCGTCGATCTCGTCCTCAACCACACCTCGATCGAGCATCCATGGTTCCAGGACGCCCGCAAGCCGGGCTCGGAACACGACGACTGGTACGTCTGGTCGACCACGGGGGTGCCGTTCGCCGGGCCGGGCGGCCAGCGCGTGTGGCACAAGGACGGGGATCGCTGGTACTACGCCTACTTCTGGGAGGGCATGCCGGATCTCAACCTGGCCAACCCCGACGTCACCTCCACCCTCGACGGCGTCGCGCGGTTCTGGCTGGACGAGATGGGCGTCGACGGCTTCCGACTCGACGCGGCCAGGCACCTGATCGAGGACGGCAAGAAGACCGAGAACACGCCCGCGACCTTCGCCTGGCTCGAGGGCTTCCGGAGCCGGGTCAAGGCGGATCGACCCGATGCCCTGGTCCTCGGCGAGGTCTACGACGCGACATCGATGTCGTCGAGCTATGTCCGCGAAGGCGCGCTCGACCTGACCTTCGACTTTGGCCTGGCAGGCGCGACGATCTCGTCGATCCGTTCCGGCGACGGGGCGTCGCTCGGTGCGGCCCAGCAGGAGCTCGCCGAGGCGTATCCGGCGGACGGCGCGGCGACCTTCCTGACCAATCATGACCAGAACCGGGTCGCGAACCAGCTCGATTCGGATCCGGCCGCGGAGAAGCTCGCGGCATCGATCCTGCTGACCGGGCACGGCGTGCCGTTCGTGTACTACGGCGAGGAGATCGGGATGACCGGACACAAGCCCGACGAGCAGATCCGAACGCCGATGCGCTGGGACCCGACCGGCGGCGCCGGCTTCAGCAGTGCAACGCCCTGGGAACCGCTCAACGACGATCCGGTCGAGCGCAACGTGGCCACCGAGTCCGCGGACCCGGACTCGGTCCTGTCTGCCTATCGGTCGCTGATCCGCCTCCGGGCGGATCACCCGGCCCTGGCCCACGGTGACTGGACGCCGGTCACGTCGACCGCCTCGTCCGTCGTGGCCGCGCTGCGCCAGGCCGACGGCGAGACCGTCCTGGTCGTGTCCAACCTTGGCGAGACCCCCGTGACCGATCTCGAACTGCGCCTCGCGTCGGGACCCCTGTGCGGCTCGCCGGCCGCCAAGACGCTGCTCGGGCCGGCGGACGTCCGGGTACCGACGCTCACCGCCACAGGTGGCTTCGAAGGGTATGTCCCGGTCGATCGGCTCGAGGCGCGCGAAACCCTCGTCCTCGGGCTGGGTAGCTGAGGTGCGAGCGCGCGAGCAACTCGAGGGGGGCGCTTTCGAGTCGATCGAGGCACCCGTCCGACCGGCCCGCCCGGGCGTGATCGAGCTGGCCACCGCGCTGCTGATCGTCGGGGGTGTCGTGGGTGTCGTCGGGTACTTCACGTCGAGCGGATCGGAGGTCGGCGGGCTTGACACCCTGTCCATCCTGACGCTCGGCCTCAACCTCGCCCAGATCGCGGTCGGGCTCATGCTCCGGGTTGGGCGCCTCTGGCTCCTGGCGGTCAATTACGTGGCGGTGCTTGCGTTTCTCGACCTGCTGGCGTCCGGGGTCAGTCCACTGGCCCTGATGCTCGCCCTGGCCGAGATCGTGGTCATCGTGATCCTCTTTGCGCAGCGCCCATGGTTCGACGCTATGCGCGCGTGGCGCGCGGATCAGCCCTTGACGCCGCCGACCGCCAGACCGCCGACCAGGTAGCGCTGGAAGATGAAGAACACGACCGAGATCGGCAGCGCGAACAGGACCGCGAACGCCGCGAACTCCGACCAGTTCGTTGTCCGGGCGAACTGACCGACCATGCTGTTGAGCGCCAGCGACAGCGTCCAGTCGCTGACCTCGGAGATGAACAGGGCCACGGTCAGGTACTCGGTCCAGCCACCCAGGAAGCCCAGGAAGCCGGTCACGGCGATCGCCGGGATCGCCAGGGGCAGGACGACCTTGCGGAAGATCTGGTTCTGACTCGCACCGTCGACGGCGGCCGCCTCCTCGAGATCCCGGGGGATCGTGTCCAGATAGCCCTTGAGGTTCCAGATCGCGAACGGCAGCTGGGCCGAGATGACGGCCAGGGTCACGCCAAGGAGCGACCTGGCGAGATTGAACGACAGGTCGCCGAGCTCGATCCGGAACTGGTTCATGAAGATGAACAGCGGGATGATCGTGGCGACCGACGGCAGCATGAGGACGGCGAGGACCGCGATCATCAGGGTCCCGCGACCCCGGAACCGCAGGCGCGAGAAGGCATAGGCGGCAGTGATCCCCAGGGCAACCGCGACGAGGGAGCTCCCGACCGCGATCTTGAGACTGTTGAGGGCGAGCCCGATGAAGCTGATGTCGTTGGACGTCGGCTGGGCGATCACCTGGGCGTAGGCATTGAGCGAAGCGCCCGGCGGGATCAGGTTCAGGCCGTCGGGACGGGCCAGGTTCCGCGGATCGAGCGACATGCTCACGACCCACACCAGCGGGAAGAGCACCGTGAACGTGATCAGGAGCAGGACGATCTGGGTCAGGATCTGGCGGCCCAGCGGGAGCCTTCGCTCCTCGGACCCCGCGGTGCTCGAGCGGGTCAGGCCGCGGGGGAGGAATCGGCGCGTGGTCGACGTTGCAGCGGGTGCCGTCATCGGACTGCCTCCATCGAGACTCGGCGGCTACTCGGCATAGCTCTTGGTCGCTTTCGCGAGGCGGTTCGTGACCAGGGTCACGATCAGCAGGAGGAAGAACAGGTAGACGCAGAAGGCCGCGGCGACGCCGAAGAGCCGCCGATCGTAGGCCAGGCGGTAGGCCTGGGTGACCAGGATCTCCGTTCTGCCGAACGGTTCACCCTGGGTCATGAAGAACGGCAGGAAGAAGAGGTTGAACGTGATCACGAAGCCGTAGATCGCATACGGCAGCATTGCCGGGCGCAGGAACGGGATCGTGACCGCGCGGAACTTCTGCCACGGGCTCGCACCGTCCATCTCGGCGGCCTCGTACAGCTCACCCGGGATGGACTGGAGCGCGCCGGTCGCCACGACCGAGTTGAGCGGCCAGCCCAGCCAGCTGTTGGCCGTGATCATGGCGAAGAACGCCAGCGGTAATGGGATCCACGAGATCGGATCGTTCGGCTGGCGCAGCCAGTTCAGGTGGAACAACGGGTTGTCCACGATCCCGACGAGACCGCCGAGCCCCTGGAGTCCGAGGTTCACCGCGCCGGCATCCGGGTCGAACATGTTCCGCCAGATCGTCGCGACGATGATCTGTGGGATCACCACGGGCAGGATGAACAGGGCGCGATAGATGCCGCGGAAATGCAGACCTCGGGTATTGAGGACGACCGCGACCAGCACGCCGACGACGACGTGCACGGCGACGTTGCTGAGTGCCCACCACAGGTTGAACAGCACGAGCCGGACGAACTCGAAGTTGGGGATCTGGAGCTTCGAGGTCGCGATTCGAACGTAGTTGTCGAGGCCGACGAACTCGGCCGGGACCGGGTTGCGAACGCGGAAGTTGATCTGGCCGAAGTCGTGGAAGCTCATCCAGACCTGGAAGATCAACGGGTAGAAGGTGATGATCGCCATCACCAGGAACGCCGGCACCAGGTACAGGTAGGGCTGGATGTTCCGCTGGACCCGGGCACTGCGCCGGCGTTGCGGTAACGCTGCGGTGGTGGTCGCCATGAGCGAGTTCCCTCTCCTCGGGTGGCTTCGGCTCGTGGGTAACGGCGGAGTCGCGAGTATCAGTCCTGGATCGCGCTTGAATCAAGCAACTCGGGCGCGCTCCAGGGGTGATCTGGGGCGCCCACGGCGGGCGCCCCATCGCTTGGTCGTGGTCGAGAGCCTACAGGCCGCTCGCCTCGTTCATCAGGGCACAGGCATCGGCGATCGCCGTGGCCGGATCCGCACCGGTGTCGATGACCTTGTTCAGCGCGTCGCCGAACGGGCCCCACCAGTTGTTGAATTGCGGGGTCTGGGGGCGGGGCAGGCCGGCCGCGGCGGCGTCCGAGAAGCCCTGGGTGATCGAATCGGAGATGCTGACCGCCGGGTTGGCCGGGACATGCCCGGCGTCGTCGACGAAGACCTGCTCCGAGTCGGCCGAGGTGAGCGCGAGCGCGACGTTGACCGCGAGTTGCGCCTGGTCGGCATCGAGGTTCGGGTTGATGTACCAGCCGTCGGTGCCGGTGAACGGGTTGGCCGCTCCACCGGGGCCGGACGGGATCGGCACGACGGCGAGCTTGTCGCCGAGCGCCGTGCGGAAGTCGGCGGTCTGCCACGGGCCGTCGATGATCGCATTGAGCTTGCCGGTCTGGAAATCGGTCTTGAGGGCGTTGCCGTCCGTATTGAACGTCGCGCCGGCATCCTTGAGCGCCTTGAGGTAGGCGAAGGCATCGGCAAAGCCACTGTCGGCGGCGGCACACGTGCCGTCGTCATTGAGGAGCTTGCCGCCGAAGGCGCCGGTCCAGCCGAACTGGTGATAGACGCCCTGGTTGATACCGACCTTGATCGAGCCGTCCTTGACACCGGCGATGAGCTCGTCGGAGGTCGCGGGCGGGTTCGGCAGCGCGGACTTGTCGTACCAGAACCCGACGGCCTTCAGCGATTCCGGAACCATGTAGAAGACGCCCTCGACCTTCGAGCCGTCGAGCGCCACCGGGAGGTAGCCATCGAGGGCCGCGTTGCCGGAGAGGTACTCGTCGAGGTTGAGCAGGGAACCCTCGCGGGCGTCCTGGCCCAGGCTGTCGTTCGGGGCGATGAACATGTCGGCGCCTTCACCGGCGGCGACGTCCGTGCGCCATTTGTTGAAGATCTGGTCGAACGGCTGCTCGACCACGTTGATCGTGAGATCGGGGTTCGCGGCCCGAACGGCGGTGAGGACCGTGTCCAGCGCGCCGCCCTCGCCACCACCCGACCCGTAGGAATGCCACAGGGTGACTTCACCGGTCAGGCCGGTGGCCGGGGCCTCGGTGGCCGGGGCCTCGCTCGCCGGGGCCTCCGTCGCGGGGGCCTCGGACGCCGGGGCGGTGGTTGCCGAGCCGCTGCTGCAGGCGGCGGCCACGATGACCAGTCCCGTCAGCAGCGCGGCAAATCGCAAATGTCGCTTCATCGGTTGCGTGATGCTCCTCTCTCTCGGTGATCGGGTTCGATCACCCTTCTCCCGTTGTCAGCCGGCGGTGCCGGCGATAGGGCCGGGGGGCCCGCGTTCCGATCGCCTCGATCGGCGTCAATGGGTCAAGCACCGATTCACGCTGAACCGTGCGCGCCCGTCGATCGCTCGGCGGGACGGTCGTCAGTGGTGAGCCCCGGCCACCTCCTTCTGCCCGATGACCGGCACCGGCCCGGTCGAGCCGCGCACGATCAGGCGCGTCTCGAGCTGCCGGTGCTCGGGGATGGCTTGATCCCGTCGTTGGACGACGGTCAGGAGCAGGCGGACCGCCTCGGCGCCCTTGCGACGGATCGGCTGATGAACCGTCGTGAGCGGGGGATCCACGTGCGGGGCGAGATCGATGTCGTCGAACCCGACGACGCTGACGTCGCCGGGAATGGTCAACCGCAGGTCGCGCAGCGCGCGCATCGCGCCGATCGCCATTGCGTCGCTCATGGCCAGCACGGCCGTGGGGCGGACGCCGTCCTCCCAGGCTCGGTTGAGGGCGGCGATGCCGCCGTCGATGCTGGCCGGCCCGACCACCACGCGCTCGTCCGGGATGTCGACGCCGATCGCGCTGAACGCCTCGCGGTAGCCGCGCAGTCGCCGGCTGGTGACGCCGTCCGGGTCCATCGCCAGCGACGGAGCGGGCGGCTCGACGCCAACGACCAGGACGTCACGATGACCCAGCGCGATCAGGTGCTCGGCTGCGGCGCGGGCGCCACCCACGTCGTCGATCTCCACGGAGCCGTGCTCCGGTAGCGCGGTCGAGTCGACCAGCACGATCGGCACGCCAGCACGGCGGATCTGCTCGACCTCCGGGTGGTCGTCGGACAACCCGATGGCGACCACGCCGTCGACCGTGGCGCGGCTCATCGCCCGGGCCAGCGACCCGCGGAGCGGTGAGATGAAGTAGAGGCCGTAGCCGGACTCCTCGGCCGCGCCGGCCACCCCTTCGCTGAACGCGCCGAAGAACGGGTTGGAAAAGATCACCGACAACGCCTGGGGGGTCAGGACCCCGATGGTCAGCGTCTGCCCCTGGGTGAGCATCCGGGCGACCGGGTGCGGGGTATAGCCGAGCTGCTCCGCGACGTCGCGGATCCGGACGGCCGTCTCCGGCGCCAGGCGGTCCGGGCTGTTGAACGCGAACGAGACTGCCGTCTTGGACACGCCGGCCTCACGGGCGACGTCGGCGATGCGCGGACGGATCGTGCGCTGCTCCACTCGGGTCCGACTCCCTGCGCGAATGGATCGCCCTCGCAGCCGCCTCCACACGGCCGCGACGGGCACCTCGCCGACGGTGACGACGGTCCACCGGCTCGATGCAAACCGGTTTAGCAAACCGGTTTAGTGAAGATACGGGGGAGGACCTGCGGTGTCAATACCCTTCGCGGTACGATCCCGCCGAATGCTCAACACCGTTCGCAAGATGCCCGGCGGCCTTCGCCTCTTCCTGGTCTATGCCTTCCTGATCCTGGCCGGCATCGGCATCAGCTTGCGATTCGTGGTCGATCAGGCCATCGAAGCGTCGGTCAGCTTCCAGGGCGTCGTGGTCATGGCCCTCCTCGCCTACACCATCTTCACCACGACCCTGGTCCTCCAGCGCAAGGAGGCGGCTCGCGGCCTCGCCCTCGGGCTCTCCAGCCTGACCATCCCGCTAGTCCCGTTGCTCCTCCTCAGCCGGCTCCCGGTCGAGGGCGTCTTCGTCGCCGCGTTCAGCCTGCTGCTGTTTCGCGGGTTGTTGCGCCCGGAGGTGCGCGCCTTCCTGAGCGAGCCGTAAGGCGCTCCGATCGACCGTCGTTCCACGCGAATCGCGCCCGGGACGGTACCCTCTCGTTTGGCACGGCTCGATCGCCACCTGACGCATCCCAGTCGAGCCGTCGAACCCTGACCGCACGAGGCACCAACGTGAGCAAGTCCAGCCGCCGGCGCCAGCCCGTCAGTCCGTCGTCCGTGCCGCCAGCCGGCCGGCCGGCCTCGGCGTCGCCGACCTCCGCTTCGCCCACGGGGACCATCCGGGCGGGGCGTCGCGAGCGCTCGCGCGTCGGGTACCAGCCATCGTTCATGGAGCGCTACCGGACGCCGATCGTGGCGGTCGCGGCCCTGGCCGGCGTCGTCCTGATCTCGGCGTTCGTCTTCTTCTCCGCTTCGAGTCCGGCGTACGCGTGCACCACCAAGTGGGTGCCCGGACCCACCGCCAGCCCGGCCGCCGGCGCGCCGTCCAACCCCGGCTATGTCCAGCCCGACATGGGCAACAAGCACGTGAACCCCGGCGACAAGGTCACCTTCACCTATTGCCCGCCCGCCTCGGGCGCACACTTCAACAACGCCAACCTGGGTCCCATCCAGCCGCGGCTGTACGGTCCGGACGACCGGGCCGTGCCCGAGGGCTGGATCCACAACCTGGAGCACGGGGCGATGGTCGTCCTGTACCGAGGTCGCGACGGTGATCCGGGCGCGACCGGCGACGGCCAGGCGGCCCTCCGGGCGCTCTACGATGCCTTCCCGCCAAGCCCGGTCTGCGGGATCGAGCCCGGGACCAGCCAGGGGCCCGTCATCGCGCGATTCGACGAGATGGCGACAGCCTATGCCGCGCTGGTCTGGGGTCGCGTGCTGCCGCTCGACGAGCTGGACAGCGCGCAGATCCTCGACTACTGGCGGGTCTGGGGCGAGCGCAGCAACCCCGAGCCGCAGTGCGCGGCGCCAAGTGCCGCTCCGAGCACGGCGCCGGCTCCCGAGGGGAGCCCGGCGGCGAGCGCCTCAGCCAGCCCGAGCTGATCGGCGACCCGCGTGCGCCAGGCCGGCTATCTCCCGAACCCGGGCAAGATCGTCTGCGTCGGGCTGAACTACCGCGATCACGTGGCGGAGGGCGGGCGGCCGGCGCCGGTTCGCCCGGTCCTCTTCGCCAAGTTCCCCAACGCGATCATCCCTGACGGCGCCCCGATCGTCCGCCCGGCCGGGACGCACGCCCTCGACCTCGAGGTCGAGCTCGGCGTGGTCATCGGCTCGACCGCCCGGCGCGTCACGCGCCAGCACGCCCTCGACCATGTCACGGGCTACGTCGTGGTCAACGACGTGAGCGCGCGCGACTGGCAGGGCGTCAAGGCCGCGCTGCGCGAGGGCGAGGTCGGCGACGGCCAGTGGCTCCGCGCCAAGAGCTCGGACACGTTCATGCCGGTCGGGCCCGTCCTCGCGCCGCGCGAGGCGATCCCGGATCCGCAGCGACTCCGCCTCCGCTCGTGGCGGACGCCCGGCGCCGGGCCGGATGCCGGCCGCCCGATCCTGATGCAGGATGGCTCCACCGCCGACATGATCTGGGGCGTGGCCGAGCTGCTCGAGTTCATCACCGCCGCGATCACCCTCGACCCCGGCGACATCGTCGTGACCGGGACCCCATCGGGCGTCGGCGTGTTCCGCGACCCGCCGGTCTTCCTCGAGCCAGGCGATCGCGTCAGGTGCGAGATCGAGGGGATCGGTTCGGTGGAGAATCCGGTGATCGACTGGAACGACGACTACGCCTGACCCGCCCCAGGCACCGACTCGGAGGCCGCCCACGATGCTCGCCCTCGTCAAGACCGGTCCTGGACCAGGCCTCGACCTGACCGACGTCCCGGTCCCCGCGATCGGGATCAACGACGTCCTGATTCGCGTGCACAAGACGGGGATCTGCGGCACGGACCTGCACATCGAGAGCTGGGATGCCTGGGCGGCGGCCACCATCAAGCCGCCCCTCGTGGTCGGCCACGAGTTCGTCGGCGAGGTGGTCGAGGCCGGCGGCAACGTGACCGACTTCGCGCCGGGCGACCTCGTCTCGGGCGAGGGCCACGTGGTGTGCGGCCGGTGCCGCCATTGCCTCGCCGGCCGCCGACATCTGTGCGCCCACACGATCGGTCTCGGTGTCGGGCGCGCCGGCGCCTTCGCCGAGTACGTGGCGCTGCCGATGACGAACGTCTGGCACCACTGGCCCGGGATCGACGAGGAGGTGGCGGCGATCTTCGACCCGTTCGGCAACGCCGTCCACACGGCGCTGGCCTTCCCGGTCCTGGGCGAGGACGTTCTGGTCTCGGGTGCCGGGCCGATCGGGCTGATGGCCACCGCGATCGCCCGGCACGCCGGGGCACGGCACGTGGTCGTCAGCGAGCCAAATGCCTTCCGCCGCGGCCTGGCCCTTCGGATGGGGGCGACCGTGGCGGTCGATCCGAGCGAACGGGCCCTCGCCGACGTCTTCGGCGAGCTGGACATGGTCGAGGGCTTCGACGTGGCCATGGAGATGTCGGGCAACCCGAAGGCACTGCGCAGCGCGATCGAGGCGATGGCCCACGGTGGCGGTGTCGCGATCCTCGGCATCCCGACCCAGGAGATCGCCCTGGACGTCAACGCGATCGTGTTCAAGATGCTGACCGTGCGCGGCATCTATGGTCGGGAGATGTATGAGACCTGGTACAAGATGACGGTCATGCTCCAGTCGGGGCTGGACATCACCCCGGCGATCACCCACCGGTTCGGCTTCCGCGACTTCGAGGCCGCCTTCGCGGCGGCGCGCAGCGGCGACGCGGGCAAGGTCATCATGGACTGGCAGTCATGACCGCCCGGACGCCCGGTCCGGCCGGCCGGCCAGATCCCCTCGCCTTCCTCGACGACGAGGTCGCGGCCCTCCGCGAGCGGCATCTCTACCGTCCGCTGCGCGTGATGACGTCCGCCCAGGGACCGATCGTCTCGGTCAACGGGCGCCGGCTGGTCAGCCTCTCGTCGAACGACTATCTCGGGCTGACCCACCATCCGCGCCTCCGTGAGGCGGCCCTGGCGGCTGTCCGCGACTTCGGCGTCGGCAGCGGCGCGGTCCGGACCATCGCCGGCACGATGTCGATGCACGAGGCGCTCGAGGCCGAGCTGGCGGCCTTCAAGAGCACGCCCGCCGTGCTGACCTTCCAGTCGGGCTTCACCGCCAACACCGGGGTCATCCCGACCGTGACCGGTGAGACCGACCTGATCGTCTCGGACGCGCTCAACCACGCCTCGATCATCGACGGCATGCGGTTGTCCAAGGCGCCCCGGGAGATCTATGCGCACGGTGACGTTGCCGCGCTGCGCGAGGTCCTTCGGCTGGCCCGCGAGAACGGTCGACCTGGCGGCGGCGCCTACCGGGCGATCCTGGTGGTGACCGATGGCGTCTTCTCGATGGACGGCGACATCGCGCCACTCCCCGGGATCGTCGAGGCCGCCGAGGCGTTCGGCGCAGCCGTCATGGTCGACGACGCCCACGCCTCGGGCGTCCTCGGGCGCAACGGCCGAGGCTCGGTCGACCACTTCGGGCTCCACGGCCGGGTCGCGATCCAGGTCGGCACGCTGAGCAAGGCCGTCGGGGCGCTCGGAGGCTACGTCGCGGGCTCCGTGGCACTGCGCGAGATCCTGACCCAGCGTGCTCGTCCGTTCCTCTTCTCCACGTCGCACCCGCCGGCGGTCGTGGCCGCCTGCCGTGAGGCGATCCGGGTCATGGAGGACGAGCCGGAGCTCCAGGACCGCCTCTGGGCGAACACTCGGAGGTTCAAGGCCGAGCTCACCCGCCTGGGTTTCGACACCGGCCGGTCCGAGACGCCGATCACCCCGGTCATGATGGGCGACCCGGACGTGGCCGGACGGTTCAGCGACCGGCTGCTCGAGGAGGGCGTCTTCGCCCAGCCCGTCGTCTTCCCCACGGTCGCGATCGACAAGGCGCGCATCCGGACGATCGTCACGGCCGCCCATGCCGACGACCAGCTCGATGCCGCGCTGGCCGCGTTCGACCGGGTCGGTCGCGAGCTGGGGCTGATCCGCGGGTGAGGCGCGCGCCGGGGAGACCCGGGTGATCGATCGCCAGCCACGGGACCTGCCGCTCGACGCCCATCTCCATACCACCCTCTCGCCCGACAGCGACGTTGCCATCGACGTCTATGCGGCCGCCGCCGTCGAGCGAGGAATCGCCGAGCTCGCGATCACCGACCATGTCGACTTCGAGCCGGGGGCGCCCGCGTTTGGCTACACCACCTTCGGGGACCGCGAGCGGATCGTGCGCCTGGCCGCCGAGCGTTGGGCCCCGCACGGCGTCGCGATCCGGTTCGGGGCGGAACTCACCTACGACCGATCGTGGGAATCGGACATCCGCGACCACCTCGCGCGACATGCCTACGACTTCACCATCGGTTCCGTCCACGATCGCGTCAGCTCGCCCTACCATCCAGGCAACGTGCAGGGCTGGGTCGAGGGGCGCTCGCTCCGTGACATCGTCGCGCCGTCGTTCGACGAGGTCGAGGCCGCGGCACGGTCCGGCCTGTTCGACGCCCTCGGTCATCTCGACGTCGTCAAGCGCTATCTCCATCCGTTCGTGACCAAGGACGACCTGGCCGGCGCCCCGGAGCTGTACGAGCCGATCCTGCTCGCCCTGGTCGAGAGCGGGACGGCGCTCGAGATCAACACCAGCGGCCTGCGCCACCCCGTGTCCGAGACGTATCCGTCGGCCGCCGTCGTGGGCCGGTTCCGTGAGCTGGGCGGGCGGGCGATCTCGATCGGATCCGACGCCCACCGGGCGGGCCATTTCGGCTGGGCGCTCGCGGACGGCTATCGGACGGCGATCGAGCACGGGTTCAGCTCGCTGACCTTCCGTCGCGGCGGCGGATCCGTCGCGGTCGATATCCCGGCCGCCGCCGGGGTCGGTCCTAACGGTCCCGGCGGCCATTCGTTGTGACACTTGACGATGCCGCGATCGAGCGGCTGGTGGACGAGGCCCGGTCGGCTGACGCCTGGGCATTCGGGCAATTATTCGATCATTTCCACCTGCCGATCTACCGCTACATCATCAGCCGCGTCCACAGCCCGGCGGACGCGGAGGACCTGACGCAGCTGGTCTTCGTCAAGGCCCTGGAAGCGCTTCCGCGCTACGAGTCGCGGGGCATTCCCTTCGGGGGCTGGCTCTTCCGGCTGGCCCGAAATGCGGTAGTCGATTTCACGCGGACCCGCCACGAACACGCCGATCTGGACACCGTGATCTATCGCGGGAGCCATGAACCCGGACCGGAAGATGTGGCGATGGTTCGACAGGACCTGGACGACGTCAGGATCGCACTCGCGACCTTGACGGACGACCAACGAGAAGCCATCGCGTTGCGCTTCTTCGCCGGGCTCTCCGCCCGGGAAGCGGCCGAGGTGATGGGACGACAGGAAGGCACGATCCGCGGACTCCAGTTCCGCGCCATCGCCGCCCTCCGTCGTCAGCTCGGGATGCAGGGCTCGGACGATGGGTCCGAGGAACCACAGGATGGATGACGATCAGATGCAGCGAGACCCGGTAGACGACGAGCTGGCGCGACGCCTCGAGGCGTACGCCGAGGCGCGCCTGTCCCCGGAGCTCTCGGCAACGACGCGGATGCGGGCTCGGGTGATGGCGGCCGCCCACCATCGGACGGCCCTGGCCCGGGCGGATGCCGATCGAGCGGCCGCGGCGGCCGCGCCGACGCCGGTAACCCTGGCCGATCGAACGCGCCGGCCGGTCTGGCGTCGCCCGCTCACCGCGTTGCTGGCCGCCGGCCTGACCCTGGGGGTCGCCGTGGGATCCGTCTCGGCCGCCCAGCCGGGTGGCCCGCTCTATGGGGCACGAATCTGGGCAGAGACGCTGACCCTGCCGGCCAACGCCAACGAACGCGCCATGGCGGAGCTTCGTCGTCTGGAGGACCGGCTGGCCGAGGCTGCGGCGGCGGCGACCGCCGGGGACCTGAACGCCGCCAACGCCGCGCTCGACGCCTATGCCGCGATCGTCGCCGAGGCGACGACCGACGTCGGTAGTGACGTGTCGGCGGCGGCCACCCTCGAGAACGGCGTTCGCAGCAACATCGACGTGCTGACCGTGCTGGTTGACCGGTTCGAGACGGGCCACGGCCAGGCCGGCGAGGCGATCCAGCGGGCGCTCCAGCGGGCGGTCGACCGGAGCGATGCGGCCGCCAACAAGCTGCACGGAAAGCCGAACGACACCCCGGGCGTAGGACCCGCCTCCGAGCCGACGCCGAAGCCCGACCGCACCGCGAACCCGAACAAGCCGACGCCGGTCCCTGGCGACGAGACCGCGAAGCCCCATCCGACGCCGAAGGCCGATCCCACGGCCACGGCCAACGCGGCGGCGACCCCCCAGCCGGAGCAGACCCCGCGGGGTGGCCCGCCTTCGGACCCACCGGGCAACGGCGGGGGCGAGGCGCAGGGCGGCCCCCAGAGCAGCCAGGTCGACTGACCGCCGGCACCAGCGGGTAGGCTTACCCGTGTGATCGTGCGTCAGGACCCCGTCGCGCTCCGCCTCGACATCGTCGGCGCGGGCCCAGCCTTCACCGATCGACCCGGCGCGACCGGAGCGGCCTATCTCGTCCGCCATGACGCCACGGCCATCCTGCTCGATCTCGGGCAGGGATCCTTCCCCCGGCTGGCCGGGTTGATCGACCCGGGCCGGCTCGACGCTGTCCTGGTCAGCCACCTGCATCCGGACCACTTCGTCGACCTGGTCGCCCTTCGCCACTTCCTGCGCTGGGGACCCCGGTCGACGCGTCGTGTCCGGGTGATCGGACCGGCCGGGTTGGCCGAACGGATCGACGCGCTCCATGGCGAGCCGGGGTTCAGTGCCGTGACGCTGGACATCGAGACGCTGGTGCCGGGCGCCTTCGCCATCGGATCGATCGCGGTCGAGGTCAGGCCCGTCACCCACGACGGGCCGAGCTTCGCCTTCCGGGTCTCGGCTGCCGGCGGTCCGGGCCTCGTCTACAGCGGAGACTGCGGCAGGGCCGCGGACCTCGACCTGCTGGTCCGCCCCGGCGACGCCCTGCTCGCAGAGGTTTCGTTCGGACCCGGACCCGTGCCGCCCGACGCCGCCCACCTGGACGGACCGAGCGTCGGTGCCCTCGCCCGCCGCAGCGGCGCCGGTCGCGTCCTGCTGACCCACCTCCTGATGGACCAGGACGAGACCGAGACGGTCGAATCGGTTCGGCGCGCCTACGACGGACCCGTCACGATGGTCCATCCCGGCGACCAGCTCTCGATCGTCGGCTGACCAGGCAACGGGCCCGATTCCAGTCGGCTACGCTTCGCCCGTGAGCGTCGAGACGCCGTCCAATCGACCGTTCGGGCCATCGCCGGAGCCACCAGCCGACGCGACGAGGCGTCGGCGACGCCTGCCGTTCGGGGCCATCGCCCAGAGCGTCGTCGGCAACCTCCGCGACCCGGGGACCGCCCTCCCGCTGCTGCTGATTGCGGCGCTCGCCGTCCGGGCGGTCTGGTTGGAGCTGCCGCGCGGCTCGCTGATCTTCGACGAGGCCTACTACGTCAATGCCGCCCGGATCCTGCTGGGCCTCGTCGTGCCGCCGGGCGCGAACTACGCCGACTCGCCGCCGGGTCTCGACCCGAACACCGAGCATCCGCCGCTGGGCAAGATGCTGATCGCGCTGTCGATCATGATGTTTGGCGACAACGGGATTGCCTGGCGCCTGCCAAGCCTGATCGGCGGTCTCGGCGCTCTCGGGGCGCTCTACCTCATCGTCCGGGCCGCCGGCGAGACCGCGTGGTTGGCGGTCCTCGCGGTCGGGATCCTGGCCTTCGACAACCTCACGTTCGTCCACGGCCGGATCGGCACGCTCGACATGATGGTCCTTGCGCCGATGCTCCTGGCGGCCTGGCTGGCCCTCCGCGAACGGTGGGCGCTCGCCGGGGTGGTCCTCGGCATCGCACTGCTCGTGAAGCTGACGGCGTTGTACGGGCTTCTCGCCCTATTGCTACTCCTCGGTCTTCGCCTGCTTGGCGAATGGCGGGCGACGCGGCGAATCCCCCTGGCGAGCCTCCGGCCGGGCATTCTCCTGACGACCACCG